>Ga0187892_10010680_pt1 | contig 11536 bp, 11 predicted proteins | sample MA1701073metaG_FD_139345 | JGI IMG/M metagenome (GOLD analysis project Ga0187892, IMG submission 139345) | Bio-ooze microbial communities from a basaltic lava cave in the Kipuka Kanohina Cave System on the Island of Hawaii, USA - MA170107-3 metaG ... | reverse complement strand
GTGCACGACCCAAGGCTGCTGCCAGACTTCGGAGGGGATCCGATCGAGCAGACCGGCATTGTCGATGGCGGCGCGGAACTTGGCGCGGAAGATGACCGACAGCGCCAGGACCGGCAGGAAGAACCCCGCCTTCGCGTTCTTTTTGGAAACAGTAGCGCGACCTTCCATGAACCAGACCGCCGGCTAACCAGCCGGCTGAAGCTGACCCCGCCCACGCGTTTTTCTTGGAAAGCGTAGCTGAATCTTCCACAATCATCTGCGCTAGACTCGGCAGTGGGAGGCGGGGCAGCTTAGCCGAGAACCGTTAGCCGGACACGGGAATCAAGACGTGTATCGATGAGATACAATGGGACAGAATGCCAACTGTTCTGCGAGTCGGCGGGTATCGCTTCTTCTTTGTGTCGTTGGATCGAAGTGAGCCCCCGCACGTCCATGTGAGGCGTGAAAACAGAGTCACGAAATTTTGGCTTGATCCCCTGGTCCTCGAACGTGCGGGCGGTTTCAGCCGTGTTGAGGTCAACAAAATCATGAGGCTTGTTCAAGAGCATCAAGAGCACCTTTTGGAGAAATGGTATGAGTTCTTCGGCCGTTGACATTCAGGAAGCACGAGCGCAGTTGGTGACTGTGAGCGATGAAGCGTTAAGCGTCGATCTCGTGGACGGTCGAACTGTCATCGTTCCTCTGCTTTGGTTTCCACGGCTTTGGCATGGCTCGAAAGAAGAGCGCAACAACCTAGAGATCTTTGGGGATGGTGCATACATTCACTGGCCCGATCTTGATGAAGACCTGACTGTTGCCGGTCTGCTGGAAGGAAAGCGATCAGGAGAAAGTGCAATATCGTTGAAAAAGTGGTTGGCGTCCAGAAAGGGCATCAGCAGGAAACCATTGCGGAAGCGGCTAACACGCGACTCAAGCTGACCCGGCTGGTGCGTTTTTTTGGAAACGGCAGTAGAAATTTCCAACGTTCTGCTCCGGCTCCACCGCAGTGGGAGGCCGGGCAGCTTAGCCTGATCGATAAGCGGCGCTCGCACCGTCGACAGCAGGCTTCGAAAGCGACAGAGAAGTTTAGGCAAGAGTTGAAGAAGTAATCCACGCAGGTCGCGCCGCATATCGGCGCGCGAGATAACATTGAGCCGCCAGGCGGCGCTTGAAGTGAGCCACCGGTTAGATCAAAGCGGCGACCCGCTCCGAAGACGCGGCCCGGTTCGGTGCCAGCGCCGCCTATCTGATCAATGAAGCTGACATCGCTCCCTGCGGTCGCGACTCCGCTGCGCTCCGCCCCTTCCTTTCGCCAGGGACAGGAAAACACTGTCCCTGCCGAAACTCGGGGTGCACCTTATCTCGCGCGCCGTTAGGCGGCTTCGCGAGAGTCCTCGCCGGGCGCTGAACTTGGTTCTGGAGTGGTACACTCTGCACAAAGGTGAGCTTTCGGAAAATTGGTCGAGGGCTGAGCGGAAGGATCCATTGAAGGCGATTAGACCACTGGAGTAAAGAAGATGTTCTTGCATGTTGTCGAGGCACGTTATGTGCGGGATTATGTGGTATGGCTTCAGTTCAACGATGGCACCGCTGGCGAAGTTGACTTGTCCGATGAGTTAGAGGGCCCAGTGTTCGGGTCTCTTCGTGACACAGAGCGATTCAAGAACTTCTCCCTTGCCTATCACACACTCGTGTGGGACAACGGCGCCGACTTTGCGCCCGAGTTCCTCCATGCACGAGTCAAGGTCGCCGTCTAACCTTCGGCTCAAGCTGACCTGGTCATTGCGTTGTTTTTGGAAACGGCAGTGAGAACTTCCAAAGTCATCTCCGGCTCCACGGCAGTGGGAGGCCGGACAGCTTAGCCGAGAGGCGATAAGCGGCGCGCGAGATAACATCGAGCCGCCAGGCGGCGCTTGAAGCGAGCCACTGCCGGGATCGAAGCGACCAGCCGTTCTGAAGACACGACTCGGTGCGGTGCGAGCGCCGCCTATCTGCTCAATGAAGCTGACATCGCTGGCGCGACTCCGCTGCGCTCCGCCCCTTCCTTTCGGCAGAGACAGAAAAACACTGTCCCTGCCGAAACTCGGGGTGCAGCTTATCTCGCGCGCCGTTATCCCATTCCAATAGACGTTGCTCAGTTAACAGCGATCCAATCAAGGAGAATGCCGATGAAATACATGCTCACCTGGTCCGAACGCCCGCAAGGCTCGCCCATCGAATACGAGAATGCGCAGAAGCGAATCCTGGAAGTGTGGCGGGCCTACAAGCTGCCGAGCAACTTCAAGGTCGAAATGTTCGTGATCCGCGTGGGCGACTGGGGCGGGTACATGCTGGTGGAATGCGACGATCCGACGACGGTCCACAAGGTCTGCTCCCTGCTCCCGGCGTTTACGTTCGAAGCGCGGCCGGTGATTCCGATCGACGACGCGATTCGCGTCGAACTGGAGTCGATGGCCTTCCGTGATTCGTTGAAGAAGTGATCTCGACGGCCGGGGAAACCACGCTCTGCAACGGACCGGCTGGGCGGAACGGTCCTTGGGAATCCAACGCGGCTCGGAGCCCGGTCGGCCGTTGAATGCTGATCCGTTATGCCCGAACGAAGGGAACGGCAATGCACACACGACAAGCTTCGAACCAGCAGAGTGAAACTCCGTCGGAACGACCGAACCAGAATCGTGCTGCTCTCGTTTTCAGAACCAGCGGCTCGTCTTTGAGAGGGACTGAAACATGGGGAAAAACCGCCCGCTCAGAGCGAGGCCGTCTGGGCAGTTTTCCCGGAGCCGGGTGGGGCAGCCAGGCCGCAAGACATGGCTTGGCATAACCGCAGAAACCCATGCCTACACCGTTTGGCCTCGGCAGAAGACGCACCTACCCATGGTGGTTTGCGCTGGCAGTCACTGTCGCGGGCGCTGGCTTCTACCTTCTGCCGCAGACCAAGCAAACGCCCGAACTCTTGCTCTCCCTGCTGGGCAGCATCGCGGCCTTCTTCCACTTTCTCTACGGCCAGCACAACACCAACACCGATCGCTTCGTCCGCCTGTTTCAGGAGTTCAACGCTCGCTTCGATCGGTTGAACGATCGACTCAATGCAATCTATACACAGTCCAGTGAGCCAATCGCGGATCCACAAGACCTGCAATGCCTCTACGACTACTTCAATCTTTGCGCGGAGGAATACCTTTACTTCAAGGCCGGCTACGTTGATCACGAAGTCTGGTCCTCATGGGTGAGTGGCATGCGCTACTTCGCGGGCAACTCAGGTATCCGCAGTGTTTGGGAACGCGAGCTCAAGCAGGGTTCGTACTATGGCTTCAGTCTCTCACTTCTTCAATCTGCGGCCTAACCCTTCGTTGCACCTGACTGGCTACAGCGGGCTTCGCCCGCCTCCGCCAGCAGGTGAACTCAAACGTTAGACGCCAAGGAGACATCATGACGGTCAAGCGTATGGACAACGTCGGCATTGTGGTGGAAGACCTTGATGCCGCCATTGAGTTCTTCACAGAACTTGGTCTTCAAAGTGGCGCTCGGCACGAGTGTTTTTGCCCAGCAACCGGCCAATGCGCCGTTCCGCCTTGCCGCTGTCTTTCAGGGTGCCCTGTTCCAGCGCCTTGGCAATCTTGGCCAAGCCGGTTTCCACCCGTACCAGAAACCGTTCGAGAATGGCTTTCTCCTTTTCAATACGAGCCCGGCTGCGGCACAAGATAAAGGTGCCGCTGCCGCTGCCGTCGGCCAGCGCACATAGCTTGACCTCAATGCCGGGTTCCACTGTTTTCCAGTCTTTCTCCGGTAACGGCCTCTCGAACTTTCGCAGCATCCCCTTGGGTGTGCCCACCAGATATTGGGCTCCCGCTGCCGGAGCCATTCGAGATTGGACTCACTGACCATGCCCCGATCCATCACCCAAATCCGCTGCGCTTTTCCGTAGCGCTGTGACCGCAGCCAGGGTCTAAAACAGTACAGAGCAACAATTTTCCTCAGAGCGCACCATGTTGCCAGCGGGCTCAGTCATTGACGGAATGGCAGCGCGCCACGACCAGAGCGATGTCGTCTTCCTGCTCACGCGTCCCGAACCGGCTCACCTGTTCCAGCATTCCCTTGAGCAGGCAGTCTATCGGGAGATGATGCCCGGTCTGCAGAGCTTCAATGAGCCGTCTTTCGCCGAACTCGCGACCCTCGCCATTGATCGCCTCTGTGACTCCATCGGTATAGAGCAGCAAGGTATCGCCTGGCGTCAGCTCCTTTTCGGCCTCTGCACATTCCCAGTGGCCGAACATGCCCAAAACGGTAGAGTTTGAATCCAACCGTTCGAGAGCACCGTCCTGCCGGAGAAGGATGGGGGGAAGATGTCCACAATTCACGTAATGCAGCCTTCGCGTTGTATCTTGGTATTCCCCAAAAAACAGCGTGGCATAAATGCCTTCGGGCGTGTTTTCGTATAGGAGTTGGTTTACCGATTCGAGGAGTCGAGGGAGATTCCCCAGAGCCAGAGCGTTCTGACAGCGAAGACTTGCCTGCAGAATCGCCATCAACAAGGCACCTGAGATACCTTTGCCGGCTGCGTCCCCGATAACCAGCCCGAGATGCCCGGGTGCCAGATCGAGGAAGTCGTAGTAATCGCCGCCGATCTGGCGAGCCTGTGAACAAGCCCCTGCATACTTGAGGGTCTTAAGTGACGGTAGTCTCTGCGGGAAGAGCTGAGTCTGGATCCGTTTCGCGATTTCCATCTCGTAGGCCGCGCGACGCTCTGACTGCTGACGCCGCTCGGCCAAACGGCGTTCAGCGTTCAACACGTCGATGAGCCAAGAGGATTGAAGAAGATTGAACTGATTGCCATCGATATCGTCGAAAATCGCGTGAATACCCCAGGGAACAGTCCTGGGAGTCTCCCTGAAGTGTACGCCACGAGCCGACCATTGCTGGAACTTCTCTGCGATATCATCGGTCACCAGTGTGAGTCCGGTCCGGCGTCCGAGGTCAGGGCTTTTCTCCCTAGAATCCCTGGACGCCTTGACTAGGACGAGGACGGTGGAATGATCTGGAGGACTGATCGCGACACAGCGATACCCGGCGCTGATTTGGCAATCCACCACAACTCGGAAACCCAGCTTCTCGACGTAGAAGTTCAGGCTCTGATTCTGATCGCGAACAGGGATTTCAGCGCCGTGTATGGCAAGGTAAGGTCGAGGATCGGCGTAGTCGCCGTCGGCACTTTGGTGAACTTGACAATGTGTGAGGCATTCGCCCACACCCCTGCATGTTAAGGTATCAGTCATGAAAACTTACCTCTTCACGAGGCCACCAGTGGCTGCAGTCCACTCTCAATCTACCCGTCCGGGAGCTGGCTTCAGGCCGCAGGATGCCTTTTCTCCAGGTGACGTTTCCTTGCCGCAAACCGCGCTGCATGTGGATCGTGGGTCAGCATGATGATTGTCCTGCCAGATTGGCGGTCCAGGCCCTGCAGCGGAGCGTCCAGGTTCCCTGTGGGCTCATCGGCCAGTATGAGATCGGCATCCGTAGCAATTGCGCGCGCGACCGCAGTGCTGCTTACCCAGACCCAGCGTGGCGATCACAACTTCGCTCATGAAGCCTCCTTTTGGGGTGATTTGAACTTTCGTGTGGGTGAGCTGGCGCCTGATCATCCGATGTTGTTTCGCAACAAGGCCGCCTCTCAAACTTCCCTCAGTGCGTCCAGAATTTCCCGGCGAGCCGCCGCGCGAGCAGGGAAAAGTCCACCAATGGTTCCCATCACCAGAGCGAATGCAATACCGGCGAGGACGGCAGTCACGTCCACCCGGAAAGTAAAGGCGATTTCGCTAAACGTAGTCATGTTTCCCACGGCCGTGCGAAAGTGGTTCAGCGGGAGTGCAACCAGACAACCGAGTAGCCCGCCTGCCAGCGACAGCAGCAATGACTCAATGAAGAAACTGACGAGGATGTGCCCCCGCGAGAAGCCAAGCACACGAAGCGTCCCGATTTCTTGTGCGCGCCGAGATACAGCCGCGTACATCGTGTTCATGGCGGCGAAGCCGCTGCCGACGGCCATTATCACTGAAACGAGTATGCCCAGAAACTGAATCGGGGCACCAGCCGCGGTTTGGCTGTCGTAGTAATCGCGTTCGGCAATCGCGGCAGCATTAAGCCGCGTGTCGTCATCGACGGAACTGATCAGCGCCGGCACGGCAGCCGGCGCAGCGGCCCGGACCAAAACGGAGCTTAAGTTCCCCGCGCGATTGAAATCCGAGCTCATCTGGTTCAGATCACCCCAGATCTCGTTGTCCAGGGCCGACTGGCCGCCGTCCATCACACCAACCACTTGCCATTCCCCTTTTCCGAACCGAAACCTTTTACCGAGCTGCGCGTGGGGATAGCGTCTCGTGACGGACCGGCCGACGACAATCTCACGTTGCCCAGCCCGGAACCAGCGGCCACGGTTGATGCCGGCATCCCGCATAGCGACTCCAAACGACGTCAGTCCACGCAAGGTCACATTCAGGCTCTTCGCGCTGTCGACGCTGGGCAGGTTGACGACTGTGACCACCTCGGGTGAAACCAGGGGCTCACCTGCGGTGTTTCTGGCGATTCCGGCTTTGAAGAGCAGATCTCCATAAATCTCGCGACTGATGCCGCTACTCAATTCGGTTGCCGACCCTTTACGGAGCACCAGAATATGCAGCTGGTTCCCAGACCGCTGGAAAACGGCTCGTAAGCCCCTCACGAGTGCTACGTCGGCAACCAGTACGGCGACTGTCAGCGCAATGCCGAGGGCGGTCATCGCGGTCGTGGTCCTGCGCACGATCAGGTTGCGGATGTTGTAGACGATCGGGATGGCCATGTTCACTATCCAGTATGCCGCAGAGAATTGCTTATGGATGTTCGAGCGGCGCTGAGTGCTGGTAATAGCGCGCTCACCAAGCCGATGAGGAGTGCGACGGTGAGGCTGAGAACAGCGATCAGCGGCGTCACGGCAAGAGTCTTGATACCTGGAATGAATGGAGGAGCCGCGTGCCGAATCACTCCGCATAACAACCCAGCCAACGAGGAGCCGATCAGACCTCCGGCCAAAGCGATTACCGCCGCTTCTCCCAAGACAATTCCGAGAATCGTCGAAGCGTTGAAACCGAGTGTTTTTAGTACGGCAATCTCGCGCACGCGCTCGCGGACAGACATAGAAAGCGTGTTTCCTGACACGAGCAGAAGCGTAAAGCTCACCGCGCCACAAATCGCGGCAAGAAAGAGCTTGAAGTTCCCGAGAAAGGAAATGAAATTCAACAGAAACACACGCTCCGATTCGGTCTTCGTGGGGTCGGGCGAGTCTTCGAATAAGGCGTCGATGGCCTCGGCAACATGCGGCGTGTCAACCCTGTCGGCTTGCACCATCACTTGAGAAACCATGTCGCGCTGAGGGCTTCCCGCAGGAAGGCTCTGGCGCAGGTAGTCCTGGTTGAAGTAGAGGACCGCGGCCTGAGCTGATTCATCGAAGATTCCGACAAGGCTAAGGTCGAGCGTCACGGGAAAGCCATCTCCCACCAACGTTATGCGTTCTCCGAGCTTCCAGTCAAATTTGTTGGCCAGCGCTCGGGATGCTACACAGCCGGTTCGCTCACGTTCGAACGCCATCCGCTCCTGTTCGGGAAGCGCATAGTCTGGCCAGACACGAAACATTTGCAACGGGTCCACAGCGAAACGCGCGAAGAAATTCCGTGGCTCGCGGGCATCCCGGTAACTGCCACCAAACCATTGCCAGCCGGTAGCTGCCTTGACGCCCGGTACCCGCTGGATTTGCCGCACATAGGCGATGGGCAAAAACTGCGCTAGCGATACCTTATGATGTGTAATCAGCCGGAACGCTTGTGCCGGGGCGGAGTCACCCCCGAGAAACAGTACCTGGTAAATGGCCATCAGGACTGCGAGCAGGGAAAGCGAAGCTGCGATGCTCGCGATCGTCAGTGAACTCCTCCGCCGGTTGTGCAAAATGTTCTTCATCACTAGTGGAAGATGTTTGAACATGGTCAACACCAGTAAAGCAGGCCGGGCGCCATTCGGGCGAATGTGACTCTTCAACTGAAACCAATGAGATAAGGACAGGGTGGAGGATGATCTGTAGTGTCAGAATTCCCGAAAAGTTGTGACTTCACGACGAATCTGAGACTTTGATAGACTGAAGTTCATGATGAGGCCAAAAGCCAATTTAGAGGTCACCGGGGCAGTTTTCAGCGATGCAGAGCGGCACTCCCTGGTGCTGCGGGCTTGGGAAGCGATCAACGCTGAAAGGGAACTGGCAGGGGTTTTGGCCGCCGTGAGTGATGTGCTGGTTCCCATTGTGCCATTCGAAGGCGTGGCGTTGGCTCCGCTTGAAGCGGAACAATGCTGGTCCTACGCATTCCACATCGTAGGTTCGCCCGGCGAGTCGCGGAGCGACGAAGAAGTGTGGCGGGCCTACGCTATGAATCCGGCGCCCGCGCGTCCGAATCTTCCATACGAAGGTTCTGATTTGTGGCGCGAACATCAGGCCGGCCGGCCGTACACCTGCGCGGACCTGCTTAAGAAGGAGGCCTGGTTGCCCCACGAATCGAAGTTAGCTACCGTGGGTGTTCGTGCCTACGCGGCCTGTCCGCTGCAGGTGCGAAGCAAACGGGTGGGAGTGGCCATCTTCTGCAGAGGCAACCCGGCGGCCTTTACGCCCGGGCAGCTAGCGGTATTGTCCGATGTGTCGCGCGCCCTGGCCGTGGCCGTAGCGAACGCCTTAGCCAATGAAGAAATCCGCAAATTGAGGGAGCAGTTGGAGGAGGAGAATATCTCTTTGCGTACCCAGTTGGACCAGATGCCTTGGTTTGAGGGCATAGTCGGCAATTCACCGGTCCTGCGACGTGCGCTGGAGGCAGTCGAGCAGGTCGCGGCTACAGACGCCACCGTGCTGATCACGGGCGAAACGGGGACTGGCAAGGAGTTGATCGCCCGAGCTCTGCACCGCCGCTCTCCGCGCGCCCGCGGACCGTTCATCATTGTCAACTGTTCTGCCATTCCCGAGACGTTGCTGGCCTCAGAGCTGTTCGGCCATGAGCGGGGAGCCTTTACCGGCGCGGTTGGGCGCCGAAGAGGGCGATTCGAGCAGGCGCACGGGGGAACTCTGTTTCTGGATGAGGTTGCGGAAATGCCGCCGGAAACGCAAGTGTTGCTCCTGCGTGTCTTGCAGGACCACGAGTTCCAGCGGCTCGGTGGCGGCGAAACTCTGCACGTGGACGTGCGTATTGTGGCAGCCACAAATTGCGACGTTGCCGAGCACGTGCGAGCCGGCCGCTTCCGGAGTGATCTCTACTACCGGCTAAGTGTTTTTCCTATCCGCATGCCACCGTTGCGCGAACGGCGCGAGGACATTCCACTGCTGGCGGCGCACTTTGCCGAAAAGCACGGGACTCGACTCGGGCGCAAGATTACTCGGATCGAGCGGCGCACCCTCAAGTCACTCGAATGCTACGAGTGGCCCGGTAATGTTCGTGAGCTCGAAAACATTGTTGAGCGCGCGGTCATTCTCTCACGCAACGGCAGGCTACGAGTAGATCGCGAATTGCTCTCCGGAGCTGTGTCTGCCGGTGACATTGGTGGCCAGCTTCAGGCGAGGGAGCGCGAAGCTATCGAGTCCGCGCTACGGGCATCACGTGGTCGCGTCGCAGGCCCCAACGGCGCCGCCAAACGACTCGGTCTGGCACCCTCGACGCTCGAATTCCGCATTCAGCGGTTGGGCATCGACAAGTTCCGCTATCGCGCCAGGTCTGGCGACAAAGGGTAAAACAAAGACTGCGATCAGCTCCGTCGTGGTCCCACAGTCCGGCTAGACTCAAAATTTCTGAGAGCGCAGCGGCAGTTGGTAGCCAAGGTGCTCCCCTAGGCCGGCCGCAGCGCCCCTTCTGACGCGACTGACCTCCAATTTCGAGTTGACCAGTTTTGATCCGGAAGACAAGGTGTTACCACGCCCATTTACTTACGCTCGCAGGAGACAGCAAGGCCAGTGTGACGGTTGCGATTCTGACGGCCGAGCCACCGCTTATCACGAAGATTCGAACCCATGGGGCAAGGCAATTACAGTAGTCAGTTCCTCTGCAGGATCACCTCGTAAAACCAGCCACGCGTGGTTTGACAAATGACTCGGGATGCCTTGTCTTCAATGATGCGGTCCAGCCCCGTTCGGGTTGGGAATCTATAGCGGTCATTGCCGAAGTGGCAAAGCAGAGCCGCAATCCAGCCTGGGAGAATTAAGTCGGAATAGATCAAAAACCCTCCAGGCTTCAGTACCCGGAACATTTCGACTAACGCAGCCTCCCAGTTTGGAATGTGGTGAGTCGTCTTCTGTGTCGCCACAAAATCGAACTCGCTCTCGTCGAAGTGGGGGCGCTGGGGGGGCGCTGGCAGGGGGCGCTGGGGTCACATCTTTCCTTTTTCTAAAAGTGCGAGCGCCTGTTTCACGACCCGTTTCAGCTTCAGGTCTTCCCTGAACGAGGGTATAAAAAGAACTGTGTAAACGGCCATCGAGTGAAAGACAATCTCAACAAGGAGACACAATGGCAATTGACTCAGAACTGATTGACAGATTGTTGGCCGAGTACAAGAAGCCGGAAGACATTATTGGCGAAAACGGACTGTTGAAGCAATTAACCAAGGCCGTGCTGGAACGGGCGCTGCAGGCTGAGATGACCGATCACCTGGGTTATGAGAAACTTGATCCGGTGGGGCAGAACACGGGTAACTCGCGCAACGGCAAGACCACCAAGAGCTTGAAAGGCGAATTTGGAGAGTTGCCGCTGGAGACGCCGCGCGATCGCAACGGCAGCTTTGAACCGAAGATCGTGGCCAAGGGGCAAACGCGCTTCGCTGGATTTGACAGCAAGATTGTGTCGCTCTATGCACGGGGGATGAGCATTCGGGAAATCCAGGGGCACCTGGAAGAGATCTACGGCGTGGAGGTGAGCCCGACTCTGATCTCCAATGTCACCGAAGCCGTGTTGGAGGAGGTCAGAGCCTGGCAGAACCGGCCGCTGGATGCGATCTACCCGATTGTCTATCTCGATGCGCTCTACTTGAAGATTCGCGACAGCGGCCACATTCAAAACAAGGCCCTCTATGTCGTGATCGGCGTCAGCCTGGAGGGAAGCAAGGAAGTGTTGGGGTTGTGGGCTGGGCAAAGCGAAGGGGCCAAGTTCTGGCTGCAGGTGCTGACCGAACTCAAGAACCGGGGTGTCGCCGATATCTTCATTGCCTGCGTCGATGGGCTCAAGGGGTTTCCCCAGGCGATTGAGACCGTGTTCCCCAAAACCCAAGTGCAATTGTGCATCGTGCATCTGTTGCGGAGCTGTCTGAACTATGTGTCCTGGAAGCAGCGCAAGCAAGTGGCGGCCGATCTCAAGCCCATCTATCGTGCCAGCTCGGCCGAAGACGCCAAGGAGAAATTGGAAGCCTTCGCTGCCAAATGGGATGGCGTGTATCCGATGCTGAGTCAGATCTGGCGTCGGAACTGGGAGCAGGTGATTCCCTTCTTTGCCTACCCAGCCGAAATCCGCAAGGT
>Ga0187892_10010679_pt1 | contig 11537 bp, 14 predicted proteins | sample MA1701073metaG_FD_139345 | JGI IMG/M metagenome (GOLD analysis project Ga0187892, IMG submission 139345) | Bio-ooze microbial communities from a basaltic lava cave in the Kipuka Kanohina Cave System on the Island of Hawaii, USA - MA170107-3 metaG ... | reverse complement strand
CCATACTATCTTCTCGAAGTCGAACTGTTTGAACTTTTTCTCATACTCAGCACGCGCTTGCGCTTCCAGTCGGTGCAGCGGCTTCATTGCCTCTGCTAGTGCAGGGCTTTTCATAATGCCGGGCCTACCAATTGCGGCACCCCAGAGATTGGGAATCACTAGCCAGTCATCCTTCTGTTTTGGCTTTATCCCAACTCGACGACCGATCACGCTAGAGAGGGCAACAATAGCCGCGATTGTGGGAAACTCTAATGGACATTGCATCCTCTCTGCAATGTCGGTGAGCCAGGGGCGGAGGGCTTGGGGAATGAGTTTTTCTGAAAGTGCTGGCACGGGCAGTAGTCCACAGAGGAGTTCTGCAGGCTCTAGCCACTCGGGCTTTCCGGCAGAAGGATACATGCTATCGCCGTCTTTAGTACGGCTACTGTCAATATTGTCGATCACCTCCGCAAAGGTTGCTTGGTAGACCGTCGATTTTCGTAACTCATTATCCAGATTGAAAGAGAGTTCACTCTGCATCGCGACACCTCGTCATTATTTTGTTCTCTGTTCTTCGCGCCAACGGCGCAGCCGCATAGGCTCAAAGCAGTCAAAGATAAGAATCCCGATATCGTACGCCAGGGAAAATAACTCCATGTTAATTTTTATCCCGTTGCTGCCAAAAGTGCTTCTCGTGTTCGCTGTAGAGGTCAGGGCGTCGCTGAATTTGTCGCAGCGCTACTTCTACTTCTTCAGTCTTTTCGTGAAAAAGTTCAGAGTAAAGTTCGCAGAGGAGAGTCGCCCGTTGCCGACACCAGCGCGAGAATTCATTTTTCGCGGCGGTGAGCGATGGGCTGGGCTCGCGGCGTGGTGGTGAAAGTTAGTACCTGACCGACCAAACTCAAGACGGTCGAGAACTTGTTCTAGAGATAAGTCTATAATCATTGCCCCGCTTTTTTTACCGCGTCCTCGACAGTTACGCCCGGTAAAGCTTCTAGGAACTGTTGAAGTTCGTCGCGAGAGATTAGAATGCGTTTTCCCCAACGGCGATAGGGAATTTGGCCCCTATAGAGTCGTTGCCATATCGCACGATCTGTGACGTTTAGTTCACTTGCTGTTTCACTAACAGTGAGAAATTTTTTTCTCGTTACGCTGATTTTTTCCTCGGCTTTTCTCTTCATTGCAATTAATTTACCGGGATTTTATTGATTGTGTAGGCGACACCTCGTCACAAAATCGTCAACAGGGAGCACTATGGACACAAAAATGTTTACGTTCCGATGGCCCATCAATAACTTCCATCTGACCTGGGATGGGAGGGGAATTATTCTTAATTCCGACGACGTCATGGAGGGCAACAAGGAAAGTTGGTCCTTCCAAGAATCTCCAGATCTCTTCTTAGCTTTCGCTCACCTTGATTCTACTAATGAACAAGAGATTGTCCTGTTCGCACGAAAGTATGGCTTATTAGGGACTATGTACGAGCGTCTTGGCGATTGGCAGACTGAAATCGAAGCTCTGAGGGGTGCTGTGAACCTTTGGATGGAGCTGAGAAAGGAAAATTGGCCAATGCTGGCTTCGATGGTTAAATGGAATAAGAAAGATAAACGAGTCACTTACTCAATCGGGAAAGGCTTTGGGATATGGGGAGCAGGAATTCTTCCCGTTCCATTTTCGCGCCACAATTTATCTCAAGATATGGAAAAAAAGGATTTAGAGGTTATGGGGTGGGAGGTTTTGCGGCATCTCATCAATATAGGGCTTTCTGATTGTAATCCGCAGATCGAATGGGACAGGGGAAAACTAAGACTTTCCTTCAACCCTCGAAACCTTCTTGGAGCCCTTTGGCTTCAGTTTGCCCTTGCAGTTTCAGGAGACTGGGATTTTAATCACTGTGAATATTGTGGCCGTCCTTTCCTACTGACCCCATCTATCAACCGAACTAACCGACGGTACTGCAAGAATAGCTGCAAAAACATGGCTTACCGTCAGCGCGTCAAAGGAAAAGGAAAGGTTTTATTTTCTCCAAGCTCAAGAGAGAAGGGACGTAAAAAACCAACATGACTGTTGTGAAAATTGATGGGACTCTGATGAAAAAATGAGAGAAATGAGGAGAAAAGCAGAGAACAAATTTTATGGAATTTTGTGAGGATTGGTGCGGATTTGCTAGCAATCACGAATAGTTAGCAAACCCGCCGTGAACGAATTTCAAGACCGGCGCTTTCAACCGCTCAGCCATCCCTCCACAAGGGCGAACTTACACAGCTTTCTCAATTTCTGTAAAGAGGGGCTGAAGGCAAGATGTAGTAACCATTCGCGAGAAGTTGCATAGTCTTGCTCCCTATCCTGGCTGCTTTCGTTTGAAGCGCGGCACTAGCAGACCATTTCCCGCAGTCTCCCACGCCAACATCACTTCCATACCGATGCGAATCTCTTGTGGTGGTACGTCGATGAGATTGCTCACCAAGCGGACATGGTCACATGCGGGAAAGTCCACTACCACGATGTTGTATGGCACCACAGCCTTCATCGCCGGATGTGCCGGGTGGTGGACGATCGTGAAACTGAAAACGGCTCCGGTGTCCGGCGCACGAACCCATACGATCTCGAATGAGCGACAGTATGGACACACCGGCGTCGGCGGATGTCGGAATCGGCGGCATGACCCACACTGCTGAAACCGTAACTCGTGTTGTTGGCAGTAGTGCCAAAACATCCTATCTGCGTCGTTCGGCACTGGGCCGGAAACCTCATTGGGAAGATACGCCATCGTCAGACTCCCAGAATCGCTGCGCTCATCGGAGACGCACTCATCCCTGCCGTCACTAGACAGAGTTCAGCATCTTTCACTTGTGACGTAGACTCGCCACGCAGTTGTCGCACGCCTTCCACCACCAGATTAAGACCATGTATATAGGCTTCAGACAGATGTCCGCCTGAAGTATTGATGGGGAACTGACCGTACGGCCAACGGATATTGCCGTCTGCGACAAATGGTCCCCCTTCCCCTCGTCCACAAAAACCAAAATTTTCCAGGGTCATGAGGACACAGCCAGTAAAGTGATCATAAATCTGCACGGTATCAATATCAGCAGCCGTAATCCCCACGCGTTCATACAGTCGCCGCGCCAGCGTTGCTCCGTTCCCAGCGCCGTATTCGTGAATCGGCATGTTGTGAGACCCAAGCGCCCCATCTCCCCATCCAGCCGCTCCACCTTGCGCAGCGGCCAGAATACGGATCGGCTTTTGTTTCAGGTCACGGGCTCGCTCTAACGTCGTCACGATCACGGCACTCGATCCATCGTTCTCCTGACAACAATCAAGCAACCGTAACGGTTCAGCAATCATCCGAGCATTCAGATAATCTTCCATCGTGAGTGGTCGTCCATACATGACAGCACGGGGGTTACGTTGTGCATTGTCACGGCAAGCCAACGCGACTTCGCCAAAATGTTCAGGTTTGGCACCGAACTCATAGATGTACCGTTGGACAAGTGGAGCGATCATGAGCGGCGGAGAAAACATCCCAAACGGCACCATGAAATTCAGATGGGGTAACTCATTGTAGCCGCCGGCTTGACCATAGCGATGCCCTGGTCCCTGACAGAGCGAACGAAAAACCGTCACATACTGTGCCTGACCAGTTTCAACGGCCATCGCCGCGTGCGCCAGTGCGCCACAGGTCCCAGACCCTCCTCCGCCCCACACCATCGACGTAAATCCCAGGTTGGGTAGTCCTAATGCCTGTTGCATGAGCCACGGCAAACTGGAGTCGTTCGAGAAAGACGCCAAGCCCTCAACGAGGTCAATCGTGAGGCCGGCATCGTCTACCGCTTTCAACACCGCTTCACAGGCAAGGCTCCATTCTCCGCGTTCGGACATTTGCCCCCAGCGGGTGTACGCCGTCTCCCCTATTCCGACAATGCATGCTTGTTGTGCGTGGTTTCCCATAACAATAGCCGTCCAGGTAGCACTGATCCTTAAACTATCTCCTCCACAAATTTCAACACTCGTGACTCCACCAGTGCTCAGGTCCCACTTGAACAAATGGTAAGGAACAGGAAATATCAGCCTAACCCAGGGGGAGTCTAGTGTAATAAGGATAAGATGAGGGAACTTATGCAAGGGAATCTTTTACGTGTTGCGGTTTTTGGTGCTGGTCCGTCGGGATTTTACGCAGTTGAGGACTTACTCAAACAAACTACAGCAAACGGTCAAACCATTGCAGTCGATCTTTTTGATCGCCTGCCTACCCCATACGGCTTGGTGCGCGGTGGGGTCGCCCCAGACCACCAAAAGATCAAGGCCGTGATCAGGCAGTACGACAAAACGGCAAGCCGTCCAGGGTTTCGTTTTTTTGGCAACGTCACGTTCGGCAGTGACATCACCATTGACGAAATTCTCGCCCATTATTACCAGGTCTTATTCACTACTGGTGCCGAATCAGACCGGCGCATGGGTATCCCAGGAGAGGACCTTTCTGGCAGTTATCCCGCCACAATTTTTGTCGGCTGGTATAACGGACACCCCGATTATCGTGATCTGCACTTTGAGTTGAGTCAGGTGGAACGAGTTGCCGTTGTTGGCAACGGCAATGTCGCGATGGATGTCGTCCGTGTGCTCGCCCGCTCTGTTGATGAACTTGCCAAAACCGACATTGCCGAATACGCACTTGAAGTCTTGCGCAAGAGTAAAGTCAAAGAAATTTATCTCCTCGGCAGACGTGGTGTTGCCCAGGCCGCGTTTACCAATCCAGAAATTCGTGAGTTAGCCGAACTCGATGGAGTCGATCTCGTCGCTCGTGCCGATGAAATAGAGTTGGACGATGTCAATCGCGAGTTTCTGGCCGAGCACGCCTCGGAGCACACACATCAACGGAACGTTGATATTGTCACCGCCCAGCTCCCCAAAGGCGAAGGCACTCAAGCGCGTAAAATTCGTGCTCGCTTCTTTGTGTCACCAGTAGAGATTCTTGGCCAAGATCGTGTTCAAGGCGTTCGCCTGGAACGTAATCGCCTGATCAAAGATGCTCAAGGAACCTATAAAGCCCAAGGAACGAAAGTCTATGAAGAGATTCCGTGCGACATGATCTTTCGTTCGATTGGCTATAAGGGTCATCCACTTCCTGGGGTACCGTTCGATGAACGGGACGGGATTATCCCCAACCGAGACGGGCGTGTGCTTGATGCCACCACGAAGCAACCGATTGACCGCTTGTATGTTGCTGGGTGGATCAAACGTGGTCCGTCTGGCGTGATTGGTACCAATAAGCCCGATGCCGCTGCAACGGTCGAACTCATGATGGCAGATGCGCAACAGCAGCAATTTCCTTCGGACCTCCATATCGATGCCGAGGCCCTCCCTGCGCTGCTGGCACGGAAGAATGTACGGTATGTGACCTATGCCGACTGGCGGCGGATCGATCAAGTTGAAGTTGCCAGCGGCAAGAAAGTCGGCAAACCGCGCGAGAAACTCACGACGATTCCGGAACTGCTGGCGGCGGCTGGGAAATAGGACTACCCTGCGAAGGAGGAACATCCATGTTCGTTCCCAAGAAAACCATTGACCAGATGGTAAAAGACGCGAAGACCCGTGTGCAAAACCTATCCCTTGAACAGCTGCAAGCTGAGCGAGAGTCAGGACAACCTGTGCAAGTGCTCGACATTCGTGACATCCGTGAACGGCAGAAACTAGGCTGGATTCCCGGAGCGCTGCACGTCCCGCGTGGGATGTTGGAGTTCTGGTTGGACCCGACCTCGAAATACTACAGCGGGAAAGTCGATCCGGAGAAGCGGATTGTCTTGTATTGAGCGGGCGGTGGACGGTCTGCCCTTGCGGCGGACGTGCTACAAGAAATGGGGTTTCCCAACGTCGCGCACCTCGAAGTTGGGTTTAACGGCTGGACTGCGGCTGGGCTTCCTGTCGAACACAACAAAAAAGATACCTGATCTCCCGGCCAAAGAAGCTCCGGCATCTCAGAATACATATTCGTCATTCTCGCAAAAATTCCCTCTCCCGGCTGGGAGAGGGGGGAAAACTGGTCCTGAGTCCTTCAGCCCCGTTTTTACAGACTCTAGAGACCGGTATTGCTGAAAGCAGACAATTGACGGCTGAATGCTTACTGCTATTCAACGTTCTGCAACAACTCTAATGTCGTTCCGTCTGGGTCACGGAAATACACTGCCTTCACTTTGTACTCATCAGTCTCGAACAGTTGCGGGGCAGAATAGAATCGCACCCCTTTCGCTCGCAGTTCCTTGTAGGTCTGCTCAATATCTTTGACCCAAAACGCCACTTCCGTGATACCCGGATTGGCCACTCCGGCGTAGGGCTCACCTTTCGCGATTGGCTCAACGAAATGGAGCAATTCGATTGGCGGGCTCTTTTTGTCCTCCTGGCTGCGGAGGTAGGCGGCGCGCAGTTTGACATTACTTTCTCCAAGAAGAATGTCTGCTTCTTCTCCAGCAAAGGTGACATCCCCTATGAGCTTTAAGCCAAGCACATCGCGATAGAAGTGAATAGCTTTTTCCATATCCCGAACCGTAATACCAATATGTGCAACTGATCCCAGCATCTGAATCTCTCCTTTCCCTACATACGGAACAGCAATTTGTCCTATTCCTGAATAAACCGCTGCTTTACCCACCCTTGATCGAAAGGTGACCAAAAGACCGGCTTGAGATGAACTTTCTTGAACTTCCACTCTCCATTGACTTTCACAAAATGATCCTCGTATGTCGCAGTGCCCCATACCGCCTGCGTCTGCCGACCATCAGCCAGAGCCATAGTACAGGGTTCCAACAGATACCACTGGCCGACCGCAGTATCTCCCTGGACCTCAACCACAGCGTTCATGACATAGTGCAGCGCAAACGGCAGTGACTGCTCTTGTACGTTACGCAGGAATTGCTCAATGCCCTTCCGCCCTTCGCCGTGACCAAAAACTCCTCCTTCCCACACCGCGTCGTCAGTAAATAGATTCGCAAAGCCGACATGGTCACGAGCATCAGCGCAGTGACAGTACCGCACTTTCAGTTTCTTGATCGCTTCAATATCTTCGAGTGTTTGTAGTCGGCGTTGGAGTTCTTCGAGACTCATAGCAAATCCCTCCTATGTCTCAAATTCCGAAAAAGCAAGCAGCATTGTCTCCTAAAATTTTGTCTACGGATACTTGCGGCAAGCGCGCAAGCGCCTTACGCGCTTTCTCAATCGGGCGGACAAAACCTTCGGCATGGGGATAATCCGATCCGATAAAGAACTTGTCATTGCCAAGCAACTCGATCATCGCCGGCAGGGTTCGCTCCTCAGGGTCTGCTGAGATCCAGATATTGCGGGCAAAATACTCACTAGCTGGCCGCTTCATCTGGGTCGTATGTCCCATATAGCTGAACCGATAGTCAAGACGATCAATCCACTCCGCCACCCAGCCACTCGCAGACTCGATCGTGGCAACCCGCAAGCGCGGGAACCGCTCAAAGACACCATCATAAACCATTGTCGTCAGCGCCATGCGCGGATCCTGAATGACATTCATGCTAACGAACATAAAGCCCGGATTCGGCTCTTTATGCCATTCGTTGCCGAGATAATAGGGATGGACGACCAAATGAATGCCAATGGAGAGATCAAGCTCCTGCGCAGTTGCCCAAATCGGATCGAAGTCAGGATGGCCGAAACTTTTGCCATTCACTGGCATCGCTCCGACAAAGAGGGAACGCACCCCTTCCCTGGCCAGTCGATGCATTTCCCGCATGGTTTCTACCGGGTGTCGTAACGAAATGTGGCCCACCGGGTACAAGCGATTGCGGTATCCGGCACACCGTTCCAATGTCCAGGTATTGTATGCACGACAGTGTGCGGCAGCCAACGCAGGATCTTCGATAAATCCATCGATGAGAAGGCCAATGGAAGGATAGAGAAACTGGCACTCGATGCCTTCCTGGTCAAGAAAGCGAATATGCTGATTCATGTCTTCCAAAGAAGGACTAAATATCTCAGCCAGATCGAAGGCTCCTAATCCCGCACCTTTCTCTTTCTGCCCGAACCCAATAAGAACACCAAGCAAGTCCTCGACGTTGAAACGTAAACGCGTGTCTTCCTCCACGAGGATCATGTAACGATTTTTGTCTGGTCGGCGCGCAAAACGCAGGCAACGATCACGGTACTGTGGCTCGATATACCGTTGCCAGAGATCGAGAGGTTCCATGAAATGGCTATCGGCATCAATAATGCGTCCCACCGAGAAACCCTCCCTGATAAGAACAGGAGCACTTTCATGGATACAAGGGCGTACGGATTTACTTTCATAGCAGACTCCGTGATATTCGTACACTCAACTTTTCTTCAGGAGGGTTTCTGGAAAATGACGCATGAGGCACGCACGGACTACGCGATGCTGTTGGGTTCCCTCTTCTTGCTCATCGTTGGAGCGGGACCCTGGTCAAACAAGCAGGTGAGAAGAAGAATCATATATTGTCCTGAGGAGGACTCTTATGCGTCCGGTTACGACACGCAGACGGTTTCTCACATGACACCCCCGCGAGGTTTGAGTGGCGCACTCTGCGGAGTTGGTTCAGTATCTGTCCACCAACGCAATTGCCCTGGACAATTCGTCCGAATCGTCAGCGAGTCTCCCGCAGAAATCGCTCGCACCGGTTGGGTAAAACTCCATACTACCGTGCGGGGAACGATGTGCTGATCTAACACTTGCGGAGAAGGCTGCTGGAGAAACCAATAGACGCTTTTGAGATGGCGACGAAAATAGTCATCAAAATCTGCGTCCGTACCAGAATCTTGATCACTACCGAACCACCAGAACCAATCACTGCTCTCTGCCGCGTAGAGCGCGGTGTACGCCTCAGGCGCACTGGCTGGCGTATGCTGTGTTTTGGCGAGAAACTCTCGCGTCCGCGTCAGTAACTGCCAACCCCGGTTCTCTTCTGCCTCGCCAATCCACGTGCCCAGATCGATCCCAGGCGCAGACCCTGTCTCATCAATCCATGACCCGTGAAAGAGATCGTACACCCGGGGTTGGTCGGATTGCGCATGAGGATGGACATGCCGCGCAGGATTCCCTTCTAGATATTCACTAAATGTTATCGTCCGAATAGTCTGATCCGTCGCTAGTGTGGCATACAACGCTCGCAAGAACGGTCGTCCGTCTTCCCGATACGCGCCCCAAGCATTTTCGCCGTCAAGGATCACACTGACTACCCGATTCGCTGGGTCTTGGGCATGCACCGCGAAACGTGTCTTGATGCGTGAGACAAATTCCCGGGCGGCGACCTGCTCATTGGGAAAACCGCTATACTGAAATCCGATGGCGTCAGACGACTCGGTCGCGCGAAAGAAGATGCTAATGGCAGCGCCGCTGGCTTCATCTACGGCACGGTACGCTTGACAGAGGACATCGGCGTTCTCCGCTTGATAGCCCCAACGTCCTGACTTTGCGAGCACCCCTTGATCACTGGCGATCCATTGTATGCCGTAGCGTGCAAACAGCGAGATCACTTCTTGCCCCACCGCACCCTCTGCCGGCCACATGCCGGCGGGTGGTCGGCCAAACCGCGCGGTATAGTCCTCAACCGCCAGCCGCACCTGCGCGTCAGCATCTTCCGGCCATGCAAATTGCTCAGGCAGCGTCGTCCCCTCCTTGTCCAGCGTCGCACTATTGGTATCAATCAGGAGCGGGAGAATCGGATGATAGAAGGGCGTTGTTGAGATCTCAATTTGTCCACGTTCCTGAAGCTGGCGGTAGAGCGGCACGATATTGCGTAAAATCTTGTACTGCTCCACCACCATTGCTGTGATGTCCGCCTCAGTGAATCCTTCTCTTTTATCGACAAAGCGTTTCACTGACGCTATAGCACCATCAGGCAGTCGTACCTCAGCAGTACGAAACTCCACACCAAACCACGCGAGGGTGAACCACATCTGCACGTCCCGCAGGTCTTGGACGCGATCGGATACGTACCAATCCGCAGTGTCGCTCGCTCACCCGCATTGAGATGGTAGGGAGTCCGTGGGGTCTCGGGAGTCAAATGCCAAATCTTCATCATCACTCTACTCGCGGGGACCCGGTTGTGATTGCTGCTTCTTAGTGATGTGCCTCGTGTCCTTCAGATGGTTGCGATTCCAGCTGCGGCGCTTTGCTCTTCATTCCATGCGTTTTCTCATGATGCTCGCTCATCTGCGCATGCATCTTTTCCCGCTGTTCCACCATCGTGCCGAGAAGATCATCGGTCATCTGCGGGTGTTTTTTCATTTCTGCAAGCAGTTGTTTCTCATCGGTAATCCCGTTCATCGCTTTGGCATGCTCACGCAGCGCAGTCAGTTGCTTTTGCAATTCAGCCTGCATCTCTTGGTGCATCTTCTGCATTTGCGCGTGCATCTCCGGATTGCCGTGCATTCCACTCATCACGTGCTCATGCCCTGCCATTCCTGGCATGTCCTTTTTTTCAGCCTCTTGGGCACCCACCACAGGTGGGAAAACGATAGCGCCGCAGAGAATTACACTCGTCGCGATCGTTCTCAACATCTTTGTTCTTTTCATATACACCTCCTGTTTAATTTTCTTGGTAAAGATATGCATCTCGTGCCGATGCTATGGTGTCATGGTCGCCTCCACAGTCAAGCTCAACGTCGCACGGTAGACGAGGAAACGAGAGGAAGAGCCTCTCCATATCTGTCGGCAGACGCGTGTTTGATCTCGGCATGCCACTTCCAGATGGCATACAGCGCAGGAATTACGATGAGCGTGAGCAACATTGCCGACATCACTCCGCCAACCATAGGTGCGGCGAGCCGCTTCATGACATCGGCCCCTGTGCCCGTCGCCCACATCACCGGTGCAAGACCGAGAATGTTCGCGAGCGCGGTCATGGACACTGGGCGGATCCGTTCCAGCGCTCCCTGCTGCACCGTCTCCAGCAGATCGGACAATGAGTTGAGCGTCCCCGCTGTGTTCCGACGTGCGTAGGCTTCGTCCAAGTAGGCGAGCATCACCGCGCTCGTCTCGGCGGCAACACCCGCTAACGCAATGATGCCGACCCAGACCGCAATGCTCATGTTGTAGCCGAGCAGCGCCATGTACCAGACACCACCAACCAAAGAGAGCGGTACTCCTAACATCACCATCAGTGTTTCAACTACAGAGCGGAAGGTGAAATAAACAGGATGAAGATGATCACGAGCGTCAACGGCACGAAGATGGTGAGCCGTTCTCGCACACGCTGCATAAACTCATACTGCCCAGACCACGTTATGGTGTACCCTGGCGGAAGCTGGACCTTCTCTCGCACCACTCGTTTCAGATCTTCCACGTATCCGCCGACATCCCGTCCAGCCATGTCAACGTACACGTAGCCGGACAACATGCCATCTTCGTCGCGAATCATGGGTGGGCCAGGCAAGAAGCGCAGCGTGGCGAGTTGCGCTAAGGGCACTTGCGCCCCGGTCGGTGTGGCCACCAACACTCGCTCGAGTTTCTCGGGATCGTCACGCAGCTCGCGAAGATAACGCACATTGATGGGATAGCGCTCGCGTCCTTCAATCGTCGT
>Ga0187892_10010678_pt1 | contig 11538 bp, 12 predicted proteins | sample MA1701073metaG_FD_139345 | JGI IMG/M metagenome (GOLD analysis project Ga0187892, IMG submission 139345) | Bio-ooze microbial communities from a basaltic lava cave in the Kipuka Kanohina Cave System on the Island of Hawaii, USA - MA170107-3 metaG ... | reverse complement strand
TTGCTCGTTCATCTTGTGGCCTGATTTGAGCCGATCGATAGGGGGAGTAAAAGCGAGCCGCGGGCGCCTGCCCTTTACGCGCAGCGTCAAGGGTTAGCCCGCGCGGACTCTCGCACGCGAGAGGCTTGTCTTGTTCAATGGTCTATTCTTCTAGGGCAACCATGGCCGGAAAACAGTTGATCGTCGTCGCCTTGGGCGGCAACGCCATCTCCAAAGACGACCAGGAGGGCAACGTCGACGAGCAGTTCTCCAACTCACGCTCGACCGCGCGGCAGTTGGCCGACCTCGTGCGGGCCGGCTATCAACTGGTCATCACCCACGGCAACGGCCCGCAGATCGGCAATTTCCTGTTGCGAAACGAGGCCGGGGCCGGCCTGATCTATCCGCTGCCCATGGAAGTGGCCGTCGCCCATGTGCAGGGGGGAATGGGTTTCATGATCGCCCAGACGCTCACAAACGAGCTCGCCGCCCGCGGCCGCGAGACGATCGTCACGACCATTGTCACTACTGTGCTGGTCGACGAGGCAGATCCGTCGTTTCGCAATCCGACCAAACCGATCGGCCGCGTTCTTTCCAAGGCCGACGCGCGGCGGTTCGGTCGCGATGAAGGCTGGCAGGTCAAGGAAACATCACCGGGAAAGTTCCGGCGGGTCGTACCGTCGCCTATTCCGAAACGGATCATGGAGATTGAAACGATTCGCCGCGCCGTGGAGGCCAGCGATCTGTTGGTCGTCTGCGGCGGCGGGGGGATTCCAGTGGTGCGCGATGCGGCCGGGGGTCTGCGCGGCGTGCGCGCGGTGATCGACAAGGATTTGGCCACGGCGCTGCTGGCGGCGAATCTGGAGGCGGACACAATGGTGATCCTCACCGCCCTCGACCGCGTCTGCATCGACTTTGGTAAGCCCACGCAGCGGGCGATCGACCGCATGACCGTCGCTGAGGCCCAGCGCTGGCTGGACGAAGGCCAGTTCCCGGCCGGGTCCATGGGACCAAAGATTCAGGGCGCGATCGACTTCCTCCGGGCCAGTGACAGGAAGGAAGCCTGCACGATCATCGGCCCGCTGGACCGCGCCGCCGACGCCGTGGCCGGGAAGGTCGGAACGCGGATCAGTTGGTAGCGATGATCGCATCTTTTCAGAACCGCGACCGTGAGGGAGCGGACGGGGTTGATGCTCATGCATCCGCTTTCCTAAACGGTCATGCGAGCAGCCCGGTTCCAATTGGAAAGGCCGCCTAACTAAGCCTTCGGAACATCTGCTCAATTTCGGTGTGGAGGGCTTTGACATCATGCCGCCCCCTGACGGTCGCGGTTCGGATTACCGCTATCGTCTTCGGAACATCTGCTCAATCTCGGTATGAAGCGCTTTGACGGCCGGCTCGCCGAGTTCGTAGCGCACTCGAAGCACGGGCTTGTTGATCTTGAGCAGGCTTCCCAGGTCGATCGGCGTGCCGATCAGGACCAGATCGCAATCGGCGGCGTTGATCGTCGCCTCCAGTTCGGACATCTGTTTTTGCCCATAGCCCATCGCGGGGAGCACCTGGCTGATGTGCGGGTACTTTTTGAACGTCGTTTTGATGGAGCCGACGGCATATGGCCGCGGATCGATGATCGACGCCGCTGCGTGGTTACCGGCGGCCACACAGCCGGCGCCGTAGGTCATCTCGCCATGCGTCAGCGTGGGACCGTCCTCGACAACCAAAACGCGCTTCCCGCTGATGGCATCCGGATCGTCGACGGTGACCGGGGAAGTCGCGCGAATGATCTTCGCTTTCGGGTTGATCCGCCGGATGTTCTCTTCAACCGTCTCGATGTCCTTCGGCTGCGCCGTGCCGACCTTGTTGATGATGACGACGTCGGCCATTCGAGCGTTGGTCTCGCCGGGGTAGTATCGAACTTCGTGTCCGGGGCGATGGGGGTCGGCCACGACGATGTACAAGTTGGACCGGTAGAAGGCCATGTCATTGTTGCCGCCGTCCCACAGGATCACGTCGGCCTCTTTTTCGGCTTCACGGAGGATGCGTGCGTAATCGATTCCGGCGAAAACGACGCTGCCCGCGCGGATGTGCGGCTCGAACTCCTCCCGCTCCTCGATCGTGCAATGATGACGGTCCAGGTCTTCCAATACCGCGAAACGCTGGCAAATCTGCTTGGTCAGATCGCCGTAGGGCATGGGGTGACGAATGGCGGCGACGCGCTTGCCCATCGATTTGAGAATGGTCGAGACGGCCCGCGAGGTCTGACTTTTCCCGCAGCCGGTGCGAACCGCGCAAACCGCGATCACCGGCTTGTTGGCCGGAATCATCGTGTGACGATGGCCCATGATGCGAAAGTCGGCACCGGCGGCGTTCACGATGGAGGCCTTGTGCATGACCTCCTCGTGCGAAAGATCGGAATAGGCCATGGTGACCTGGTCAACGTTGTACTTTTGAATTAGCTCGGCGAGCCTTTCCTCCGGAAAGATGGGGATTCCTTTGGGATACTGCGGGCCACAAAGCTCGGCAGGATAGGTCCGGCCGTGGATGTCGGGTATCTGGGCGGCGGTGAAGGCGACGACCTCGTAGCGGTCTCGCGATCGCCAGAAGGTGTTGAAGTCATGGAAATCCCGCCCCGCGGCGCCAAGAATGAGCACTTTGATCTTGTCCGACGCCATAAGCCTCCCTCGTATACGTTGCCTTAACCCGTTCGGCCGGGTCGTCGAACGATAATGCCGGACGCCGTTGTTGACAAGCACGATGGTCCCAGAGTTTGCGTTTTCGGACTCCACCTCGATATTCCCAGATGGACCGAAAAGAGATGGAGCGCTGCCAGGCTGATCGAAAAGGCGCCGCTCAACGGTCAAACAGGGGCGACGGCCTAGTCGGACAAGCTTATCCGGGTCATTTCACGTGACGATGAATCATTCGCGAGTGGACAATCGATCGAGGGTAGGTTGTCGGCGCCTGGCAATGGCACGTATCGATGTGTCTGGGACCTATCTTCTTGAGGAATCGAATCATGAGTCGCACGATCACGAACGGAATGAAAAACGCGAGCGGGTTCTTGGCGATGCTTCTGAGCCGAAGCACATTGCTGTTGATCGCCGGTTGCGGGGCGGCCGTCGTCCTGAACCTCGGCGCGGCTTTGATTGTTGGAATCTGGATCGGCAGAATTGCCGTCTCGTTTCCCCAGAATTCGACCGCCAATGGCCTTTCCGATCTTAGCGGCGATGTTCAGTTGAAAATTGAGGAAGACGCCAACCAGTCTCCGCGGATCGCCTCTTATTCAGGGATTCTGCCGGGCTTTCTGGAACTGGGGGCCACGACCGCGAATGTCGATCTCAACGCCGGCACGGTCACCGGCACGCTGACGGAGCCGTCCGGCGCGACGACCAGCCTTGCGGACCTGTTGCCCGGCCTGCAGGCGTCGCGCGACGCGGGCACGACCAGCAAGGGAAGCGCATTGAGCCTTGTTCTACAGTTCACCAGCGGCAACACCACCTACATTTACGAGATGAGCCTCAACGTGGACGCGGACGGCTCGCGTACGAATCTGACGGGTGAGGTCACGGTTCGCCGCAAAACCATTCAGAACGGTATCGTGCTTCTGGATGAGACCGGCAGAGGGACTGTCACCGCTGGTCAGGGCACCGAATCCCAGTTTCACCAGACGATGCCGCCCCTTCCACCCCCGATCCGCGCGGATGTGGGGCCGGACGTCACCATCGACGCCGGCGCTTCCGTCATCCTTCAGGGCAGTGCGACCGGTGGTTCTGAAGCTTTGTTCTTTTCCTGGAGTCCGACCACGGGTCTGGACGATCCGCACGCCCTTCAGCCGACCGCCTCGCCCTCTGTTACAACGGTTTATCGCCTCACGGTCACGGACGCGCGGGGACAAAAGGCTCAAGATGACGTCAGTGTGATCGTGCCGGGGACAATTCCCGATTCATCGTCGATTGTGGTCTACGCGGGCGAGGACGTCAGCATCCCTTCGGTAGGACCCGCCAAACTGGAGGCCCACGTGAGCGGCGGGATGGGAACGCTAACCTACTCCTGGGAGCCGATCACCGGCCTGGATGATCCGACGATTCTCCAGCCAACCGCTTCACCGTCGGCCACGACCATTTATCGCCTTACCGTCACGGATTCGCATGGACGGCAGGCCTATGACGACGTCAACGTCGTGGTCTTGGCCCCGCCTGATAAGAATGTGCTGGATATCAGTGCGTACTACAATGGGACCCGGATCAAGTCGTTGAATCTGACTTCGAATACGGGCGCAGATTGGGTCCGGGCCGGGGCGATTTCGATGTCCGATGGTGTCTTTTATGGCGTCATGGTGACGGTAGGCGGCAATCCGAGTTATGATTTGCAGATCTTGTTCGACGGCCCCAGCGATGCGATTGGTTCCATCTCGGCATCCGCCATCAATGGGGCGGTGTTGATGCTGTACTTGCTCGACTCATCGGCTAATCCCGCCACCCTTGCCGCGGTTTATGATAACAGCGACGTTTTCGTTCCCTTGGGAAACCCGCACGTAGACACGCCGATCGGGACGATCGACCTGCGCAGCGTCAACGGCCGGATTGTCGGCACGTTCGATGTCGCTATGTCGTATCAGCCGGAAGGGGCCCACCAGCCGAATACGTTGCGATGGGTCGGCGAGATCAATTTGCCGGACAACTTCAACATCGTCGGGGATTTGATTTTTCTCATGGACCCGTAGGCGCCTGACCACACGAAGCTAAGTCTGACGAGCCGACATCGTCCACCAACAGCGCTTGCCGGATCAGTCGGAATGAGATATACAAAAGCAAACATAACCGGCTGGTTTTAACTCGCCCGTCGGCGGCTGGAATTAACCCGCACGGCGACCTTTTGCGAATGGAGCGATGCCGCGAATCTTCGCCGGCCTGGCGGTCGGACAAACGATCGTCCTGATCGCCGCGGGCGTAGCAGGGTTCCTCAACACCGGCGACCCCGACACGCCGCATCATGTTATTCTGGGCCTATTCGCCGTCTTGCTCGGTTGCTTCGTTCAGGCTGTGGTGTTCACCTACTTCACGATTACCGGGAAATTGGCGGCGCAGGCCGTGCACTTGGCGCACGGCGATGTGACGCTGCTGTATGGAATCAAGAATCTGAAGCGGTCGGCGACGTTTCTACTAGCTGCCGTCTTTGTAACGCTCTTGGCGGCGACCATCACCGGTGCGATTCAATGGCGAGGCGACGGGCGCCCCGGTGTACACTTTTTGACCGCGGCACTAGCGGTCGTAGTCCACTTCTATGCCTCCCTGCGGCAGTTTCGGCTGATCGTACAGAACGGGCGCGCGCTTGACGCCTCGCTGCGAAGGTACCGAGAGGCGACGTCCCAGTCGCAGCGCCGATGATGCGACGCCGCAGTCCGTCAAGATGGAAGCCGGCTTGATACATTCGTCCGAATAAAACGGCTGGCGCCTCAAGGGTGTGTGTGTCACGCGCCGATATTATATTATAATGTTATTAGCGTATTATATTATGGGCATTTAGCGCACGCGAATAAAGGCTTTGTCTTGGCCAGCAAGGTTCCCGCTAAACAGGATCGCCGCCGGAAAACGAGGGCACTGCGAAACAGTATCCTCGGGCGTCGTGTGCGGCCTTCATCAAAGCCAAAGCGGTTGGCAGGGGGCTGGAAGCCGTCGCAACGGCGCTTGCTGGAGGCGAGGGTTAGGCGGCTGCTTGCCTATCGTGACGGACCCGCGGCGCTCCTGGCCCTCGCCGATCAGGCCGAACCGCGGTCGGAGCCGGTATCGGCAGTTGTGGGGATTGGTCGCCGGCGGCCGGTCAATAAGGTTCAGTCTTCCGGCCGCCGCCCGCAGGCCGTGAAGGCCCTGGACACGCCGGCCACGGTTCGTGCGGCTTTGGAACGGACCTGTGAGGCCATGTCGGCCCTCGGGCATCCTCACCGGGCGGCAATGATGGCCAAGCTGATGGAAGGCCCACAGTCGTATCGAACGCTGCAACAGGCGATGGGCCTAAAGGCGGGGCCGCTGTACCATCACATTCGCCAGCTTCGACTGGGGGGCCTAATACTTCCTAAGCACCGTGATTGGTACGCGCATACACAAGCCGGAAGGAACCTCGTCATGGTGATGATGGCCCTGGCGTCGCTGCCGGCCGACCAAAGACCCAACAAGCTTGGACTGCCAACATTATAATTCTAGCGTCCGATAATGCATGTTATGTTGCGTTGGTGGGGGAGCTCGAAAATCCGAATCAGGGATTCTTCTTTCCCTTCGGGGGCTGGGCAGGCCTCTTGGGATCCGGCGCTTTTCCGCCACTATTCCCTGTTCTGGATGCCTTTCGCATCTCAGCAAGGTCGACGCCTTCAAGCAGCTCGATGGCCTTCGCCGCCGGATCGAAGCGGTACACGGCCAGCTTGTTGGTTGGCGCGTTGATCACGTACAGCAGTTCCTCGTCTGTGTTAGTCAGTGCCCCAACCACGAGGCTATAGTCGCGGCCGACGATCGTCATGCCGTCTGCGAAGGCGGGCCCGGGCCGCGTATGAACAACCACCACGCCGACCAGGAGTATTACGGCCGTTGTTGAGAGAATCCCAATTGCGAAGTTCTTGGAGTCCATGTCATCCCAATCCAAAACTCGAGGAAACAGCACTTTTGGTCGTTATTTGAAGTCCGCCTGCAAATCTCTGAACCCGGCATACTCCAGCTGCTTGGTTTGCACGTTCTTCGGGTAAAACCCGTGGAGCTTCCGCTCCGGCAGGTCCAGAACATAAAGGACATCGGAGGCGAACCCGGCCGCCTTGGCCGTTACGCAAATGAAATCGCCGGCCCCGCCGCCGCTCTGGGCGAGGGCTCTCGGCAGCGAATACGCCCCAAGCGTCAGGATCGCGGCAAGCAGTATGTTGAGCCCGACGAGAAGGGTGATGACTGACCTTCGAGTAAACATGTTAGGCCTCCCAATGAACGTAAGTTGTCGCCATTCTCTCTAACCCAAGTGTGAACGTTTGGACTTCAGGAACGCCGAGGCGGCAATCAGGATTATGATTCCGGCGGCGATGAGCCATTGTAGAGTACCCTTGTCATCGTTGGGTAGTGTTGCCGGCTGCTGAGCGAATGCTGGGACTACTTGAAAAAGCAAAAGAACGAGACTGGCGAGCCGCCAGCAGAAATGGGAACAGCTTCGATTCACAACTTAATCATACTCCCCCGCGGTTGGCGGGTAAAGCGGCGTATCGGGAATCCGGGCAGAAACTAGCCGACAGCGACCGGGCGGACCATCCCGCGAAAGGCGCCGGTGGGTACCGAGACGGTGCCCCATTTCGGCGAGCGCAAACGAGAGGTGGCCGCGTAGCTCGACGCTGTGACCCAAACGAAGGCATAGTATTCCTCACGAAAGACGTGGATCTGGGAGCCTGGCTCACGAAGGTCGCGAAGCCAATACGCGAAGACGATGACCGGCTCAAAGCCACAGCCGAAGACGCTCTTCCACTGCCGCAAACCTTCGAGATCGTCGTGCGTGACCCAGTTTTCCCAATATCGTTTCCGGCCTTTGGCGTCGTAAGGGAACTTGCGGCCCTTGACATCGACAAGCCAGGCGGATTGCCCGGGCGGGTAGACGAGAAAGTCAAACGATTTGATTCGCGCTCCGCCGAATATCGCCTTTTTCTGCTCGTCGACCGGCAGATAGGGCCAGCCCTTGGAGCGGACGTAGTCTTCAAAGGCGGCTTCGTAATGAACGTGGCGTCGAGCCATTTCTTAGGCCTTTGTTAGCGAATAGAGCTGCATCGCCTGAGCCGACCGGCGAGGCCTTCGGCCGCGCGGCCCGGCCGGGAAGGCCAACTTCTTGCCGGTCTTGCGTTGATAAAAGTCCTCGACTTGTTGGGGATGAGTGAAGTGATGCTCGTATCCATAGTCACCGCCGCTATAATCGCAATCGCCCGGCTCATACTCGCGGCAGATTTGTGGCCTGGCGTCGTAAATGGCGCACCGATTGTCCGCGTTGAGATTCTTGCATCGCGTTTGGATTTGGATGTACCAGTCACCATCCTCAACAAAAACGCTGATGCCGGCGTGCATGAGGTACCATCGGATATCGTCGTAATCCCGCGCGGTGGTGGGCTTTTCTATCGGTAGGGCCAAGTATCGGCAGCAGGCGGCGGTACAGTGCTCGCAAAGGATCGAACCCATCAACAACACGCTCCGAAGGGCGGCCCGCTTTGAAGACGAACCGCGCGTGACTGATCATACGATGCGGACGGAGAAGGTCAACCGACTGAGTCACGCGCACGGCGGCACGATGAGGATCATAGGCGGCAAATGGCGATCGCGGCGGCTGGTCCGGCCGGCCGGCACGGCGACCCGACCAATGCCTGATCGCGTGAAAGAAGCGGTTTTCGGCATCTTGGGTTCGTGCTACGATTGTCCGGGGAGACTCCCTCCGCTTCGGGTGGCGGACGTGTTCGCCGGAGGCGGCGGCGTGGGGCTGGAGGCGTTGTCGCGCGGGGCCGCCATGTGCTACTTCTTTGAACGGGACCCATTGGCGCTGGCCGCTTTGTTCCAGAATATAGAGAGCGTCCTGAAACCGCCGCACCCTCCGCTCTCCCCCAAGGGGAATGAGGGGATTCATGGCCCGCTGCCAACGGAACTGGCACAGGCCCCTATCGTTGAAGTCGTGCCCGGCGACGCTTGGCGACGATCAATGGCGATGTCAGCCGGCTGTGCGTTTGATCTCATGCTTGTCGATCCCCCCTACGCGGATTCGGACGATATTTCGGAGGCCGGCGCGGTCGTTCGCTATCTTGCCGGCTTGGGGAAGTTAGAAAAACGCGCGCAAGATGGTACGCTGCTCGTCCTGCATCACGCGGCAAAGTCGGGCTGCGAGCCGCCAGATTCCTGGCGGGTCATCGATCAGCGGGCCTTCGGCAGCAATGCAATCACGTTTCTAGTTCGATGAGCGATGCGCTTCATGACGGCTGGCGGGCGGCGGTCGCAATCATTGAATCCTTGCGGTCTGCCGGATACGTCGCGCTCCTGGCCGGAGGGTGCGTGCGCGATCGTCTGCTTGAGTGCGAGCCGAAGGACTATGACGTGGCCACGGATGCGACGCCTCCGCAGGTGCTGGCGCTATATCCGCGGGGTCGCAAGGTCGGGGCCAAGTTCGGCGTGGTGCTGGTACGGAAGTTCGGCCAGCAGGTCGAAGTAGCTACGTTCCGCACCGAGGGCAGGTACAGCGACGGGCGGCATCCAGACGAGGTTGCCTTCGGAACGGAAATCGAAGATGCGCGCCGGCGGGACTTCACGATCAACGGGATATTCCTGGACCCGATCGGCGACCGGATCATTGACCATGTCGGCGGGCAGGCCGATTTGGCGGCGAAAATCGTTCGGACCATCGGCGACCCGGACCGCCGGTTCGGTGAGGACCACCTGCGGATGCTGCGGGCCGTTCGCTTTGCGGCGGGGCTTAGCTTTCAGCTTGATGCCGCGACGCTTCGCAGCATCCAACGGTTCGCCGATTGCTTGTTGCGGATCAGCCCCGAACGCATCGCCCAAGAACTTGAGCGTATTCTGACGGGGCCTCGTCGTGCGGTCGGTTGGTCGCTGCTGTTGGAGACCGGTCTGCGCGACCACTTGGCGGCCGCGTGGCCCGCTGCGGCGGACGACGACGCCGCGGCAGGGCGGCGTTTGGCCGCATTGCCGGACCGGGATTTGCCCTTTGGGTTGGCCCTGGCGGCGGTTTTGGTCGGATGCGGACAACGGCAAGCGGGCGAGATTTGCCGGGCCCTGCGGCTCAGCAACAGCGTAAGTCGGTGCGTAGCCTGGATGATCGCGTCTTTGCCGGCAGTGGGGGATGCGGACCTCCTTGAACCGGCCGACCTCAAAAGTTTGATGGCTTCCCCGAATTGGGACTACCTGCCGGACCTGCTCGGTGCCGACCTGTCGGCCCGGGACGCGGAATTGCGACCTTATCATCGCTTGCGAGAGAGAGCGGCCGCGATCGACCCGGACGCCATTAGCCCCCCGCCGCTTCTGACCGGCGACGAACTGACGTCGCTAGGGTTGCCGCCGGGGCCGCGCATGGGGGCGATTCTTCAGGCGGTCTATCGCGCCCAGCTCAATGAGCGCATTTCGACGCGCGGCCAGGCTCTTGCAATGGCCGAGGAGCTCATGCGCCAGCCGTAGCGCATGCTCCTTCAGGCACTTCGGACGCTGCTCATCGTTCCACCACCGCTTAACCGATGGGCCGCGACCCGCCCAGGGCCCCGATTCGATCCTGGACGGCATGAACCCGCGTGATCCGAATACCGAAGTTTTCGCCGACCTTGACGGCTTGTCCGCTGCTGATCGGGCGGTTCGCGACTTGGAGCGTAAGCTCCGCGTTGAATGGGACGTCGAATTCAAGGATCGTGCCTATTGTGATCTCCAGAATCGACCGCACGTCCATCTGGCGTTCGGCGAGGGTCACCGTAACGGGAACGGACAGGCCGAGGATGCGGCGAAGTTCCCAGGAGGTCGACTCTGCCGCCATGGGGTGAGTCAGTGTGTCGAGGGGCTCGACGGACTTAAGATGAGCCGGCGCCATCCCTGCATCAACAAGGGCACCCGTGCTTGCGTTCGCAACCGTCATGACTCTACTCTCAATGCGCCCCTTTCCGGACCGCAACCAAGAACCCGTCCGGCGAGTACGGAGGATATCGACGAAAGCGCTATCCGAGCTTGAAACGTGCTCATGCCCTCATGCTCAGGCAGGGAAGTGGCCCGCTATTCGAATCGCCGGATCACGAGACACGCGTTGTGGCCACCGAAACCGAAGGAATTGTTTAGGGCTACGCGGATGCGCCGATCGCGTGCGGTGTTGGGGCAATAATCCAGATCGCAGCCGTCGCCAGGATGGTCGAGGTTGATCGTGGGCGGCACAACGGAATGGCGAATGGCTCGGACCGTGGCGGCGAGTTCGACGCCGCCGCTGGCCCCGAGCAAATGGCCCACGGCGCTCTTGGTGCTACTGACGACCAGCTTACGGGCCGCGGGACCGAACACCTTCTTGATGGCCATGGATTCGGCGACGTCGCCGAGGGGCGTGCCGGTGCCGTGGGCGTTGATGTAGTCCACGTCGTCGACAGAGATGCGGGCGTCCTGCACGGCCAGGCGCATTGCCTCCGCGGCGCCACGACCATCCTCCGACGGCTGAGTCAAGTGGTCCGCGTCGGATGTGGCGGCAAATCCGATGACCTCGGCCAAAATGGGAGCCTCCCGACGGCGGGCATGATCGAGATCCTCAAAGACGAAGGACGCAGCCCCCTCTCCCAGAACAAAACCGTCCCGATCCCGATCAAATGGCCGGCTGGCCCGCGGCGGATCGTCGTTGCGCGTGCTCAAGGCTTTCATGGAGGCGAATGCGGCTAGAGCCAGCGAATTGACCGCCGCTTCGGAGCCGCCGGTAAAGACAATATCGGCCTCATTGCGGCGAATCTGCCGCATGGCCTCGCCCATGGCGTTGGTGGCGGAAGCGCAGGCGGTGCTGATCGCGATGCTCTCTCCGCGTGCGCCGTAGGCAATG
>Ga0187892_10010677_pt1 | contig 11539 bp, 6 predicted proteins | sample MA1701073metaG_FD_139345 | JGI IMG/M metagenome (GOLD analysis project Ga0187892, IMG submission 139345) | Bio-ooze microbial communities from a basaltic lava cave in the Kipuka Kanohina Cave System on the Island of Hawaii, USA - MA170107-3 metaG ... | reverse complement strand
CCCAGATACAGGCCGAGGTCCAGGCTGAGGGGGGGGGCCGGGTGCGCGACCGGGACCTCGACCTGCGCACCAGGCAGGGAGAGATCCGTCTCGCGCTGGCCTCGTTCGAGAAGATCGAGCTCGACGGCAAGCCGTGTCTGTTGACCCTGGTGCATGACGTCAGCGACCGGCGGCGTCTCGAAGACCAGCTGCGCCAATCGCAGAAAATGGAGGCCGTGGGCCGCCTCGCAGGCGGGGTCGCCCATGACTTCAACAACCTGTTGGCGGTGATCACCGGCTATTGCGATCTCCTGTTGCGGAAACTGCAGTCCGAGTCCGAACGCGGTGATGTCGAGGAGATCCGCAATGCGGCCGAGGGCGCCTGCTCCCTCACCCGACAGCTGCTGGCGTTCAGCCGGCGGCAGGTCGTGGAGCCGCGGGTGCTCGATGTCAACCAGGTCGTGGAGCGGCTGGAAAAGATGCTCCGGCGGATTACCGGGGAGGACGTGGAGCTGGTGACGCGGTTCGCTCCCGGGCTGCCATCGATCCGTGCCGACGCCGGTCAGCTGGAGCAGGTCCTCATGAATCTGGTGGTGAACTCCCGCGACGCGATGCCGACGGGCGGGCGGCTGCTGATCGAGACCACCGCCGTGGAGTTGGGGGCCGAGTACCAGCACGAGCATCCGGCGGCGGTTCCCGGTCGTTACGTGATGCTGGCGGTCAGCGATACGGGTGTCGGCATGGACGAGCAGACGCGGGTGCACATCTTCGAGCCGTTCTTCACCACCAAGGAGGTCGGGGAAGGCACGGGACTGGGGCTCGCGACCGTGTACGGCATCGTGAAGCAGAGCGGGGGGTTCATCTGGGTGTACAGCGAGGTGGGCAAGGGGACCACGTTCAGGATCTATCTCCCGCAAGTCGACGCGGTCGCCGAGACGCCCGCCGCCGCGGCGCCCGACCCCGTGTCCCTCCAGGGCTCCGAGGCGATTCTCGTGGTCGAGGACTCGCCGCAGCTGCGCACCCTGATTCGCGAGGTCCTGGAGTTCCACGGCTACCAGGTGCTGGACGCGCCCAATGGCCAGGCGGCCCTGGAAGTCGCGACGCGCCCGGGCACGCACGTCGATCTCCTGTTGACCGACGTCATCATGCCCGGGATGAATGGGCGCGAGCTGGCGGACCAGCTGGCGGCGCGGCAACCGGGGCTGAAGGTCGTGTACGCCTCCGGCTACACGGCCGACGCGTTGACGCGCTACGGAGTGGAACAGGGGTCCGGCTATCTCCAGAAGCCGTTCAGTCCCAAAGTCCTGGCCACCAAGGTCAGGGAAGTGCTCGACCGCCCCTGATCTCGGGGACTTCTACCACCCGGATGCCCTTCGCCGGATGCTCGACCGCCGCGACGAGCGCCGCCGTCATCTGGCCAAGCGTGACCAGACCGAGCCGGCGCGCACCGTCGCGCGTCGCGGGGATTCGCTCGGCGATCCAGTAGAACGGCTTCAGGACGAGGGGCCAGCGGTGGCCGGGTCCCAGGACGTACCACGGCCGCAGGATCGTGGCGTTCAGGCGCGCATGCTCGATCAAGGACTCGGCTTCGACCCGGGCCTCCCAATACGCTTTCATCACGGGGGCGGGGTGCGCGACGGAGACGTAGACGAAGTGCCCCACCTTCGCCGAGAGCGCTGCCTGAACCGCTTCGCGGGCGGATGCGAGGTCGATCGTCCGGAATTGTGTGGCTTTCGCCGGGCCTGGATGCGAGACCCCGATCAAATGAAGGAACGTGTCCGCGGGAGCCACATGCGCGGCGTAACTTCGCTGGTCGAGCGCGTTGCCGACCACTGGGATGCAGCCTGAGGGCAGGCGGCCCTCCGAACCGGGGCGGACCAGCGCGCGGACCGTGTGTGTAAGTTGCAGCATCGCGGTCGCGAGTGCCCGGCCGAGGTAGCCGGTGCCGCCGGTAAGGAACACGCATCGAGAGGAAGGCATGGCCCTGGGGAATATCATCGCTCGCTGCAGGCTCGGCAGCGCGCTGCTGATCTGCTCCCCAGTCGCCTGGCCGTTTGCCGACGCTCAGACCCTTCCGGACAGCCTCATTGCCCAGGTTCGAGCCGGTGCGGCCCGGTCGGTCCTGCGGGCGGATTCAGCCGTGCTGCCACTCGCCGGGTCGCCGCTCATCCCGACCGTTGCGGTCCGCGTCAATGGCCGGGGACCGTATCGATTTCTCGTCGATCTCGGCTCGAACATCGTCGTGGTTCGCAGTGACGTCGCGCTGGCCGCGCGGGGGGCGGTCCTCGTCGATCGCGCCCGCGGCGACATCGTGCGGTTCGATTCGCTCGAGCTGGGAGGCGCCACGTTCGAGCGAGTCGTCGCGGCGGCATACGACACGCTCGACGTCGACGGAGTGCTCGGCTACAACCTGCTCCGAATGCACTCGTTCACGCTGGACTATCCCGGTCGGCGCTTCGTGATCCATTCACGCAGGCTGCCCGAGCCGGACTTCAAGACCGTCCTGCCGTATTCGGTGCGGGACCGTCTCCCGATGGTGACGGTGCTCGTGGGCCGAGACTCACTGTTGGTCAACCTGGACACGGGAGCGACCGAGTGGTTGACGGTGCCGCCGGCGCTGCGGGACAGCGTGCCGTGGCGCGGACCGCTCGAGCAGGGACCCACGCTCACGAACAATCAGACCGGCAGCGTTCGCGTGCTGCGGGGCACGCTTGGCGCGCCGTTGCGTCTGGGTCCGTTGGTTCTCAACGACCTCGTGGTGTACGTGAACCCGGACGCCGACGGGCCCTGGCTCGGCAGCGCGGCAATGCAGAGTGCCGCGTGGACATTCGCCCCAACCCAGGGGCGCTTGGAGATTCTCAGAAGGTCGCCGTGATGCGCTGGCGAGCGGCAGCGGCAATTCGCTCGCTAGGTTTCTATAGCCCCATGGACCGATTGTTTTTGCGACACAACGGTGGACTCATGATCACGGTCGAGGAGAACGTGCAGATCGGCCGCGGTCGAGGTGAGCGCCGAGACCCGACTCGCTGGTACACCGACCGGTCCAAGCCACAAGACTTTGCCGACCTCGCGCTGCTCATCGACATCGACGGCTCGCCCTACATGTCTCGAAACCATGCGGGGATTCGACGCCAAGGGGAGACCTACACGGTTCAGGACCTGAACAGTCTCAACGGCACGCACCGCAACGGCGTGAGGATCGAGCCGGGGATGCATTACCCGCTGGCCGTCGGGGACGAAATCAGGATGGGACTCGACGTGCTCTCGGTGAGCGAATCGCCCGACGCGTTCGCGAATGCGCGGGGAGCCGGCGATGCGTTCGCTTCGTTGCGCGCACCGGAATGGTATCTTGGGGTCGCCGGATACGGAGAGGACGCTCACGCGCGTCGCACCTTCTACGGCAGCGTGACCCGCGTTGCCCGCGAGCTGAACGCACGCGGCTATCAGACCGAAGTCCACGGGGTCAAGCCGGAGGACCTCCCGGTGAGCCGCAGCCGCGCGATCGAAGCGATCCAGCTTCCGGCGATCCTCGATTCCCTCAATCGGCGCGCCTGTGCGGCCGACTCGCGCTCGCACACGTTCTTCCAATACAGCGGCCACGGCACCCGGGATGGGCTGGTGGTGAGCGGCATGGAGCTGCTGAGACCGCGCACGCTCTTCGTCGCCGTCGCCTCGATTCGGGGCAAGAAACTCCTGGTGCTCGATGCGTGTCACGCCGGGGTATTCCTGTCCGACCCGGCCCAGGTGCCGCCGCAGACCACGATTCTCGCCGCGACCCGGAGCGCGGACGCCGTGGCGTATGCCGACGGCCCTGACGCTACGGTGAATCAGGTCGACGGGCCGATGACCAATCTGTCGCGCCGGCTGTGGGAGCTGCTCCGTGGTCGTCGAGACGCGTTCAACATGCTGGATGAGCGGTCCGCGCTCGAGGCGGCCTTCCGCCAGGACGACGACGGCGTGGTGTACGTGCAGGAGCCGGGGATGAATACGGTGACGTTCACGGTGTGCCTGAAGAGCGTCTGCCTGAGTGCCGTCCACCCGGCCGTCGCTGAGCGTCTCGTGCAGGAGCAGCGTGAGGCACGCGGCACCTCGACGCACCGGGGTTGACCATCGGCCAGCGCGTTCTATGTTCTTGATTCGCAGCCCCGCGCCCGTAGCTCAGTTGGACAGAGCATCGGCCTTCTAAGCCGAGGGTCGCAGGTTCGAATCCTGCCGGGCGCACTTTCCCTAGGCGGTATCCGCGCTCGACGACGTCCCCGGCGCTCGCCCTCCCCGCCACCGGCTCCCCAACCGTCGATCCCGACCCTCCTCACCAGGAATCACCTCCGTCACCGGCGCCGCCTCCTCGGCGGACCCCTGCGCCGGCTGCTGGCTCAACCACAGCCCCGGGATCGGGACGGTCACGACGGCCTCCTCGAACGTGCGCCCGGGTGGCGTAGCGCGAAACGCCGCGCGTAACTCGGCCGGCAACGCCTCGATCGACCGCAGCGGACACGCGATGTAGTTCCCGACGATCCCGACCACCCGATTCTCGATCAGATCGACGAGCGCGCGGCCCTCGACATCCCGTACCTTCGACAACGCCAGATACCGCAGCGTCGAATCGCCCACCGCGATCAGGGCGGCGGCATAGTAAGGAAGATTGGCCGCGATATGCCCCAACAACCGGCTCTCGCGCGCATCCAGCCCCGGGGCCTCGGCCAGCGCCACGAGGCTCGCCAGATGCGCCTGCGACTCGCGGTTCAGGACGAAGTCCTTGATCGACACGAGCCGCTTCCAGACGTCGCCGGCGCGCCCCTCCAGGTGCAGCGCGTTGAACGAGAGCACGGCCCGGCTCGCGTTTTCCAGGACGAGATGGCCCGGAAAGCGCAGCGGCTGCTGGTGGAAGTCCGCCAGGCGGATCGCCCCCACCCAGCGGCGCGGCAGCGGTGGCGCCAGTCCCGAGCCCGGCTGCACGGGGGGATCGGCCGGAAAAAAATGGACCGCATAGCGCGCGTTGTCGGCGTGCAGGAAGCACCACACCTGCCGCAGGTCGATCGGTGGCGTACCCGGATCCGTTTGCACCAGCAACCGCAGTTCGGAGACGGGCGGGGCGACCGACGGATCGAGCGGCCGGCGCCCGATGCCGATCACCCAGTCCAGATCGTTCAGGAGGCCGCGCTCGAGCAACACGCGCCGCAGCGTCGAGCTGAAGCGCTGCACCTGGGCGCGCGTGGCGAGATTGGGCAGCTGGAAGGGAATCAGCACGGCGGGGCGCACGCGCGCGGATCGAGCCCCCACCCGAAACCGCTCCACCGGCTCGAAATAGTGAAACGCGAGCGGCCACGGATCCGGATTGCGCACCACCCGTCGCAGGCAGTCCTGCGCCGGCTGATCACCGGTCGCCTCCATCACCCGCAGCGCGCGGCGCCGCAGCGAGCTGGCCGCGTAGCCGGCCCGCTCCACCAGCTCGCGCACCGATTCCGCCGCCGCCGCGGGAATGGCGATGCCGCCGTCGGGGAGATTGACGGGATCGAGCGGCAGCGCGCCGTCTTCGCCGGCGAGCGCGTTGGCGAGCGTCGTCCCGGCGATGAGCCGGGCGATCAACTCCACGGGCCGTGCCGGACGATTCGCCGAGCGGGATGGCCCCCACGTCCAGCGCCAGCGCGCGTCGAAGATGTCGAACGCCATCTCTTCGCCCGCCGCGAGCGTCCCGGTATACAGGAGATCCCCGGCGGCGTAGCCGAGCGACTGCCAGTACAGCTCCATTTCGAGCAGCGCGCCGTAGCGCAGCCCCGACGCGGACGGGATCGGCGCCTGAAAGAAGTCCACCTGGGCCGCCGGCCCATCGATGGCCGGCTCCACGTCGAGCGGCAGCACGGCGAGACGGGAAAACCGCAGCGTCAGCGCGCCGGCGCCCGGTTCCGGCGTCGGCACCCGCCCGCGCTCCGCGGGAAACCGTTCGCCGCTTGGCGTGGGCAGGAGATTGGGCGGCGCGGCGACCTGGGCGCTGCCGCTCTCCAGGGCGGTGGCGAGCACCTCGGTCGGCTCTTCGCTGCGCAACCCCACGCGCAGCCGCACCAGCGTCGCGTCGATGCGGGGAATGGCGACGACGCCCTGCGCGTCCGAAACCCAATACCCCGCCGGATTTCCCGCGGCATCGAGCAGGCTGACGGGTACGCCGGCAGCGGGCTCGCGTGTCTGCGGATGGACGACGCGCAGGGTCCAGCGGTCTTGCAGCGTATCGGTCACGGGGCGGGAAGTGCCTTGGGCTCTGGACGGATCGGGTCGCCCTTGGAGTTAGCCCTGCCGCCAATCGCGCGCTAGGGCACGGGTGGTGTGCAGCGAGTCGCTCGCGATGTTCATCGTCGAGGCAAGACTCATTCCGGCGGGGACTGTTGCGTCGATGCCTCGCCGCGGCAGGAAAAAAAACAGAGGGCCCCGCACACGAGCGGGGCCCCCCAGCACAGCGCGCGTGAAACTAGCGGCCGAGCGTGATCGGTACGCCGATCGATACGACGAGGTCAGCCTGCATCTTCTTGCCATTGGGGCCTGAGCCGTCGAAGTCGAACGAATAGAAGTTGCCTTCGACATTGACCGTCAGGGCGAAATTCGGGGTCACGGCGGCCCGTACCCCCATCCCGGCGACGACGGCCGGCGAGGTGAGCTTGGTGTCTCCGCCTTGCCACCCTTCTCCACCGCGCTTCGCAATGCCCCCACCGATGATCAAGTTCAGGTTCGTCCGTGCCGGGCGGTACAACAGGCGACCACTGGCCAGGAGGATGTTGCCTTTGAACGTGAAGGAGACCGAATCGCCCGACAGCAGTTGCGGCTTGCTCTGGTTGAACGTCGCGGCCGCCTCGACGCCGATCGTCGGACTGAGCCAGATAGCCAAGCGCCCACCGAAGGCGACCGCACTCAGCTGCTTCAGCTCGAAATTGGAACCATCCTGGAAGGCGTCGTTGGCCATCTTCGTCAGCGCGTAATAATTCCCGACGAACGGGGTCAACACGAACTTCCCCTGCGCCGACGCCGTGGCCGGCCAGGCGAGCGATGCCAGGAGTGCCGTAAGGCAGGCTGGGGCGATCAACGACCTGCGAGGCGACATAGGACTCTCTTGAGAATGGAGTAGGCCGCTACTATGTGTCGGGAGGACGGCCCTGTCAAATCCCGGGCGCCCTAGGGTGCAGTCTCCACCGCAGCCGGCGTGGCGCGCCCGGTCACCGAGCCGTCGCCCAGCTGTCCGCGCGCGTTGGCGCCCCAGCACACCACCCGTTGATCCCGCGTCACGCCGCACGTGTGCCCGAGGCCCGCGTTGATCGATTGCAGCGGCTGGTCGAGCGCGACCTTCACCGGCGCACTGCGGTCGGTGCGTGATCCGTCACCCAGCTGCCCCTCCCGATTGCGGCCCCAGCAGAACGACTCGCCGCCCTCGCTAAGGGCACAGGTGTAATCCGTCCCGGCCTCGACGGCGCTAAAGGTCCCCGCGCGCGCGACGGCCACCGGGGTGGCGCGCTCCGAACGGCTGCCGTCGCCGATTTCGCCCGCCGCGTTGGCTCCCCAGCAATAGATCTTGCCGCCCTGCGCGAGCGCGCAGGTGTGTTTGCTCCCCGCCGTGATCGCCGTGAATTTGACGTCCGCATTGACGGGGGCGGGCTCCATCATCGTCTCGCGGGCGCCGCGGCCCAGCTGCCCCGAGAACCCGTCGCCCCAGCAGTAGGCCTTGCCGGCATCGGTGAGGCCGCACGTATGCTCGCCGCCCGCGGCCAGCGCCCTGAACTTCAGCCCCCCCGCGACCCGCGCCGGCGTATGCAGCCCGCGCGTGTTCCCGGTTCCCAGTTGGCCGGACTTGTTGGTGCCCCAGCACCAGGCCACCCCGTCCGGTCCCAGTCCGCACGCGTGACGAGCGCCCGCCGTCAGCGACGCAAAACTGTGGTTGCCGGTGACGGGCGTTGGGCCCTGTGGCGGCCCGACGCGTCCGATGCCCAGCTGGCCGAGCAGGTTGACACCCCAGCAGGTCGCCGACCCGCCGGCCAGTCCACACGTGAAATCCACCCCGGCCACCAAGGCGGTAAACCCGCCCGCCTGAGTCACGAGCAACGGACGGCTCACCTGTGCCCCGGCGCCGGCATCACCGAGCTGGCCGCTGGCGTTGCTGCCCCAGCAGGAAACGGCGCCGCTCTGGGTGATGCCACACGAATGCGTGGCCCCGGCAACGGCGGCTCGTCGCGGCGCAGCGCGCCCGGCCGCCTCGGCCGTCCCGGTGCCGGGCTGCGGAGGCACGGGCGCCGCCGGTGGTGGGCGTGGCTGCGTGTCGACCTTGCTCACCGGCGGGGGGGCGGGAGGGGGGGTCACGACGACTGGCGGAGCGGGGACGGTGATCGCGACGCTACCCGATTCCCCTTCGCTCGCGGCCGTGATCGTGGCGCTGCCGCCGGAGATCGCCGTCACGGTTCCGGTCGACGACACGGTCGCGATCCCCGAGTTGCTGGAGGTCCACTGCACGGCACGATCGCGCAGGACGCCACCGCGCGCGTCGCGCAGCACGACAGTGAGCTGGGCGGTCCGGCCGATCTGCAGCGTGACCGTCGGCGCGGTGACCGCCACGGCGGCGACCGGCACGCTGCTGACCGTCACCGCGGCCGACGCGCTGCGCGATTCGATCACGGCGGTGACCGAGGTCTGACCCGGCCGCACGGCGGTGACCGTCCCGTCACCGGTGACGGTGGCGACCGTCGGGTCGTTGGAGCGCCACTCGACGCGCCGCCCCTCGAGCGGTCGATTGTGCGCGTCCCGCGCCGTCACCGCGAGCTGTGAGCGCCCCCCCACCTGGAGCGGGAGGGTCGGTGGGGTGATGACCACCATGGCCACCGCCGGCGGAACGATCGTCACGCGGGCGCTGTCGCGCTTGCCGCCGGCCGTGACGCTGACGACCGTCGTGCCCAACCGGATCCCCGAGACCGTTCCAGTGGCGGTAACGGTGGCGATGCGCCGGTCCCCCGAGCCCCAGGTCAGGGCCTGCCCGGCAAGCGTGTTGCCGCGATCGTCCTTGGAGGCAGCCGTGAGTACGGCCGTGTCGCCGAGCTCGATCGCGACGGTTCGGGGGCTGAGGTCAACTCTCGCCACCGCGGCCGCCGTCGCGGTGATCATTACGGTGCCGACGCCCGAGCGGCCTTCGCTTTGCGCCGTCACGGTGACGAATCCCGGCCGCACCGCCGTCACGAGTCCGGAGGCCGAGACGCGCGCCATGGTGGTGTCGGTCGACGTCCACGAGACCGCTCGCCCGGTGAGCAGGTTGCCGCGCCCGTCCTCCAATACGGCCGCGAGTTGCGCCGTCCGGCCCACCGCCACGGCGGCCGGTGACGGCGTCACCGCTACCGCGGCAACCGGTTGCACCGTGGGGCCCGGTGCGGGTGGTGGCGGCTGCGGCGACCGGTCGCGGCCGAACAGCAACCACACGACCACGCCGATCGCCACCAACGCTGCCGCCGGTCCCACGAGCCGTGCCAATCCGCCGCTCGGCCGCGCCGAAAACGGGGGCGGGATGGGCGTGGGGGGCTCGACACGCGGCGGCGGCTTGGGCGCCGCCGCCGTTCCCGTCGACGCGCGCCGCAGCGGCTTCGGCGGTTGCGGTGGCGGGGGGGCGGGGGGGGGCGCGGTCGGCCGCTTGGTCGGCGGCTTGGGCGTTTCGATGACGGAGGTTGGCGCTTCGGCGAACTCCGCCGGCGTTGGTGGGGAGATCGGCTCCAACGGCGTCATCGGCAGCTGCGGCGGCGGGGGCGGTGGTGCCGGTGCTTTCGTCCGCGCGGGCGCTGTCGGGGGCGGCGCGGCGGTGACGTTGCGCGGCGGCTCCGGCGCGGTGGGCGCCGGTGGCGTGAGGCTCTTCGGGATGGGACTCATCGGCGTGGGACGCTCGGTCACCACGTGCGAGGCATCCTTGCCCCGTGCCAGCGCGCGCATCTGTTGCCGGATCGGGTCGTTGTGGGCGGGCGATCCGATGGCCTCGACCGCTTCCTCGAGGGTGGCCCAGCGGTCGGGCGGCGTCTTGGCGAGCATTTTCTCGATCGCCGTGGCGAGCTCCGGGGGACAATCGGGTCGGCGGTCGAGAATCGGCGGCGGCGGCTCGTGAAAATGCTGCCACATGAGCGACATCACCGAGTCGGCCTCGAAGGGAACGCGGCCGGTGAGCATTTCGTACGCCGCGATGCCGAGGGAGTACTGGTCGGTGGCGCCGGTGATCTCGCGGGCGGCGCACTGCTCGGGACTCATGTAGGTCGGCGTGCCGATGGTGGCCCCCGTCATGGTCAGTCCCTGCGACTGGGTCACCTTGGCGATGCCGAAGTCGGTCACCACGGCCCAGCCGTCGACGTCGAGCATGATGTTGGCGGGCTTGATGTCGCGGTGGATGATGCCGTGGCGGTGGGCGTAGTCGAGCGCGCTGCCGGCCTGCGCGAGAATCGCCTGCACCATCTTGATGGGGAGGGCGCCGTGCTCTTTCACGATCGCGTCGAGCGAGCGTCCGTTCACGAACTTCATGATGAAGAAGAGCAGGCGGCCCGACTCCCGCACGCCGTAGATGGGAATGATGTGCGGGTGGCTGAGCGCGGCGGCGGTGCGGGCCTCGCGTTTGAAGCGATCGGCCATGCCGCGGCCGCTTTGCAGCAGGCTGGGCGCCATCACCTTGATGGCGACTTTGCGTTCCAGGGCGATTTCGTGGGCGAGGAAGACGGTGGCCATGCCGCCCCGGCCCAGCTCCCCCGCGATGTCGTAATCGCCGAGGGTGGCGCGGCGCAGCTCGTCGAGCAACCCGGCCTGGGGATCCTCCTCGTGGGCCGGTTGGGTGGCCATTTTTTCGGTGGCGACGCCGCCGCGCACCCCGGAGACGTCGAAGCCGCAGCGCGAGCAGAAGTGCGCGCCGGGGGCGAGGGGCGTGCCGCAACGAGAGCAGGTCGTGGGTTCGGTCATCGATGCGCGCGGGGCGTAGGCGAAGATACACGCCGGGGGGAGGGTGGGGCAAAGGCGTCGGGCGAGTGGCGGGGGCGTATGTTCAAGTCTGAGGCCCCATTGACTGGGTCGTGGGGGGTGGCTAGAATGAGAGTCTCGCCCGGAGTTTTTTTGGGGGGCGGCTCTTTGAGAACTGATGGTCGAGCGTGTGGAGTGCGGCCCCGACATGAGCGGCGCGTGATCAGACGCGCGTCGCCAGGGGTTTGACTCTGAATGTGATTCGGACGACAGGCAACACAGTCGTTCGATTTGAGCTGTTCGAATTCTCTATTGGAGAGTTTGATCCTGGCTCAGGACGAACGCTGGCGGCGTGCCTAACACATGCAAGTCGTACGGGACGTGAGGGGCAACTCTCACGTTCAGTGGCAGACGGGTGCGTAACACGTGAGGAACCTGTCCAACGGCGGGGGATAGCCGGCCCAACGGCCGGGTAATACCGCGTACGCTCGTTTGGGGGCATCCCCGAGCGAGGAAAGCAGCCGCAAGGTTGCGCCGGTGGAGGGTCTCGCGGCCTATCAGCTAGTTGGCGGGGTCACGGCCCACCAAGGCGACGACGGGTAGCTGGTCTGAGAGGATG
>Ga0187892_10010676_pt1 | contig 11539 bp, 9 predicted proteins | sample MA1701073metaG_FD_139345 | JGI IMG/M metagenome (GOLD analysis project Ga0187892, IMG submission 139345) | Bio-ooze microbial communities from a basaltic lava cave in the Kipuka Kanohina Cave System on the Island of Hawaii, USA - MA170107-3 metaG ... | reverse complement strand
TCGAGGCGGCGGGCGAGTTCCACGGCTTCTTCCGCGAGGGATCGGGACGCCTGGGGCAGGCCCGTGTCGTCGTGCGGAGCGCCGCCGGCGAAGTCGCCTTCGGCAGCGGCTCGTTCATGGCGCTCCGGCCGCCGGCCGGCGTGACGATGCACCCCGCCCCGAACCGTCGTCGCGACGATCCGCCGCCGCAGCCGGTCGCCGCCGACGCGCTCGCCCGCGACGAGCGGCGGATCCTCGGTCACGCCGACGCCGTGCTCGCCGCCGTCGGGGCGGAGAACGGATCGTTCGTCGAGCGCTTCTGGGGCTACGCGCCGCATCGCACTGCCACCGGCGCCGCGGCGGCGATGAAGAACGGCCCACACATCGGCAACCGCGTCGGCCACGCCCAGGGCGGGATCCAGATCGGGCTCGCCGCGGTCACCGCGGCCGCCGCCCTGCCCGCGAACTGGGCGCTGACCGGGGTCTGCGCCTGGTTCATCAGCCCGGGCGAAGGCACGGTGCTGCGCGCGCGGTCGGAGATCGTCCACCACGGCCGCCTCACGGCGGTGATCCGCACCCGGATCACCGGCCGCGAGCGGCGGCGGGTGCTGGAGGCGGTGACGACGCACGCGTGCCGTCCGGGGCACGAGCGATGAGGCGGCTCGGCGCGCTCGTCGCCGCGACCGCGCTCATCGCGGCTGGCTGCGCGTCGCGCCCGTCGGACGGCGATCTCCGGCACGGGCGCGTCGCGCGCGTCGACCCGGTTTCGCTACAGGGGGATCACCAGCTCGGCGTCGGCGCCGTCCTCGGGGCAGTGGCGGCACGCGCGCTCGGCCATTCGTTCGCGACCGGCGACAGCCGCGTCGTCGGCCAGGTCGTCGGCGCGCTCGGCGGCGGCTACGCGGGCGGGGCGCGCGAGGGCGACTACCCGTCCCGCCGCCCGGGCGAGCACGTCACCGTGACCCTCAACCGGGGCGTAGCGGTGGGCGTCGCCCAGCTCGGGTCGTCCGGGCTGCACGCCGGCGACTGCGTGCGCGTCGACGGGGCGGGCGAGGCCGCGCGCGTCGTGTCGGCTACGTGCGTCGGCGCCGCACCCGCTCCGACGCCCGTCGCCCAGAGCGACGCGCTCCGCGAGGAGCTCCGCGACCGCCTGCGCGAGCGGGTGGCGCACGGCGAACCGCCGGCGCCGGTGACCGCGAATCGCGCGCTGCGCATCCCCTGGGAGGCCGGCATCCGGTACGGCCGCGTCGTCCGGGCCGACGCCGTCGCGATCCGCGCCGAGCACGAGCTCGGGCTCGAGGGCGCGATGAACGCCGTGTCGGGCGCGGCCCTCGGCAATCCGGCCGGCGACGGCGATGCGCGCGCGTTCGCCGACGTCGCGAACGCGCTCGGCGCCTTGAGCGCGAGCACGAGCGACATCCTCTACGCGCGGCCCCAGGCCGGCCAGCTTGTCACCGTGCGGCTCGACAACGGCGTCACCGTCATCGTCACGCAGCTCGAGGACGAGACGCTCCGCGCCGGCGACGTCGTGCGGATCGAGAGTGCGGGCGCGACCGCGCGCGCGGTGCGGGGGTAACGCTACTCCGGCCGGCCGTCGACGGTGACGCCGGCCGCGACGAGCGCGTCGACCTCGGCCGCGGTGTAGCCCGCCTCGCGCAGCACCTCGACCGAGTCCTGGCCGAGCTTCGGCGCCGGGTTCCAGTCCCGTCGCGCGCCGCTCGACCACTTGTTCGGCAGCCGGAAGTTGCGGATCCTGCCTTCGGTCGGGTGGTCCTTGAGCTCGAAGAACCCGACGTCGGCGAGGTGCGGATCCTCGAGCAGGCCGTCGAGCGTGTTGTACGGCATCACCGGCACGTCGTGCCGCTCGAGGATCTCCACCCACTCCGCGGTGGTCTTCGAGACAAGCACCTCGGCGCGCAGCTTGAAGTATTCGCCGACGTTCGCGAAGCGCGCCTGGATGCTCGAGAACCGCGGATCGCTCTTCAGCTCCGGCCGGCCGATCGCCGCGAAGAACGCGAACGCCTGCTCGTCGGTGTTGGCGGACATGCAGATCCAGCCGTCCTTCGTCTTGATCGGCTTGCCGAGCGGATCGAGCAGCCGCGGGTCGCCCGTCTCCCCGAGCGGCGGCTCGAAGGTCTTCAAATACAGGTGCTCCTCGAGCACGAACTTGGCGAGGTTCTCGAACATCGGGATCTCGATCGCGCAGCCTTCGCCGGTGGTCGCGCGGCGGTAGAGCGCCATCGCGATCATCTGCGTCGCGATCAGGCCGGTGATCTTGTCGACGACGACCATCGGCACGAAGCGCGGCTCGCCGGTGGCGCGGTGATGGAGCGCGGCCATGCCGCCCGCGCCCTGGATGACCGTGTCGTAGGCGGGCTTGTCGCGGTAGCGGCCGTCCTGCCCGAAGCCGAACATCCCGCAGTAGACGATCCTCGGGTTCACCGCGCGCACGTCGTCGTACGAGAGCTTGAGCCGCGCCATCGCGGCCGGGCGGACGTTCCAGACCAGCACGTCGGCGCGTTCGACGAGCTTGAGCAGCGCGGCGTGGCCGGCCGGCTGCTTAAGGTCGAGCACGATCGAGCGCTTGTTGCGGTTGAGGTGCAGGAACTTCGCGCCCATGCCCGGGGTGACCGACTTGCCGTTCAGCACCCGGATCAGGTCGCCCGCCTTCGTTTCGACTTTGATCACCTCCGCGCCGTGGTCGGCGAGGATCTGGGTGGCGAGCGGGCCGACGACGACCGAGGTGAGATCGACGATCCTGACGCCTTCGAGCGGCCCGCCGCTCACGGCTGCACCATCTCCAGCGCGGCCTCGAGCGCGAGCTCGCCGTCGGCGTCGAGCGCCCACACGCGCACCTTGCCGTCGTCCGCGCGGCGGCCGCACAGTGTGGCCGCGCGGCCGACGAAGAGGGCCTTCACGTTCCGCGACGCGGACGACTTGATGTCCGATCGTGTCTGCGCGCTCGCGAACTCCCACAGGAGCGACGTGGTGAGGCCGCCGTTCACGACGAGATCGGGATAGCCCTCCTTCTCACGCGTGTACGCCGCGTCGTAATGGATGCGATGCGCGTTGTACGTGATCGCCGAGTAGCGGAAGACCATCGTCGGGTCCGGCGTCACCGCTTTCGTCCAGTCGGCCGGCGGAAGCTGTGGCGCGGGCGCGGCTTCGCGCTTCTCCGGCGCGGCGGGTGTCGCCTCGCGATACACCAAATCCTGCTCCTCGACCACCGCGAGGCCCCGTGGCGCCGTGATCTCGTGGCGGACGGTGACGAAGCACATCGCGCCGGATCGCCCCTGCTTCGGCGTGATCGCCTGGATCCGCGAGACCCTGCTTACCTCGTCACCGATGACGAGCGGGGCGTGGAACGAGACGCGCCGCCCGGCGAACATCCGGCGCGGCAGCGGGACCGGCGGCAGGAACTGGCCCTTGGCGGGGTGGCCGTCGGGGCCGAGGGTGGACTGGCGCGCCTCGGGCCCGAAGAGCACGACGTACCAGGGGCCGGGGATCGCCGTGCCGCGGCGATAGGGGTCGGGCGCGAGGTCGAGCAGCGCCGCGAACCGGCGGACGGCGGGCGCGGTGACCTCGTCGTGCGCCTTCTCTTCCCGGCCGATCCACTCCTGCAACATTGCGGCTATCCCAGGCACGCAGAGACTATCGGAAAGAACCCCGGGGGCGAGCCTGTGAGGTTGCGCTAACCCCGAAGTCTGAGCCATTCGATTAGCGAAGGTTGCTTTCGCCTCATTAATCGATATATAAAAATATTCATCGATTAACGGAAAGGTGGTAGGCTTCGACTAGAGGGCATTTAATCGATATTATGGAACTTGTATCGATTAATACCCGGCTGACTCGCGAGTTGATCGACGGAGCCGGAATGAACCCGATGCAGTCCAGTGCCGGAAAGACCAGACAGGTGCCGGAGGGCTATCTGGCGTTCTTTCCGAATCCCCTCCCCCCCCACCCGAATCTCTCGCTCGACGAGGAAGGTGTTCTGGCACTCGCGAACGCCGAGTTCCATCTGGGCAACCTCGCCCGGATGGCGAAGTCGATCCCGAACCCGGACTTGTTCGCCGGAATGTACGTCCGCCGCGAAGCGATCCTCAGCTCGGAGATCGAAAACATCTCGTGCACGCTCGACGAGGTGCTCGAGTACGAGGCAGAAGCCGATATCAATCACGGGCAGAACAAGGAGGTCGAAAAGGTCGTCAAGTACGTACGGGCCTTCAACGCCGGCCTGGCGCGGCTTGGGCCGCAGAAGAAGCTGGACTCCGCGCTGCTCAAGGATCTGCACGGCATCCTCCTGGAAGGCGAAGCAGACGGAAATCCAGGCAGATTCCGTCCGAAGCAGAACTGGATAGGCCGAATCGGCTCGAGCGCCGCCGAGGCGGATTTCGTTCCGCCGCCCGAGCAGGAGATGTATCAGGCGGTCGGGAACCTGGAGTACTTCATCAATGAGCACCAGAGCCCGATGGCCTCGCTCGTTCGATGCGCGCTCGCGCACGCGCAGTTCGAAACCATCCATCCGTTCACCGACGGCAACGGCCGGATCGGCCGGCTGCTGATCGCGCTCATGCTCTGCCAGACGAGGAAGCTCGAGCAACCGCTCCTCTACATCAGTCTCTATCTGCTTCAGAACCGGAGCGAGTACTACGAGCGGCTGACCGACATCCGGGCCAAGGGCGACTGGCTCGGCTGGGTCAAGTTCTTCCTGCTCGGCGTGGAGCTGACTGCCAAGGAAGCGATCGGCGTGTCGGAGAGACTGGTAGCCCTTCAATCGGACATGAACAAGCTCATCGGAAGCCAGCGTCGTGGCCGGGAGCTGATCAGGCTGCTCTACGAATATCCGATCGTCGACGCCCGGGGCGTGAAGCGACATCTGGACGTAACCCTCGACACCGCGATCGCCTGGCTGCAGAGGTTCGAGAAGGCGGGAATCGTGCGCGAGATCACCGGGCAGAAGCGCGGGCGCGTGTACCGCTTCGATCGGTACGTCGACACATTGGACGACGGATGGACCGAGCGAAAGGCTGCCGCGTCGAGAGCGCGCGAAGCCGTTCGCGCGCAGTGAGCCGTCCTCAGCGCCGACCGAGATCGATCACCGTCGTCAGCTCGAGATCCTCGGCGAACCATGCGGCGATGGCCGCCTTGCGCTCGCCGACGTACGCCGGCCGGCCGGCGGCGTCGAGCCGCATGCTCAAGTCGTGGCCGGGGACGAGCAGCGTGTCCGGCGCTTCGCGCCACACCGACCAGATCGCGCGGACCGTCGCCTCGCTCGCCGGGAAGTCCTCCGACGAGTCGACCTTGCCCGAGAGGAGCTCGGCGCGGTTCTTCGCCGCATCGCCGGTGAAGAGAATCGGCGCCGGCCCGCCCGTCAGGTAGAAGAGCAGGTGCCCGGGCGTGTGGCCCGGTGACGCGAGCGCCTTGAGCCCCGGCAGGAACTCCGCGCCGTACGCAAGGCGACGCACCCGGTCCGAGGACGCGAGCTCGCGGACGTAGAGCTCCGGCAGCGGGTTGAAGCCGGGCGGTTGCCGCGCGGCCCATTCGAGCTCCACCGCGCCGATCCACACCGTCGCATTCGGGAACAGCGTGAAGTTCACCGCGTGATCGTAGTGCGCGTGGCTCAGCACGACATCGGTGACCGCTTCGGGCGCGACGTCGCGCGCGCGGAGTTGCTTTGCCAGCTCCTTGCGCACGCCGAACGCGCCGGCGTCCATCAGGATCGTGCGGCCGCCGCCGCGGAGCAGCGTCACCGTGCTCCAGCCGAGCCCGCCGTGGCACACCGCGCGGCCGGGATAGCCCTGGACGAGGACGTCGACCTGGTACATCACTCTCTCCCGCGCGCCATCGTTCTGGCGGTCATGGTACACGCGGACCAGCTGCGTTATCGGCTCGACGCTCGAACATCGTCGCCGACGGCCAACGGTGCGGCGTCCACCGTTCGTTTGACCAGCCGCGCGATCTCGCGGGCGGCGAACGTCAACGGATGGTGCCGGGTGGTAATCAGCGCGATCGGCCGCTCCACGACCGGGTTCACGATTTGCGCGTGCTGAAGCCGGCCCTCCTGCACCTCCCGGCGCACGGCGTGGGCGCCCGCGACCGTATACGCCCCGCCCTCGGCCGCGATGTCCTTCTGGATCGCGAGCGAATCGGTCTCCATCGCGACGTTGATCGAGATCCGCTTGCGGCGGGCGACCTGATCGAGCAGCGGGCGGAGCGCCGCTGGCGGGCCGGGCAGTACCAGAGGGAGGCCGTCGAGCCGCGCGAACTTCACCGTCGGGCCCGCGGTGAGCGAATCGCCGGCGGGTCCGACGAGGTGCAGTGCGATCCGCCCGAGCGGCTGGGCATTGGCTGCGACGCCGCGCCCCAGGACCGCGACAAGCGCGATGTCGATCCTTCCGGTCGCAACCCACTCTTCCAGCTGACCGCCCGAACCTTCGTAGACGCGGAGCCGGATTCCCGGGAATTGCTCCCGCGCGCTCACGAAGAGGCGTGTAACCAGTGGATGACTGAAGGACGAAAGCGTGCCGAACCGCACTTCTCCCACCGGCGCCGCGGCAGCGCCGCGAAGGTCGTTCGCGAGCTGTTCCCCTTCGAGCACCAGGGCTCGCACTCGCGGCAGGATGCGCTCCGCGAGTTCGGTCGGCGTCACGCCCCGCCCCGTGCGATGGAACAGGCGGCCACCGCATTCGCGCTCGAGGGCGCTGACCTGGCGGCTGAGCACGGACTGCAGCGTGCCGTGCAGGGCTGCCGCCTTCGAAAGGCTCTTCGCCTCCGCGACCTGGAGCAGGATCTTCAGCTTGTCGAGGTCCACCGCGCCGCGCCTCCGTCAGCCATGCAAGATCAGGATATCTGCTTTGGCAGCCATGGCGCTAGTGCAATGCCCGCGATAACCCTAGACTGGCTGCGACCCCATCGTGAGGAGGTCGGCATGAGACCGATTCGAGCTGCCGTCGCAACCGTCGTCTGCGCGGCTGCCGCGCTTGCGGCGCCGAACGTTCACGCCCAGGCCTACCCGTCCAAGACGGTCAGCCTGATCGTGCCGTTTGCCGCGGGCGGTCCGGCCGACGTCGTCGCCCGCCTGCTCGGCCAGAAGATCGCACCCGAACTCGGGCAGCCCGTGATCGTCGAGAATCGGCCAGGCGCCGGCGGCACCATCGCAGCCGCCGCGGTCGCGAAGGCCCCGCCGGACGGCCACACGATCCTTTTCGTCACCGCCGGACACGCCGGCGCCGCCGCGCTCTACCCCTCGCTGCCATTTGACCCGGTGAAGTACTTCGCGCCCGTCGTAGGCATCGCGGCCACGCCGATCGTGGTCGTCGTGAACGCGGCGTCGAAATACCGGACGCTGAGCGATCTCATCGCCGATGCACGCGCCCGCCCCGGGAAGCTCAACTTCGCGGGCGGTGGCGGCGGCGCAACGGTCACCAACCTCGCGGCCGAGGTCTTCCGCTCGGAGATGAAACTCGACGTCACCAACGTCCCCTACAAGGGCTCCGCGCCGGCGCTGGTGGCGCTGATCGCGGGCGAGATCGACTATTCGTTCGACAACCTCTCGGCAGTCCTCGGCCAGATCAAGGCGGGCAAGCTGCGCGCCCTCGCCGTGACCACGCGCAACCGTTCGAGCGCGCTGCCCGACGTCCCGACCATCGCAGAGGGCGTGCTGCCGGGCTTTGAGGCGTCGACCTGGTTCGGCATCCTCGCGCCGAAGGGAACCCCGCCCGTCGTCGTCGAGCGACTCAACCGTGATTTCAACGCGGCGCTGCGAGCGCCTGACACTCAGGCTCGGCTCAAGGAGCTCGGCGCCGACCCGACCGGCGGGTCGCCGGCGGAGTTCGGCAGCTTTCTCGCGGCGGAGACGACGCGTTGGGGCGGCGTGATCCGGAAGCTGGGACTGAAGGCCGAGTAATCCCGCTTCGAGGGGGCGTGTGCCCATGACCCGGCGCGACGACGACGACTTCCGCGGGTCGATCGGGTGTACCTACGCGGACTCGACGCCGTGGTGGCCCGACCCGCCGAGCGCGCCACCGGGCGCGCCGAACATCGTCTTCGTCGTGCTGGACGACGTCGGCTTCTCCGACCTCGGCTGCTACGGATCGGAGATCGCGACCCCGCGGATCGATGCGCTCGCCGCCGGCGGGCTGCGCTACACCAACTTCCACGTCACGTCGATGTGCTCGCCCACGCGGGCGTGCCTAGTCACCGGCCGCAACGCGCACTCGGTCGGCGTCGGCGCGATCGCCGAGTGGTCGAGCGGCTTTCCCGCCTATCAGGGCAGGATCACGAAGCGCGCCGCCACCGTCGCGGAGATCCTGGCCGATCACGCGTACGGCACCTATGCGATCGGCAAATGGCACCTCGCGAATCTCGCCAACTATGTCAGCGCCGGCCCGCACGAGGATTGGCCCCTCGGCCGCGGCTTCAGCCGCTGGTACGGCTTCCTTGGCGGATACGTCGACCACTGGAATCCCGACCTCCACGTCGACAACCACCCCATCCGGATCGAGCCGCGCGCGGGCTATCACCTCACCGGCGACCTCATCGACCACGCGATCGGTCACGTGCGTGACCACGTGACCTCGGCGCCGGAGCGCCCCTTCTTTCTCTACCTCGCCCTCGGCGCGGCGCACTGGCCTCACCACGTCCCGGAGGCGTTCATCGCCCGCTACGACGGGCAGTACGACATCGGCTGGGACGCCGTCCGGGAAGCGCGGCTCGAACGCCAGAAGTGGCTCGGGATCGTCCCGCGCGAGACCCGCCTCGCCCCCCGCAACCCGGGCGTAGAACCGTGGGATGCCCTGCCCGGGGACGCGAAGCGGCTGAGCACGCGCCTGCAGGAAACCTACGCTGCCTTTCTCGAGCACACCGATGCCGAGATCGGCCGCCTCGTCGACTACCTCTCCTCGATCGGACGGCTGAACGACACGGCGATCGTCCTGCTGTCGGACAACGGGGCGAGCGGCGAAGGCGGGCCCACCGGCGCGATCAACATCCGCAAGCACCTCATGCACGAGAAGGAGACCGTCGCGCACGGCCTCGCCTACCTCGACCGCATCGGCAGCGAGTTCACGTTCAACCACTACCCGATGGGCTGGGCGCAGGTGTCGAACACGCCGCTCAAGTGGTACAAGAAGAACACCCACGGCGGCGGGATCCGCGCACCGCTCATCGTGCACTGGCCCGACGAGATCCGGGCACGCGGCGAGGTCCGGACGCAGTATCACCATGTGATCGACGTCGTCCCGACGTTCCTGGACGTACTCGGGGTCGAAGCGCCGGCGACCTACCGTGGCGTCCCACAATTGCCGGTCCAGGGCATCAGCATGGCGTACAGCTTCGACGCTCCCGACGCTCCGACCCGCAAGGAGACGCAGTATTTCGAGCTGGTCGGAGACCGCGCGCTCTGGCACCGCGGCTGGAAGGCGGTCGCGCGGCACGTGAAGGGCGACGACTACGACGGCGATCGCTGGGAACTGTATCACCTCGACACCGACTTTTCGGAGGTCGAGGACCTCGCTGCCGCGGAGCCGCAACGGCTGCGGGCGATGATCGACCGCTGGTGGTCGGAAGCCGAGAAGTACGGTGTCCTGCCGCTCGACGACCGCGAAACCGAGCGCGCGTACGCCTGGTTCAGGCGCAATCCGACGACCCGCTACGAGTATCAGCCCGGGATGGCGCGGGTCGACCGGCTGATGCTGCCCGCGGTGACCGACCGCAGCTACTCGATCAGCGCCGAGCTCGATCTGCCGTCGGCCGCGGCAGAGGGAGTGATCCTGTCCTGGGGCAACCGCTTCGGCGGTTGCGCGCTCTACGTGAAGGACGAGTCGCTCGTGTACGAGTACGTGTTCACCGAATCGGTGTCGCACGTCCTGCGGGCCGGGATCCCCCCCGGTCGCCGGCGCGTCGAGGTGCGAGTCGCGCGAACAGGGAAGAATGCCGCGCGCGCCGAGCTATCAGTGGACGGCAAGGCCGCAAGCACGGCAGACATCCCGAAGACGTGGTCGACGTACGGAATCACGGCCGGCCTGACCTGCGGTCTGGCCGGCGCGCCGGTGAGCGACGCATATCGCCCGCCGTTCCCCTTCACCGGCACGCTCCACCGCGTGATCGTCGCGCTGGAAGGCGACGGTAGCGAGGACCCGGGCGAGGCCTACAGAGCAATACTCAGGGGCGAGTGACCCGCACGCGGTAGCGTGCGGCTTACTTCGAAGTCATAGCGTCGCGCAGCCCCTTCGTCCACTGGTTCGCCGCCGCGCTGAGGAAACCGATGTCGCTCTGCGTGGTGAGGAACCGGCAGCCCTTCCGCACGAGCTCCGCCTGCCGCGCGACCTCGCGGTGCCCGCCGATACCGGCGAACTTGCCGTGCGCCTTGCACACCGCGATCAGCCGCTCCTGCGCGGCCATGATCTCCGGGTCCTCGAACTTGCCCGGCTTGCCCATGTTCGCCAGGAGGTCGTTGCTGCCGAGGTGCAGGACGTCGACCCCCTCGACCGCGGCGATCGACTCCAGGTTCTGCATGCCCTCGACGGTCTCGATCATGCAGACGAGGAGGCACACATCGTTCAGCGCTGCCACCGCCTGCGCGACTGGTACCGAGCGGTAGTCGAAGTGCGGGTAGCCGCCGCTCACCGAGCGCTTGCCGAGCGGCGCGAACCTGCAGGTGTCGACCGCTTTCCGCGCGTCCGCGGCGGTCGCGACGTCCGGGAACACGATCCCGGTGACGCCGTTGTCGAGCAGGAGCGAGACGTCCGGGTCGTTGACGCTGCGCACCCGTACGAGCGGCGCGATGCCGATCGCGAGCGCGGTCTGCGCGATGTGGACGATCGTCTCGAGGTTGAAGATCGAGTGCTGGATGTCGACGAAGATGAAGTCGTGGCCGGTCGCCTTCGCGATGCGCGCGATGTCGGCCGAGCGCCCGAGGCGGACGTTCATCCCGAGCGCAGCCTCACCGGCCTGCATGCGCGCCTTCGCGGGGTTCACCAGCTTGGTGTCGGCGGTCATGGCGACTCCCCTAGGCGACCCGCGCTTTCGCCGGGATGTTGCCGTCGAAGACGGCGAGCAGCGTCTCGGCGACGGCGATCGAGCTCTTCGCCTGCGTCTCGAGCGTGCCGCCGCCGGCGTGCGGCGTGACGACCACATTCGGCAGGCCGAGGAGCGGGTCGCGGTTCGACGGCGGCTCGGACACGAAGACGTCGAGCCCGGCCCCGAAGATCCTGCCCGCCTTCAGCGCTTCGTGCAGCGCCGGCTCGTCGACGACGCCGCCGCGGGCGGCATTCACGACGATCGCGGTCGGTTTCATGCGCGCGAGGCCCGCGGCACCGACGATGCCGCGCGTCTCCGCGGTGAGCGGCACGTGCGGCGTGATCACGTCGGCCCGCGGCCACATCTCGTCGAGCGAGGCGAGTCGCTCGTGCGGGATGTCGGGCCAGTGGTTCCCCGGCACGTACGGGTCGTAGGCGATGATGTGCGCGCCGAACGCAGCGTGGAACTTGCGGGCGACGCGCGTCCCGATGTTGCCCATGCCGATGATGCCGACCGTCTTCCCGCCGAGCTCGAGCCCGAG
>Ga0187892_10010675_pt1 | contig 11539 bp, 12 predicted proteins | sample MA1701073metaG_FD_139345 | JGI IMG/M metagenome (GOLD analysis project Ga0187892, IMG submission 139345) | Bio-ooze microbial communities from a basaltic lava cave in the Kipuka Kanohina Cave System on the Island of Hawaii, USA - MA170107-3 metaG ... | reverse complement strand
GCCCCCCTTTTTCCAAGGGGGGAATTCGGAAAAGCCCCCTTTGGTAAAGGGGGCCGCGCAAAGCGCGGGGGGATTTTGACGCAGGAACGCTCAAGGACTGGAGTTTTTCAACAGCCTCTAAGGTAGGTCCCAGGCTTGTTCGAGACCTGCCCTAAACTCCTTTGAGACTTGTTCGAGACTTGCCCCAGACCTGCCCTCCCGGTAAGGTGACGAACTTGAGAAGGAGAGCGTGCTCACCATGAGCGATCGACGTGAATCGAGCCTGAAACGACGACTTCTGCAAAAAAACTTGCCCAGTGCAGGGGGGGAACTCCCCCCGCGGCAAGTTCGTTTCCCTCCTGACCGTTCATTGGGAACGTTGTGGGTGCGCGACCGAGAGTCGAGTGCCGATCAATACGCATTCTGGGAATCGTGGGGAGAGGCGCGTGGTGTGGTTGCCATTCCCGGTGGGAAAGACCTACGCCTGGTCGTCAGCCCTCAATCGGCAACGGATCTTTCTCCATTGAGTACATTACGGTCTGATGATCTCCAGTATCTACAACTGTCCGGGACGCGTGTAGCGAATGCAGGCTTGGCCCATCTCCGTAATTTGACCGGCCTCAAGGTGCTCTGGCTGTATGACACGCCAATCAGCGACGCTGGTCTCGTCCATCTCCGCGGACTGACAGGACTGCGGGTGCTCAACCTGCGCAGTACCTTGGCGAGCACTGCTGCGGTTGATGCCCTGCAAGACGCCCTGCCACAATGTGAATTTCGTCGCGCGTGGAAGTGATGTGGGTTGAGATTGCCCTCATTGCTGGGTGTCTGCAAACCGCCCGCAATGCCTGTGCCCGGAGCCTCGTTGGCAAGATCTCACCTGCCCTGAATAGCTGGTCTCGTTTCGCTTTTAATTTCCCGCTCTTGTTTCCCCTGATTTGCTTCTTGTTGTGGTGGCACGGCTGGCCGCAGCTTTCACTACCCTTTTTCGCCTACTGTGCAGCCACCGCGGTGACACAGATCCTTGGCAATATCGCACTGATTGCTGCGTTCAAGCACGCCAATTTTGCCCAGTCAATTATGCTGCACAAACTTGAAGTGGCGTTCACCGCAGTAATTGGCGTGCTGTTTTTTGCTGAGCGGCCGTCTCTGTTAGGGTGGATTGGCATTGGGGTGTGTAGCATCGGGGTCTTGTTCATGAACTTGGGACGCGAGCGTGGACCACAAGGCTGGCGACGAGCGTTCCATTTCGACCTTGGGGCACTGTTCGCCTTAGCGTGTGCACTGCTCCTCGTCTTTGCCAGCTTCATGCTGAAAGCGGCCAATAGCCAATTCGTTGCGCTGAACCCGTGGGTTGGGACTGGCCGTTTCGTGGCAGCCGCACACACCTTGTTTCATACCGTGTGGATGGAGGTGGTGATCCTGACGGTTTCGCTGTTCGTCAAGCGGCCACAAGAGTTTCTCCTGGTGCCGGTGCACTGGCGACGGATGGCCCTGATTGGGGCCACTGGTTTTGGTGGAAGCCTCTGTTGGTTCTGGTCGTACTCGCTGACGTTAGTGGCATACGTCAAAGCCGTCGGGCAAATCGAGGCGGTGCTTGCAATTGGATTGGCGCTCTTTGTGTGGCACGAGCGTGAGGTCATAGGGCAATTGCCTGGAGTTGCATTGGTGATGGGCGGGATTGGATTGGTGTTGTTAGGATAAAGCTTTTTTTGGAGACTACCTGACATCTTGCAAGAAGCCGCTGGTCATGCCTATGCTTGCGGTACTCCACTGTAAGGGGAAGAGCTATGACCGAGCAAACGTATGATCGATCTACACAAGATGCGGGCAATATCCTCGCTCTTGAGCACGTAAACGTGACCGTTCCTGATCAAGCGCTCGCCACGACCTTCTATGTGTCCGGGTTGGGGTTCACTCGTGATCCCTACATGATGGTTGGGCAAGAGAATATGTGGGTCAATGTTGGCCAGCAGCAGTTCCACTTGCCGACCCGTGAGCCACAAGTTGTGCGGGGGCATGTCGGAGTTGTGGTGCCGGACCGTGAGGCCTTACGGACGCGCTTGAAACGAGTTGAGTCCCGGCTTGCTGGCACCGCTTTCTCGTGGTCGGTTGAGAAAGGTTACATTACCGTGACCTGCCCATGGGGAAATCAGTTCCGCTGTTATGCTCCCGGCCCGCAGTTTGGGGAGATGACGATTGGCATCCCGTATGTCGAAATTGCAGTTGAAGCTGGAGCTGCCGCAGGGATCGCCCGCTTCTATCAGGAAGTGATGAAGGCACCGGCGACCGTTGCTCGTAGTAAGAAAACGGTTGCTGCACGAGTGCGGATGGGGCTCACGCAAGAGTTGATCTTCCGTGAAACGGCGGAGAAGATTCCTGCGTACGATGGTCATCACGTCGCCATCTACGTGGCAAACTTTTCTGGACCACATACCTTTCTGAAAAACCGCAACCTCATTACTCAGGAGAGTGATGCGCACCAATATCGTTTCCAGGATATTATCGATCCTGAAACGGGGAAAACGCTGTGCGTGATCGAGCACGAGGTGCGCAGCTTGTATCATCCCATGTGGGGACGAGAACTAGTGAACCGGAACGCGGGACAGAATATCCGAGCGTATCAGCGTGGACATGACGCCTTTGGCGCCGCCGATCCCCTCAGGGCGTTTACCGCGTAATGAGTCTGGGAGTCCGGGACTTGCTCTAGACTCTCAGAAGCTGTTGATAAATTCCTCAGAGGCCGGTGCAAAAAGCAAAACCGTGCTTCGACAGGCTCAGCACGAACGGGTATCTCATATCTTCTTCAGTCCCGTTTCCGTTCACCCTGAGCTTGTCGAAGGGTTTTTCAACAGCTTCTCAGACTCCCAGACTTGTTTGAGACTTGCTTGCCCACCACCAGTCCACCAGGAGCAGGAGCAAAATACCCAAGAGGATCCACGGCCATAACGGTTGACCGCTCTTTTCTGGCGCGATCGGAGCAGGAGCGGCAATCTGTGGAAGGTGCAATGGGCGTCCCAGTTGGGATTCCTCAGTGTCGTTGAGATTGACGGCGATGTGGCGCTCGATGCCGTTCTCAGTCAGTGTGTAGATGCCGGGTTTCTTCAGCAAAACAGCGCCATTGATTTGGGACATGAGCTGACCGTCGGGTTGTCGCATCGTAGCTTGACTCGTCACTTGGAGTGTGGTTCCCGTGCGTGTTTCTGAATGTGGGCCAGTGTGATCTACTAACCAGCCCAAAAGATTCAGGGTCAAGATCGAAGCGGGCAAATTTTGTTTGCCAAGATAGGGTAGGATATCGAATCCTAACACCACATACCGCCAGTTATTGCGTTCGCCCGCAAGCACCAAAGGGCCGACGGTACCGCTGATGACCGACTTGGTCCAACTCACTGGTAGCAAGGCTTGGGCATACGTCGGAGTCAGCAGAGAGAAGGTGACGTAGTCCGTTAAGGGATGAGCCGCTGTCCAATGCGTGACACGAGGATGTGAAGCTCCTTTCCCCAACGGAAAGAGAGTATTGCCTTCGGGGGGAAGAATGAACGCTGCATTGGTCGCTGGGAGTGTTTCGGGAGCGGTCAAGTGAAAGAGCACCACCGGAAAACGTGCGGCTTGTTCCGGCGTGTAATCTTGGGGGCTGACGGTTTCCACCTTGAGATTGGGAATCTGTGCCAAACTTTTTACTGCCGTGACAGAAGGGCTGACCACAAGGATGGAAACCGTGCTCAGGGCCGGCAAAACGGCATAAGCTTCATTATCGACTGCAAGCCCATCCTCAACGTTCAAATGAACCCGATAGCTCGGAGCGAGGGGGAGGCGAGGGAAAGAAACCGTGCCTTTGTCAGCTCTCGGCAGAGGTTGGGAAGCGAGTTGGGCACCGGTTTCCGCATTGGTGATCTCGACACTGCCATTCACACCATCTGAGAGGCCTCCTATGGTTACGGTAGCTTCGACATCATCTGGGGCAAAAGGGCTGCGATACAGCCGAAAGGAGGTGATACTCAGGTTTGGGCGGGCATTATCCAGGGTGTGGACCGTCAGTGCACCTCCTTCGACTGATTGTGTCAGTGGACGATCAGTAAAGAACACGATGCGTTGAAACCCTTGTTCTTTCACAAGTTGAGAAAAGAAGGCGGCCAGAATATCGTCGCTCGGATCTGGAGTGTCGGTGACTGTGAGAGATGAGAGCAGTTGTTGAGGGGACCGAGACTCGGGAGATGAAGAGACCGCAGTGGGAAGTGGAGCACTGGTAAAAAGGCTCACACTGTCCTCGGTTGACAGTGTAGCAATCTCATCGGCGGCCTGTTGCTTAGCAAGGTCAAAGAGGGTGCTTGTTGCTGACGGCGACTGAGCCTGCATACTGGCTGAGGTATCGATCACTACCGCAACCTTGCCTGCGTGACGAGGCAAAAACGGTTGCGCTGCGGCAGTGATTAACAGGAGCAAGATCAACAGTTGCAAGAAGAAGAGCGGGGTCAGATGCAGTTTGCCAAACAACCGTCGGCGGGCGGTGGCAGGCAAGCCTTGATACAAAAACAGGGCAGGGACGACAACACGCTTGTTTCGTTCCTGAAGGAGGTACGGCACAAAAAGCAGAGGAAGAGCATACAAGAGCTTGAACGCCGGAAGGGAAAGAAAAGAAAACTCCATACGCGACTCGATACAGACTCAAATAAAGGGAAACTGTGTGGATGACAACCCTAAGAGCACTGTCCGATCTGACAAATTTTTTCTCATTGTTGATTCGGACTTCCCTGTAACAATTCCGGTCTGGTCTCCCTTCCGTGGAGATGGTATGTAGGCGTCCATTTTTACGGACAAAGGAGATCGCATGGCTCGACAGCACCGTCGCTCGTACGGTCCGAAAATCGATCCGCGACCGGTGGATCGTTCCATCTCGGTCACAGAACTGATTGACCAGACGTTCCAAGCCTATAATGCGGCGCGGTTACGCGAAGCGGCGCAACTGTTCACTCGCAAGATGCTGGAGCCTGATGTTACGATTGGGCTCACCCTCACCGGGGCACTGACGCCAGCAGGGCTCGGTATCTCGTGCCTCATTCCCCTCATCGAGCATGGTTTCATTGACTGGATGGTCTCGACCGGTGCCAATCTCTATCACGATACTCACTTCGGCATCGGTCTCACCATGCACCAGGGCTCGCCGAACGTCAGTGATGTGACGCTACGAGAAGAAGGTGTCGTACGTATTTATGACATTTTCTTTAACTATGAGGTATTGTTAAAGACCGATGCATTTTTCCGCCAGGCCATCACTGCCCCGGAGTTTCAACAACCGATGAGTACGGCAGAGTTTCACTATCGCATGGGTCGCTACGTGCGTGAGCGCGAAAAAACACTCGGCCAGAAACGACGCTCGCTGTTGTCGGTGGCCGCCGAATATGGAGTGCCAATTTACACTTCTTCGCCTGGTGATAGTTCGATTGGCATGAATGTCGCCGCCAAAGCACTCGAAGGCAACGGTTTGGTCTTCGATGTGTCGCGCGATGTTAATGAAACCGCGGCTATTGTCTATGAGGCGAAGAAACGCAAAGGCAAAAGCGGCGTATGGATTCTTGGCGGTGGTTCGCCGAAAAATTTTGCCTTGCAGACGGAACCGCAGATTCAAGAGGTGCTTGGTCTCGCCGAGAATGGTCACGATTACTACATCCAAGTCACAGACGCCCGGCCTGATACTGGCGGGCTGTCCGGTGCCACTCCCAGTGAAGGTGTGACATGGGGAAAAGTTGATCCCGAAGCGCTTCCGGATACAGTCGTGTGTTACCTTGACTCTACCGTTGCGCTGCCGCTGATTACCGCTTACGCTGTGGTCAACCATGCACCGCGCCCCCACAAGCGGCTGTATGATCGGCGGGAAGAACTCCTTGTCGGGCTCACCAAAGAATATCAGAAGCGGTTACAGAAAAAGAAGTAAAAGGAACTTTCTACTGTGCAATGGGAAAAAGAACAGACCTGTGCGCTCAAGGCAGCACGCGCGGCAGGCGAGATCATTCGCTCACATTACCACACTCGATACGCTGTCGATTACAAAGGCAAAGATAGTCCGGTTACGATCGCCGACCGCGACGCTAACCACAAGATTCATGAGATTCTCCAAAGCGAGTTTCCTGATGACGGCTGGCTTTCAGAGGAAACCGTCGATTCTCCAGCGCGCCTGTCGTGTCGGCGCGTATGGGTCGTTGATCCGATGGATGGCACCAAAGAGTTCATCCAAAAGATTCCGGAGCTTGCGGTCTCAATTGCTTTAGTAGAGGACGGAAACCCGGTAGTCGGGGTTGCCTACAATCCGATTCAAGATCAACTCTTCTGGGCCGTGCATGGGCAGGGAGCGTGGCACGACGATCGTCGCTTGCACGTGTCACAAGTGACACAACTGCAAGGCGCAACGATTCTTGCCAGCCGCTCGGAGAGCAAACGTGGAGAATGGAAAAAATTCTCCACGCAATTTCATATCCAACAAACGGGCAGCGCGGCCTATAAAATGGCGTTGATCGCCACCGGAGACGCGGACGCAACCTTTACCCTGGTGCCCAAGAACGAATGGGATATTTGCGCCGGTGTGTTACTGATCGAAGAAGCGGGAGGGATAGTCTCTCATTTAGATGGACAACCGTTACGCTTTAACCAAGCGAAGACGTTGCTGCAGGGACTCGTCGCCAGTAATGGACGGTTGCATCCCCACCTGTTGCGACTTATTGCGCAGCCGCGCTGAGGGGAAAGCCAATGCCACAGAGAGGTGCGCTCCAATCGTGACCGATTCGCCGGTCGTTCGCAAAGCCCTGCGCCTGTCGATCTGGGACGGCATCTTTGCTAACCTCTACGCAAATCTCACTGGTGGTGTCTTCTTGGTCGGGTATGCCCTGGCGTTAAAGGCGAGTGAAGTGCAAGTCGGGTTGCTGGCGGCGTTTCCGCTGGTCGCCAACGTGGCCCAGGTCTTTTCCACCTACCTGATTGAGCTAATCGGTCGTCGTCGTCCCTTGGCATTATGGGGTGGGACGTTCGCCCGGCTCATCTGGCTGGTGTTGATTATTGCTCCATTCTATCTCTCCTCCCGGCGCTCTCTGCTTTATCTCAGCATGTGGGTGATTGCGCTCTCACAAATTGGCACGGCAATTAACAACCTCGCCTGGATGTCCTGGATGGCGGATCTCGTACACGAGGAGCGACGCGGGCGATATTTTGGCTTACGCAACGCTGCGCTCGGTGCTGCTGCGCTCGTGGCCACATTGGCGGGAGGATATTTTCTCGACGTCTGGAAAGACAACCATCCGAAAGGGGAGATGGATGCACTACGGATTTTGTTCTTCCTTGGCGTCGGATGTGGCGTGATCAGCCTGATTGTTCAGTCACGCATTTACGAACCGCAGCTCCAAGAAGGCGATGACCAGCAGCCGTTCCGTCAGCGTTTGCGGCTGCCATTTCAGGACGACAACTTTCGTGCCTTTTTGCTTTTCACGCTAGTGTGGAATTTTGCGGTCTATTTCACCGCACCCTTTTTTGCCGTCTACATGTTGAAATCGCTCAAGCTCAGCTACGCCAGTGTTACCCTGTTCAGTGTCCTGTCGAGTGTAGCCGATTTGCTCAGTGTCCGGATTTGGGGGCGTATTTCCGACCGTGAGACCAATAAGCCGATTCTCTTACTAGCGAGTTTCTTTGCCGCGCTCATTCCCTACGGCTGGCTATTCACCGCTCGTGACAGTTTTTGGCTGTTCGTCCTGCTGCATCTGCAAGGTGGCCTGTTTTGGTCGGGCATTCGGTTATGTACCGGGAATCTGGTGCTGAAAATTTCTCCGCCCATCCATCGCTCGATCTACTTCTCTACTTTCAATTCTGTTGCCGGCCTCATGGCGGTGGTGGCGCCGATTCTCGGTGGATTTGCACTGAAACATTTGCCCGACTTTCTCCAAGCTGTTGAACTGTCTTGGAGCCCTTTCTTTATCCTCTTTTTCGTGTCCTCGACCTTGCGTCTCTTTGCCCTCGCATTTCTGACACGTGTGGTCGAACCGCGTGAACGGACGGTGTGGCAGGCCGTGCGGATTATTCGCAACGTCCGTGCCTTCACCACGACTATGGGATTCAACCCCACCTACCACTTCTGGCTGCGTGGAAGGCGCCGGGAGGAGGAGTAATTGCCTGCCAAAACGTGCGGGACTGCCTCGCATAGTGACTATACACTATCGGCAGGCTTGACTGCCCGCAAAAATCCACATATAAGCGCCCGCAATGATGTTTAGTGTTCTCCTCAGACTTTTTGTGAGCAAAGCTGTCCGTCGCCGCGTGCGTACGAACGCTTCGCTGCGTGGCGTCTGAGCGAGACATTGACATAGAAGACAACGTTCAGAGGCCGCGGGTGAAACGCACACTCCGCGGCCTTTTTGTTTCCAGAAGGGCTGCGGAGAGATTCGCAGCCCTTTTTCTTTGCGGACAGGGGGACGCCATGAATTACCGATTCCGTCCAATTCTTCTCACCGATGAGTCCTTTCTCTGGGAGATGCTATATTACGCCGCACATGTGGACGAAGAGCCTGGAGGTTCCATCGAAATAGCGAAACACAATCCATTTCTCACCAAATATGTGACCCACTGGGGTCAACCTGGTGACCTTGGCTTTGTAGCAGAGGATTCAGAAACTCAGCAACGACTCGGTGCCGCGTGGCTACGGGTGTTTGTCGGCGCAGAGAAAAATTGTGACGAGATTGTCGATGGAACGTCAGAATTGGCCATTGCTATGATCCCGTCGTGTACTGGGCGAGGAATTGGCGCGCAACTCCTGGGGCATTTACTTTCTGCTGCTGCCTCGATTTACCCTGCGGTCTATCTCAGTGTCCGTGCGACCAATCCCGCCAAACGATTGTATGAGCGGTTCGGTTTTGTCGTGATAGGAGAACTGACGAATCGTGTTGGCGGCAAATCGTTTCACATGAAAAAAGACTTTTCGGAGAAGACTCGATGAATTCTGCACTCATATTGGTGGCGTCTCTCTTCATTCATCCTGGACGCGAGGTTGAGTTTCGGCAATTTGAAACCGAAGCCGCTCGCATTATGAAAAAATATGGGGGACAAATCACACAAGTGATTCGCCCGACTGTTGCAGGACAAGCAGGTTCCTCTCCGCACGAGATTCACATCGTTTCGTTCCCTAGTCTGGAGTACTTCGAAGCTTATCGAGGAGATCCCGACCTCACCAAACTTGCTCCTCTTCGACAAGCTGCGATTGCTCGCACAGAGGTCATTATTGGAGAAGAAGGCGAATCCTATTTGTAGAGAACGAGTGCACCAATTTCTCCACGTAACGGAAAGGCAACGTTTATGAGACACGAAGATTTGCGCGTCTGTTTCGTCGGCGACTCGTATGTCAATGGGACTGGTGACCCGGAGTATCTCGGCTGGGTGGGGAGAGTGTCGAGTGCCGCACGACGCAAAGGCTACAACCTCACCTCCTACAACCTCGGCGTCCGGCGAGAAACGAGCGTTGATATTGCCAAACGATGGCGCCAGGAGGTGCAACTCCGGTTGCCGAAGACTTGCAAACCATTCGTGGTGTTCTCTTTTGGCACCAACGACACTACTCTTGAAAACGGACATCTGCGCGTTGCTGAATCACAAAGTGTTGAGAATGTTTATGAAATGCTTCGGGCGGCAAAGCAGCTTTCCTCGGTCGCCATGATTGGACCACCGCCGACTGCCAATGTAGAACAAAACGTCAGGACTCGGCGGCTCTCCAGTCTGTTTGCGGAAGTCGCGGAAAGCGAAGGAGTCCCGTTCTTGTCTGTCTTTGACCACTTGGCCGAGGATACAATCTGGATGAAAGAAGTAACGGAAGGTGATGGTGCCCATCCCAATGCCGCAGGCTATGCCCGCCTGGCTGCGCTCGTTGAGGTATGGTCAAGCTGGTGGTTCCACTAAAATTAAACTACACGACATGCGGCCACCATCCTCTGCCCTCATTGATTCCGAGACCATTCTATAGCAGTAGGAAGGACAAAAGGAGGTGTACCATGTGGCGGCAACTCACACGGACGGACGATACGATAACGGCGTTGGTATTGCGTTTGGCACTAGGGATTGTGATGTTCCCGCACGGTGCGCAAAAGCTGCTCGGCTGGTTCGGCGGTCGGGGATTCTTCGGTACGATCGAACTTTTTCATCAGATTGGCTTTCCGACCATCATTGCCGTATTGGTGACCATCGGTGAATTTTTCGGTGGTCTCGGGTTACTCGTCGGCTTTCTCACGCGGGTCGCTGCTGGTGGGATTGGTATTATTATGCTCGGAGCCATATTTTTTGTGCACTGGCAGTTTGGTTTCTTTATGAATTGGACCGGCCAGCCAGTACGAGAAGGCTTCGAATATCATATCTTGGCGGTCGGCCTCGCCATCGCCATCATGATCCACGGCGGTGGGAAGTGGTCTATCGACCGTGCTTTGGCCAAAAATTGATTGAAGGAGGCCCCTATGGCAGTCAATCGGATATCACAGGTATCGCGCAGAAGCTTTCTGAAGAGTGTAGGTACGATAGCTGCCGCCACGGTGATGGCCGAGCGAGTACCAGTGCCGAGGACGGCATGGGCGGCGGCTCCAACGGGGAAGTTGCGTTTTGGCATACAGACTCCTCCTCAGCATGTGACTTACAGTGACCTTGTCTCAGTCTGGCAAGAGGCGGATGAGTTGGGGTTTGATTCGGCTTTTGCTTTTGATCACTTTATTCCCATCTATTCTGATCCCACGGGTCCTTGTCTTGAGGGCTGGACTCTGCTTGCCGCCCTAGCCGCGCAGACCAAACGAATGCGAGTGGGGTTGCTGGTCACTAGCAACTCCTATCGATATCCTGCGGTCTTGGCCAAGATGGCAGCGACCGTGGATCATGTGAGTCAGGGTCGGCTCATCCTGGGGATCGGAGCCGGATGGTTTGAATTGGAGTACAAAGCGTATGGTATCCCATTCTATACGAACAGCGGCAGGGCGCGACGGCTTGGCGAATCTCTAGAAGTGATGAAGCTGTTGTTTACACAGGAGAAGAGCACCTACACGGGGAAATACTACCAGCTCAAGGATGCGCCGTTCCAACCCAAAACAGTACAAAAACCGCATCCCCCTATTTTGATTGGTGGCCAGGGGCCAAAGCTCATCCTGCCAGTGATCGCTCGCCATGCGAATATCTGGCATTTGCGAGTACGAGAGATTGATCCAGAGCAGATCAAGAAGCTCTGCGCCACCTTTGATACGACCTGCCAGCAAGTGGGGCGTAATCCGGCTGAGGTCGAAAAGGCTATTTCCTTGCGTTCAGAGCAGTTGAACGGACCGCCAGAAGAGTTACGCCGTCAGATTCAGGCGCTCTCCGATATTGGCATTCGTCATTTTACCATCTCGCTCGCTCCGACCGACCGAAAGCTGCTTAACCGTTTTGCTAAAGAGGTGATGCCGGCGTTTCGCGAGACGTAAAGTCGAATAGCATTTCCGCAGGTAACGGAAGGAACTTTTTCTCGAAAGGAGATATTTCACGATGACACAGACCATGAAAGCACTGTTCGTCGTTCCTGGTC
>Ga0187892_10010673_pt1 | contig 11540 bp, 6 predicted proteins | sample MA1701073metaG_FD_139345 | JGI IMG/M metagenome (GOLD analysis project Ga0187892, IMG submission 139345) | Bio-ooze microbial communities from a basaltic lava cave in the Kipuka Kanohina Cave System on the Island of Hawaii, USA - MA170107-3 metaG ... | reverse complement strand
TGCGCGTACGCCAGCGCCCACGCGACTTCGCGCAGCACGCGCGCGGCATCGCTGGCGGGCAGCGGGCCGCGACGGCGCACGCGGTCGGTGAGCGTCTCGCCCTCCACGTAGGCCATCGCGAAGAAGACGAAGTCCCCGACTTCGTCGACGGCATGGATCGGGATGATGTTCGGATGCGACAACTTCGCCGCCATGCGCGCCTCGCGCAGGAATCGGTCGCGCGGACCGGGCTGGGCCGCGAGCACGGGCGGCAGGAGCTTCAGCGCAACCGGCCGGTCGAGGCGGACCTCGCGCGCGAGGTACACGACGCCCATGCCGCCGCGACCGAGCTCGCGCTCGATCGAATAGCGACCCGCCAGCACCGACTGGAACTCGACGAACAGGCGGTCGGCTGCGGAGAGCGGTTCGCTGGGGCGGTCGGAGGGCGTCATCGGCACTATTGTAATGCGGCCCGCGTCCCTGCGCCCTCGCGCGCCGGCTAGTCGGTCACCGTCTCCCGGATCGCGGGAACCGCGCCGAGCACCCACTCCCGGAGCCGCTCGGCGAAGGCATGCACGATGAGGTAGGCGCACGGAATCACGATCAGGGTGAGGAGCATCGAGATGCTGAGCCCCCCCACCACGGAGATCGCGAGCGGGCGCATCAGCTCGGTGCCCTCGCCGATGCCGAACGCGAGGGGCAGCATCCCGAGCACGGTCGTGCCGGTCGTCATGAGGATGGGGCGCATGCGAACGGCGCCGGCTTCGACCACCGCCTCCGCCGCCTCGAGTCCCTGCTCGTGGCGCGCCAGCTCGACGTACTCCACGAGGAGGATCGCGTTGTTGACCACGATGCCGGCGAGCAGGATCACCCCGAGCCACGCCGGCGCGCTGAGCGGTGTCCCGGTCACCCACAGCAGCGCGACTACGCCCACCAGGGCGAGCGGGACCGACGCCAGGATCACGAACGGGTTGGTGACGCTTTCGTACTGAACCGCCAGGACCACCCACACGAGAAACACCGCGAGCAGCGTGACCACGATCAGGTTGCGCTGGTTCTCGCGGATGGTCTCCTCCTCCCCGCCGTACACGAGCCCGTAGCCGTCGGGGAGGGGCATGTCGGCCAGCCGCGCGCGGACCTCCCGGTTCACCTCGCCCACCGACGCGAGCGCCTCGTTCACGTCGCCGTTGACGCGGTACTGCCGGTTCTGATTGGACCGTTCGATCTCCGACGGCCCGATCTTGAACTGGACCGTCGCGACGTCGCGGAGGTAGATCGGCCGGTCCGGACCGGCGAACAGCGCGATCGCCCCCAGATCCTCCGCACTCTGGAACCGCTCGCGGGGCAGCCGCACGCGGATGTCGTACTCCTGGTTCCGGTCGGTGAACCGCGTGGGGATGGCGCCGTCCAAGGCGACCCGGACCGCCTGCCCCACCGCGGCGACGTTCAGGCCGAGATCGGCGGCGCGCTGCCGATCCAGGGCGACCAGCAACTGCGGGCTGGCCTCTTCCGCCGAGGGCTCCACCGACTCGAGCCCGCGGACCCCCTGAATCCGGCGGATGACGTCCGCCCCGATGCGGCGCAGCTCGGCCAGGTCATCGCCCTGGACGTTGATCGAGACGGCCGAGCCCGACACGTTGGTGCGCAGGCCGCGAATCCGCGGTGGCCGCACGAAGATCCGGGCGCCGGGGACGGCCAATGAGTCGATGCGACGCTGCAGGCTGGCGACCCAGCGACCCGCCGGCATCCCGGGCCGCTCGGTCGACGGGTCGAGGATGACGGTAATCGATCCGCGGCCGCTGCGCTCCGCCGTGCTGGCGCCGAACAGGGACCCGCCGGCCGTCGTGAAGACGTGCCGCACGTTGGGCATCCCCCACACCAGCTCTTCCAGCCGCATCGCCAGCTCGTTGGTGCGGGTGGGCGCGGTGCCCGGCGGGAGCTGGATGTTCACGGTCAGGTTGCCGTCGTCCACGGCGGGCAGAAACTCGCTGCCGAGGCGGCGCATCACGACGAACGCGAGCGCCAGCGTCAGGAACGCGCCGCCCAGCACCCAGCCGCGCCGGCGCACCGCGACACCCGCCACCCCGCGGTACCAGTCCCGCAACGCGTCGATTCGGCCGTCGAACCACCGGATCGGCCCCGCCCGCTCCAGCCCGCTGGTGCGTCGGATCTTGCCGAGCTGGGCCGCCAGCATGGGCACCAGGGAGAGCGCCGTCCCCAGCGACGCCAGAATGGCGAACGAGATCGTGAGGATCAGCTCCTTGAAGATGAGCGCCGCCAGACCGGTGATCAGCAGGAACGGCACCACCGCGGCGAGGCTCGTCGTGGTCGACGCCACCACGGCCGAGGTGACCTCACCCGAGCCCCGGTGCGCCGCCTCCTCGGAGTCCGAAGCGCCCTGGGCGCGATGGCGGAAGATGTTCTCGAGCATCACGATCGCGTTGTCCACCAGCATCCCCACGCCCAGGGCGAGCCCGCCCAGGCTCATGATGTTGAGCGTGAGGTTGCCCAGCCCCATCATCACGAATGCCGCGAGCACGGCGAGCGGGATCGCGAGCCCGATGATCACCGTCTTGCGCACGCTCCCGAGGAAGAGGAGCACGACCAGCATCGCCAGGGCCGCCCCCATGACCGCGGCATCGCGCACACCGCGGACGGCGTTGCTCGTGAAGAACGACTGGTCGGCGATGACCTCGTAGCGCACATCCGACGGGATGAAGCGCGACTGGGCGAGCTGCTCGAGCCGCCGGCCCACGTCGCGCGCCACGGCGAGCGTATTGGCGTCGGGCTGCTTGCGCACCGACAGCTTCACCGCCGGCACGCTGTCGAGCCGCACCCACAGCCGCTGCTCGCGGTGGGTATCCTCGACCGACGCGACTTCGGCGAGCCGGATGCGCCGCCCTTGCCCGGCGCCCGGCACCGGCAGCAGCACGCTCCGGATGTCCTCCACGGTGCGGAACTTCCCCTCGGTCTTCCCCACCAGCTCGAAGCTGGGCGAGGTGACGGTGCCGGCCGCCACGTCCTGATTGGCGTCGCGCAGCGCCTGGAGGATGTCCGCCACGGCCAGCCCGTAGGAGCGGAGCCGCTCCTGGTCCAGCGTCACGGCGATCTCGCGCGACAGCCCACCCGATACGTCGACCGACGCGATGCCCTCGACCGTGAGGAGCTGAGGGCGCAGGCGGATGTCCACCCAGTCGCGCAGCTCCACCGGGCTGCGCTGCGACGAGCTGAACCCCACCTCGTACACCGGGATCTGGGACGGATCGAACTTGAAGATCGTGGGCGGCTCCGCGTCGTCCGGCAGCCGTGAGCGGGCGCGGTCCAGGTTCTTGGACGCGTCCTGGAGCGCGAAATTGATGTCGGTGCCGTAGCGGAAGTGGAGGTCGACGCCCGAGCGCCCTTCCTCGGTTTCGCTCTCGAGCCGAACCAGGTTCTCGGTCGTGGCGAGCGCGGTTTCCAGCACCTTGGTGACCTGCTCTTCCATTACCTCCGGGGCCACGCCCGGATACGTCACGCTGGCCCGGATCTGCGGATAGATGATCTGCGGAAGCAGGTCGAGCGGGAGGCGTGTGACGTAGAACGCCCCCAGCACGACGACGACCGACCAGAGCGCCACGGTCCCGATCGGTCGCTTGATCGCCAGGCTGGGGAGGGTCCGTCGGGTCGAGGCGCTCATCCGCTTGCCCCCGACACCCGCACGCGGGAGCCGGGCCGCAGGTTCGTGTGTCCGGAGGTCACCACCAGCTCACCCTCGCGCAGGCCGCGCGCGATCTCCACCCAGCCGTCGGCCGTCAGCCCGAGGCCGACGGTGCGTCGCTGCACCGAGTCGGCGTCGACGACGTAGACGTACGCTCCCTCCTCGCCGACCCCCACGGCCGGCGCCGGGATCGCCAACGTCCCTTCGCGGCGGTCGAGGGCGAACGTCACGCGCGCGAGGAAGCCGGGACGGACGGCGACGCCGCGCGGCAGCGCTCCGAGCGCCACCTCGACGGGGACGAGCCGGCTGTCCTGGTCGGCGCTCGGAAATACCCGACGGATCCGGCCCGGCACCGCGACGCCCGGGTAGGCGTCGACCGACACCGCGACGGCTGCCCCGGGACGCAAGTGGACGATTTCGAGCTCGGAGAGCCGGACGCGCACGACGAGCAGGCTCATGTCGGCGACGTCGAACACGCGCTGGTTGGGGGATACGGCGCTACCGGCCTCGACGTGCTTCGCGGTCACCAGCCCGGCCGAGGGCGCGGTGATGCGGCTGAACTCGACGCGGGTCCGCCACAGCTCCGCGTCGCTCCGCGCTACCTGGTAGTCCGAGCGCGACTGCTCGAACTCGGTGGTCGTGATGATTTGATTCTCGTGCAGCTGGCGGTTGCGCTCGAAGGCCGCCTCGGCGCTGGCCAGCACCGCCCGGGCCCGCTCCAGCTGCGCGCGGCTCTCGCGCGCGTCCAGCTCGGCCAATACCTCGCCGGGGCGCACCCAGTCCCCCTCCTGGGAGTGCAACGCCAGGACAGTCCCCGCCATGAGGCTGTTCACGCCGACCATGCGCACCGGCTCCACCGGACCCGTGACCGTCACCGACCGGGCGAGGTCCCGGCGCGCCGCCGGAGCGACCGCCACCGGGAGAACGAGTTCCCCGCGGTCCGGGCCCCGGCCGGCCGATTGCCCGCCCGAGCAGGCAGCGACCGCGAGCAGGAGCGTAGCGAAGCGGACGGGGTGGACTCGCATGTGCCTCAATGTACGTGCATCCCACCCCGGAAGTTGGGGCCCGCCCCGTGTCTGGACAGCGCATGAGTCCGGGCGTCAGATTCCCGGCTCCCTTCGGGTCTCCCCGGGAGCGGACATGGCCGACCACGAGCCCTACATCTCCCCGACCCAATCGCCCGCGGAGCTGACCGTCCGCGCGGTGTCGTTGGGCGTGCTCCTGGGCCTGATCTTCGGGGCCTCCAACGTCTACCTGGCCCTGAAAATCGGGCTGACCGTGAGCGCGTCGATTCCGATCGCCGTGCTCGCCATCACGATTTTCCGCACGTTGGGGCGGTCGACGATTCTCGAGAACAACATCACGCAGACGACGGGGTCGGCCGCCGACTCGGTGTCGGCCGGCGTCGTGTTCACGATCCCGGCGATCCTGCTGATGGGCTACGATCTCGACATCGGCCGGGTGACCATCCTGGCCATCGCCGGCGGGCTGATGGGCGTGCTGCTGATGATCCCGCTGCGCCGCGCGCTCATCGTCAAGGAACACGGCAACCTCCCCTACCCCGAAGGCACCGCGTGCGCCGAAGTGCTGATCGCGGGGGAAAAGGGCGGCGTTCACGCCAGGACGGTGTTCCAGGCATTCGGCATCGCGTTCGCCTACAAGTTCATGATGACGGCCCTGAAGCTGTGGCAGGAGTACCCGGGACGCGTGTTCCGCTCCTACCAGAATGCCGAAATGCGCGTCGAAGTGAGTCCCGAGCTCATGGGCGTCGGGTACATCATCGGGCCGCGCATCGCGGGCTACCTGTTCGCCGGCGGCTGTCTCGCCTACATCGTGCTGATGCCGGCGATCAAGCTGTTCGGCAGCTCCATGACCGAGCCGATGTTCGGCACCACCAAGCTGATCAGCGAGATGAACGCCGGCGAGATCCGGGCCGCGTTCGTGTTCTACATCGGGGCGGGCGCCGTCGCGACCTCGGGCATCATCGCGCTGGTGCGCACGATGCCGACCATCATCAGCGCGTTTCGCGCCGGCTTCGCCGACATGAAGGCCAGCCGCGTCGGGCGGGCGGTGGCGGCCCGGCTGCGCACCGATGACGATCTCCCCATCGCGCTGACCGTGTTCGGCTCGGCCGGTCTCGCGCTGGTGCTGGCGTTCCTGCCCCAGATCGGCGTGAACCTCCTGGGCGGCATCCTCATCATCATCTTCGGCTTCTTTTTCACGACGGTCTCGTCGCGCATCTGCGGCCAGATCGGCAGCTCCGCCAATCCCATTTCGGGGATGACGATCGCGTCGCTGATCGCGATCTCCGTGATCTTCCTGCTCCTCGGGTGGACGCAGATCGACGACCGGGTGCGGGCGATCTCGATCGCGTGCGTGATCGCCGTGGCCGTCGCCAACGGCGGCAACACCTCGCAAGACCTGAAGACCGGCTTCCTCGTCGGCGCGACCCCGCGACGCCAGCAGATCGCCATTCTGATCGGGGCCATCGGCTCGGCGCTGGCCGTCGGGTGGACGCTGACGTTCCTGAACCGGTCCTACCAGTACGAAGTCCCCGAGCGTCGGGCGGGCTTCGTCGCCCCGGCGTCGGGCGCGTCGAGTGACGGCACCGTGGTCGTGCTCGACGAAACGAAAGCCAACTTCCGCATCGCGGGCGGCGCGCGGTTCGACTCGGCGACCTACCAGGTCGTGCGCATCTACGCCGAGACGAACGGCGTGCCGGCCGGCAAGTATCTCGTCGATCCCGCCAGCCACGAAATCCGCTACGTCGTCGACCCGGGGATCGGCGGGCGGGTGCGCGAATTCGAGGGCCGGAACCTGCCCCGGCTCGATTCCCCCAAGGCCACGCTGATGGCGTTCATCGCCGACGGCATCCTCACGCACCGGCTCCCCTGGGCCCTCGTGTTGCTCGGCGTGTGCCTGGCGATCGCCATCGAGCTGATGGGCGTGCAGTCCCTGCCCGTGACGGTCGGCGTGTACCTCCCGATCACGACGTCGGCCGGAATGTTCGCGGGCGGCATCGTGCGCTGGCTGGTGGAGCAGCGCATGCGCTCGGCCAACCGCTCCCTCGCCGATATCGAATCGGGGCCCGGCGTTCTGTTCTCGAGCGGCTTGATCGCCGGGGGCGCCATCTGCGGCATCGTCGTCGCCGGGATCGCCGGCGCCAAAGGCAGCGCCGAGTGGCTCGCGGAGACCGTCGCCCTGTACCACAAGATCGGCGCGTTCGCGACGTCGCATACCGTCGCGCTGGCGATCTTCGCCCTGCTGGGCTACGGGCTGTACCGGGTGGGACTGCGAAAGCAGTGAGGAGTGCGTGGTGCGGCGCACGATTTGGTCTCTGACCCGGGATCACCTATACTTGCCGGCCCGTTGATCGTTCGTTGACGATCGGTTTCTAGTCTTTGAGAATGGACCGCCCGTGCTCTCTGTGACCTTCGCCGCGACCCACGTGCTCGCCGCCCTGGTGCAGCAACCGCTGCAGCCGACTCCCCCCCCGACCGGCGCGCCTCGCGGCGCGCTGCGCATCTTCGCGGTCGGCGACGTGAACCTCGGGCGAACGCTCACCTGGAATTATCTGCTCAAGGGCGACACGCTCTATCCCTTCCTCGCCGTCCGCGACACCCTGCGGGCGGCCGACATCCTGTTCGGGAACCTCGAGAGTCCGATCGCCCCGGTCGGGCACCCCTATGAACGCACCGGCAGCCCGGTCTTCAGCGCGCCGCCGGTCGCCGCGGATGCGCTGGTCAGCGCCGGTTTCGACGTCGTGAGCACCGCCAACAACCACGCCTGGGATGTCGGGCTGACCGGCGTGTTCGAGACCGTGAAGCAGCTCGACCGCGTCGGCCTGCCGCATGCCGGGACCGGGCGGACGCTCGCGGACGCGCACCGGCCCGCGATCATCGAGCGCAACGGGTGGCGCGTCGCGTTCTTCGCCATGACCCGGGCCTACAACCCGGCGCCGGGGCGGTTCTATACCCACATCGGATCGCGCTACATCGCCTATGCTGACTCGGCCTGGCTGTACCCCGCGATCCGCCGCATCAAAGCCACCAACGCCGCCGATTACGTGGTCGTCAGCGTCCACGCGGGGACCGAGCTGGCCGCGGAGCCCGACGAACGGCTGCGGATCTTCTTCCAGGGCGCCGTCGACGCCGGCGCCGACCTGTGCCTGGGGCATCACCCGCACGTCCTGCAGCCGGTGGAATGGTATCGGGGAAAGCCCATCGTCTTCTCCATGGGGAATTTCATTTTCAAGCAGGGCGCGCCGTGGACCGCTTACTCGGCGATCTTCTCGTTCACCCTCGCCCCGGACGGCGCGGTCACCGCGAACTTGATTCCGGTTCGCTCGGGACTCCAGGCCCGGTTCGCACCCCGGAGCGCGGCCGACAGCATCTGGCGTCGGGTGCGGCTGGTGGGACCGCTCCCCATCTTCCTCTTCGCCTCGCTGCCATGACGACGGCGTCGCTCGGCTTCCTGAAGCGGCTGCTCGATTCGCCCGGCCCCTCGGGATTCGAAACGCCGCCGGCGCGCGTGTGGCGCGATGAGGTCAGGGGCTTCGCCGACGAGCTGCGCGCCGATGCTCACGGCAACTCGCTCGGAATCGTGAACCCGACCGGCAGCCCGCGCTTGATGCTGGCCGGGCATATCGATGAAATCGGCCTGCAGATCACGCACATCGACGAGGACGGCTTTTGCTACTTCGCGGGAATCGGCGGTTGGGACTCTCAGGTCCTCGTGGGACAACGCGTGGTCATCGTGGGCCAGGACGGGCCGGTGCGCGGCGTCATCGGCAAGAAGCCGCCCCACCTGATGAAAAAGGAAGAGTTCGACAAGGTCACCCAGATCACCGACCTCTGGATCGACGTCGGCGCCTGCAAGCGGGAGGACGCGCTGGCGCGGGTGCACGTGGGCGATCCCGCCGTGCTCGATGCCGCGAGCCTCGATCTTCCCGGCGGGCGCCTGGTGTCGCGCAGCATCGACAACCGGATCGGCGCCTACGTCGTGGCCGAGGCGCTCCGGCTGTTGGCCACGGAACGGCCGGCGCACGCCGCCGTGTTCGCCGTCGCCACCACGCGGGAGGAGATCGCCTGGACCGGGGGCGGCGCTCGCACCAGCGCCGTGGGCATCGATCCGCAGGTCGCGCTGGTGGTGGACGTCACGCACTCCACCGACTGGCCCGGCGCCGACAAGAAGCAGGGGGGCGACTTGAAGCTCGGCACGGGCCCCACGTTCTCCCGCGGCTCGGCCGTGAGCCCGGTGGTGTTCGACATGCTGGTGCAATGCGCGAACGACGAGAAAATCCCCTACAGCGTCCAGGCCGCGCCCCGCGATACCGGCACCGATGCCGATGCGATTCACAATGCCCTGCGCGGCATCCCGACCGGTCTCGTGTCGGTCCCGAACCGCTACATGCACAGCCCCAACGAGATGGTGGCCCTGGAGGACGTCGACCGCGCGGCGCGCCTGCTCGCCTGTTTCACGCGGCGCCTCACCCCCGACACCCGCTTTGTTCTCGAGTGAGTCCGACTAGGATCGCTTGATGTTGAGCTCGCTCAGCGCCTGCTGAGCGGCGGCACGAACCTGCTTGTCGCTGTCGTTGCTGAGCGTGTGCAGCGTCCCCAGCGCCGCCGGCGTTCCCGCTACGCGCAGCGCTTCGACGGCGGTCACGCGCAGCCCGCTCGGCTTGCGCCCGAAGAACTTCCCCGCCGGCTGCGCCATCTTGATCAAGGCCTGCACGGCGTCGGGACTCCCGATCCGTCCCAGCGCAAACGTGAGCTCCCGCACGACGTCGGGGTCCTTTTCCTCCTCCAACGCCACCACGAGCGGCATGGCCAGCGCGCTCGCCTTGCGCCCGCCCACCCCGAGAGCGGCCTGGCGGCGCACGTCCGCGGATTTATCCCGCAACGCCTTCCGTAACGGTTCGGCCGCGCTGCGCGTGCCGATCTTGGCGAGCGCGAGCGCCACCTGGCGCCGGACCCGTTCGTCGGCGTGGTCCAGCTGCTTGGTGAGCGCGGGCACCGCGGCCTCGAGCCCCAGCTCGCCCACCAGATCCGCCACGTTGCGCACGACGAACCACTGCGGGTGGCCCAGCATGTGCACCAGCTGATCCTGCCCCTCCTTCATCTGCGTGAGCGCATTGAACACGCCGCGCCGCTCGTCCACGGTGTTGGAGGTCGTCAGGAGATCGAGCAGGACTTCCACGCCGTCCGGGCCGGCGCGTTGCAGCACCATGCTGGCCGCGTCCTCGAGGTGGGGCACCTGCACCATCTTGCTCAGACCGTCCAGCATCTGTTTGGTGATCATCCGCCGCAGGGCAATGCCGTACTGGCGGCGGACCGCCGGGTCCTCGATCCGTTGCTCGATCCGCACCACGGCGTGCACCACCTGCATCGCCTGCTCGATCTTTCCCTGTCGCATCAGCGACTCGACCTGCCGGTTCAACACGGTGAGGGTTTCGCCGATGTTCGCCGCCTGCGGATGCTGGTCCAGCTGCGACAGCAGATCGGTCGTATCCTTCGACAGTGCTTCCCGCAACGCGAAGTGCGGTGAAGCCGCCGCGCGCGAGATCGCCGGCTGCGTCGCGTCGTCCGCCGTTTCTTCCTCCGGGAGCGGGGGCTTGGGGAAGGCGGGCGGCGTCGGTGTCGGCGCCCGCGCCGCCGGCGGGGGAGGTGGCGGCGGAGGCGGCGGAGGCGGCGGAGGCGGCGGCAGCGGGGGGAGACTCGTCGGCGCGCTCGGCTCCAGGAGCGTAGAGGGAAGCTCTGGAGTCCGGATCTCCCGCTGTGACTCCCTCGGCACGACCTCCTCGGACGGCGTAGCCGCCTCGGGTCGAGGCAACGCCACCGAGGGCGGCGCGAGGTTCTGCTCCACGGACTCGACCCCCTCCGCCCCGGCCACACCGGAGGACTTGAGGTCCTTCACGGGCTCGCCGCGCAACAGGCCGCGCGTTCCCAGGTCGGCGGGTGGGGGGGGGGCTGGGGCCGGCGCGGAGGCGGCGGTAGGGGCGGCCCGGGCCGGTTCCTCGTCGTCGAGATCGAGCGCGGACAGCACGACCGACACCCGATAGGCGCCCGAGGCGTGCAGCCGTGAGGCGATATCCGCCGTCCCACCCGGCTGGTCCGCCAGCGCGCGCAGCAGCTCGAACAGGTGGGCGACCGGCGCGTCGCGGGGAATCGTCAGCTCGGTCACCCCATGCAGCGTCATCCGTTGCACCAGCGGTTGGAACTCCGGGGCCGAGACCTTCTCCCCGTTCACTTCCAGCCGGTCGTCGCGGATCCGGATGGCCACGTCGCCATCCTTCAACATCCCGACCAGGGTCCGGAATTCCCGCTTCTGGTCCTCCTTCTTGGCGGGATCACGAAACAGGTCGACAGCGCGTGCCAGGTGCGTGGCAAAGACGACGGGATTGACCATGAACGGTGACAGAATCTAGGACGCTAGGCTAAGCGCGGCAACGCTTTGCGAGTCCGGCGGCCACTTCCTGCGCCCGCACCGGCGTTCCGGGCAGCGCCATCGCGACCGACAAACGCGCCAGCGGGGGTGGGACCAGCCCGAACCCGCGCAGCCGGGCCTCATCGGTCAGGACGCGCGCGAGCGGCGCGTCCAGCGCGAGACGGCCCCGCTCCAGCACCAGCGCCCGCGTCAATGCCTCAGCCGCGAACCCCAGATCGTGCGTGATTGCCAGCAGCGCCGCGCCGCGCTCGGCACAGCCGGACAGGGCGTTGCCGACGAGTCGTTTGGCGCGGCGATCGAGTCCCGCCGTGGGCTCATCCAGAACCAGCAGCGCCGGCTCGAGCGCCAGCGCGCCGGCGAGCGCGGCCAGCTTGCGCTGTGGCGCCGGCAGATCGTAGGGGTGGTGGTCGGCTAC
>Ga0187892_10010671_pt1 | contig 11544 bp, 8 predicted proteins | sample MA1701073metaG_FD_139345 | JGI IMG/M metagenome (GOLD analysis project Ga0187892, IMG submission 139345) | Bio-ooze microbial communities from a basaltic lava cave in the Kipuka Kanohina Cave System on the Island of Hawaii, USA - MA170107-3 metaG ... | reverse complement strand
TTGAACAACAAGCCGAACCGGAGTAGTGCCCAACCTCTAGGGCAGAACCATTTTCAGAACCCATGATAAGGCGACGGGTCTGTGAGCGATTCGTTGCAGTCTCCTTTTCTTTTAGAGCAGCGGCACGTAGTAGGGTGACCGCTTCTGCGTCGCGAATCGCGGAGGCGAGGGCACCGCACTTGCCGAACAGATGCGGTTCCCGAAGGCGGACGGCGAGGACTGTTTGAAGTTCCTTTCAGGCGAAGCCTGGAAAGGAACGAGCTCCACAGCCGAGCAGATGAGAGGCTTAGTGCGGTCGAGCCGAAGCGCCTGAGCAGGGCAGAAGCGGTTACGCTGTTCCAGGGATCAGAGGAAACGCTGAGGAATGAAGTTGGGAAGATAGAAGCGGAAACTAATCCGCTTCAGGTTCTGAACTCCCGTGCTGGTGGCTTACCCTGTCTTCGTCGAACAGCTCGGCCATTTCTTCGGCGATCATGTCACGGTCATTTGGAACAGAGACGAGCGGGATTTCCTTGCGCGCTTTAGGAACGCTCTCGGGCGGGAGCGATTCAGTTTCCGGCTGTTTTGGCTTGTCGTCCATGCTCAGAGTATACACTGCTGTGGCGGTGAAAAGGGGATTTATTCAAAGGCTTCCAGCGAAGAGCGCTCCGGGAATTGCCGCTTGCAGCCTAAGCAGGTGACGAAGTAGAAGGCGTCTCGAACGGACATTGTGGCCCGAAACTCGAGACTCACACCCTTGTGGTTACAGGAGGTGCAGGAAATCTCTTTCAATCTGAGAGGTACATCGGGCTGTGTGCGCAGATAAAACTCCATATCGGTGTAGATGGGGAAACTGTAATAACATTTTTTACAGACGCCGCGCCATTCACCGTCCGCCTGCATAGAGCGTTCATCAATTCCAAAGCTTGACCCCTTGCAAATGGCGCACTGGACGGTTTCGAGCCTGGTTTCAACTTCTTTGACGGTCGGGCTTGGCATCGGAGAGGCTCCTTGTGCAGAATTCGGCGGCATTGTGTGGCCAGTATAACGTTCATGTGGAAGGGACCGCAACGGGGCGTATTGCGCCGTCTAAAATCTTACCCAGGGACAGATCGTTGCGTCATTTGCAAATCTTACCCTCCAGCCCTGCATGGTGCCGGGCCGAAGGAGGGTGCGAATGGAGGCAAGTGGCAGGGCGCGACGATCGAAGGAGGAGTATGTGCGACTCCTGTGGCAGCGGTATCAGCACGCGGGGCGAGCCGAGCGCTCGGCGCTCTTGGACGAAGTGACGCGCATGTGTGGGTATCACCGCAAGTATGCCATTGGGGTGCTGAATCGGCGGCGGCCACCGCAGGCCCGGCCGCGACGGGTACCAAAGCGGCGGCCGATCTACAGCGCGGAGGCCATCAGCGTGTTGGCCTGGATCTGGGAAGCGGCGGGCTATCTATGTGCGGAGCGGTTGAAGGCGGCTCTGCCGATCTGGCTCCCGTGGGTCCGGCAGCGGCGGCCCGTGAGTCCGGCGATGGAACGTGAACTCCTCACCATCAGTGCCCGGCAGATGGATCGACGACTGCAGGCGCGCAAACATCGGCTGAAACGGCGGCTCTATGGGACCACGCGACCCGGCACCTTGCTCAAACACCTGGTGCCCCTGAAGACGGACCATTGGGACGTCACGCAGCCCGGCTATCTGGAGATTGATCTGGTCTCGCACTCGGGGGCCTCGGCCGCGGGCGAGTTCCTGCACACGCTGGATGCGGTGGACATTCACACCGGCTGGGTCGAACGACAAGCGGTGATGGGGAAGGGCCAACACGGCATCCTGCACGCGCTGACCACGATCGCCCAGCAACTCCCCTTTGCCCTGCGGGGGCTGGATTCGGACAATGGCAGCGAGTTCATCAACAGCCATCTCGTGGCGTTCTGTGAGCGACGCCGTATCCAATTCACTCGCTCGCGCCCGTATCAGAAGGATGACAATGCTCATGTGGAGCAGAAGAACTGGACGCACGTGCGCAAGCTCGTGGGCTGGGATCGGGATGACACGCCAGAGGCGCAGCAGGCGCTCAACGCGCTCTATGCCGAGCTACGGCTCTTCCAGAATCTCTTTCAGCCCTCAATGAAGCTGGTGCGCAAGGAGCGGCGCGGCTCCCGACTCCTGCGCCGGTACGATGGGCCACAGACGCCGTGGGAGCGGGTCCAGGTCTCTGCCGACGTCGACGCCGCCAAGGTGGCTGCCCTTGAGCGCCTCTTCCGGCGCACCGATCCCTTTGTCCTCGCGCAGCGCATTGGACAGCACCTGGATCGGGTGGTCGGCCTGCGGAGTCGGAGTCCGCAGCCCGGCTCCCGGCTGGGGCTCCGGTGGCGCGGCTGGACCTTCCGTCCCCGAGCACCCCAGGCACGGGCCATGTCCCACAGAAAGTCGACGCACACACATGGCTCAGGAGCGATGATCGCCCAGTCGGTCAAAGCCGCAGGAGGCGGCAATGAGGGGACCGGTAGTGCCCGTAGACGGGAGTAAGAATTTCAGATGCCGCAACGATCAGGACGCGGGTAAGAAATTCGGATGGCTTGATAGGGGGGAAGGATCAAGATTTCTCCTTGACCTGGAATGTGCGCTGCCTATACTGAGGGTGCGATGCACTATATTACTGAGACCCTTCTGGTCGGAGATATCAACGATGCAAGTGAACTACCGCCACAGATCAGTGCGGTACTCCTGGTTGCTGCTGAATTTACCGTGCAGCCGCCTGATTGGATGCTGTATGGCCATATCCCATTCTCGGAATATGCCGAAGCCGAGCCGCTCAAATTAGACCAAGCCGTCAGCTGGGTTGAACAACATCTTCCATCCAATCGGGTTATGGTCTGCTGCCGTGCAGGCATGGGCCGGTCGGTGTCGGTCGTGATGGCCTACCTCTGTTGTGTCCAAGGGATGACGTATCATGAGGTTCTGAAATTAGTTGTGAAACGCCGCCCCGGCGCTATGCCTCTTCCCAACCTCGAAGATGCTATCCGCCAGGTTCGCCTTCTTCGCGCGGCTCGCGAGAAGGACCGAAACCGCTCTGCTTCACGACGGGCTTCCGGCATGTAACCACCTCAAACTCGCCTCTTCATACACACAGCTTTCTGTGCCATCATGGCCTAGTTCAAACTGTGCGGCATAGCTATGCTCACTTTATTGAGGATCTTCCTCGATGCCTGAATTACCGGAAGCCGAAGTCGTTGCCCGACAGCTACGGAGTCATCTCCTCGGTGCGCGACTGAATGACTGTTGGGTCGGGAGAGCAGATATCGTTAGAGAAGGATTGCCCACGCTTCCGTGGTATCGGGAGGCGGTGCTGGAAGGTGTGGATCGATACGGCAAGAGCGTGGCATTAGGGTTACAGAGGGAAGGTGAACTCAGATATGTCGTCGCAGAGCTTGGCATGACCGGTCTTCTTCTCTTTCGTGCAACGGAGCCGAAACATCCGCAACATGTACATGTCCGCATGTCGTTCACGGGGAGAAGAGAATCCGAACTGCGCTATTGGAATCCTCGGCGTTTCGGCCGGCTTTCATTGCTCGATCAAGCAGGTCTCGACCGGTACTGCGCTCGACGCTTCGGAGTAGATCCTCTGATGGTGTCGCGCGACGAATTTGTGTGTCTCATGCAAGCGAGACGTGGCCGTGTGAAGCCACTATTGATGCATCAGCAAGTGATCGCGGGGATTGGAAATATCTACGCAAATGAAATTCTTTTTCGCACCAGACTGCATCCGGACCGTGAGGTCAGTCGGTTGCACAGAAGTACAATTGGCAAACTGTACGACAGTATGCAAGCAGTGCTGCGGGAGGCGATTTCATGCGGCGGATCGAGTGTCAAGGATTTCTATGCGCCGGACGGCACAGAAGGTCAATACAAGCGGTGTCATCTCGTCTATGGCAAGGTAGGTCATCCTTGCCCCAATCGTTGTGGTCGGATGATTCGCCGACTTCAAAGCGAACGCAGTTCGTTTTTTTGTCCCGCCTGTCAATCCAATCGTCTTTCAGGATAATTATTGTTTCGGGTGTGTGAAGCTCCGTGGGGATAAATCATCATATTCTCCATGGTTTCAAGTGCTTAGATATAAGTGTGAGTTTCATCCTTTCCGCTAGGCCTTTTGAACCTGCTGTGTGTAGTCCCTCTGACATATTGAGTCCCCCAGCTGATTTCGTTAGAATCCTCCTCCTTTATATACATTGTGGTTTCACCATTCTGATGGAGTGATGTCATGGCCAAGGTGCTAGAAGGTCCGGGAATGGGTCTGATGAAAAAATGGGGTATCCATGTTCCCAATTACGTGGTCGTCACCTCCGCTGAAGAACTCACCAAACTCGGACAAGTCAATGATTGGCTGAAGCGTTCCAAGTTGGTGGCAAAGGCGCATGAGGCGCTGGGCTCGCGGTTCAAGCTCGGCCTTGTCAAGGTCGGGCTCGATCTGAACGATGCGATCACCGCAATTAAAGAAATGATCGGCCGCCGAGTCGGTAGCATCACGATTTCCCAAGTCATCGTCTCGGACATGATCGCCCACAAAGAAGAATATTACTGCGCGGTGAAATCCACCCGAGGGGGCAGCGAGATTCTTGTCGCCAATTGCGGCGGCATCGAAGTGGAGTCTAACTGGGATCGAGTGAAGCGGCTGATTCTGGATGTCGGACAGCAACCCACACCGGAGGCGCTGGAGAAACTGGTGAAAGATGCAGGTTTCAGCGGACCATTGGCCAAGCAGATGGCGGATTTTGCCGGCAAGATGTTTACCTGCTTCGACAATGAAGACGCGCAGTATCTTGAAGTGAATCCGGTTGTGATCCGCGAGAGCGACGGCGAACTGGTCGCTGTCGATGCGGTGACACTGCTCGACGGCGATGCGAAGTTCCGTCACCCGGACTGGAATTTCGAATTTGCGGCCGAGTTTGGCCGCGCCTATTCGAAAGATGAAATGGAAGTCATGGCCGTCGACTCGAAAATCAAGGGCTCTGTCAAATTTATTGAGATTCCAGGTGGGGATACGGCCATGCTCCCGGCCGGCGGCGGCGCTAGCGTCTATTACTCCGATGCGGTCGTTGCGCGAGGCGGCAAGCTGGCCAACTATGCCGAATACTCAGGCGATCCACCGGACTGGGCGGTCGAAGTGCTGACCGATAAGGTTTGCTCGTTGCCCGGGATTAAGAACGTCATCGTCGGCGGCGCGATTGCCAACTTTACCGACGTGAAGAAGACGTTCGGCGGCATCATCAATGGATTCCGGAAGGCAAAATCCGAGGGCAAGCTCAAGGACGTCAAGATTTGGGTCCGTCGGGGTGGTCCCCGTGAGAAGGAAGGGCTCGATGCGATGCGTGCGCTCAAGGACGAGGGGTTCGACATCAACGTCTTCGACCGCAACACGCCACTTACCGATATTGTTGATAAAGCGCTTCAGAAATAGCACAGAAGTGCTGAGTGCTGGGTTGAGGAGTGCTTCGACTCAGGACTCATCGCTCAGTGTTGAGTATTGAAAAAAGAGGGAGATTCCGATGAGTATCCTGGCAAACAAAGACACCCGCGTGGTGATTCAGGGTGGGCAAGCGGGTGTCAACGCCGCGCGGCGCATGGCCGAGTTCTGCTACTTGATCAAGCGCCCGCTGAGTGTGGAAGCGTTCGTCTATCCGCCCGACGCAGGGAAGACCAACGAAATCCCCTACGGCAGCGGGCTCATTGCCATACCCGTCTACAAGACCATTGCCGAAGCCACCACAAATCATCCCACGATCAACACCAGCCTCGTCTATATCGGTGCCGATCGAGCGATGAAAGGCGGGATGGAAGCGTTGGACGATCCCCATATTAAGGTGGTCTCCATGATCACCGAGGGTGTGCCGGAAAAAGATGCGAAGCTCCTTGGCGCCCATGCGAGGAAGTTGGGCAAGGTATTCAACGGTCCGTCCTCCATCGGCATCATCTCCGCGGGGGCCTGCCGTTTGGGGGTGATCGGCGGTGCGTTCGACAATCTCGTCCTCTCTAAACTCTATCGCGAAGGCTCGTTCGGCGTCATCACAAAGTCAGGCGGGCTCTCGAATGAGATCATTTGGATCTGCTCCCAGTTTGCCGACGGCATCACGACGGCGATCGGCATCGGTGGCGATACCTATCCCGGGACCGACTATGTCAGTTATCTCGAAATGTTCGAGAACGATCCGCAAACGAAAGCAGTCGTCATCGTCGGTGAAATGGGCGGCGATCTCGAAGAGCGGGCGGCCGAATGGTATGGGGCCACGAAGCGCCGCATCAAATTGATCGGCGTCGTCTCAGGATTCTGCCAGGAGAGCCTGCCCAAGGGTATGAAGTTCGGCCACGCAGGGGCCAAGGAAGGTCTGAAAGGCGAAGGGTCAGCCCGATCCAAGTCCGATGCGCTCAAGAAGGCCGGTGCGGTTGTGCCGGCGACATTCGGCGCCCTGGGTCCTGCCATCAAGGAAACCTATCAAGAACTGTTGACGTCCGGCCAGGTCAAGGAGCCGGTCGAGCCGACCGTCCTGCTGAAGCTGCCCAAGTCGGTCGAGGAGGCGATGAAAGCGGATGAAGTGATGGTTGCTCCGCTGATCCGAACAACGATCAGCGATGACCGCGGCGACGAACCTTGCTACGACGGCTACCCTGCTTCCGAACTCATCAACAAGGGGTACGAAATCCCTCATGTCATCGGGCTGCTGTGGGATAAGCGTTTGATCTCGAAACAAGAGGCAGAAATCATCAAGCGCATCATGATGCTTTCCGCCGACCACGGCCCCTGCGTGAGCGGGGCCTATGCGACGATTCTCGCGGCTTGTGCCGGTATCGGGCTCTCGCAGTCCGTGGCAGCCGGCATGATCATGATCGGTCCTCGCTTCGGTGGCGCCGTGACGGATGCCGGCAGGTGGTTCAAGTATGCCGTTGACAATAAGATGAACGTCGACGAATTTCTGACGTACATGAAAAAGAACGTCGGGCCAGTGCCCGGTATCGGTCACCGGGTGAAGAGTCTGCGCAATCCGGACAAGCGCGTGAAGGAGCTGGTCGGATACGTGAAGAACTTGAACATCAAGACGCCCTGCCTCGATTTTGCCTTGCAAGTGGAACAGGTGACGGCTGCGAAGAAGGACAACCTGATCCTGAACGTCGACGGGACGATGGCGGCCGTGCTCGTCGATCTCGGGTTCCCGGTCGATAGCTTGAACGGTTTCTTCATCTTGTCGCGGACGATCGGATTGATCGGGCATTGGGTAGATCAGAAGCGCCAGGATAGCCGTTTGATCCGGCTGTTCGATTATCTGGTGAATTACGCAGCCCCGAAGCGGCGCGAAGTGCCGCCTCTAAAGTAAGTGCTGAGTAACGAGTACTGAATTCTGAGATCGGAGCCCCCCGTCTCAGCACCCAGCACTCAGAACTTCGAAGGAGTGATTGCTATGTCGATGGATCTTGCCAAGAGCCTCTATGCGAAGATGCCGGATGTGTGCGTCAAGGCCAGAAAGAAATTCGGTCGTGGTCTGACGTTGGCGGAAAAGATATTGGTTTCGCACGCGGACGATTTCGACACACAAACGTGGGAGCGCGGTAAGGCAATGTTGGTGCTGCGGCCTGATCGTGTGGCCATGCAGGATGCGACGGCTCAGATGGCCATGTTGCAGTTCATGCAAGCCAATAAGGCAAAAGCGGCCGTGCCGAGCACGATTCATTGCGACCACTTGATCCGTGCTGAGATGGGTTCCGAAAAGGATTTAGTTCGTGCAGTAGACGAAAATAAGGAGGTCTACAATTTTCTTGCCTCGGCGGCAAAGAAGTACGGCATTGGCTTCTGGATGCCGGGCGCAGGGATCATTCACCAGGTCGTGCTGGAGAACTACGCATTTCCCGGTGGCTTGATCATCGGAACCGATTCGCATACTCCTAATGGCGGTGGGCTCGGGATGTTGGCCATCGGTGTCGGCGGGGCAGATGCGGGCGAAGTAATGGCCGGCCTGCCCTGGGAAGTCCTCCACCCGAAACTGATCGGTATCCGTCTGACAGGCAAGCTAAGCGGCTGGGCCTCGCCGAAGGACGTAATTTTGTATATCTGCGGGTTGCTCACGGTAAAGGGCGGAACGAACAAAATCGTCGAATACTTTGGACCTGGGGCGGAAACCATCAGTGCGACCGGGAAGGGAACGATCTGTAACATGGGCGCAGAGCTGGGGGCCACGACCTCGGTGTTTCCCTTCGACCAGAAGATGATCGCCTATCTGAATATCACGGATCGCGCAGATTTGGCCAACCTTGCGGTCGCCAACAAATCGATGCTTGTAGCGGACCCGGAGGTCTATCAATCGCCCGAGAAGTACTACGACCAGATCGTCGAGATCGATTTGTCGACCCTCGAGCCCCATGTTGTCGGGCCCCATACGCCTGATCTTGCCCGTCCGATTTCCAAGCTGTCGGCTGAGGCGAAAGAGAAAGGTTATCCGGTCGAACTCAAGGCGGCGCTCATCGGCAGTTGCACCAATTCATCCTACGAAGACATCAGCCGTTCGGCCCATATCGCTCAGCAAGGGTTGAAGGCCGGGCTTAAAGCGAAGACGTCGTTCCTCGTGTCACCCGGTTCCGAGCGTATTTATCATACGATGAAACGTGACGGGTTCCTGGAGACCTTTGAAAAGCTGGGTGGCACGGTGTTGTCGAACTCTTGTGGCCCCTGCATCGGCCAGTGGAAACGCGCCGATGGGGTGAAGGGAAAAGCGGATTCGATCGTCAGTTCCTTCAACCGTAACTTCCCGGGCCGCAATGACGGCATCAACGAAACCCTGTCATTCCTCGCGAGCCCGGAAATCGTGACTGCCTATGCGCTTTCCGGCGATTTGGCCTTTGATCCAGTCCATCAAAATCTCAGGGGAGCGGACGGCAAGGAATTCAAGCTCCAGCCCCCACAGGGCGAAGAACTTCCGGCCAAGGGTTTTGCGAAGGGTGAGGAAGGGTTTGTTGCGCCGGCAGCCAGCGGCGAGGGCTTGACCGTGGAAGTCCCGCCTACCAGCGAGCGATTACAGTTGCTGCAGCCCTTTCCCCGTTGGGATGGCAGAGACTTCGACAAGCTCCCGCTGTTGATCAAGACCAAGGGTAAGACGACGACCGATCACATTTCTCCCGCCGGTCCCTGGCTCAAGTTCCGCGGTCATTTGGACAAAATCAGCGACAATATGTTTCTGGGCGCGAACAATGCCTTTTCCTCCGAGCCCGGCAAAGGCACGGATGTGTTGACGGGTGAAACAGGGCTTGCTATGGCGCAGATTGCCCGTCGGTATAAGGCCAAAGGCATCGGTTCGATCGTGGTCGGAGACGAAAACTACGGAGAGGGCAGCAGCCGGGAACATGCCGCAATGTCGCCGAGGTTCCTCAACGTGCGCGCTGTCATCACGAAAAGCTTTGCCCGCATTCACGAGACAAATTTGAAGAAGCAGGGGATCTTGGCGTTGACCTTCGCCGATCCGAAGGATTACGAGAAGATCGAACAGCAGGATCGCATCAGCGTGACAGGGCTAAGCAGTCTGGCTCCTGGCAAACCGGTGCAAGTGACCATCCATAAGTCGGATGGTACGTCACTCACCATTCAGGCGAACCACAGCATCACCGAGCAGCAGATTGCGTGGTTCAAGGCCGGTTCAGCGCTGAATGCGCTGAACTAACAAGGAGTTAGGAGATACATCATCATGGCTACTGCATCGAAAATTATTTATACGAAAACAGATGAAGCCCCCATGTTGGCAACCTATTCGTTCTTGCCGATTATCAACGCCTTCAGCAAGGCAGCCGGTGTGTCGGTTGAGTTACGGGATATTTCGTTGGCCGGACGCGTCATCGCGGTGTTTCCGGAATATCTGACGCCGGCGCAGAAGCAGCACGACGCGTTGGCCGAGCTGGGTGAGATGGCCAAGACGCCGGAAGCCAACATCATCAAACTGCCGAACATCAGCGCGTCCATCCCCCAGTTGGTGGCGACGATCAAGGAATTGCAGAGCCAGGGCTACAAGTTGCCGGACTACCCGGAAAATCCGAAGGACGACAAGGAAAAGGACATCAAGGCGCGCTACGATAAGGTCAAAGGCAGCGCTGTCAATCCGGTGTTACGCGAAGGGAATTCCGACCGCCGCGCGCCGCTCTCGGTGAAGGCCTACGCCAGGAAGCACCCGCACAAGATGGGCGCCTGGTCCTCCGATTCGAAGACCCATGTGTCCCACATGACGGGCGGCGATTTCCGGTCGAACGAGAAGTCCATGACCATTCCCGCCGCGACCACGGCGAAGATCGAGTTCGTGGGTGCGGACGGCAAGGTGACGGTGCTCAAAGAGAAAGTCGCCCTGCAAGCTGGTGAAGTGCTCGATGCCACTTTCATGAGCGTCAAGGCCTTGCGCAAGTTCTTGGAAGAGCAAATCGAAGACGCCAAGAAGCAGGGCGTGCTCTTCTCGCTCCACATGAAGGCCACCATGATGAAGATCTCGGATCCGAAAATCTTTGGTCATGCCGTGACGGTCTACTACAAAGATGTGTTCGAGAAGCACGGCGAGACGTTCAAGAAGTTGGGTGTCGATCCGGACAACGGCTTGGGCGATGTCTACGCGAAGATTAAGTCCTTGCCGGACGATCAGCGCAAGGCGATCGAAGCCGACATTCAAGCCGTCTATCAAAAGCGACCGCCGATGGCGATGGTGAATTCTGACAAGGGTATCACCAATCTCCACGTGCCGAGTGACGTCATCATCGACGCCTCGATGCCGCCGGTCATCCGAGACAGCGGAAAGATGTGGAACCCGCAAGGCAAGCTGGATGACGTGAAGTGCGTGATTCCGGACGCGAGCTACGCGCCGATCTATCACGAGGTCGTGGAGTTCTGTAAAAAGCACGGCGCCTTCGATCCCCGGACCATGGGAAGCGTCCCCAACGTCGGCTTGATGGCGCAGGCCGCTGAGGAATATGGCTCGCACGACAAGACCTTCAAGGCGCCGGGCAACGGAACAATCCGCATTGTCGATGCGGCGGGCAAGACGTTGCACGAACACCAGGTGGAGACGGGCGACATCTGGCGCGCCTGCCAAGTGAAGGATGCTCCGATCCAGGACTGGGTGAAACTGGCGGTGAACCGCGCGAAGGCGACCGGCGCGCCGGCCGTATTCTGGTTGAATAAAGATCGCGCGCACGACGCCGAGTTGATTAAGAAAGTCAATGCGTATCTGTCGAAGCACAACACGACCGGTCTTGAGATCAAGACCATGCCGCCGGCCGATGCCTGCCGCTTCTCCCTGGAACGGATGAAGGACGGCAAGGACACGATCTCCTGCACCGGCAACGTGCTCCGCGATTATCTGACCGACCTGTTCCCGATTCTCGAAATCGGGACCAGCGCCAAGATGCTCTCGATCGTGCCACTGCTGAATGGCGGTGGCCTCTTCGAAACCGGCGCGGGAGGATCGGCGCCGAAGCACGTGCAGCAGTTCCAGGAGGAAGGCTATCTGCGCTGGGATTCGCTCGGCGAGTTCCTCGCACTGGCGGCGTCGCTGGAACAT
>Ga0187892_10010670_pt1 | contig 11545 bp, 15 predicted proteins | sample MA1701073metaG_FD_139345 | JGI IMG/M metagenome (GOLD analysis project Ga0187892, IMG submission 139345) | Bio-ooze microbial communities from a basaltic lava cave in the Kipuka Kanohina Cave System on the Island of Hawaii, USA - MA170107-3 metaG ... | reverse complement strand
CGTCCCGGTGGACACCTCTCACTTCGTCGCGGGAGTGGGTTGGAGTTCGCGGACTATCGTCCGTACACGTGGGGGGACGACCCTCGGTATATCGACTGGAAGTTATATAGCCGTACCGATCGGTTCTACATCAAACTCTTTCAGGAAGAAGAAGACCTGTACACGTATCTTTTTCTCGACCTCAGCGCCTCGATGGGGTATCCCACGAGTAATAACAAGTATGAGTCAGCGCGGGACTTAGCGTTGGCTTTAGCGTATGTCGTCCTGGCCAACGATGACGCAGTGAAACTCCATCTCCTTGGCAGCAGCACGCGCCAACAGACGACGCCCTTTTTTCGCGGGCGCCAGCGCTTGTTCGATCTTGCCGCATTTCTCACACCCCATCGTCCCAGCGGACACGTTGAAACTCCAGCCGTACTTGCCCAACATCTCCAAACCCTCCATCGTCCAGGCAAAGCGATCTGGGTCTCAGATTTTCTTTTCCCGACGCCGGTGTATCAGGCCGGGCTGAATCTTTTACGGGCAGCGAATCTTGACATTGCGGTTCTCCAGGTCCTGGGAAGCGATGACGTTGATCCGCCAGTGCTACCAGCGGGGGCTCGCATGGTCGATAGTGAAAGTGGCGAGACTGCCTTGGTGCAATTCGATGCCTCGGCAAAAAAGGAATACCTCCACCGTCTCGACCTGCATAACCGGATGTTCCGCAGCTATTGTCACCAGGCAGGGGTACACCATGCGCTGTTCACGACCAGTCAAGATGTTTCCACCTTCGTGTTGCGAGAATTACCAGCGCTAGGGATTCTCACGTAAGTAAATGCAGCTTATGACCGCGCGGATGATAATTGACCAAATCGCCAGGTGATCAATGGGGGTGTCACCAGCGTCGTAATCACCACCATAATCACCACCGCCCCATACGTGGCCGAATCGATAATTGGCTTCCCATGCAACATTAAACTGGCACCGATACTGGCAAAAATGAGCCCTACTTCTCCACGAGGAATCATCCCAAGCCCAACAGCAATGCGATCCACTCCTTTCTTCAACACGCCCAAGCCGCATACTTGCTTCCCAACAATAGCCGCGAGCGTTAAGACCAACGCGAAGACAAGAATATCACCACGAGCGAAATCGGTTAGATTCACTCGCGAGCCCATCGTCACAAAGAAGATGGGCACGAGAAAATTCACCAGCGGAGAGATCAGCTCTTCAATGGAGACATCATCGTGCCGAGCAGAGAGTTCCTGATAATGGACTGGCTCGAGAATGAGCCCGGCAGTAAAAGCCCCAACGATAGGCGCAAGACCGGCCAGCCCAGCGAGGGAGGCGAAACCAAAGCACATCACCAAACTCGTGGCCAGCAAAATCCCTTCACTACGCAACCGCGACACGAGGCGAAAATAATAAGGCACAACCATGCGCCCCAGCGTCACCGATACCAGTAAAAACCCCAACGAGAGACCTAACACTCGTGCAATAGCTCCCAACTCGACTCCACTGCCAGCCTCTGCGGCAGCAATGACGCCGCCAACCGTGGCGAGCACCATTAACCCCAGCACGTCATCAATGACGGCTGCCCCAAGCACAATTTTGGCCTCATCGGTCGTCACTCGTTTGAGGTCAATCAAGACCCGTGCGGTAATCCCCACACTCGTCGCGGTCAGGGTCGCACCCAGGTACACATGGACAAGGCTTTCTGCTTGTGGGACAAAATACGCACCAACTCCCCACCCCAAGAAGAACGGAACGATCACTCCTAGGACCGCTACCAAAAAGGCCGACCCCCCGACCCGCAGCATGTCGGGAATCGTGGTATGAAGCCCAACCTCGAAGAGGAGCAGGATCACTCCTAACTCACTGAGAATCTCCAACACGAGGTCTTGGCGGAGGAAATGAAACGTCTCGATTCCGACCAGCGACAGATTCCCCAAGATGATCCCAACGATCAGCTCTCCCAGCACTTCAGGTTGTCGCAAGCGGACCATGATGTCGCCACCAATTTTCGTGGCGAGGAGAACCGCCGCCAGAGCCAGGAGAACCGCAATCACCGGACTGGTATGACCACCTCCCTCATGCTCGGTCGCTGCCAGCGCTGAGGAAAAGCTCACGATCACGAAAGCAAAAATAATTCCGGTTAGAGTTCGCCACCGCACAGTCGTCATCAATCCTCCGATTCCTTCGGTGCCGGGAACTATAGGCAAAACAAGAACAGAAACAAAGGGGCGGAATGACCGTGACAAGTGCGACTCGTGCAGCGCAGACCGCAGCGCAGGTGCACAGCCCTTGTCTTCGGTATTCTCAATGGGTCTTCTTTAGGAACGAGGGGAGGAAGAACGAGCAGATTCGTTCCTCCTGGGGTGAGCGGTGGGAAACACCGCTCTGGAAAGAAGAGGGGGGCAGACGGGAGCTTTTTCTCATTTGTGGGAGAGTTGTTTGAAACCAAATCTTTATCTTATCGGCGGGATTTCTGCTCTGATCCTTCTTATCGATAGGGCGGTCATCAAAACGATCCCTCCGACAAAAAGACCGATCAGTCCAAACACCATGGCAAATCCCCAAGAGATCGGAATGTTCCCGATAAGCGTGACCTCTTCTCCATCACTCCTGAGCGTGGTCAGCAGCGCGTAGACCCCAAATAGCATCAGCAACGCCGATACGATCAAGCCCGATTTCTCTTTCATGAGTCCCTCTGTGCAGGTGTTGGAATTCTTTCTCTTCCCGTCGGGGAAAAGAAGTGTGCAGACAATGCCTTCCTCACTATCTTCAGGGGGAAGACGACAAGATCAGGTCTAGTCACTCGGTCAGCAGTTTCTCAGCAATCGCTTTGATGCCAAGGATCATACTAAAAACCATCCCTAAAATGCTCAGGGCAAAAAACGCCCGTTGTTTGAGACCGATACCGAGGGTCTCAAGTATTTCGGTCTGTCGTTCCGGGCTCATAAGAAACACTGAGAGCGCAGTAACAAAGATGACAACAGCGAGTAATAACTTGACGATTTGCAGCATTCCTCTCTCCTTCCGTTTCAACTTTATGAGGGAACTGCTGACCTCACGGCTTTTCTCGTGGGGGGGCAGTGCCCAGTCCGCCATAGATGGCGAGGAAAGTGATCACACTAAAGATCATCGTGATCACTCCGAGGCCTTTGGTGATCCGTGAGTGCACGACAAGACCGAAGAGATTCACCTCTCCTCCGCTCCCAGTGCTGTGGAGCAGTAACGTAAGCCCAAGCACGAACACACCGAGCGCGACGACATACATTAGTTTCATGGCTCCTCCATGTACCCGTTCGTAGCAAAACGTGTCTTGGTCAGTTGACTGTCCAATCACTCCTCGTTACTCAGCACGGCGTTCTGCAAAGTGAACGGGTGAGAGATTCTGCATCACCGGTAGGAAGGCAAAAGTACAGAAGGAAGATAGTGTGGCCTTTTGGTCACTCCGCCGCGACGCTAGAGTTTTTCTTCCCGAGCACAGAAATTGTGGCAAACACTCCACCACCCAGGCAGATGAGGCCAAACATCATAGCCAGCCCACGGGGAATCTCGTGATTACTGATAAGCGTGACTTGCTCCCCGCTGGTGCCAAGCGTTGTTATCAACGCATAGGCTCCGAAGAGCAGTATGAATACTGGAAAGATCAGCCCTACTTTATTCTTCATGGTTCCCTCCTTGTAGATAGTTAAATTCACGTTCTTCTTGGAGCCCGACTTTCATAGCGATTGCACCAGCTATGATGCTCACGGCACATAACGGATAGAGTGAGGTCACATGCATCCCTGTCACCTCAGTAAGAAGGTCCTGTCCAAGCAAAGGTTCGCTCAACAGTAAACTTCCTCCAGCGGCAAGCGCGAAAATTCCTAGTGTATGGGTGACAGTCACCTGGCATCCCTCTTGAGTAGGTGGTAGGTAGAGGCTAAGTGCAAGGATCAGACCACGGCAGTCTGGTAAGAAAACCATGTACTTGCAAGCTCGCCGGAAGTATGCAAGCGGGAAACGTGGGACTTTTTGCCAAAAAGAGTGGGGAATTTTGTCCAGATGCGCATGAGCGTAGGCAATAAACTGACGTGGTTTCTTTTGCTGGGCGTTTTGGTGGTCACCGGACTCGACCTCTACCTCAGTCTGCAACGCACGCGGGCAAACTTGCTTGAGGACCTCCGGCATGAGGTAGCGGCTATCAGCCGGACCTTACAGGTCACCCTGGACATCGCGGGTGATGACGCCCCCTGGCGTTATTTTGACCGACTGGCAACCAGTATCAGCAGTTTTGAGAATATCCTTGGTCTGGTGTTTTACGACCACGAAGGGCGGGCTGCCGCCATGTCCACTTCTCTTCGCACCCACCGCCTTCCAGAGGTGGATGTGTATAGGGTCATTCGTACTCGGACCCCAGAAGAAGGCATGTTCAGCGAAGGCGGTGCTCAACGATACTACCGGATCGAACCCATCTCCAGTTCCTCAGGAACTGGGATTGGAGCTTTTCTCGTACTGGAAGACTTTCCAATCTTTACGCGTGAGTTTCGCGGACGTACGTTGCAGATGCTGTTGAACACCCTCATGCTCCTCGTGGTGCTTTCATTGATTGTCTCGCTCACCATCCGTCAGTACGTTTCTCGCCCGCTTCGCTTTGTGGCCCGCCAGATGAAAACTATTGGGCAGGGCCATTTTTCCCAACGTTTACAGCTCCAGCGGCACGACGAAATTGGCGAGCTGGCCGACGAATTTGACCGGATGTGTGTACGCCTGGACGACGCCCAACGTATTCTTTTGACCGAAACGGAAGAAAAGCTGCGCCTGGAACGCGAACTCCGTCACTCCGAAAAACTGGCAGCATTGGGTCAAATCGCCTCTCGCCTGGCACACGAAATTGGCACTCCCCTCAATGTCATGCAAATGCGGGCGGAGCAATTGCTCAAACGCGAGGCCCAGAGCGAAAAAGACCGGCAGCTTCTCAACGTCATTGTTGCTCAAATCGAACGGATCAGTAGTTTTGTCCGTCAGTTGCTCACGCTCGCTCGCCGACCAGAGTTCCATCCTCACGCCGTGTCCCTCAATGATATTGTCCGCCGAGTGTGGGAAACTATTGGTGATCAGGAAAACCCGTCTGGAATTACTGTACACTTGGATCTCACCGAGCCTCTGCCTCTGGTTCTCGGAGACCCTGATCAATTACAGCAAGTGCTGTTAAACCTCACCATCAATGCCATTCAGGCTGTTGAAGGCTCCGGGCAGGTCACGCTCAGCACCCGCTTTGTGCCCGCTAATGCCGGACAGCATGAGAGGGTTGAGGCGAGAGTGGCCGACACCGGGCCGGGCATTATTCCTGAAGACGGGTCACGTATTTTTGATCCCTTCTTCACAACAAAAGGCGCAGTCGGCGGAACGGGGTTAGGGCTCGCCATCAGTCGAGAGATCGTGTTGAGTCACCGGGGAGACTTACAGGTCGAGAGCACTCCGGGAAGGGGAAGTTGTTTCATCATGTCATTACCCCCTGCGATTGATGACACTGGATTCAATGTGCAGGAAAAGGAACACAATGCCAGCACCGACAAGCAAAACCCTCTCGCGGATTCTCATTGTTGACGATGATCGAGACATGCGGACTTCCCTTGCTGACCTGCTCAGTGAGGAAGGCCACACCATCGAAGTGTGCCAGACCGGAGTAGAGGCGCTGGCTGCGGTAGAGAGAAGTCATCCGACTTTGTTGATTACCGATCTCGTCATGAAGGGGATGCAAGGGCTGGAACTGCTGCGTGCGGCGAAACAACGCGATCCCCTTCTGGCAGTGGTCGTGATTACCGCTTTTGGAACGATCGAAACTGCGGTTGAGGCAATGCGGCTGGGAGCTTTTTACTATATTACCAAGCCGTTCAAAAGTGGGGACTTACTACTTCTGGTCGAACGAGCATTGGAAGAAAAATATCTCCGCACTGAAGTGCAGCGTCTGCGTCGTGAAGTCGAAAGCCACTATCACTTTGACCGCATCATTGGCAAAAGCGCAGCCATGCAGCAGGTGTTTGCCCTGATCGACCGTCTCAAGGACAGCCAGATTGATGTCTTACTGACCGGTGAGAGTGGAACCGGGAAAGATCTCCTGGCGCGCAGCCTCCATTACCAGAGTGCACGCAAGGATGGCCCCTTCGTGGCAGTCAACTGTGCAGCTCTCCCGGAGCAACTCCTGGAAAGCGAACTGTTTGGCTATATCCGTGGGGCCTTTACTGATGCCCGCGCGGATAAAAAAGGGCTCTTCGTTGAGGCCCATGGTGGGACGTTGTTTCTTGATGAAGTCGGCGAGTTGCCACTTTCTGTGCAAGCGAAACTCCTACGTGAGATTGAAGAAAAGGAGGTCCGCCCGCTTGGGGCTACCAAAGGCGAGAAAGTCGATGTCCGAATTATGGCCGCCACCAATCGCGACCTCCGCCAGGCAGTCGCGGACGGCAAGTTTCGTGAGGATTTGTTTTACCGTCTTAATGTGGTTGAAATTCATCTACCACCATTACGTGAACGACCAGAAGATTTACCGCTGCTCATCCAACACTTGATGGAGAGTTCCACACAACCAACACAGGCAAAACGATTTTCGGCTGAAGCCTTGCGCATTCTTCTGAATCATCCCTGGCCGGGCAACGTGCGGGAGTTAAAGAACACGATTGAGCGGGCACTCGTACTGTGCCAGGGAGAGGAAATCTCCGCTGCTGATTTTCCACCATATCTTATCGCAGCCAAAGGCAGCGTCACAGGTTTACGGGCCGCCTTCCTCAGCCAAAGGTCACTGACTGATATCGAGCGGGAGTACATTCTCGCAGGGATGGAACTCACCGGCGGGAACAAAAAAGAAGTGGCGGAGATTCTTCGGATCGATCGGAAAACATTATATCGCAGACTTGAAGAGTATGGCTGGAAGGACTGATGAAGCGTTTCTGCAAACGATCGACTGGTCATTCCCTTCAGTATATACCGAAGTGGGCAAAGGCTGCGCGGATCGCGATGAACCACACTGCGAGTGTAGCGATGAGGTAGAGGTAAAAGCGGAGTATGATGAGGTTGAATGTGCAATGGACAGCACTATGTAAGGCGCGAAACACGACGAAGATCCACGCGGCAGTTACGTCCATCGTATCTACCTGATTTGTGACAAAGAGGAAAAGAACGAGTGCATAGAAGAGCACCGGAATCTCAAACAGGTTCTTGAGGTTGTCTGAAGGATTGGCGACCTCCGGGGGCGAGAGTTGCGCGAATGCAAGCGGAGTCAACTCTTTCGCACTGAAATTGTTGCTTCTAATAAAGCGAATCCGGCGGATATACATGTACAGCCATACCACAAGCGTCAAAAATATAGTTGCGAAGAAGGGGCCAAAGATTGCGTGCTGCGACATGGTGTTCTCATCCCTGGTTGGTGAAGAACGAATGATCAACGCTGCTCAGGCGGAATGCTGCTAAGCAGGGCGGCGAGGCCTTCACTCGTTACTTTCGCCTGGGCTTTGCCGTTGCGTTCCGACATGACGACATTATGAGTAAGCCTTCTTGCTGTCGCAAGATCTCGCCCATGACATTCTTCTGACAGATTCTGCCATCTCGACGCTTCTCATGGTATCTGAATTGCGCTGAGGTGAGGTTGACGAAGCGTGGACATGTAGGTGCTAGCCATAGTGCCTTTGATAAGCTACTACACACGTGCAATCGCACCTAAAGCAATAAGTAAGGAGACTGCCGTGCCTACTCCGACGGGTACGCATCTTTTCGTCCATCCGATCAAATCACTTGATCGTGTCTCCGTGACGCAAGCGAGGGTGTTGCGGGGCGGGTTCCTTCTCTATTAACTTTCATATTTGAACTCATTATAAAAATTCCCTTACTGAACTGGCTCTAAGATCACCCGAGTGATTTCCGACCAGCTCAAGACATTTTCACTGCCCGCGCCCAACCCTGGGATTACATGAATCCAGACCTGCCGAAAGTTTTGGGCCTGGCTTAGCTCGTCCTAGAGAATATCCCATGCTTATACTTGACTACATCTCTATCGCCGCCTGGTGTCTGAATGGTGTTTGTTCGTTTTACGATACCTGACACAAACAAAAATAATTCCTCTCATTTTTCACATTTCACGGAGTGTGGGGTCTTCCTCCAAGAACCAATTTTCATGGAGGAATCAGAAGCGTACGGCCAAGGCTTATCCAAGAGGGAGGAAGGAAAGAAAATGACAAAAGTTTCATACAGTACGGTGTTCAATCAGACAGCCGACCAGGTCTGGTCTGTGATCCGTGACTTCAACAGCTACCCGGTGTGGGTGGCAAGTGTCACAGAGAGTCATATTGAAGACAGCAAATCTGGCGACTCCGTCGGTGCTATTCGTAATTTTGCGAAGATGGCACGCAGATTCGTCAACGGCTTGTTGCTCATGAGGAACTCTGTATAGCTCTCGTCTTTACCGGAAACGCTCCGTTTATTTAGGTGATAACCGCGCGTCCAGCCAACCGGCGATCAACGGGACCGACACGTCGAGATGGTCGTGAAATAGAAGATGCCCGGCATTCGGGACGATGATCACCTCGTAGCGAGGCACTCCGGACCACCACGTGAAAAAGCGAGTAGCCCAAGGAGGGATGGCCTTGTCTCTATCTCCGGTAATCACAAGGGTTTCGGGCGCATGCGCCAGCGTCGGAGCGGAGAAGCTGAAGAGGCTCGCAACGCTACGCACACTCAGTTGCCAGGCCGCGCCGGGATCGGACCGACTGCCAAGATATTCTGACACCCCTGGGTCCGCCGACAGCTTTTCAAATCCGTGGACAAGTTCGGTCAGCGGATATGGCTTGGTGCGACGACGCGTAATCCAGCGTGCGCGCAAGCGCATCGAGAAGAGCTTTCCCGGATAGACGAAGTTATGGGCAACGGCAAGATCCGGTTCAAGACCCTTGAGTAGAGCAAAGATCGTCAGGAGACCACCCATGCTCGATCCCATGAGCACGACCGGCAGGCCAAACTGACGGCGCGCGTACTCGATCGCGGACCCGGAGGCGGCTATCGCTTCGTCTATAGTACAGTCTCCTCGGGCTCCTGCTGACAACCCGTGGCCGGGACGATCGATGGCAAGCACGTGGTAACCGTGTCGCGCAAAGAGCATACCAAAGAGAAAATAGGCCCGCGCGTGTGCTCCGCTCCCAGGCTGAAAGACAATCGTGGCCTTCGGAGACTCGCTGCGGTGCAGATCACAATGGATTCGCAACTCGCCGTTGTCCAGCCACACGTTTTCTATCGTGTCGAGCCCTCGCTGTACTGCGGTGGGGCCTCCGGCGAGTCCCGTCAAGCGCGCGCTCTGGAGCACCATGTTTCGCACCGCGGTGGTAAGAGACTCTTCAAGTGCCGCGGCTGAAGCGGTGTCCCGCATTTCTTCTTTTTGTGTCCTTGAGTTGATATCGACCATGTCAGTTCACGTACGATCTCGTCGGAAGGTCTCCGTCTTCTCACCTTAACTAACACGAAAGGTGACGGTACCGAAAGACGGCAATTCGTCTGAAAACATTTGATGTTAGGTGAGGATGCCGCGGCGCAAATTGAATCGGGCGTCATGCACCACATGATGAAATAGATGTGCAGGAGTGTAGTCGATGGGTCTAGGGTCTGGGGTCTAGGGCCTGGGGAGGGAGAAGTTTTGGACTCTAGATCAGACCACACGACATTCGTACACTGTGGCACTTACTGTGAAATCCTCCCTCCCTCTCCCTCCTTTTCCAAAGGAGGGGACCTCAAAGCCCCCTTTCGTAAAGGGGGCCGCGCGCAGCGCGGGGGGATTTTGTCAGAGACGGTACCAATCTCATGTGGTTCGATTTAGTCTCGTCCATCCGCGTCTCGTCCTCCAATTCGGTCTCCCCACTACAGGGGAGCTGTCCGTCGTTGGTATCGGCTCGTCGGTGACTCGCGTGCCTCGCGTACAGATGTCCGATTTGCGCATTGCTCGCTTGCCCTTGTCGCCCTTTGTGGCCGGAGTCGTCAATTTGGACAATCTACGGTTAGGCATCGACCTGATCCTCGGCATCCATGCTTTCGAGGGCTACCGTCTCCAGTTCGATTTCCGTGAAGGCAGGTTGTACTTGTTCTCGGAGTAAGCCTGGTAAAGTGGGTCATGACCGATGCTAGCCTCGCGATGTCAGCAGCACCTGAAATTCCTCCGGCGTCGGTTGTCTCGCATACTTTGAGCTATGGGGATTCAGGTAATCCCACGGTTGTGCGCTCGAAGTCCAAATATCTACTACAGGCGAAAACCAACTGGGATCGTCTAAACTGGCGGCACATACTGCCATGAACTCCGGCCATCCGCTCGCCTTTGCTAAAACAGGAGAGCCGCACTGGGGACAGAATCCTCGACTCACAGTAGCACCACTCCCTCCCTTCATATCGTAATATTTGCTCTCGCCCGTGATACTCAGCACCTCTTTTGGGACGTAGAGCACCGCGTAGAACGCGCTCCCACAGGCACGTTGACAGTCCCGACAGTGACACTTCCACGAGAGCATGGGTTCGGCTGAGCACTCATAGCGAAGCGCGCCACAGGCACAGCCGCCAGAGAAAGGGACACGCATAAATTCTTCCTCCTTACTTAATTTTTTCTCCATTCCATGAGCAACCTTCTCGCTTTACTCCTCCCCGAAGAACCGTCGTCTGACTGTTTCGTCGGCAGGCAGGTCTGGCCCGCTGAAGACATGATCAGGCACGCGAGTCCCATCCTGGGCGATTAACGGCAAGGCTTTCGCTCGGGCTGCTTCAGCTTCCGGTCCGATCGCTAAAAACATCTGCGTCTGCCAATTATCGACCGTGTGAATCATTCCATAATGTCGGCCATGTTCCCTGGCACCTAATGTTCACCGACCGGTACCGGATTGATGTGCACGGCCTTGAAATTGAACTCTTTGACACAGCGGCGTGCTTCACGGGCGGCCTCTTCAGCATCGCGCAAGTCCACCGATGCTGCGCCGAAGACGCGCCCTTCCGTCTCCGAACAGAAATCGTGCAACCAATTGTTATAGGCGCGGCGACGCGGCTGCTCTATCGGCTTCGAGGTCAGGAACGGCGGTCGTTAATAACCCAGCGGAGGGATATACGACTATGTAATCGATCCCTGTCCGTTCCATCGCCAGCTTATACATCTGCGGTGGAAATCCTTGGCGCGCGAACTCCGCGTAGGCGTCGTCTTGACCGGGTAAAGTAATACGCGCTCCGGCCTCAAGCGAGGCGAAATGAGAGTGCTGATCGATGGTATTTTTGCCTGTTAACGGATCACGGCCAAAGGGCATGATGTACTCACCGCCATTGAGGGCGGGAATTTTCAGTGCAAAACCAAACGCCAATGGCTCTCCTTGATAGTCGGCGCAGGTGTAGGGCATCCGGTCGTGAAATTTGGGCTCCAGATATTTCTCGAACATGTCCACCGGTTCTAGTAGTCAGTCCATTTAATTTTGAGGGATAGGATTTCGTCATGCCCGCGCAGGCGGGCATCCAGGGAAATTCAGCACTGGCCTGTGGTTTAGCCTCCTGGATTCCCGCTTTCGCGGGAATG
>Ga0187892_10010668_pt1 | contig 11547 bp, 11 predicted proteins | sample MA1701073metaG_FD_139345 | JGI IMG/M metagenome (GOLD analysis project Ga0187892, IMG submission 139345) | Bio-ooze microbial communities from a basaltic lava cave in the Kipuka Kanohina Cave System on the Island of Hawaii, USA - MA170107-3 metaG ... | reverse complement strand
TCATTCGGATCGGTCAACGCGGGCCGCCAGAGGAAGAATATCTCCTGCAAATGACTGACCGAAAGTAGGTAGTCAAGAAACCCCTCGGCTTGGGCCGGCGTGCGGCGCAGCAAATTCTCTGGCCGCAACAGCAAGGCGCGATATTCGACGAACAGGGGCACGGAAATCACCGTCTCGAATCGTGGATCCGGCAGGCGGGAGAGCAATGCATGCGACGCTCCCCGTCGGGAACGGGCGGCTGCCACCAGCACATTGGTGTCGAAGACCACTCTCACCAACTTTCAGTCTCTCCCGGCAGCGCCGTCTGTGTCAATCTCTCCAAGTGGATTGCTGTGGATGATCGAGCCGTCCACGACCTGCCTTTACACGCCCGCAGGATGTGTTCGAGGTCGGAGCGCTTCATACCGTTTCAGAATGCGCTGGCGCTCGTCCTGCGGCATCAACACCGCGAACGGACTGCTCTGCCGCATCCGGGTCGCATCCTCGCCGCGGTCGCCCAGAACCTCCAACACGCCCGGCAAGCCGCGCGATTGAATCAGATCGAGCCATTCCTGGAGCGCGTCTTTGGAATGAATATCGTAGTCGGGATCGTTCAGGAAGCGGTTGATCCACGCCACCGCGAGATCGAGTTTACCGGGTTCGCGCCGCAACACGTCGGCAATGACCTGGTGCATCTCGAAGTTGCGCTCATCATTGACTTGATGCCAGTTCACAGCAGCCCCAGTCCCCGCCCGCGCAAATGGATTCCCGTCGTTGCGTCACGGCTCAGAAAACATCGGTGGGAGTTTGGCGAACTCTTTGTGAATAACTTCATACAAAAACGGTATTGACTTACTTTCTCATATAAGTAGGATTCCAACATGAATGTAGCACCCAAATCGGAAGTGGTTTACTTCTCGGTCAAAGGCCAGGTGGTCATCCCCCGGCGTTTGCGGAAGGAATTCGACATCGAGGAGGGCACGCGCGCGCAGGTCTATGCCGAGAACGGCGCGATCGTGATCAAGCCGATCACGGCCAGGCATATCCGCAGCCTGCGCGGCATCCTCAAACGCAAACCCGGCGATCCTCCGTTCGCCCGGCAATGGGCCGAACACAAGGCCCTGGAGGAAGCGAAGTATGCCCGCCTCACCCGTTCTCGATAGCTTTGCCCTGCTGAGCTTTCTCCGCGACGAACCGGGCGGCGAAAAGGTGGCGGCGATCCTGGAGAAAGCCGGGGAACGCGAACAACCCGTCCACATGACGGAAGCCAACTACGCGGAAGTTCAGCATGTCGTCCGTCGCAAGGACGGCGATGCGGCGTGGCGCGCCGTGGCCGGTGAACTGATCGCCCTGCCCATCCAGTTCCATCCTGTGGATCGGGCGCTGGCCGATGTGGCCGCCGATTTCAAGGCCCGCTTCGCGCTGAGTCTGGCCGACTGTTTCGCCGCCGCGCTGGCGAAAGTCCGGAACGCGGAACTCATCACGGGCGACCCGGAGTTCAAACAGGTGGAGAAGGAAATCAAGATTGACTGGCTGAAGTGACGCCACGGATGAACACGGATCGGCACGGACTGGTTGGCCGCGAAAGGACGCAACAAGACGCATGGATGATCTCGCTGCTGCGACGGCCCTGACGTTGTGCCCCAAAAGATTGCTGGGGCAATGCCCGTCCGCGCCGCTCTCCTGATCTGTAGCGGCGGTCTATGAGCGTCGTTCGCTCATTTCCCCGTTGAATTCGGCGGTCGCAGACCACCGCAACATTGTAGCCAATTGTCCGCAGACCAGTGGCGCCCGCAGTGGCATAACATGGCCGTTATGGCAAAGCGCAATCAAACACTCACTGTCTTTGGGCACAAAGTCTCCCGCGTGCGAATTCCCGGGGCGTAGGCCAGAAAAGGGAAACCATCCTCGACTCCACAGTTCCGGAGAAATTTACATTTACGAATCAACGCTGAAAAACTTCGTCGCGATGGTAGCGAAGACAATCTGCATCCGGTTCGGTCAGCTTCTCCGGCAAACGGATCGGTTGTCCCTCGAACGGAACGAAGTTTTGCTCCAGAGCCCGTTGTGGGAAAAAGCTCCGCAGCCTTTTGCTCAAGACCACCCTCAAATTGTCGTCGAGAGTGATCAGGCCACCGTCGAACGCCGCATCATGCAGTGTAGAAAGGCAAAGCCCATTGTGGGGATTGAGTCGTTCCACTGGAAACTTGCTCCACGGCTTGATGTGACTCGCCACCAACAGCCGCGGGACATGGATGCCGCTGATGCAACAGCGCACGTCATAAGCCGTAAGCACGGTCTGCCGGAAAAATTGCTGGCCACGTCGGACTTTCACGGTAGCCTGTGTTTCCGTCGGCCCACCGGGTACGAGTCGCACTCTGTCGCGCGAAAGGAAGTCCACCTCTTTCGATTCGTCCGTTGTGAACAAATCGTGAAGCAGTTCTTCGCTTTCTGTGCCGAGGGCGGAGAGATTCGCATGGAACTCATTCCACATTGCCCTGTCTTGTTTCGTCGCACCCGGCAATCCACGAATCCCGCGGGTTTGTTGCACTGGGTCGAGCGCCGCAAAGTTGCAGAGCTTCATCGCCAAACTGTTTGGCGTGCGTCCCATCTTTTGCGCTGCTTCGATGAGGATCGGGTTTCCCCGGTGAAGTTTTCCGAACGGCAGCTTGCAGTAGAGATTCAGCGCAATGAGAAAATGCTCGCGTGTCCACTTCACGGCTGGTGCTTTCGCCATGCCACCAGATTGCCAAACCCTGCCGGGATTGCGAAGCACGAAAGTGCTTGCGGCGAGCAGCAAGCCTGCTCAACTGTTTTCACAGAGTTTTGAGCAAGACCATGAAAACTCAAAACAATTCAAGCTGGCCTGGTTTCTGCATTTACGTCACTACGCTTCGCGAAGGGCCGGTGCCGGCGGTTTGTGATGGAGGCGACAAGCCGTGCGTCTTCAAGACACGAGTCGAAGCAGAGCGCGAGATCGCCGAGCTGATGATTACTCGGCTTCAGGAGTTCATTGATGGGGATCGCGAGTTTCAAGATGCGATGACCGTTGAGGAATACGTCGTCCCTGTTGATGTGTATCCCGATGGTTCGATTGGGGACGAGAGCGGTAACTCGTTCGGTTGAGCGCGGGCGCGGCAACCGGAACACGGAACTGGCGCTCGCCCGATTGCTGCGGGCGCATCGCATTGTCGGCTGGCGGAGGCAGCGGTCGCTGCGGTTCAGAGTTCAGGGTTCGCCCCGATTTCATCTCTCCCAAACCGCCTGCAGCGGTGAAGCATGCCACGAAACCCAAAGGCAATGCGGCGTTCTGGCAAAAGAAACTCGCGGCCAACAAGCGTCGCGGCACGCTTGTGACCCGCACCTTGCGTCGCGCCGGCTGGCGTGTGTTGCGCGTGTGGGAGCACGGAACTCGCGCCCGGCAGGCAGTTCCGTCGCTTAGAATTTTTTCCGGTAGAATTCGTCCCGGGTGATGCCGAGGTCTTCGATGATGTCCGCGATGATTCCGCGCGGCACGTCGCCCGGATGCCAGGAGAAGGTGATGATGCGGTCCGCGCGGAAGGGGTTGGAGTAGTGGCGATGGCTGCCGGTGTTGCGCAGATGGACGCATCCGATTTCGCGGAGGCGACGCTCCAATTGGCGGCAGCTCCAACCCGGGTACTTGCCCATGCCTCAAGCCGCAAGGACGAACTTGTCGCGGAAGGCAGGCGGAATCGGGCGGCCGGTTTCCAGCAGCGTTTCCAGATGGGCTTGCGCGGCCTGTTGAAAACGAAGGAGCGCCTCACCCCGGTCGCGACCGTGCGCGTGGCAGCCGGGCAGGAGGGTGGAGCGGGCGATCCAGACGCCATCTTCATCCCGTCGAAGTTGCACCTTGCTGAGTGGAACAATCATGGCGGGCAGACACTACCATGCCACGCAGCCGACGTAAAGAGGGCATTCGATGTCTGACGTCTTCACCAAGCGCAAGCGCTCCGAAGTGATGTCGCGGATTCGCGGGCGCGGCAACCGGGACACGGAACTGGCGCTGGCCCGGCTGCTGCGGGCGCATCGCATCACGGGCTGGCGGAGGCAGGTACGGCTGAGAATCGAGGATGGAGGATCGAGAATGGACGGCCCATCACGCATCACGATCCGTCCCGATTTCGTTTTTCGCCGACTCCGACTGGCGGTGTTCGTGGACGGTTGTTTCTGGCACGGGTGTCCCAAGCATTCCCACCCGGCGAGGTGGATCAGGAAGAGCTCGATGAGGAAAGCAGCAGTTCAGCGTTCAGTGTTCAGCGTTCGAAGTTCAGGTCTTCGCGAACAGGCAAACGGTTCTGGTGGCAGAAAATGCTCGCCAACAAGCGTCGCGACGCGCTCGTGACGCGCACGTTGCGCCGCGCCGGCTGGCGGGTGGTGCGCGTGTGGGAGCACGAACTGGCCCGGAAGAATCAGTCCCGTCTTCTGCGGCGACTGTCAGCGGCCATCGGAAGTTGAAATCCTTGCGGTTTCTGCGTTCTGCCACAAGAAGCTCTGCCGGATTCCCGCCACGAAAAGGCACAACAAGCCACCAAGAGGGATCCCGAGTCTTTGGGCATCTTTGTGCTTTCTTGTGGCTACCAATGCCATGTCTGGTTGCAGCCTCCGCGTGTTTCACTGCGAATACTCAACCACAAGCAAGAACGGCGGAGAGAGCCTTTCAGCCCTCTCCGCCGTGTTCTGCCGCCCTTTCAGAGCCTCGCTACCGACGGCGCGACCACCGACGCCGAATTACTTCGGCCCCGGGGGAGCGGTCGCGCAGCCGCGAGTTTGTCGGAGCGACAGAAAAGTAATGGTCATTCATTCCGGACCTCGAAAGCGAAGAGGGCGGCATTCTTCAGTTGGAATTCGAGGCGCACGGGCTGGCGCTTGTCCGCCGCCAGCTTGCCAGTCCATTGGACTTCGGCCGCCAATGAATCGCTCGTCACGGGCCGGCAATCGGCGAAACCCAAGCCCCGCAGCGGTTTGCCGTTGAGGTCACAGACTTGCACGCGAATCTCGCCCGCAGCGGCGTCGGCGTTCAGCGTCAGCTTGTTGCCGCCGAGGATCACCGGGGGCGTGATGAACTTCCCGCCCGCGGCACCGGCCCGCCGCGCCACGTAGCGGTCGCGCTTCATCTTCAGCAAGCCGAACTGACGGTCCGCCGAGTGATGGTACTTATGTCCCCAGCGGAAGCCGGCATAGTAGAGATAGACTTCGTCGCCGATCGGAACGGCGCTGCCGACCCATGCCAGCGCGTGATCCCACGAGCCAATCTTCGGATCGGGCTCGAAAAACTTGTCGCCCTCGCGGTCGCGTTGCCACGTTTCGCCGTCGCGCGTCCACGTCAACGTCGTGTAACCCATCCCTGCCCCGCCGTCTTTGCCGAGCGCGTGATGGCCCAAGCCCCCGCCGCCACCGGTGTTTGCATCGATCGCCTCCTGTGGCGTTCCCTCGGCGGTCAGGTCGTCGCGCAACACGCGCAGAAAACCGACGATCAGATCGCCGCGCCGATGCAATCCCGCCGCGCCGTACCATTGCGTAATGCCGGGGTCGTGTTCATCGGGCGAGTAAACTCTCTTGTCCACCTGCGTCCAGTTCTTGAAGTCCTGGCTGAAGCCCGTGAAGTAACGTCGAATGAGAAAGTCACGATGTTTTCCATCGGCGTTGGTCCACGCGAACTGCTCCAATTTTTTACCGATCAGCAAATAGCGCTGCCGGATGGGATCATGAAATGCCGTCCAGATGTCGTCCCACACGGTATTGGGAAAAATGGGCTGGCCACCGTTGTGAATCGACCACTGGACGCCATCGGGAGAAAACGCGACGCGCGGGCCGGCAGGAGTGCGCGGATCATTGTCGTAGTAAATGATCTTGTATCGCTCGCTCGGATTGGAGGAACCTGGCCCGTCGTCCACCACGCTGGCACCGGCCTGGAGGCGTCCCTCCGTTGCCAATGAATCCAGTCGCTGAAACGGCCCCGGCCAATGAATGCCATCGGCAGACTCCAGCAAGCCCGTTCGGCCAAGGTATTTGCCATCGGCGGGATCAGCGTCCACGTCCACGTTGTACCACATGCGGAAGCGTCGTTCGCGCGGCGCGGTCGAGTCGTGCAACACAGTGAGGAACGATTGAAAATTCTGATGCCCGGGTTTGCCCGTGACGATTGGCGAGTCGAGAAATCGCGACGGCGGCATCACCTTGCGTTCGATGCCGGTGCTGCGCTCGATAAGATAATCGTCGAGAAACAGATGCGGCCCGGTATTCAGCAACAGCCGCGCGGGCCGATTGTCTTCCGCGATTACATTGATGTATGAACTGATGAGTGCCATGAGTAGCAGCGTTCCTTTCATCGTTGATCCCACCCGATCGCCTCCAATCGCTTTGCGAGCTGGCGTTCCTGGTCGGCGGTCAGAGGCGCGAACGGCAGGCGCGACCAGGTTCGCCGCCGTCCCCACTGCGCGAGAATGCTGCGATAGATTGCCAGGTCGTTGACGTCGCCGAGTTGTTTGTGCGTGTAAAGATGCACGAGCGGCAGGATGCGCATCCACACCTTGAAACCCGCTGTCAGGTCCTTGTCCACGACCATCGCCTGATAAAGCTGTTTCGCCTCGCGCACCGTTACATTCAGCACACCGCTGATCCAGCCGTGTGCGCCGGCGGCGAATCCTTCGTGGGCCGCCAGGAAACTGCCGTAGAACACCCGCAGCTTCGCCGGGTCGCCCACGAACAACGCCAGTTCGTGGACCGGCACGACCGACTCGAACGTGCTTTTCACCATCTGCACGACGCCTTCCTCGACGAGCATCGCAATCTCCGCGGGCGTGACTTCGGCGCACGCGCTGGAGCCGGGATTGTTATAGAGCATGATCGGCAGGTCCGGCACCGCGGCGCGCAGATGCCGGTAATGATTGAGCACGGCCGGCTTGGCCGGCTTCTGGTAGTACGGCAGAATGACGATGGCCGCATCCGCGCCCGCGTCGCGTGCCGCGCGGGTCAGTTCGATGGTAAGCCGCGTGGTGTAATGCCCGCTGCCCGCCACGACCGGCACGCGACCGTTGGCGACCTTGACGGCCAGCGCGAACAACCGGCGCAGTTCGTCCGGCTGAAGCGCGATAAACTCGCCGCTCGTCCCGCACACGACCAGCCCGTCCGCGCCTTCGTCGATCAACCACTGCCAATGTTCCGCCGTGGCCGGTTCGTCGAGATTGCCATCCGCATCGAACATCGTCAGCGCGGCCGGGAAGATTCCGTGGAATTGGGTCAGGTCAAATTGCATCACGATGAGAATTACCGAAACATCAGGCCGAAAAGTTTAGCGCGACGCATTTGGAACGTCACGATGACGGGCGCGCCGTCGGCCTTCAGCGTGTCCTCGCCCTTCCACGTCACCGGGATTTCCAAAGCGTCCTTGCCCCAAATCGCATCGCAGTCGGCAGGCATGCGCCCGGAGATTTCGGACGACGGATGGTAGGGATTGGCGGGATCGGTCAACTTGCGCAAGCCGACCTTGATGTAGCCGGCTGGTTCGACGATGGCATTTAGAAATAGCTTTTCGCCGGCGGGTTGAACGGCGACGGTCGCGAACGATCCTTCATCGGAACATTCCAGCGCGACAAGTCGGCCTTTGGGCCAGATGGCATAACCGCGGTGGGCTGCGACGCCGGTGTGCAACTTGCGCTGGGCCACGGCGACGCGCGGGTACTTGTGCGGAATGGGATCGCCGATGTACGGCAATCCCCAGCGTTTGCCCGGCAATTCAACCAAATAAGCGCCGCCCATGAGGTGGCCGCCGTCCCACGTGCCGGGTTCGCCGGGGGATACGATCGGACTGCCGCCGGGAACAGCCGACCATGTCCAGCCGTCGTGAGTGGAGTACAGACAAATGTCTTCCACATCCGTTTCCTGCAACCAGCGAACGGTGAACATCACCTGTTGGTCGCCCTCGCAGCCGGGCAACCAGGTCTGGTGTTGCGCGTAACTCACATGCGAGGGACTCCAGTCCGCGCCCGTGGAGATAAACAGCTCGGTGTTCTCCCAGCGACGGAAATTCGTGCTGGTGGAACGCGCCGAAGACCGCCGTCCGATATAACCCCAGCCTTCCGGCGACGCGGGGTTCATGGTATAGGAGCGGTGATACGTGATGTATTGTTTCCGGTAAGGGTCGTACGCGATGCTGCCGGAGAGCAGGTCGGTGAAATGAATGAGCATCGGGTCATCCAGCAACTTCCAGCGAATGCCATCCGCTGAAATCGCACCGGCCAATCCCCAGCCGCCTTTACCGGTACCAAACCCCCACTTCTCGAAATGCTCCGGGTGTTCCTTGCGATAATTGCCGCACACCTTTTCGGGGAAGCTGCCCCAATAAAGCATCTTGTAGCGCTCGGCCGGATCGCCGTAGTTGTCCACAAACACGCTCGGACAACACACGCTGCGCGTGTACGGATCGTACGGGGTCATGACGACGTTGTTGTCTTTGCTGCCTTCGTACTCGAACAACCGCAGCTTCGGCTTCGTCCAGTTGAACCCGTCGTCGGACTCGGCATAGCAGAGGTACATGTTGAACTGGAAAAATGGTTCGTTGGTCGGCTTCTTCTGCGGCATCACACCGTACCAACACTTGTACCGGCCCTCATCGAACACGATCGAGACCGCCGTGGGCGAACCTTCCGGATCCATGCCCAATGGGTCGGTGAACTTGATCTTCGTCGGTTGCTGCGCCACCAAACGGATGCCGCGCGGGCTGTACGACACATAGCGAATCCCGTCATCAAAGTATTTCTTGGGCGACAGGTAGAATTCATCGCTGTCCGGCTCCGCCTGCACGCCGCCGCTGACACCCACCTCGTCACAGGGCGGCCGCATGATTTTTCCGTCGCGCCCCACCCACGACACGCCCGAAGCGCCCGACGACATCTGGCTGCCGTCGAATCCGCCGATGCGCACGTACTGCCAACTGGTGAAGTAAATATCGCTGACAGGATTGGGCTTTTGAATCACGGCGATTCTTGATTCTCAACGAAACGTCAGTCCGAACAGCTTGGCGCGGCGCAATTGGAACGTCACGACCACCGGCGCGTCATCCGCCGCCAGCTTGACTTCGCCTTTCCACGTCACCGGAATTTCCAAACCGTCCTTGCCCCAAATCAGATCGCAGTCGGTGGCCGTGCGGCCAGGAATCTCGACCGAGCCGGCCATCTTGTTGATGTCGGGCGTCAGCCGCCGCAGGCCGACCTTGATGTAGCCGGCCGGCTCGACCGTGGCGTTCAGGAACAGGCGCGAGCCGGCGGGTTGCACACCGACGGTTGCGAACGAACCTTCGTCGGCACATTCGAGCGCGACCAGCCGGCCTTTCGGCCAGATGGCGTAGCCGCGGTCGGTGGCGACTCCCGGATGCAGTTTGCGTTTAGCCGGGTCGATGCGCGGATACTTGTGTCCGATGGGATAGCCGGTGTACGGCAACGCCCAGCGTCCACCGGGCAACTCGATGAGCTGGGACCCGCCATAAACGTAGCCACCGTCCCACGTGCCAATCTGGCCGGGGCCGACGAGCGCTTCCCCACCGGGAACCGGCGACCAGGTCCAGCCGTCCGGCGTCGAGTACAACGTGAGATCCATCGTGTCATCCTCTTGCAACCAGCGGTTGACGAACATGACTTGCTGGTTATCGCAGCCCGGCAACCACGTGTGACCGGGGCCATAATTCAGAATCGACGGCAACATGTCCGCGCTGGTGCTGAGCACGGCTTCCGGGGTTTCCCACTGACGAAAGTCGGTGCTGGTCGTCCGTCCCACCGTCCGACGGCCCACTACGCCCTGGCACTCCGGTGAGTCCTCCGCCATGAGCCACATGCGCATGTAACAAATATACCGGCCGCGTTGCGGATCGAACGTGGGGTTGACGACGATGTCGCTGTGATAGATCAGCATCGGCTCGTCGAGCGGTCGCCACTGAATCCCATCAGGTGAAACCGCCCCGGCAATGCCGATGCCACCACCTTCCCGCCGGCCCCAATACCCGCCGTGAAACCCCATGATGTCGCCGTCGCGTTGATATTTCCTGGCGTAGGCCGCGCCTTCCTCGTCCGTGAACCGCGCGAAATAGGCCATCTTGTATCGCTCCGCAGGATCGCCCTGCGGATCGCGAAAAACGCTCGGACCAAACAAACCGCGCGGCCGGCCGTCGAGCACCCAGGGACTCATCAGGATATTGTTGTCGCGGCTGCCGTCGAGTTCGACCAATCCGATCTTAGGCTTGGTCCACTCGAACCCGTCGTTGGACTCGGCATAACTAAGATAATGATGCCAGCCATACGGCATGCCTTGTTTGCCCCGGGCCTCGGGCGGAATATATGGCAGAACCGTGTACCAGCACCGGTATCGTCCCTCGTCGTAGTGGATGGTGAGCGGCCCGGGATATCCCGTCGGGTCTAAACCCAACCGATCCGTGAACTTGATTTTGGTGGGCTTCTGAGCGACCAATCGAATCCCGTGCGGCGCATAGCAGACATAGCGGATCGATTCTTCCACCTTGTCCGACGGGATTTGCCCATCCTGGAGAGTTCGCTGGGTGGCCGTTGCCGTGCCACGGTCGTCGTAGGCTTGCCCGATCGCACACTGCCAGGACATGCCGGAGCCGGCCGAAGACAGATCGGGGAGATTAAACCCGCCGATGCGGACGTAGCGCCAACTGGTGAAATAGATGTCGCGGACACTACTCGTGCTTGATTTCATAGACGCGGAAATGAGAAGCCGGAAACGGCCGATTAGTAGGTGGGATACCCGCCCACGTCGTAAATGGGAAGATTGTAAGTGGCCAGGTACGCGGGGATGCCGACCAGGTTCGCGCCTTTGTACCAACGGACACTGCCATCCACAAAAAGCATGTTCGAGCCCTGGTGATGCGCCTTCCAATAGCCACTGTACATGGGGAAGTTCACGTCGAAGCGAAAGACCCGCACGTGCATCCACACATCAAGCTGTGGGATGAGGATGTTGTCCTCGTTCGTGCTGTAGGTGCCGACGCTGTTCGGCAGCGCGTGAAATTCCCTGAGCAAAACCACTCTGTCCGGACGCCGCACTTCGCGCAGCTTGACCGCAGGCGCGGTCTGTGGCGGATCGGAATCGTCGTGGTTGTCCACCAACAACTCGGAGACCATGTAGCTGACCGCGTTCGTGTAAGGCATCCTGGTGTACGGATCGGCCGGGCACTGCAACACGCCCTTGCTCCTGCCGAAATACGGCCCCAGCATCCGGTATCCCTCGTAATGCGCGTTGGGGGACGGGACAGTGGTGTAGGTGGGAAGCGACTCATTGTGATCGTTGATGTACATGTGATAGGCGAGGCCCAATTGTCGCAAGTTGTTGGTGCAAAACGCCGCCTTGGCTCGGTCGCGCGCGCCTTGCAACGCCGGCAACAGCATGGCGGCCAGAATCGCGATGATGGCGACGACCACCAGCAGTTCTATTAAAGTGAAGCCTCGACGGGATTGCTCCCATGCTGACTTCGCCTCATAGACCGAACCGTACGTCGGGTTTTCCCCAATACGGCTCGCCCCTTGGAATTTCGCT
>Ga0187892_10010664_pt1 | contig 11551 bp, 10 predicted proteins | sample MA1701073metaG_FD_139345 | JGI IMG/M metagenome (GOLD analysis project Ga0187892, IMG submission 139345) | Bio-ooze microbial communities from a basaltic lava cave in the Kipuka Kanohina Cave System on the Island of Hawaii, USA - MA170107-3 metaG ... | reverse complement strand
CTGGCGCGTCTGCGCGTAGGCGGCGGTCATGCGCACGAGCTGGTGCGCGGCGCCGAAGGCGTCGGCGGCGAGCAGCACGGACGCGGCATCGAACAGCCGCGCTGCGCTGCCGGCCGCGAGCGGCTCGGCCGCGGCGCCGTCGAGCGCGAGCGTAGCGAGCGGGCGGCCGCGGTCGAGGGTGGGCTCGTGCGTCGCGCGCACGCCCGAGCCGGCTTCGACGAGCGCGAGCGCGCCGCCGCGGCAGCCCACCACGAACAGCTCCGCGCCTTCCGCCTCGGGCACGAAGGCCTTCTCGCCGCGCACGCGTCCGCTCGCGAGCTCCGCGCTCCAGGTCTCGGGGAGCCAGCGCCCACCGGCTTCGCCGAGCGCCACGGTCGCGCGCACGCGCCCGGACGCGAGCCGCGGGAGCCACGCCTCGCGCTGCGCGGCGCTGCCGCCCTGCGCGAGCGCGAGCGTCGCGAGCGCGTGTCCCAGGAACGGCACCGGCACCGCGCCTCGGCCCAGCTCCTCCGCGACGAGCGCGAGATCGAGCAGCTCGAGCCCGGCCCCGCCCTGCGCCTCGGGCACGACCAGGCCGGCGATGCCGATCTCGGCGAGGCCGTCCCAGAGCGTCACCGCGTCCTGCCGCTTGCCGTCGAAGATCGCGCGTACCGTCCGCGGCGGGCACTCCTTCGCCACGAAGGCGCGCACCGTCTGCTGGAGCAGCTCCTGCTCCTCCGAGAGCGAAAAATCCATCCACGTCTCCGCCGGAAAGGCCGTACGGTATCGTGCCTTGCGCCATGCGCCGCCCTCTCTCCGTCGCGCCCGTCCTCCTCCTCGCCCTCGGGCTCGCGCGGCCCGCCGCCGCGCAGGACGTCGACTTCGACCAGGTGGTGATCCGCACCGAGCCGGTGGCCCCGGGGCTCGCCGTACTGTTCGGGCAGGGCGGCAACATCGCGGTCTCGACGGGCGCCGACGGGCCGGCGCTGGTGGACGACCAGTTCGCGCCGCTCGCGCCCAAGATCGAAGCGGCCGTGAAGGCGCTCCAGGACGCGCCGGTGCGCTTCGTGATCAACACGCACTGGCACGGGGACCACACCGGCGGGAACGAGCCCTTCGGCCGCGGCGGCGCGCTGATCGTCGCGCACGAGAACGTGCGGCAGCGCATGAGCACGAAGCAGTTCATCGCGGCGTTCGGGCGCGAGGTCCCGCCGTCGCCCGCGGCCGCGCTTCCGGTCGTCACCTTCGGCGACGGCGTCACGCTCCACTGGAACGGCGAGGAGATCGCCGTCGAGCACGCCGAGCCCGCGCACACGGACGGCGACGCGCTGGTCTGGTTCCGCAAGGCCGACGCCGTGCACACGGGCGACACCTACGTGTCGGGCGCGTTCCCCTTCGTGGACGTGTCGAGCGGCGGCTCGCTCGCGGGGATCATCCGCTCCGCGGAGCGCGTGCTGGCGCAGGTCGGGCCCGACACGACCATCATCCCGGGCCACGGCCCGCTGTCGAACGCGGCGGAGCTGCGCGCCTGGCGCGACATGCTCGTCGTCGCGCAGGGCCGCGTGAACGCGGCCGTTGCCGCCGGCAAGAGCCTCGAGGCGTACACGGCGGAGAAGCCGCTCGCCGATCTCGAGGCGAAGTACGGGAAGGGCTTCCTGAACGCGGAGCGCTTCCTCGCGATCGTCTGGTCCGATCTCTCGCGCCCCGCGAAGGAGTGAGCCATGGCCCGCAGCAACCGCAAGATCGTGCTCGTCGCGCGCCCGAAGGGCGAGGTGACGCCCGACTGTCTGAAGCTGGTCGAGGAGCCGGCGCCCGAGCCGAAGGACGGCGAGGCCCTGGTGCGGAACCTCTATCTGTCGCTCGATCCCACGCAGCAGGGCTGGATGAAGTACGACACGTACATGCCGGCGATCCCGCTCGGCGAGGTGGTGCGCTCCGGCGGCGTCGGCGAGGTGATCGAGAGCCGCTCGCCGCTCTACACGAAGGGCCAGCTCGTGTCGGGCCTGGTGGGCTGGCAGGAGTACACGATCGCCGACGGCGGCGGGCGCCGCATGCAGGCCGTGCCGGCGGGCATCTCGGCCGAGGACGCGGTGAGCGTGTTCGGCCTCACCGGCCTCACCGCGTACTTCGGCCTGCTCGACGTGGGGAAGCCGAAGGCGGGCGAGACGGTGGTGGTGTCGGGCGCGGCAGGCGCGACGGGCTCGGTGGTCGGGCAGATCGCCAGGATCGCCGGCTGCCGCGTGGTGGGCATCGCGGGCGGCGCCGAGAAGTGCCGCTGGCTGGTGCGCGAGCTCGGCTTCGACGCGGCCGTGGACTACAAGGGCGAGGACGTCGGCCAGGCGCTCGCCGCCGCATGCCCGCAGGGCGTGGACGTCTACTTCGACAACGTGGGCGGCGACATCCTCGACGCCGTGCTGCTCCGGCTCAACCGGGGCGCGCGCGTCGCGATCTGCGGCGCGATCTCGACGTACTCGGAGGCGGCTCCGCCGCCCGGCCCGCGCAACCTGATGATGCTGGTGATGAAGCACGCGCACATGGAGGGCTTCCTGGTCCTCGACTACGTCGCGCGCTTCCCCGAGGCGATCGCGGCGATGTCGAAGTGGAAGGCCGAGGGCAAGCTGAAGAGCCGGATCGACGTGGTCGACGGCATCGAGAGCACGCCGGCCGCGTTCCGCCGGCTGTTCACGGGCGGGAACACCGGGAAGCTGCTGGTGCGGGTCGGCTAGCCGGGATGCGTCGCCTCGCGATCGGGCTCGGCGCGCTGGCGGGCGTCGCGCTGCTGGTGTGGGTCGCCGGGCGCGCCGGGCTCGAGTGGTACGGCCGCGCCAGCCAGGACCCGGAGTTCTTCGCGGACGAGATCGCCGCCCTCGAGGCCGCCGACCTCGCGCACCCGCCGCCCGCGCGGCCGATCGTGTTCGTGGGCAGCTCCTCGATCCGGCTCTGGGACACGCTCGCCGAGGACATGGCGCCGCTGCCGGCGCTGAACCGCGGCTTCGGCGGCTCGCAGCTCGCGCACGCCGTGCACTTCGCCGACCGCGCCGTGATCCGCTATCAGCCGCGCGCGGTGGTGCTCTACGCGGGCGACAACGACCTCGACGCGCGCACCGGCAAGAGCGCCGCGGACGTGGTGCGCGACTTCCAGGCGTTCGTGGGGCGCGTCCATACGGCGGTGCCGGACGCGCGCATCTACTACCTCTCGATCAAGCCGTCGCGCATGCGCTGGGCGCGCTGGCCGGAGCAGGCGAAGGCCAACGCGGAGATCGCGGCGCTCTGCGCGAAGGACCCGCGGCTCGCCTTCCTCGACGTCGCGACGCCGATGCTGGCGACGGGCGAGCCGCCGTCGCGCGAGCTCTTCATCTTCGACGGGCTCCATCTCTCGGAGCGCGGCTACGCCCTCTGGACGGGCGTCGTGAAGCCACGCCTGCTGGCCGACTTCCCCGAGGCCGGACGCTAGGCTCCGAGCATGCGACGCGAGATCTTCGGCGAGGAGCACGAGCTGTTCCGCGCCCAGTTCCGCCGCTTCGTGCTGGCGGAGGTCGAGCCGCACGTGCGCGCGTGGAACGAGGCCGGCATCACGCCGCGCGCGATCTGGAAGCGGATGGGCGAGGAGGGCTACCTCGGCGCGAACCAGCCCGTCGAGTACGGCGGCGCGGGCGCCGACTTCCTGTACGACGCCATCATCATGGAGGAGCTCGCCTACCACCGCGCGCACGCGCTCCAGGCCTCGCTGCATACGGACATCTGCCTGCCGTACCTCACGAGCTACGGCACGGAGGAGCAGAAGCGCCGCTGGCTCGTACCGGGGATCGCGGGCGACTGCCTGCTCGCGATCGGCATGACCGAGCCCGGCACCGGCTCGGACCTCGCGGCGGTGACCACGCGCGCCATCCGCGACGGCGACCACTACGTGGTGAACGGCGCCAAGACGTTCATCAGCAACGGGCAGAACTGCGACCTCGTGATCGTGGTGGCGAAGACGGATCCGAGCAAACGCCACGACGGCATCAGCCTGCTGCTGGTCGAGACGAACGCGCCGGGCTTCCAGCGCGGCCGCAAGCTGCCGAAGATCGGGCTCAAGGGGCAGGACACCAGCGAGATGTCCTTCGCGGACTGCCGCGTGCCCGTCGCGAACCTGCTCGGCCAGGAAGGGCAGGGCTTCAAGCTGCTGATGGAGAAGCTCCAGCAGGAGCGGCTCTGCATCGGCGTCTCGTCGATGGCGTCGGTGCGGCGCTCGCTCGACGACACGCTCGCCTACGTGAAGGAGCGGCAGGCGTTCGGGAAGCCCATCGCGCGCTTCCAGAACACGCAGTTCAAGCTCGCGGAGCTCGAGACGGAGTACGAGATCGGCCAGGCCTTCGTCGACAAGCTGCTCGCCGCGCACGTGGGCGGCGAGGAGATCGTCAAGGAGGTCAGCATGGCGAAGTGGTGGGCCACGGACCTCCAGAAGAAGGTGGCCGTGGAATGCCTCCAGCTCCACGGCGGCTACGGCTTCATGGAGGAGTACCCGATCTCGACCGACTACCTCGACGCCGCCGTGCAATCCATCTACGCCGGCACCAACGAGATCATGAAGCTGATCATCGCCCGCCGCCTCGGCCTCGACGGCTAGCCGCTCCAAGCGGGGACGTTCGTCAAAACGTCAAGATGTTCGGAGCGGCGTTCCCCTCCGGCGTCGGATAGGCTGGCCCCACCCGGTCCCGCGGGACTCCAGCGTGGCTCGACGCCCGCGCGACGACGCGCCTGGCGCTGCTCATCATGTGATGCTGCGGGGGATCGAGCGACGGCTGATCTTCCTCGACGACGCCGACCGCGAGGATTTCCTGCGGCGGCTGTCTCAACTGGTCCCCCAGCTCGGCTTCCGCTGCTTCGCCTGGGCGCTGATGCCCAATCACGTCCACCTGGTGCTGCGGTCGGGCAGGGCCCGCATCTCGCACCTGATGGCTCGCCTCGGGACGGGCTACGCGCGTCGTTTCAACGAGCGACACGACCGGGTCGGGCACCTGTTCCAGAACCGCTTCCGCTCGCGACTCGTTGTCGATGACACCGACCTGATCGGGCTCGTGCTGTACGTGATGCGCAACCCCCTCGAGGCGGGTCTCGTCGCCGACGCTCTGGAGCTCGAACGATTCGCCTGGTGCAGCCTCGGTGCGCTCGTCGGGCGCCGGCCCGCGCACTCGTTCGAATCGGTTGCCGAGACGCGCGCCCTTTTCGGCGAGGATCCAGGTCGGGCAAGGCGCATCCTACGGAGTCGCCTCTGCAGCGAGGCTACGGACGCGGGCGAGCCGCCGCTGCAATGCGAGGCAGCCCCGGCACGGCCCGTGCCTGTAACAACGGCGCGATTCGAGGACCTGCTGCGGGAGGTGTGCTCGTGCTTCGGTGTCTCGGGTGAGGAGCTGCGTTCACGCCGACGCAGCCCGCGACTTGCCGCGGCCCGCTCGGTGCTCGCGCGGAGGGCGGCTGCGGAGGTCGGGCTCGCCGGCGCAGAGATCGCTCGCCGGCTGGGTGTTACGAGGGCCGCGGTCTCCGTGATGCTGCGGCGCGAGCGAGCAGGCCGAACAATTTGACGTTTTGACGAACGTCCCCGCCTCGCCCGGTCAGAAGTCCAGCGGCAGCGTCAGATGGCGCTCGTAGATGAAGTCGCGGTGCGCGAGGAGGGCCGGGTCGAGGGCGGCTTCGAGGAGGGGGTGCTTGGATTCGTACATGGCGCGTGTCTGGGCGGGCATCGGGCACACGTCGGGCGGGAGGGGACGCACCAGGACGGCGAAGGTCGCCCAGGTGAGGTCGGCGGCGCTGAGCGCGTCGCCCACCAGGTAGCGGCTGCCCCGCGCCGCCTGCCCGTGGAGCTGGCGCGCCAGGAGCCCGAGCACCTCGGCGCAGCGCGCCGGCGCGGCCGCGCCGGCGGCGTCGCTCCAGCCGTAGCGCCACGCGAGCCGCGTACGCAGCTCGAGCAGCGGCGGCGGCAGCGTCGGCGCGCGCATCATCAGCGCCACCATCATCAGGCGCCGGCACCAGCCGAAGCCGGATTCTCCGGCGATCGCGTCGCACAGCCCGAGGCAGAGCGCGCGCTCGCGCGCGTCCGCCGGCAGCAGCGGCGGCTCGGGCGCGAGCCGTTCGGCCAGGAACAGGATGCCGTTGCGGTCGATGCGGGCGGGTTCGTCGTTCCACACCGCGGTGGGCGCGTTCCCCGCGCCGGTCCAGCGCACGAGCGCGGCGTCGTCGCTGCCTGCCTCCTGCGCCACCGCCGCGTACGGCAGCCGCTTGACGTGCAGGATCGCCTTCGCGAGCTCGCCCCACGGCCCCGGCACGCCGCGCGTGACCACGAGACGCAGGCCCGGCCTCGCTTCGCCTTCCTCGATCGACAGGTAATGCATGCGCGCCAGGGTGTGCCGGCGTACTCTCGTCCGCCACCTCGGAGGCTCCCATGCCGCTCGACCCCGGACTCAAGTTCGTCCTCGACCAGCTCGCCGCGAGCCCGGGCCCGGAGCTCCACGAGCTGCCCGTCGCGCAGGCGCGCGCGTACTTCGACCAGATGCAGCTGCCGCGCCCCGAGGTGAAGATCGCGGCGGTCGAGAACCGCACGATCCCCGGCCCCGCCGCCGAGATCCCCGTGCGCATCTACCGGCCCGACGGCCGCGCGCCCCTCCCGGCGCTCGTCTTCTTCCACGGCGGCGGCTGGGTGATCGGCAGCCTCGAGACGCACGACGCCTCCTGCCGCGACCTCGCGAACGGCGCCGGCTGCGTGGTGGTGTCGGTGGACTACCGGCTCGCGCCCGAGCATCGCTACCCGGCCGCGGCCGAGGACTGCTTCGCGGCGACGAAGTGGGTGGCGGCGCACGCGAACGAGCTCGGCGTCGACCCGAAGCGCACCGCGATCGGCGGCGACAGCGCGGGCGGCAACCTCACCGCAGTGGTGGCGCAGATGGCGCGCGACCGCCGCGGGCCCGCGCTCCGCTTCCAGCTCCTCATCTACCCCGTGACCGACGCCGACTTCACGCGCGCGTCGTATCGCGAGAACGCCGAGGGCTACCTGCTCAGTACGAAGGCGATGGAGTGGTTCTGGGGCCACTACGTGCCCGAGCCCTCGCAGCGCACGGAGGCCTATGCCTCGCCGCTCCAGGCGAAGGACCTCGCCGGCCTGCCGCCGGCCTTCGTGATCACGGCCGAGTACGACCCGCTGCGGGACGAGGGCGAGGCGTACGCGAAGCGGCTCGCGCAGGCGGGCGTGCCCACCGAGTGCAAGCGCTACGACGGCGCCATCCACGGCTTCTTCTCGATGGGGCTGCTCGCCCAGGTCGCGCGCGACGCGGTGGACGACGCCGTGGCGGCGCTGCGCGCCGGCCTCGCCTAGCCCCCGGGCGGGCGCCTCAGGCGAAGCCCCGAGCTGCCGATACGGGCTGTGCGCCCCCGGGCGCCCCCCGCGATGCCCGAATCCGAAGCCACCTCGACGACCTCGCCCGAGCGGCGCCTCGCCCTGCGCGTGCCGGTGCGGCTCACGGTGCGGGCGGCGATCGGGCTGCGCAGCTTCGAGGCCTTGCTGGTGGACCTCTCGGTCACCGGCTGCCGGCTGCGCTGCCCGGAGCCGGTGACGGCCCACGGCGGCCTGTGGATCGTGCTGCCCGCCGGCTTCGGCGGGCTCTTCCCGCTGCCGGTGCGCGGCGAGGTGGCGCGCGCCGAGTCCGTGCGTGGCGAGCCCACCGGGGTGTGCGACGTGGCGCTGCGCTTCCGCGGCCTCTCGGCGCGTGCCTCCGATCGCGTCCAGGCGGCGATCCACCAGGTGCTCGCGCCGAAGCGCGAGAACCCGAACGGCGAGCGCCGCCGCGCGCAGCGCCGCTGGTTCGGCGGCCGCGTGGTCGCCGGCGGCCCCGGCCACCCGCGCGTGCTGCTCGCCCGCGATCTCTCGGAGAACGGCATGCAGGTCGAGAACGCGGCCGACCTCGCGGCCGGCGAGGAGCTCCAGCTCGCGCTCCACTCGCAGGCCGGCGACGTACCGCTCGTGCTGCGCGGCCGCGTGCTGCGCTGCACCGCGGACGGCGAGGCGGCCTTCAGCTTCGTGGCGCCGACCGAGGCGCAGCGCGCGCACCTCGCGAAGCTGCTCGCGAGCCTGCCGGCGGTGGACGCCCCCGTGGTGGCCGAGGTCCTCGAGCGGGCCGGTTGAGCGGCCTAGCGGAACAGCCTCGACACGCTCGAGCCGTCGTGGATCGCCTGGATGGCGTCGGCGAACAGGCGCGCGACCGACTGGACGTGGATCTTGTCGATGCGCTTGTGGGGGCCGAGCGGGATGGTGTCCGTCACCACGAGCTGGCGCAGCGGCGAGCTCTCGATGCGCTCGACCGCGCGGCCCGACAGCACCGGGTGCACGATGCACGCCTCGACCGCCATGGCGCCCCGATCGAGCACGAAGCGCGCCGCCTCGATCAGGGTGCCGCCGCTCGCCACCTCGTCGTCGATGATCAGCGCGACCTTGCCCTCGACGTCGCCGATCAGGTTCGTGGCGCGCGCCTGCTCGTCGTCGCCGTCGCGCCGCTTGTCCACGATCGCGATGGGCAGGTTCAGGCGGTTCGCGTAGTTGCCCACTTCCTTCGATTCGCCCACGTCGCCGGCCACGAGCACGTAGTTCTCGAGGTTGCGGCTCTGGCGCAGGTAGTCGCACAGGATGGGCGCCGCCTGGAGCTGGTCCGCCGGGATGCGGAAGAAGCCCTGCACCTGGGGCGAGTGCAGGTCCATGGTGAGGACGCGGTCGGCGCCCGCGGTCTGGAGCAGGTCGGCCATCAGCCGTGCCGTGATCGAGATGCGCGGCCGGTCCTTCTTGTCGGAGCGCGCGTACGGGAAGTAGGGCAGCACGGCCGTGATGCGGCCCGCGGAGGCGTGCTTCAGCGCGTCGATCGTGATCAGCAGCTCGAGGATGCCGTCCGAGACCGGCGTGCAGGAGGGCTGGATCACGAAGACGTCGGCCTCGCGCACATTCTCTTCGATCTGCACCAGCAGGTTCTCGTTCGAGAAGCGCACCAGCGTGGAGCGGCACAGGTCGATGCCGAGGTGCTTGCAGATGTCGCGCCCGAGCTCCGGGTGCGCGCTGCCGCTGATGACCTTGATCTCGCCGATCATGGGGGCTCCTCGGGTAGGGGAGAACTTATCCGACGGGCTTCTTGCTAGCGATCTTGGCCCAGCTGTCGCGCAGCGTGACGGTGCGGTTCCAGACCCGGGCGCCGGGTTTCGAGTCGGGGTCGAGGCAGAAGTAGCCGATGCGCTCGAACTGCACGCTCTCGCCCGGCTGGGCCGAGGCCAGCGCGGGCTCGAGGAAGGCCCCGCGCAGCGCCTCGAGCGAGCGCGGGTTGAGCGAGGCGAGGTAGTCCACGCCCTCCGGCACGTCCATCGGATTCGCGAGCGAGAACAGCACGTCGTAGAGCCGCACCTCGGCGGGCTCCGCGTGCTCGGCGGAGAGCCAGTGGATCGTGCCGCGCACCTTGCGCCCGTCCGGCGCGTCGCCGCCGCGCGTGGCCGGGTCGTAGGTGCAGCGCACCTCGCGGATCGCGCCCGTGGCCGGATCGCGGTCGAAGCCCGTGCAGGTGACGAAGTACGCGTAGCGCAGCCGCACCTCGCGGCCGGGCGCGAGGCGGTGGAAACCCTTCGGCGGCTCGGCCTCGAAGTCGTCGGCCTCGATCAGCAGCGTGCGCGAGAAGGGCAGCTTGCGCGTGCCGGCCGCCGGGTCCTCCGGGTTGTTCACGGCCTCGAGCTCCTCGCTCCGGCCCTCCGGGTAGTTCTCGATCACCAGCTTGATCGGGCGCAGCACCGCCATCCGGCGCGGCGCCGTCCGGTTCAGCTCCTCGCGGACGGCGAACTCGAGCCGCGCGAGCTCGATCTGGTTGTCGCGCCGCGCGATCCCGACGCCCTCCCAGAAGCTGCGCAGCGCCGCGGCCGGGTAGCCGCGCCGGCGCGCCCCGGCGAGCGTCGGCATGCGCGGGTCGTCCCAGCCCGAGACGTGCTCCTCCTCGACCAGGCGCTTCAGCAGGCGCTTGCTCATCACCGTGTGCGAGAGGTTCCCGCGCGCGAACTCGATCTGGCGCGGCCGCGGCGCGGGCAGGTCGAGCGCCGCGAGGATCCAGTCGTACAGCGGGCGGTGGTCCACGAACTCGAGCGTGCAGAGCGAGTGCGTGATGCCCTCGATCGCGTCCGACAGGCAGTGCGCGAAGTCGTACATCGGGTAGATGGGCCACGCGCGCCCGGTGCGATGATGGGCCGCGTCCACGACGCGGTAGAGGATCGGATCGCGCATCGGCAGCACGGGCGACGCCATGTCGATCTTCGCGCGCAGCACGTAGCGGCCGGGCGCGAACTCGCCCGCGCGCATGCGCTGGAACAGCGCGAGGCTCTCCGCCGCGGGCCGCTCGCGCCACGGGCTCGGGCGGCCCGGCTCGGTGAGCGTGCCGCGGTGGCGCTCGATCTCCTCCGACGACAGCTCGCAGACGAAGGCTTGCCCGCGGCGGATCAGCTCGCACGCGTAGCCGTAGAGCTTCTCGAAATAGTCCGAGGCGAAGTAGAGGTGCGGGCCCCAGTCGAAGCCGAGCCAGCGCACGTCCGCCTGGATGCCTTCGACGAACTCCGTCTCCTCGGCGGCCGGGTTCGTGTCGTCGAAGCGCAGGTGGCAGCGCCCGCCGTGCTCGGCCGCGACGCCGAAGTCGAGGCAGATCGCCTTGGCGTGCCCGATGTGGAGGTGCCCGTTCGGCTCGGGCGGAAAGCGCGTCACCACGCCGCGGTGGCGCCCGGACGCGAGGTCGTCGCGCACGATCTCACGGATGAAATCGACGGGGCGCTCGTCCTCGGCGGCGGCCATGGCGGGGGCGGATCCTACCCACCTGCCCGAGCCGGGACCACCGGCACCGCCGTGCAGCGCGCGCCGCCCGCGCTCGCGTGCGAGACGCTCTCGCGGCGCTCCTCCGTCCACTCGTCGAGCCGCGCGAGCGCCCGGCAGCGCTCCGCGTCGTCCGCATAGCTCGGGTCCGCGAGGATCGCGGCGGCCACGTCCTCGAGCCGCTCGCTCTTCCCGGACATGCGCACGCCGCCGCCGGCGGGGGTGTCGAGGACCGCGTACTTCTCGCCCTCGTCCCGCCACGCGCCCCAGAGCGGCTGCGCGCCCCCCTGGCCGCGCCCCGGGTCGCCCGTCGCCGCGAACTCGGCCCAGTAGGACATCATCGCCGCCGAGAGCGCTTCCCGGCCCGCCGCGTTCTCGGCGATGTACCCGATCCGGCTCTCGCGGCCGAGGTCCCAGTGCCCGAACACGAAGGGGATCTCGAGGCCGTGCGCGGCGCCGAGCAGCGCGGCGAGATCGGTGCCCCAGATGCGCGGCTCCTCGTCCCAGTCGAAGCGGTAGGCGAAGACGCGGCCGGGCTGCGCCGCGGCCAGCCGGCTCGCGAGGTCGTCGACACCGGTGATCTTCCAGACACGCGAGCGGTACGCGGCGTCGCGCTCGTAGCGCGCCGGATCCTTCGCGCGCGGCAGGCCGAACCACCGCCGCACCTGGCGCGGGTCGAGGAAGGCGAACAGCTTCTGCTCGTCGCGGTTGCTGCCGAGCACG
>Ga0187892_10010663_pt1 | contig 11553 bp, 10 predicted proteins | sample MA1701073metaG_FD_139345 | JGI IMG/M metagenome (GOLD analysis project Ga0187892, IMG submission 139345) | Bio-ooze microbial communities from a basaltic lava cave in the Kipuka Kanohina Cave System on the Island of Hawaii, USA - MA170107-3 metaG ... | reverse complement strand
TCTTGCCGCGGGGGTTCGTCAGGTCCTGCGCATTCGAGGCGTCGAAGTGCTCGCCGGTCGTGAAGTAGATGTTGCCGTCGTTGCCGAAGTTCACCGCCCCACCGTGGTGCTCCGTATTGGCGGTTTGGGGATCCTGGTAGAGGATGACCTCGCTGCTGGTCAGCGTTCCGTCGAGCGTGCCGTTGGCGGTGAAGCGGGACAGGCGGTCCTTGTTCGGGCTGTCCTTGGTGTAGAAGACGTAGTAATAGTGGTTGGCGACGAAGTTCGGATCGAGCGCCGCATCCATGATTCCCTGCTGCAGACCTGCGTATCCGGGAATGTCCAGATTCAACTCGAGGAAGGGCTCTGGGTCTGCCGTCGTGTAGGGTGGCGGCAGGATCTTGATCGTGCCGGAAAGCTCCGCGACCAGCATGCGGTCGTCGGGAAGGAACAGGATCTTCGTCGGCAGGTCGAAGCCGGTCGCGAGAACGTCATTCTGGAAGACGTCGGCGTTCTCGACATCGACGACGACACCGCTCGAGGTCGTCTCGTTCCCCGCCGCGTCGCGCGCGACTGCCGTGATCGTATGGAGACCGTTCGCTACCGTGGTCGTGAACCAGTTGACCGCGTACGGCGCATCGGTGTCCTCGAATCCCACGGCATTTCCGTCCACCTGGAACTGCACGCCGGCAACGCCGTAGTCGTCGGTCGCATCCGCTGTGACGACGACCACGCCGGACAGGATCGAGCTCGCGGCGGGAGCCGTGATCGAGACGGTCGGGGGGCTCTGTTCCCCAGCCGCCAACATCCGGCAGCCGGCGGCAAATGCGGCGCTGATGAGAAAAGTCGGACGGACACCCATGACACCTTTCCTTTTCACAGATTCGGCAGCTTAGCTGTGGCCGGCGTCCTTGGCCATAGGTCGAATTCCAAGACTCGGTCTTGCGACACTCGCTCAGCAGCCGCGTTCGCGGACCTATCGTAGTCTCTCGTGGCTTGTCGGAGAAACCCTGCCACACGAGTTACGACGGATTCCTTGTCTTCGTTTCGAGACGATCGACGTGCTTGGCATCGACGCAGTGACCATGAAGGAAGCGTTTCGAATCAGGGAAACCAGCGCCCCGCACGTGATCAAGTACGGGCCGCTGCGGAAGCACGCCTACGTAACCTGCAAGAAGATCACCGGCATCGCGATCATGGACCCGGCGAGCCAAAAGCTCGTTAAGTTCCACCAGATCAATGTGAACCCGCGCAGCCTGACGTTTTCCGAAGACGAGTCGAAGGTGTATTTCGGCTCTTTCTGGGTGGACGGTTTCTTTGAAATGGAGGCGGATTCCGGCAAGGTGACGCGGCTCTTCGCGCTCGATCCGCCCAAAGACAACCAAGCCCCGCAGGAAGTAACCTACCACGGCGTCGAGGCCATTGGTCGGAATATCGTGCTTGCGGCCAACGAGGGCCGTTCGTATGTCGATGCCGTGGATGTGACGACGGGCAAGCTGCTCGATCGGCTAACCGATGTTTCCAAGCCTTGCTGCGTCGAGCGCATCCCGTCGGACTGAGCCAGTCCCGTCCGCGCCCTGGTGAGCAACATTGGCGACGGAACCTTGCAGCTGATCGAAGTTGGAGAAGATGGAAAGATCCGGTCGCTGAACAAGGCGCCGGTCGGAAGTATCTGTTTACCGTTCACAGCTGTGATTTTCTAAGTGCGTTTGAAGAGTCATTGGTGCGTGCGGGCACCCACCCTACGGCGAGAACGATGTTCGTTGGGCGGCGGGGAGCGATGTCTTTCCCCGCCGCTCTTTATTTTGCGTCGAAGAAAAGGTGTCAGGATGATTTTTCTGGGGTTTTGCGTGGGCGGCCGCGGGGGCGGAGGGTGAGGTTCAGGCCCAGACGGGCGGCGGTTTTGGCTTTCCATAAAGCGCTTCCAAGCGGCGCCCCGCCTACGGCCTACGGCCTAGCAATGCACCTCCTTGAGTTGATCCTCGGCCATCGGGCGATTCAGTTCCGCCAGCCAGCTGCGGGGTGGGTCGGTGGGCCATTCACTCAAATGCGAGCGCAGAATCGCGGCGTTTTCCTTGGGCGAGGACCGTGCAAAGGCAGAACTCCACCGCCAATCCTCCGCACGCCTCACCAGGCCGGCGCGCAAGGCGTTGGCCTCCACGTATCGGCACAGGGTCAGGAAGTGCGCGTCCTCCTGAGCCGGGAAGCTCTTGAACCGTCCTTGATACAAAGGCCCTTCAGCCGGTGGAGTGGTAATGCGCGTGCCAGCGATGCGTGTGGGTCACCGTCACCCACTGCATCCAGGTCGATAGGTTGCTGCGGCGAACGGCTTGCACCACGAGATGCCAACGGTTTGGCATCAGGCAGTACGAAAGCAGCCGCACCGCGTCCGGCCGCGAAAGCGACTCCGCCACGATCCGTTCGAACGCCTCGTAGTCAGCGGGGCTTCTCGAACATCACCAGCCGCATCACCCGCCGGTTGAGGAGGTGATACACTGTTCCCGGCTCCTTCCGTCGCCCCGGTCGTGGCATTCCCCCCAGATTACCAGCCCTCCGGGCGGCCCGTCAAAAATCATCCTGACACCTTTTGTCAATATCCTGACACGTTTTACCCCTCTTTTGGCCCTCCGTGTCAGAATCTGGTTTTGGATGTCTATTTGTGGTACGATGGGAGGGCGGAAGCTCCTCATGAGAATGACGGTATTCATCCTGGCCGGCCTTGGGGTCGGAGGTGCATGGCTGTTCGCCACCGGCTGGTGGCGGGCGGCCTTTGCGCCTTTTGGGATAAACGCTCGGAAAATGACCGTGGATCGCTTGGGGCTTCTCGTTCCCGCGACCGATATCGGGCGGGTGGAGGCGATCTTTCGCTCTTTCGCCGGGGGGTTTAACACCATGATCGCGCATCGCTCTTCCACGGCATGGGAGCAATACTGCGATTCGGTGCCGGTTCTGTTTCAGCCTTTTGCCCATGAGGGAGCGGCGATGGGGTACACGCTGCGGCACGTATTTCGCTATCGGCCCGAGGGGTTCGAGGCCCGACTCGTGAAGGCCCGTCCAGGCTTCCGTTATCTCTACTATGTGGGGCTGGGTTTTTGGTGGGGCATGCGCGAGGTGGCCCCACGCCGCGTGCAGGAACTGGTTGAAGGACTCGACCCATTGCACCGGCACCTGTGCTTTGACGGCTACGGCTTTAAGCGCGCCTTTTTCGATGAACCGAGGGACGCCTCGGCCCTGCGCCCGTTGGAGGAGTTCGAAGGCTACGCCCGCAACGCGGCCTATCAAGGCGTGGGCCGGGCGTATTGGTTCCGCTTTATGGGCGATGCTTGGGTTTTGCTTGACCGGCTGCGAAATCTGGGCGATTATGCCGCGGACGGGGCGGCGGGCGCTGGGCTTGCGTCGGCGTTCGTGCATCCCGACCGTTTGGAATCGGCCCGCCGGCTGGCGGTCAAGATGCCGGAAGGTTGGCAGCCGCATTTTCATTTGGGCATGTGCTTTGGACTGAAGGCCCGCTCGATCAACGATCCGCGCCAATTCGACCAGGACATGGCCGGGGTCCATGAAGGTGTGCGCGATGCCGTTTTGGCTTCGATCCGGTGGTGTGATCGGATCGAACAACAGGTACGAGCAGAACAGTTGACCGACGGGTATCGGCAATGGCGTGCCTTGGTGACGGCCTGGATGGCGGCCCATATTGAGTATCCATTGACCCGGGTTCGTTCGGAAGTCGAGGCCTCGGAGCCTATGATTTCGCGAGATTCAGCCGAAGTGGCCTAGGGGGAGAAGAAGGCATGTTGGATTTTGAGGCAGCACGTCAGGAGCTTTTGGGTTGGTTGGCCGATGCGCTCCGAACGCCCGTGGAGCGGATCGATCTCAACAAGCCGTTTAACGAGATCGGCCTGGACTCGCTCGATGCCGTGCACATGATCGCGACGATCGAATCGATCATCCAACAGGAGCTGCCGGAGGACGTGATGCGCCGTGTGCGCTGTCTCAACGACATTTTCGACATGATGCGCGTACGCGTCGCCGCCGCGTAAGGCAAAAGACCGGCTGGAAAGCCGGTCCCACGCTGCACCCGCTCGAACCCTGGTCCCGCACCTTGAGTTTTGCACGACACGGCCATGGCGGACGACATTGTTATTACGGGGATGGGAGTTGTTTCGCCGATCGGATGCGACGAGCAGCGCTTTTGGCGTTCGCTTTGTAAGGGGGCCCCAGGCACTTCGACCGTCGATGGTCTGGACACCACGCAATTGCCTCGTGCCATCGCCTGCCAGGTCCGCGAACCGTTTGTGTCCGATGCCTTTGGAGGGCGGGCGTCGCAACTGGCCGTTGCGGCCGGGAAGCAAGCGATTGCGGACGCAAGCCTCGTCAACCAAGTCGACCCGCATCGTATCTTCGTCGTGGTCGGTACAACAATGGGCGAGACGGAGTTCATCGAAGAACGTCTCACCGCTCCTGCCGATGACTGGCTGACGACGGAGCACGTGCAGCGAATCGTGTCTGGGCGGCCAGGGTCGATCGCCGCCAATGTGGCCCAATCGTTGAAGGCGGATTGCCCGGCGTTGGATCTCTACGGAGCCTGCGCCGCGGGCAACATGGCCCTCGCCTACGCCCGTCGCCAGCTTTTGGCCGGCCGGTGCGATGTGGCCCTGGCCGGTGGGGCGGACGGCTTCAGCCGGCTGGCTTTTTTGGGATTCATGCGGCTGCGCATCATGGCCGCGGGTGTTTGCCGCCCGTTTGACGAGCGACGCGACGGATTGCTGGTGGGCGAAGGGGCGGGCATGTTTGTCCTGGAGCGGGAGTCATCGGCCAAAGCACGGGGGGCGCGAATCCGCGCGCGGCTAGCTGGGTGTGGGGGAAGCTGCGAAACGTATCATCCGACGCGGCCCGATCCGGAAGGAGACGGGCTGCTGCGCTCGACGCAAGCGGCGCTGGCCGATGCGGTCGTTTCTCCGGAGGACGTCGACTATGTTTGTGCCCATGGAACGGGTACCCCGCACAACGACGCCGTGGAGGTGGCGGTGATGGAACGTCTGTTCCGGCGCGGCGTCGCCTTCAGCTCAATCAAAGCACTCACCGGCCACACCATGGGCGCCGCCGCGGCGCTGGAGGCCTCCTGCTGCGTGTTGAGCCTCGAACATCAAGTGCTGATCCCGACCTGGAACCTCGAGCAAGTCCTGCAGCCCTGTTCGCTTGATGCGGTGCGCGATGGCGTGCGGCCCGCGAAGCTGGGTTGCTTGCTGAACAATTCCGCCGGCTTCGGCGGTTACAACAGCAGCGTCATCCTCTGCGCCGCGTGATTTCGTGCGGGCCGATTTGAAGTCCCGTCCTAAACCCACCGGGCTCATGACATCTCCGCGTATGGAGGCTATCATGGCTGAGCATGATGACTCCTACAAATATCTGCAAACACCTCGTGCAGCACTCCTTTCGGCCCATTCGGATATGCCCCTCGAACGGGCGAAGCTTCGATGTGCGGCACGCCGACATGTGTGCATGGTCGCGCCGAACCTCATCTACGTCGGCATCCCTGACCCTGATGCGGAAGGCCTGGTCGTTCAGGTCGTGGAATGTGCGATTTTCCACGTCACTTCGATCGAATCGATCGACGGCAAGCCTAACGAATCCTACGGCAGACGACGTAAAACCAAATAAAGCGTCCACGTGAATCAGAATACTTCCAAAGGTCAAGACGTCGTCATCACGGGCGTGGGGCCGGTCACGTCGATCGGCGTGGGACGGGAGGCCTGTTGGCGGGGCCTGGTGGGGGGGCGTGTACAGGTCACTTCTCGTACATTGCCGGTCGATTTAGGGCGGTTCGTTGAGCTTCCTATTGCGGCCATGCCGGCAAGCCATGAGGTACCGGGCCTGGAAGCGCACATGGGTTACCTGGCCGAACAGGACTGCGCCTCCGCTCGCGATTTGGGATATGCGCTGCTGGCAATGGAACTGGCGATCGCCGATGCCCAACTTGATTACGACCGTGATCGCAACGCCATCGGCATGGTGCAGGTCTTCGAAGCCCCCGGCGTGGAGCGCACGGTATCGGAGCTATTCCAGCTTTTCGCCGCCGGTCCCCCCATCGACGGCCCGCCGCACGTATACGACCTGTTGGCTCAGCGGTTCTACAACATGCAGCCGTTTCTCTACGTCCATTTGGCAGGGAAGGCGCTGGGGCTTCGCGGCTTTTGCACCAGCGTTCACAATGCCTGCTCCTCAGGTGCGTTTGCCCTGGAGACGGCTGCCCAGTGCATTCGAGCGGGTCAGGCCGACGTGATGATCGTTGCCGGTGGGGAAGCCTTTGATACCGCCGTCCGGCTGGAGTGGTTCCGGCGGCTGGACTTGTATGCACGCATGGTGCCGATGCGGCCCTTCGAACCTGGGCCGACCGGTTTTTACGTCGGCGAAGGGGCCGGCGCCATCGTGCTCGAATCCGCGGCGCATGCACGGCAGCGCGGGGTGAGGTCTTATGCGGCCTATTTGGGAGGAGCCTTTGCCCATCAAGGATGGAAGCAAACGATTCCGGATGTGCGTGCCGGACGGCTGCGGAAGGTGATCGCTGGTGCACTGGTTCGTACTGGGGTTTCGCTCTCCGAACTGGATCTCGTCGTACCGCACGGCGCGGCCACAGCGGTGTCGGACAAATACGAGGCCGCCTGCCTGGCGGGCGCCTTCGAAGGGCAAAAAACGCCGGCCGTCGCCGCGGTCTTTAAGCCTCAATTTGGGCATATGTTGGCCTCGTGTGGGATCATCGAGACCATTGCCGCCGTGCTAGCCATGAGGCAGCAAACACTGCCGGGAGGGCCGAATGAGGCCCATGAGCAATCGGTCCTCCCGATCCCGCTTTTCACCGAGCAAACCTCGCGGCCCATTCGCACGATGCTAAAACTCGCCACCGGTTTCACCGGCCACGACGCGGCACTCGTATTCCGCAAAGTCGATTAGCATGGCTGTCCCATTCTCCGCCGCGAGGATTGAGCAGAGCGGGTCTTTCCCGCCGTCGGGTTAACGCTGAGACTTCGTCCCGCGCCCCGCGCGCGGCGGAATGGGGTACACCGGCGCTTGAAAGTCCTGTTCAATGCGGCGGGCCGAAAGTTTTCACCTTCGGCCCGCCTGGTTGCCCTTGCTCGAGCGACTCCCCCAAGCCGCTCGACGATAGGCTATGTCGAATCAGTGACCGGCTTTCAAGCACCTCGCCGGGGCTCACGCTGGTTACAGCAGCGACAGAATCTGAGCCGCTTGCTGATTGGCCAGCCCGAGCAGATTGATGCCCGATTGGATCAAGACCGTTTCGCGGTTCAGGTTCGCCGTGACCAGGGCGAAATCCGTATCGCCGATGACGCTGCCGGCTTCGGTCAAGCCAATGCTGGCGGCTTGCAACGAGTTAATGGCGCTGCCCACCTGGAACTTCTGGAAACCGCCCATGCGGCCGCGCACGCCCGCCACTTCGGCGATGGCCTCACGTACAGCGGTGAGTGCTCCGGCCACGTCCTTGCGCAGCTCGGCGGTGCCGCCGGACTTGAGCTCGCTGAGCCGCTTCGAGGCATTGCCGCCTCCCAGATTGTAAGTGGCCAGCGAGTCGATCCCGATGGTGGCTCGGGTGTCCTTGGTCGTGCCCAACTGGAACGTCGCGCCGCCCGCGGCCTTGACGGTGAAGTTGGTGCTGGTGACCGCTCCGGTATTGCCCCTTCCGAAGTTCTCTTCCAGGGTGAACTCCAGGCTCAGGCCGTTGGCGTTGTAGGAAACGTCCAGACCGTCGGTGCCGGCGGTTTCGCCGTTGACGGTGACCGTGGCATCCCTGCCGAGGGTCTTGCTATTGTTGCGGACGTCGTTGGCCGTGTTGGAGTCGCTGGTCGCCGTTCCATAACTGGAGTTGATGTATCCTCCGGAAAGCACTTCCACGCTGACGAAAGCATCCTGTCCGTAGGCAATCGAATTGAGCTTAATGTTGGTGGAATTCTGAATGGCCGAGATGCCCGTTTGGTCCTTGGCGGTGTTGATGGTAGAGACCATCTGTGCCTGGGTCAGACCGCTGGTGAGCGTCAACGTGGCGGCACCGAGCGCTCCCTGAATCACGACTTGCGTCGTGCCGGAGGTTCGGGCGGTTCCGCTGACGAAACCGAAGGAGGCCGAAGCCACCTGGGCCGAGGCCACGCGCGTGACCGTCAGAGTGGTATCCGACGTGCTCTGGCTTCGCGAGAAGACGCGCAGATTCTTGAGATACTGGTTGCCGGTGAAATTGCTGGTCTGAATACTAAAGCTGCCATCAATCAGCTTCTTGCCGTTGAAGTTGGTCTGGTTCACGATCCGGTCGATCGCGGCGAGAGCGTCGTCGACTTGCGACTGATTGGCGGCGATTTCCGCCGCCGTCAGGTTGGCCGAGCTGGACGAACCCGCCACCAGCGACTCGATCTCGTTGAGCAATGAGCTGATCTCCCCGATGGCCTTATCGGCCACGGTGAGAATCGAATCGGTCCGCTGATTGGACGTTAAGGCCGTGTTCACCGCGGTCAATTCGGCATTCAATGACGACAAGGCGATCAGCCCGGCGGGATCATCCTTGCCGGCGTTGATGCGCTTACCGGTCGTCAACTGCTGGACGCTGGTTGACTGGGCCGCCGCGTTGGCGTTAAGAATGTTGAGCAATTTGATGGTGTTACTATTCGTTACGGTCAGTGCCATACCATACCCCCTTTGCACGCCGAACGCGGCGTGTACAGGACAACGTCACTCGTGGCAACGGTAGGATATAAAAAAGGCAAGTGCCAAATCGGAAACAAAAGTTTCTCGATAACCGGCCCCTGGACGGCCGGAAACGCTTCTTTCGGTCAAGTGCGCGAGTCGAGGGACTGCGTCCGTTTTTCGCACCTCGGCCTTGGACGGACCGCGTGCAAGGGGGGGACACAGCCTAGGAACGTCCGATCGCCAATGTCTGGATCCTTCGGTCAGCGTTTGGTCGCGTGAGGCTGTGGCCGGTTTGAGCGCTCGCCAGAGCCAATGAGCGGCAGAATTATCAAGAGGCCGCGAGCCAGCGGTTTCTGGAGGCGGCGAATAAGGCGTTTGAATCCTTGCCGAGAATCCGGGGGTAGGACGAAAGCGCGATGAGTTTCAAAACCTGCAACTGGTCGGGCTTCGTTCATGGCCAATCCGAGGATTTGAGAAGCATCTTGTTTTCTATCGACCGCTGGAAGGAGGGGTGCGGAAGGATATTGGACGCCGAGTAGACGGAAGCTGGGTCTGCCGTAGTTCGTTAGGTTTGCGGACTGGGGGTCACGGCGCGAATGGCGTTGACGAAGTCCCTGCAGCTCGCCTCGATGCAGCGGCGCCAGTCGTCGCCGTAGAGGCCCCGGTACTTTTGGTCCTCATAGGCGAAGATGACGCTGCGCGAGGCGTTGACGATCGCTCCGGTTCCGTCCAGTTTAAAGCAGAGGGCCACCTCTTCGGCCGACTTGCCCTGGGCGCCATAACCCGGCACCAGGAACAGGCAGTGCGGCATGGACTCGCGAAGACGACGGGTGGTTTCGGCATTCACCGGGGCCACGACGGCGCCGACGGCGCTAAAGCCCTCTTGACCGATCAAGCCCTCCGTTCGCGACCATTGATCGACGAGCTTGGATATCCGCTCGGCCAGGGTGATGCCTTCCGATAAGCGAACCTGCTGGAGCTCCACCGCCGATGGATTGCTGGTCTGGACGAGGACAAACACGCCCTTGCCTCCGGCTCGACACGAATCCACGAAAGGCTTCACGCCGTCGTAGCCCAGGTAGCTGTTCACCGTGACGGCGTCGGCGGCGAAGGGCCCACCTGCGGCGTTCATGCCGCCTCCCAAGTGCGCCGCCGCGTATTGTTCGGCGGAATGGCCGATGTCGCCGCGCTTCACGTCGCCGATTACGATCAGGCCGGCCTTTTGGGCGAGGCGGACGAGCTCGAAATAGGTTCTGAATCCCGCGGCATGGTAGGGCTCAAAAAAGGCGACGTTGATCTTGATCGTCGGTACGTGTGGGGCCACGATTCGGATCAACTCGGCGCCAAACTGGAGAAGCGCGTTGGCCGCGGGCTCTGCATCCCTTGGGTCGGTTTTGGACTCGGCAGGGTGTTCAAGACCATGTTCTTGGAGGATGGCTGGAGGCAGGCGTTCGAACAAGGGATCCAAGCCCACGCAGACGGGGGCGTTCGTCCGGCCAATGGCCTGCAAAAGCCGATCGGCGAAGTGGGCGGCAAAGCAGTGCGTATTCAACAGCGCCGGCAGTTGAGCATTGAAGCGGGATCGCGGCAGAACCTCGTCGGCGCCGGCGGCGCTGGCGCGGCGGGCAAGCTCCTCCTCCACGTGCGAAACAAACGCGACGATGTGGGGCCGGTCGGCCCGCTCGCGGGCAACGACAATGGCGCGAAGGGCTTCGTCGCCGGAGGCGCCAAGATCGACAATCACCAAAGGTAACGGCCCCTCGGCCAGGCGGCGGGACAACTCTTGGGCCGTTCGCACGGAGGTCGATTCAATTCCCAGCGAAGCGGCCGTCGACCGAATCTTGGTCGCAAAGATCAAATCTTGGACGAGGATCAGAACGCCACGCCTTTGCTCGTGCGTGTTAATCATCGAAAAGAATCCGAATCGACGACGGGCAGGGCGCGCTGCGCGTGTAACGGACCTCCAGCTTTTTCGTGACTTCCTGTCCGCGCACGAGGAAAGTCGTGGCCACCCGCGTGTCCGGATCGACAAACCGCTCGACGATCTTGTGACGCACCGGCTTTCCGTCCTGGGCGAACGACTCCAGATTGCAGATGAGAGTCTTGGTTTGGGCCTCCCAGTCCCCTTTGAGCACGGCGGGTCCAGCGCTGGACAAATTATCAAGCCAGACGCCGTGGTATTTTTTTTCAAGCGTGTTGTAGGTGACGAGGCCCAAGGCGCGGAATGCCGAGGTCCCGGTGCTCGTATACGACCGCTGCAGGACATGCTGGTCCAGAACCCAGCGGTTCTCTTCGGTCCCCTTTACGGTAGCGAGAACGTTTCCGCGCTCGTCGTAATGAGTCTCGACGACGTTCCATGGCCCGACGAACAACTCTAAGTTTGCCAGTTCCGGAGTCGGCGGTTTGGCTGAAACGGGCGTCTTGGCTGAATCCTGACCAGGTTCCGCGCCGCCCGCGGACACCATCGCCAAGGCGCTCATTGCCAGAATGACCGGCGCGGCTGCAGCGGGCCTTTCTGCGAATATCGGCATGATGACGGCTCCCTCGATCGCTCTTGGACGATTGGCCCATCGCCAATCGGCTCCCGACTTGGACTATTCTACGCGCCGTTACTCCACTTCCAACGGTTCCATTGACGATTTCCCGTTGATCCTTATGTTGCCTCCGGCGACGTCATGCAAGGCATTTCGGGCAATTTCTTCCTGGCCGTTTCCACTGCCTACCTGAGCGCCTGCGGTGGCTGGTGGTTGTTGACTCGCAGCTATCCTAAGTACAGCACCCCGTAAGAGGAGTACGGATTTCTTGATGTTTTGACTGCCTACTTGTCGATGGAATCTGCCAGGTGAACATGGAGGTTCTTCATGCGCGGACGCAAATCGACGCTGA
>Ga0187892_10010662_pt1 | contig 11554 bp, 3 predicted proteins | sample MA1701073metaG_FD_139345 | JGI IMG/M metagenome (GOLD analysis project Ga0187892, IMG submission 139345) | Bio-ooze microbial communities from a basaltic lava cave in the Kipuka Kanohina Cave System on the Island of Hawaii, USA - MA170107-3 metaG ... | reverse complement strand
GCTCGACAATGATCTCACCACGCGCGAAGGTGCCCGGGCGCGCATCGCCCGCCCCGGACCCCAGACGCAGACGTGCGGTCGCGGCCCGGCTGCTCGGGTCGGCCGCAGGCGCAATCGTCCGAACTGCGGCCGCCACCGATGCCTGCGTGCCTTCTATCCGTAGCGTTGCGCGCTGACCGGTCTTCACGAGCGGGAGATCGCGCTCGCCGATTTGCACCTCGACCTCCATCGCTTGCTCGTCGTAGACCATGGCCACCGGGCGCGATTGTCCGGCAAAGTCCCCGGACGCCACGTAATCGCCGACGGAGACGCTAATTCCGGACACCCGGCCGGCAAATGGCGCACGGATCACCATGTTGGCGACGCGTTGACGCGCAAGCGACACGAGCGCGCGGGCTTGCGCCAGTTGGGCCCGCGCCGCGCGGATTTCCTCGGCCCGCGTCCCGGTCTCGGTCATGCTCCATTGCTGCCGGGCGGAATCGAGCGCGGTCTTGGCGATCTCGATCTGGGTCTGCGCCGCCTGCACCTGCGCCCGCGCCTGCTCCAGCTGCAGGCGGGCCTGATCCACCTGCGCCGCGGCGACCGCGCCCTCGCGGAAGAGCTGTTCGTGGCGCCTGAAGTTCTCCTCGGCGACGCGCAGCGATGCCTGCGCAAGCGCGAGCTGGGTCTCGGCGGCCTTCACCTGATTCTGCGCCTGCGTAAAGTTGTTGAACGTGACTTGCCGCTCCTGCGGCCGCGGTCCGCTCTCCAGCGCGGCCAGGCGCGCCTGAGCCGCCGCGGCAGCGCCCTGAGCCTGAGCAAGCTCGGCCTGCTGCTCTGAGGCATCAAGTTGGACAAGTACCTGTCCCGCGGCCACGCGCGCGCCATCGTGCACGAGCACGCGCACCACGCGGCCACTCTGCTTGGGAAACACCTCCGCGGTTCGAGCTGACGTCACCGTCCCGCTGACCTCGACGGTGCGTGCCACCGACCCCACGGTAACCACAGCGACCTCGACGGGAACGCCCTGGGGACCGGCCTGGGGCGCGGCGGCCTGCGGCCGGCGGCCGCGCATTGTCATCGCGACAACGCCCGCGATGATCACGAGCAGCAGAACAATCCACCAGCGGCGCATCACAAAAGCCTCCTTCTAGCCCTGGAGACGCCTGCGGCGGATGTCGTCGTCGATCGCGAAGCGAAGCCTGCCCAGCACGGTGAAGGCAAACTCACGCACCGAGCCTACGCCCGCCGGGACATCCGACGGGGTCAAGCGCAGCACGGTCCACCCCCGAGCGAAGACCCCCCAGCCCCCCTCGGTTTCGCGGGCGCTGAGTTCGTACTGCTCGAGGTCGGCGTCGAAGAGGCGATCGAGCAGATCCGCGGCTTCCTTGATGCGCGGGACATCGGCCAACCGCACCATTGGCCTGCCGTTGATGAGGATCTCCCCGAATGCGGTGCCGCCCTCGGTCCCTTCGCGCACGGTGAGTACCAGATAGTTTGCGGGCACGCGCCTGTTGATGGAAATCCGCCGCGCCTGCAGGTCGGCAAGCACATACTGAACCCGCTCCACGGTCCGTGGATGGTCGGCGAAAGCGCCGAGGTCGGGGCGGGGCGCAAACTGCTCCAGCCGGTGCAGGCGCTCGAGCATCGTCAGGACGCCGACCGGGCTATAGGGCGTCTTTGTCAGATAGCCGACGGCGGTGAGATCGGCGTCACGTTCCAGATCGCGCGTATAGCCCGAGAGCAGGCCGGCTGAGACGACCTGCGCCCCCTGCGCGATCCGCGCGTCGCCGGTAAAAATCGCAAGGAGAATGGTGATCAAGGTCGCCTGAGTGGCGCGGCGTTGCATCTCCATGCCATGCGCCTTGGCGGCATGCACAATTTCGTGGGCGATGACGGCGGCCAGCTCGTGGTCGCTGCGCACGTATCCCAGCAGTCCGGTCGTCACGTAGATGAACCCGCCTGGAAATGCGACGGCGTTGACCTGGTCGAGTTCGACCGCCTTGAACGTGTAGGGCAGGCGGGGCCGTTCGGATACAGCGGCGATGGTGGTGCCCATCTTCGTGAGGCGATCCTGCACCGCTTGGTCCCGCACGATCTTGAACCGGGATTCAATCTGGGCGGCGCCCTGACGCCCAATACGGATCTCCGTATCCTCGGCGGGCGCCGCCGCGACCGTAGCCGGCCACAATGACGGCAGGCGGCCCACGGGGGCGGCGAGGGACGCAAGCAGAACAAAAAGGAGCGCGCAGATGCGCATGCGAGGGATCATCCCCGCGTCACGGGACGAACCAATCCGAAGGCCCCGCGCGCATTCGCCGTCGTGAGCTCCCCAACCGTCCCGGCCGACACGCCGCGGGCGTGCGCGATCGCCCAGGCGATCAAGGGCAGATAGGCGGGTTCGTTGCGCCGGCCCCGATGAGGCTCGGGAGGCAGATAGGGCGCGTCGGTCTCGAGCAGGAGGCGGTCGGGAGGAACGAATCGCGCGACCTCGATCGCCCTCCTGGCGTTCCTGTAGGTCACGGGACCGCCCAGGCCCAGGTAGTACCCCCGGTCCAGACACGTGCGCGCGAGCTCGAGCGAGCCGGAAAAGCAGTGCATGATCACGCGGGCCGGCCCCACCTCCTCGAGAATACGCAACACTTCGGGGTCCGCGTCCCGGTTGTGGATGATCACCGGCAGACCCAGCTCCCCGGCCAGAATGAGCTGCCGGCGGAAGGCTTGTTCCTGGGTATCGCGCGGGGCGAAATTCCGGTAGAAGTCGAGGCCCGTCTCCCCTACGGCCACGACCCGGGGGTGACGGGCGAGCGCTGTCAGCGTCTCGAATGCACCCGGGGTGGCGTCGCCGGCGTTGTGTGGGTGTACGGCGACCGCTGCGTAGACGTCATCATGACGCTCGGTGAGCGCAATGGCGCGGCGGCTGCTGGCGAGCGAGGTCCCGACGGTGATAAAGCCAGCCACGCCGGCCGACCGTGCGCGCGCGACCGCGGCCTCGCCGTCGGCGGCGAATGCCTCGTCGTCCAGGTGTAGGTGGGTGTCGAAGAGCTCGAGCGTCACCCTTCCAGTCTACTGAAGCGCTGACCCCCACCGCAACCGCGGGGGGCCAGCGCTTAGGGCCTAGAAGAGTGGAACGCGAGTCAGCTCGTCTTTGAAGCGTCGATGTGTTGCTGTTCGACGGGCTTGCTGATCTTGGGAATGATGGCCATGAGCGCGGCCCGCGCCCGCTCGCGGTCGCTCAGGACCTCGAGCGCAATCTCAGCCTGATGTGTGTATCCACTTCGCGTTAGCGTGAATCGGAGATGGCCGTTGACCTCGGCCACCTCACCGACCGCGATGTCGTCCCGGCCGAGGCTGCTCACAACGGCTTGCAGCGCGTCCCGATGAGCGGCCGCATTCTTGTCGATCTTAGTGTCGAGCGGTTTGCCTCCAGAATCTTGAACCATCGCCGGGCTCCTTTCGGTCATTTGTGACGTTTTTTCCCACAATGCACACGACGTAACCGTATTCGACGCCGGAAGGGACGGACCTGGGGCGACGGCGGGCGAGGAGGCTATCCGGAAACCGCCCGGGCGCGCAGATCCACGCCGAGCCGGCCCTCAGGCCCCTCGGCCGGCTCGCCCATGACCACACGTACGGTATGCGTGCGTCCATCATCCTCGAGGGGGATCTGTGACGGATCCACAGGCTGCTCATCAAGGGTGGCGGCGGCGACGCCCACGCAGCGGCGCTCCGGATTTTCGACCCGGATCTCATAGGTCGTCTGGCCGAACCGCCACGTCATCGTGTATTCGGGCCACACGGTGGGGATACAGGGATTGACCTCGAAGGCCTGGCCCCGCCGCCGAAGCCCCAGGATCGTCTCGATCCCAAGCCGGTACAGCCACCCGGAGGAACCCGTATACCAGGTCCAGCCTCCCCGCCCCACGTGGAGTGGATGCACGTAGACGTCCGACGGTACCGCATACGGCTCGACTTTGAACCGCTCCACTTCGGGCAGCGAACGAGTGTGGTTGATCGGATTGACCATGTGGAAGAGCTCCACGGCCTCATCACCGCTTCCAAGCGCCGCCATCGCCATTGCGACCCAGACCGCCGCATGGGTGTACTGGCCCCCGTTCTCGCGGACACCGGGCACGTAGCCTTTGATGTACCCGGGGTCATGCGGGCCCTGGTCGAACGGCGGGGTGAGCAGCACGATCAGCTTTGCCTGGCGGTGAATCAGGTGGGTCCGCACGGCATCGAGGGCACGTTCCGCGCGCCGCGGTCGGCCGGCCCCAGAGAGCACCGCCCACGACTGGGCGATGGAGTCGATCTTGCACTCCTGGTTCTGCGCCGAGCCCAACGGTGTGCCGTCGTCGTAGTAGGCGCGACGGTACCACTCGCCGTCCCAGGCGAGCTCGAGCATCTCCGCGAGTCGCCTCGCCTCGCTCTCATACCGTATGACGCGGGCCTCGTCGCCACGGGCAGCGCAGAGCGGGGCAAATCGGGTCAGCACGCTGAAGAGGAACCAGCCGAGCCAGACGCTCTCGCCCCTGCCCTGATATCCCACGCGGTTCATGCCGTCGTTCCAGTCGCCGGTGCCGATAAGCGGCAGGCCGTGCACGCCGGCCGTAAGGCCTCGCTCGATCGCCCGCACGCAGTGCTCGTAGATCGTGCCTTGGACTGAGGATACCGCCGGAGATCCGGACGCTTCCAGCTGGTCGGGGGCGAGTGGGGGCGCTTCCAGGAAGGGACGGGTCAGATCGAGCACATCGCGGTCTCCGGTCACGTCCACGTAGTTGGCAACGCTGAACGAAAGCCAAAGGAGATCATCCGAGCAGCGGGTGCGGATACCGAAACCGCTCTGCGGCTGCCACCAATGCTGGACATCGCCTTCCACGAACTGGCGGGAGGCCGCGCGGAGAATATGATCGCGGTAGAGGTCCGGGCGGGCCAGGCCCACCGCCATGACATCCTGAAGCTGATCCCGAAACCCAAACGCGCCGCCGGGCTGATAGTAGCCTGATCGTCCCCACAGCCGGCAGCTCAGCGTCTGATACAGAAGCCAGCGGTTGAGGATCACATCGAATGAGTCGTCCGGCGTTTTGACCTGGACCGTCTCCAGCATCGCGTCCCAGCGGCGCTGGACCTCATCCGAGGCGGCCATCGCCGCCTCGACCGACGCATAGCGGGCAATGAGATCCTCCGCGTGCCCACGGTCCTTCCCCTGTCCGAGCAGCACAACGAGACGGCGGGTCTCGCCGGGGTGGAGGGTGAGGCGCACATGCAGGGCCGCGCAGGGATCGAGCCCGGCGCCGAACTGCCCTGACAGCTGTGTGCGCCGCAGTGCCGCCGGGCTGGCAAGCGAGCCGTTCCGGCCCAGAAACTCCTTGCGATCGCCGCTTGCCGACGCCAGTTCCTCGCTCACGCCCGCGAAGGCCACGCGGCCGGGGAACGCCTCGTTGTACGGATTGCGCGCGAGCACCGCGCGGCGCCCGGTGTCGAGCTCCGTGATCACATGGAGATGCTCGCCCGCGCGCGGCGGGCCAAGCGCCCAGTCGTTGTACGCGAAGGCGCTCAGTCGCCGGTACCGACTCGTCTGATTCTTCACGGTCAGGACCGAGAACTTCACGGGGTCATCGGCGTGGACGAACACCTGCAGGTCGCAGGCGATGCCGTGGACGGAGTGTGTAAAGCGGGTGGCCCCGGCGCGGTGGCGGATGATCCAGCGCCCGCTCCTCGCCGTGCGCTGCGCCGGCCCCGGGGTCGCCGTGAAGGCGACCCCTGAATCATCGTCACGGAGAAAAATGGCTTCCGGGGTCGGATCGCTGATGGGATCGTTGGCAAACGGCGTCAGTCGATTCTCACGGCTGTGCTCGGCCCACGTATGGGAAGAGCCTGAGACGCTCACAATGGTCCCAAACTCGGGATTTGCGAGAACATTCACCCATGGCAGCGGCGTTTCTTGAGCGCCTTCGAGCACCGTCACATACTCGCGGCCGCCATCGGCAAACCCACCCAAGCCATTGTGAATCGAGAGCGCTGGAACCTCGAGCGGCGTCGACGTGTCCGTCGTCGCCGGCGCGCGCGGCCGGCGTGTCACGAAGGCTTCTGGCGTGAGGATCTCATCCGGAATCGTGTTGAGATGACCGGCCAAGTCGCCATTCTCACCGCTGAGCACGGCCCTCGCCGCGGCGTAGAGAAGCGTCCGGTCCGCCTCATGGAGGTTCGACGCGCGCAGCAGCGTCACACCGCCGGGCCGCTGCCGCCACGCGTTCCATGAGCCGCTGCTCAGCAGCGCTTCGAGCTGTTCGTTGATCTCGTCGCGGTAGCCACCGCTGGACTCATTCAGGATCACCACGTCGGCGGAAAGCCCCTTGAGCCGCCAGAACTCCTGGGCTTTGAGGACCTGGCGTACCAAGGGCATATCGATACTCTCGTCCACACGCACGAGCAGGATCGGAAGGTCCCCGGAAATCCCGTGCGGCCACAGGCTGGGCTGCCCGAGCGTGTTGCGGGCAAGTATTTCGGGATCGGCCCGCAGCGAGGCGTCAGCATACAACACCGACGCCAGACGCAGGTAGAGCTGGGCGTCCTCGGGCGTGATCCCGAGGTGGCGTAGTTGCATCTGAGTATCTGTGAACGCCAGCGCAAACGCCCGAGAGGCCGCGCCCGGATCGTGATACTTCTGGGCGAGCGCGGTCGCGGCCACGCGCGTCGGCGCCATCCCGGTGGCGAACGCCACACGGGCAAATCCCCCCGGGCCAAGACGCACACGCAGACGCAGGCTCGCGATCGGATCGAGCACGGCCCCGGTCTTCCCCGACAGGGGACGGCCATCGAGCGCGATGGGATCATCCGGGCTGCGCCCGCGCCCCAAGAACTCTGCGCGGTCGGTTTCCCACTCGACGGGCCCCTGCGAGTGCCCCTCCAGACTCAGCACGTGCACCGCCCAGGCGCCGGGCTCCTCGGGGCTGCGCGGGCGGCGGCCGCACAGGATCGCCGTGCTCTCGGGCAGGTACGCCGTCTCGAGGAAGAGCTTGCCAATCACCGGGTGGGCCAGGTCTTCCTGCGGGGGAGCCAGGGCAAGCTCGTCGTAGCTCGTGAGCTCGATCTCGCGCGGGCGCAGGCTTCGGTTGGTCAGCGAGAGCCGCCGCACCTCGACGTCCTCCTCCGGCGATACGACCACCTCGAGCTGCGTGTCGATCTCATCGTCGCGCCGGAAGAACATCGCTTTGTCGGGGAGGAATGTGACGAGGTAGTCATCCGGCTCGCGCCGCACGGGCTGGTAGGCTGTCGACCACACCGATCCGCTGCGCACATCGCGCAAGTAGATGAACTGGCTCCCGGGATCACGCGTGCGGTCCTCACGGAGTCGCGAGAGCGCGCGCCCCCTGCAGATCGCGGCCCCGCCACCCGCGTTGGTGACGATCGCGGTGTAGTTGCCGTTTGAGAGAAAGTGCGCCTGCGGATACGGCGTATGCGGCGACAGGAAACGGCGTACGGCACCTACGAGCGGAGGCGGTGGGGCCACCTGAGATCCCTCCGCCGGCCGTGGTGTGGTGATGGCGGCGTCGCGGGTCAGGCGCTCCTGGAGGAGGAGCTCGGTGGCGCGCACCCTCGGGTCGGCGTGGAAGCGCTCCACCATCATCGAATCGTTGAGCACGTTGTTGAACGCTACCAGGGACATCCCCTGATGATGCGCGAGAAAGGCCCGGACGATCACCCCACGCGTCCTTTCGCGGGAGTCATCGCGAGCGGCAAAAGAAGCGGTCGGAGTGTAATCGATTGCCTCGTAATATCCAAACCGGGCCTCGAGTCCGGCGCGGGAGAGACGGCGCAGGTTACGGACCGCCCGGTCGGGATCGATCAGGGCGGCGAGCGCGGAGGAATACGGAGATATCACGACCTCATCTTCCAGCCCACGCTTCAGCCCCAGGCCCGGGACGCCGAACGCCTTGTATTGGTAATGGCCCGCCCGATCGACGAAGGCAAAGGCCGACTCTGAAATCCCCCATGGCACGCGGCGCATCCGCGCGTGCTCTATCTGGACGCGCAGGGCGTTGCGGCAGCTTTCATCGATGAGCGTGCCGGGATAGCTCCGCATCAACAGCAAGGGCATGAGGTATTCAAACATCGACGCGCCCCACGATACGAGCGTGGGCCGGCCGCCCGCGCTCACCAGCGCGCGTCCCAGATGGAACCAGTGTTCTTGGGACACATCGCCCTTGGCAATGGCGACGAAACTTGCCAGGCGCGCTTCGGAGGCAAGCAGGTCGTAGAAACCGGGATCCGGCCGGCCCGGACCTTCGGCGTCGGCCAGGCGGTACCCAATAGCGAAGAGCCTGCGTTGCGTATCATAGAGGAAGCGAAAGTTCATCCCATCGACAAAGGCCAGCGCGTGGTCGGCCAGGGACCTCAGGCCCGGCGCGAGCTCGGCAGCATCCTCGGCTCGGTTATCGCGGGTCTGGCCCGCCATGAGACGCTGAGCGCGCTCGCCCCAGAAAACCACATCATCGGCCTGCACCGATCGGATCCCCGTCGCTTTGAATGCCTCGAGCGCCTCGCCGAATTGAATGCGCCTGCCCGCAACGACGTCGAGTGACGGATCCGGCCGCACGGGGGAGCCGAGCGCGCCGCGAAGCGCCTGCACTTCTCGAGCCAACTGTGCCGCGGCGGCAGCCGCGGACTCGTGCCCGGCGGGGTGCGCCGCAAGGGCGGCCAGGCTCTCCTCGAGCAGACCGAGGACATCTCCAAGGGCCGAGAGCCCATGAGTGGGGCCGACAGGCCTGGCGGCCAAACGGCGCAGGCCGTGTGCAAGTGCGATCAGCGCCCCGGCCAGGTTGCCGCTGTCCACCGTGGACACATAGCGTGGGAACAGTGGCGCCAGGCTTCGCGTGTCGTACCAGTTGAGCGGATGCCCTTCATAACGCTCGAGTGCCTCCATCGTGGACATCGTGCGCTCCACGCGTTCGATGAGTTCGGGGGTACGCATGTAGCCGAGGTCGTGCGCCGCTAGGGTCGAGAGGAGCGCCAGGCCGATGTTGGTGGGTGAGGTCCGACGGGCCAGGTCCTCGACCGGTGCCTCCTGGTAGTTGTCCGGCGGCAGCCAGTTGTCTTCGGCCCCCATGAACGTTTCGAAATAGCGCCAGGTCTTGCGCGCGATCCTATGGAGGAACTCGCGGTCCTCCTCATCGATATCGGACTGTCGAACACGGACCGGCCGGCTCAGCGCATACCCGAGATAGGGCGCGGCGATCCACAGAGCTAGAATTGGCAGACCCACACCGAGCGCCTCGGGACGATACGCGAGAATGGCCAGGAGCAGGACGGCCGCAAAGACGGCACTCATGCCCATCGCCCGGAGGTATTCGGGCAGTCCAAATTCGTGTACCCGCCGGGCCACTTTCGCCGCCGTCTCCCACTCGAGAAGGCGGCGCCTGGCGATGAGCCTGACCAGAGTTACCATAATCGCATGCATGGCCTGATACGCGTGATAGACCATGAACGTGACGGCGATCCAGAGCTGGGCGATCGCGTCGATGGCATCTTCGCCCACCCCGTGGAGAAATACGCGGACGGGCTGCTGCGCCCGGGGGCCGCGGAGCAATCGTGTGAGCGGCTGCACCAGGGGAGGGGCCATCACCGCGAGTGCCGCGAGGGTCCAGGCGAGCGGATTCCCAGGAAGGACCGTCCACGCCGCGGCGAGGAAAGCGGTCAGCGACGGTGCCACCAAGCTGCGCCGGAGGTTATCGAAGATCTTCCACCGGCTGATGAGCGGGAGATGGTTGCGCTCCCACCCCGAACGCGTAGGCGTCCATGGAAGCAGCCAGAGCAGAATCTGCCAGTCGCCCCGCACCCACCGGTGCTGCCGTCGGGCGTGGGACAGGACATTGGACGGGTAATCGTCCACGACCTCCACGTCCGAGACCAAAGCGGTGCGCGCGTAGAGTCCCTCTAGAAGATCGTGAGAGAGTACGGCGTTCTCGGGCACGCGCCCGCCCAGCGACACCGTGAACACATCGACGTCGATCAGGCCCTTGCCGGTGTAGATTCCCTCGGTGAACAGGTCCTGATAGGTGTCCGAAACGGCGGTCGTGTAGGGGTCGACGCCGGTCTGACCGGCATAGATGCGTGAAAAGATCGAGCCGCCGACGCTGGACATCGTTACGCTCACGCGCGGCTGAAGCACGCCATATCCTTCCGTGATGCGGGCGACCGACAGATCAAATCGAGGCCAATGCAGGGGGTGCAGCGCGATGCCAATCAGCTGCCGGGCAACATCTCGCGGGAGCCGCGTGTCGCTGTCCAGGACAATGCAGTATCGAACCTTATGGAGGACGGACAGGTCCCCCACCTGCAGCGTGAACCCCGTCGTCGCTCCACGCAGCAGCCGGGTCAGCTCTTCGATCTTCCCCCGCTTGCGTTCCCATCCCATCCACGTACCTTCGCGCGGATTCCAGCGGCGTGCGCGATGAAACAGATAGAAGCGGTCGCCGCCCTGACCGTATCGTGCGTTGAGGGCTTCGATCCCGCGGCGCGCGGCATCCAGGAGCTCTTTGTCCCCAGGGATCTCAGCCGCCGGCGCGTCTTCAAAGTCGCTGAGAATGGCGAAGTGGATGCGGTTATCGACATTGCCGAGAGCCTGCACCTCGATGTGTTCCAGCAGCGTGCGGATGCGCGCCTCACTGGTCAGCAGGGTCGGGACCACGACCATCGTCCGGCCTTCCTCCGGCACCCCGCCCCTCAGATCGAGGCGGGACAACCGGCGGGGAGGGGCGAGGTGGGGCACGAGCCATTGGACGATCGAGACCGCCAGCTCACTGGCGGGGATGGCGGCGAGCACGGCCACCCACACATCTGCGCCGCTCCCCGGCGCCAGCGCCATCGCTCCGCCTACGCCCAGCGCGGTCAGGATGCCGATCGACCCCAGATAGAACGCCGTAGCGTGGGCAAAGATGATCCTGCGGAATCGCTGTCGAAGGCCGGGGCGGTAGTCTACATCCGCCTCGAGCGTGCGGCGCCCCCCGCCGATCAGGTGGTAACCAACGTGCAGGGCGCGGTGTCCTCCCGCCGCTCGTCCGGCCGCGGCCCGTGCGCGCTCGATGCAATGGAGCGCGACACGCATTTGCGCTTCGCCGGTGCGTTCGGCCAGCTCTTCCACGGCCTGGCGATAGCGATCGCGGCTGGCGAAGTCCATCCTCGAGTAGACGCCCGCGGGATCGCGCTGCAGCACTTGCTCGACCAGACTGACCTGCTCGAAGAAGCGGCTCCAGTCGAGGCTGGCACATAGGCGCAGGCTGGTGATCGAGTTTCCGCAGGACACCTGAGCGGTCGCCTGCTTCTGGTGCTCGGCACGGATGACATCCTCGGGGGTCATTTCGGATGCGGCGAGGCGCTCCTCGAGCCGCGCGCGCAGCTGGGAGGCGCGCGGGCCATGCTCGCGCAGGCGCTCGAGAAATTGCACGACGTACGCGGTCGGAAGATGGTCGGGGAGTTCGGGCGGCGGGTCCTCGTCCGGCGTCGCTTCCAGACGGAGAAAATATCTGTCGGCCTCGATGCGGCCGTCGCGGCTCTCGAGTACCTGTTCGGCCAG
>Ga0187892_10010661_pt1 | contig 11555 bp, 10 predicted proteins | sample MA1701073metaG_FD_139345 | JGI IMG/M metagenome (GOLD analysis project Ga0187892, IMG submission 139345) | Bio-ooze microbial communities from a basaltic lava cave in the Kipuka Kanohina Cave System on the Island of Hawaii, USA - MA170107-3 metaG ... | reverse complement strand
GACGTTGGTACATCCCCATTCATTCGGTGAGGATGGCCAATACCGCGACACGTACTTTGGCTGGTTGAGCGAATGGCTGGCGAAGGCGAATGTTCAGGTTGTTGTCGCCGGAGTGGTACAAAGCCAATCAGTATCATTGGCCCGCGCATTTTTGAGGATCGAGCAGACGGTGACGCGGCTCCCAATAGACTCGGTGCTGAGCCTGTGGGACATCGCGCAGATCACCTGGGAGGCACTTCGCGCGTGGTCTTCTGCCAGCTCCTCCGCAGTGTCATGTGAGGTCGAGGGAGTGGATGTCGGATATCTTCTGGCCCGTGCGATCAGGGATGCCCATGCGTCTGGTCAGGTCTATCAAAGCCTCTACATGTACCGATGTGCCAGACGTCTAGCCTCGCGTATCGCCATCACGCGCTGCCTGTATCCCTATGAGAATCGAGCCTGGGAGAAGATGCTGTTGCTGGGATTCCGTTCGGCATCGCCGCAGACAAGAATGGTGGGCTACCAGCATGCCTCGATCACAGCAAGCCATACGAATTTCATGCTGGCTGAAAAAGAAATGACCGTCACACCGATGCCGGACGTGATCGTGACGATGGGGGAGGTCACGCGAGACTGGCTGATCCGTGAAGGCCACCTGCCGCCAGCTATGCTCAAGGTCGGCTGTGCCCTCCGGCAGCCGAGAACCGGCTCCACGGCCTGTCGCCCTCGCCGCACCGGCCGGGTAAGCAGAGTGCTTATGGCTCTCGCTACCAACCTGAACGAGTATGTGCTGACGCTCCGGTTTTTGGAGGAGGCGTTCAAGCAGCAGAACGGTCGGACCGTACGCATTCGGCCACATCCCACTATCGCCCTGAGCGATGCCTTACGGCTCTTGCCGAAGGAACGTGCCGGATTTCATTACGAGGTTTCCACCGGCACTGTTACCGAAGATCTGGCCTGGGCTGATGTCGTGCTCTATGCCTCCTCCACGATCGGACTCGAAGGCGTTGGAATGGGTATCCCGGCTGTGTACCTTGACCTCGGCGATATTCTGGATACCGATCCGCTGGGTGGATGGCATCAGTTCAAATGGACCGCCAAGGAGCCAGTGGACCTTCTAGCTGTGCTGAACGAGATTGAGGCGCTTGCGGATAGCGACTATGGAACTCGGCAGCGGATGGGTCAGTCGTATGCGCAGGCCTATATGGCTTCCGTGACGGATCGCAGTCTCCGTGTGTTCTGTGAGGCCTAGAGGTGCTCAAAGATCATGACATCGTATGCTTGGCGGGGTGCGAATGGGACTTCACTTGGCAGCCGACCCAGGAAGTCATGCTCCGGCTTGCACAAGCTGGCAACCGCGTTCTGTACGTGGAGCCAACGGGCACAAGGCGCATCCGACTGGCCGATTGGCGCCGGGTGCTGGCACGGATCTGGACGAAGGTAGCCGGAGTGCGCCATTCGGATGTCTTGCCGTCCACGATGACGATCTACGCTCCGCTCGTCATCCCGCTTCCGCACTCCCGCCTGTCTCGGCTTGTCAATCGCTGGATCGTCACACGTGGGGTCCGGCGTTGGCTGGGGCGGGCGATCGGTTCGCAGGACGTCCTCTGGGCTTATTTCCCGTCACCGTTGAATGCTGATCTGTTCAGGACGGCCGGCTTCGGCGTACGAGTGTATCAGGTCATGTCCTCGGCGGAAGCAGTGCGCCAGCACCGGGGTATCATGGAGGCGAACACGACGATGCTCAGGCGGAGCGATGTCATCTTTGCCAACAGCCGACGGTTAATGGAACAGGCCAAACGGCTGAACACTCAAGCGCACTTGTTCCGGGCCGGGGTCGATCTGGAACTGTTTCAACAGGCCGAGGAAATCAACTCCACGACTCCGTCCGACTTAAATGGAGTTCAGGGGCCACTTGTGGGTTACATCGGGGCGCTGCATCAATGGGTGGATGTGGACTTGCTGCTGCGGGTAGCCCAGGCCATGCCGGATTGCCAATTCGTCCTCGTCGGGCCTCTGGTATGCGAGATCGGCGAGCTGCGAACGCTGCCGAATGTCCACTGGCTCGGTCAGAAGTCCCACAACGAGATTCCCCGATACGTTCGGCAATTCGATGCCTGCGTCATCCCCTACCGGCAGGATGCCTACACTGAGACCAGCTATCCAGCTAAGCTCAACGAGTACTTGGCGCTCGGCAAACCAGTCGTGGCGACCCCCCTGCCTGAGCTTGTGGACTACAACCGGGAGTACGGAGAAATCTTGTATCTGGCCGCTGACGCCCCGGCGTTTGTTTCCGTACTCCGGCAGGCGCTAACCACGACGTCACTAACCATGCGCGAGCGATATCGGCAGGCGGCGCAGGACAACTCTTGGGCTGCCATGGTCGAAAAGATGGCTGGTCTGGTGGAGGAAATCCTAGCTGGTCGGTTACGTTCCACAGAAGCCGCGAGGGCCGGAGGAGTGAGCGAGTGACATGGTTCTGGTAACTGGTGCAACCGGATTCATCGGCCGGCACTTAACGGAACGATTGCTTCAAGAGGGGGCAACCGTGCGCGTGGTGACGCGTGACCGAAGTCGGGTGCCCCTGCTTTGGGCTGGTCGGGTTGAGGTGATCACAGGCAATCTGTTGAACCAAGGGGTGCGTGAGCAAGCGACACAGGGAGTCTCGCTGATCTACCACTTGGCCGGAGAAACACGGGATAAAGCCGCCATGCGGGCGGTCAACGTAGAGGCTGTGCGCGCGTTGCTAACGACAGCGGCAGAAGTGGGCGTCAAACGGATTGTGCATCTGAGCAGCGTCGGTGTCATTGGAGCCGAGGGCAGGGGGGTCGTCACGGAAGACACACCATGCCGACCCAAGAGTGAATACGAGCGGACCAAATTCGAGGGAGAGCAGGCGGTCTTGGCACTCGCGCAAGAGGGCAGGTGTTCGGCTGTTGTGGTTCGCCCCGCGATTGTGTTCGGAGAAGGCGTTACTCGTTCCCGTGATAGCTTCCTGGAGTGGCTGCGTGCGATCAATTCAGGCCAGTTTATGTTCTTAGGACGAAATGCAGTAGTCAATTATGTCTATGTCGGTGATGTGGTGGAGGCCATGCGCCAGTTGGCGGATTATTCCGCGACGGGTGCCGAGGTATTTCTGGCCGCGGACCCTGCGCCGATGCGCGACTTCGTCGAGGCTGCCGCCCAGGCCTTGGGTGTGCCGATGCCGAACAAGACAATGCCACTCTGGCTTGCCTATACCGCGGGCGCCTGCCTCCAGTTAGCCAACCGGGTATTGGGAACCCCTGCTCCATTAACTTTGTCGCGAGTGCGAGCGCTGTCCTCGCGTTGTCTATTCAGCGGGGACAAGTTGCAAACGCGGGTTGGCGTGACGCTTCTGTTCGGATACCGTCAGGGGTTGCTGCGGACTGTCCGCTGGTATCGGGAAAGAGGGGCACTATGACCTAGTCTGCGTTGGAAAGGTCAGAGTCTTTTGCGGTTTCTTGGCTTCCCATAACAATGCCATTCTCACTCTTCGGTTCAGTGAAACGTCCGTGGGTTGTGACGCTGGGAAGCGTGTGCCTTGTCTGCACGGTGCTGCTCGCCGGCGGGTTTTTCTACGCCGGACGTCTGCTGGCTGTTGAGACCTTGCCTCGTCAGGCCGACGTGGGTGTAGTCCTGGCGGGGAATTTCTCCCGTGCCAGCTATGCCGCTGATCTGTATCGACAGGGGTTGATCGGCAAGGTCTGGGTGACCAAGCCTGTCCGTGAAAGCGGGCTGGCGCAGTTGGATGCACTCGGCATTCCCTATCCGCGCCAGGAAGAGGTCAGCCGCGCTGTTCTCCTCAAGAAGGGCGTGCCGGAAGATCGGATTGAAATTATCGGGGATGGCGTCGTCAGCACGTTGGCGGAAGCCAAGCTGGTGGCGGAACTCCTGAAGACAAGGCCGGAGGTCCGCTCCTTGTTGATCATTACGACTAGGGTCCATGTCCGCCGGGCCAACGCGATTTTCCAGTACATCCTCGGACCTTCGCCCCGTGCAGCGATCAACGTGGTGGGTTCGCCGTATGATGGGTTTGTCGCAGATCGCTGGTGGACCGATCGCGAGTCGGCCCGTCAGGTCGTGCTGGAAGCAACCAAGCTGGCATTGTTCTGGGTCGCAACCGAAATTTGATGTCTAGGACGCGAATATCCGGCTCGATCCGTGTGTTGCACGTGTGCACGATTCTGCTGACGGCACGCGTCTTCATCGCTCCGCTGGTGCGCCATCTGGCAGGCCGCGGGTACGACGTCGCGGTGGCCTGTTCCGGCGCTGAGGCGGCGGACGGGCCCAGCGTCTCGGGCGTTCAGGACATTGCAGGATACCCGTTCTATCCTGTGCAGATCCCTCGGACGATCCGGCCACTCCAGGATCTCCGCGCTATCTATGAGCTTTATCGGATCATTCAACATTTCAAGCCGGACATCGTCCATACGCAAACCTCCAAAGCTGGCGTGATCGGCCGTCTTGCGGCTCGACTGGCCGGGGTGCCCATTGTCATTCATACCGCGCACGCGTTTCCGTTCCACCCGTACCTGCCAGCTCCACTGCGATGGGCCTACGCCCTGATCGAGCGATGGGCGGCCAGCTTGGCCGATCTGCTCATGGTGGACAGCGAGAGCATCCGGGCTGATGGACTGAGAGCCGGGGTCGTCCGTGATCCCGCCATGCTCGTCACGATCCCCATGGGCGTGGACCTTAAGAAATTCTCGCCTTCTTCACAAGGACCTGATAATCTTCGGGAAACCATAGGCGTTGCCCCTCACCACCTGGTGGTGGGAACGGTGGCCAGACTGGTTCCCGATAAAGGTCTCGGATGTTTCTTGCGGATGGCCTCGCTCATCCGGGCCGTGCGCGCTGATGTCCGGTTCCTGATCGTCGGGGAAGGGCCATTACGGGGGGAGCTTGAGCAGCTTGCCAAGTCGCTCGGCATTCAGTCGGCTGTGGTGTTTACCGGCCATCGAACGGACGTGCCGGCGTTAATGCAGGTCATGGATCTCTTCGTCCTGCCGACCCTACGCGAGGGATTCGGGGTAGTCTTCGCCGAGGCGATGGCGGTGGGCAAGGCGACCGTCGGGAGCCGGATCGGGCCGGTGGCGGAAGTCGTTCAAGATGGCATCACCGGGTACCTTGCTCAGCCGGAGGATCCGAAGGCATTTGCCCGCTTAGCTCTGGACTTGCTGAGGGATGAGAGGAAACGCCGCGCGTTCGGTGAAGCCGGGCGGTGCCGTGTGGAACAGTATTTCACTGAGACGCACATGTGCGAGACGATCGAGCGGCATTATCGGCGCTTACTTGCGGAGAAGGGAGTTGCGCCGTGACTCGGTCTGTGCACCTTGCCGTGAAACACGTTCTGGATCGGGTGCTCTCGGCCATTTTGCTTTGTCTTCTTGCTCCCCTGATGCTGGTTCTCGCGGCGGCGATTATGCTAGAGTCCAGGCGCCCTGCCTTGTTTGTCCAAACTCGTGTGGGAAGAAATGGTCGACTGTTCAGGGTTTACAAGTTCCGGACCATGGGTCAGGGAGCTCTAGAACAGGGGCTGGGCACAACTGTCGCCGTTCGCGATGAGCGCATCACCCGTGTTGGATCTTTTCTACGCACGTGGAGCCTCGACGAGCTCCCTCAGTTACTGAATGTGTTGAAGGGGGAGATGAGTCTGGTCGGGCCGAGGCCCACGCTCGACTATCAGGTAGCGCAGTACACGCCATTTCAGCGACGGAGACTGGAAATGAAACCGGGCATGACCGGGTGGTCGCAAGTGAATGGGCGAAATACTCTTTCGTGGACCCATCGCATCGAGCTGGATGTGTGGTATGTGGATCATTTTTCGCTGGCACTGGACGCGTGGATTCTCTTCCGCACGATTGGCGTGTGGTTGCGACGCGAAGGCCTCTATGGCCCAGACGGGGTGAACGACGATTTTGTTCGAAAGGAACAAGTCTAACGTGGCGCGGAAACCCAAGGTCGTCGTTTTCGGTGCCGGAGGTCATGCGAAGGTCGCCCTGGATGTGCTGGAGCAGATGGGAAGCTACGTCGTGGTCGGATTGTTAGACGACAGCGCCCAGCTTCATGGGACTACCCGATGGGGCTACAAAGTCTGGGGAGGACGTGATCAGTTTGCTTCGTTGCAGCGGCGAGGCATCTCGCGTCTCTTTGTGGCCTTGGGAGACAATCGTCGCCGTCAGTCAGTCTTTGAGGAGGCAGGCAAGGTGGGCTTCGAACTTGTCTCTGCGATACATCCCTCCGCTCAGATCGGCGGTCGTGTCACGATCGGGGCCGGCTCCTTGCTGGTCGCCGGCACGGTGGTGAACGTGGATGCGAGGATCGGCGAGAACGTGATCATCAATACAGGAGCGACGGTAGACCACGACTGCCGGGTTGGGTCGCACGCGCATCTGTCCCCCGGTGTGCATCTGGCCGGTGGAGTTGTCGTGGGAGAACTGACGCATATGGGGATCGGCGCCGTGGTACTGCCGAATCTGACCATCGGCAGAGCCTGTGTCGTTGGAGCTGGAGCGGTAGTGAGGGAATCCGTGCCGGATGGAGTGGTGGTGGCCGGGAATCCGGCTCGTCCTCTCCGGGAAAGTGAGGAGGACCGTGGGACCTGATTTCATGAAAATCCCGCTCTCCCAGCCGGACCTCTCGGCCGCCGAGCGACGCGCAGTCCTTGAAGTGCTGGAATCCACATTCTTGAGTTTCGGCCCCAAGCTCGTCGAGTTCGAGCGGGCCTTGGCGAAATACGTCGGCGTCCGGCATGCCGTCGCGGTGAACAGCGGCACGAGCGCGCTCCACCTGATCGTGCGGGCTCTCGGGATCGGTCCTGGTGATGAAGTCATCACGACCCCATTCAGTTTCATCGCCTCGGCCAACTGCATTATGGTTGAAGGGGCGAGGCCCGTCTTCGTGGACATCGATCCCGACACGTACAATCTGGATGTGTCCAGGATCGAATCGGTCGTCACCTCAAAAACGAAAGCGATCCTAGCGGTGGATGTCTTTGGAAGGTGCGCGGACTGGAAGGGCATTCACGCGATTGCCCGACATCACAACTTGGCCGTCATCGAAGATTCCTGCGAAGCCATCGGTGCCATGTCAGGCGGGAAAAAAGCAGGTTTGTTTGGGGATGCTGGCTGTTTCGGTTTTTATCCGAACAAGCAGATGACAACCGGCGAGGGCGGCGTCATTGTCACTGATCGGGACGATGTGGCTGCGGCCTGCCGTAGCATGCGGAACCAGGGACGAGACGAGGGACAAGGTTGGATGGAATATGCCCGAATCGGTTTTAACTACCGCCTGAGCGACCTCAACTGCGCGCTGGGACTGGCCCAACTGTCCAGACTGGAAGATATGCTGTCGCGACGGGCGGCTGTGGCTGAACTCTACCGCGAGCGGCTACAGAGCATTGAAGGGGTGATTCTGCCCCCGCCTATTACAGAGGGCCGACTGAGCTGGTTCGTGTACGTCGTTCGGCTGGCAGACTACTACAGTCGGATGGATCGAGACTGCGTGCTAGAAGGATTGCGTGCGGCCGGCATTGGGTGTAGTAATTACTTCCCGCCGATCCATCTGCAGCCCCATTATGTCCGGCAGTGGGGATACCGACCTGGTGATTTTCCGGTTACCGAACGTGTTGCTGAACGCACCATTGCCCTTCCATTCTTTAACGCTTTAACGGCCTCACAGGTGAACGAAGTGGCTGAATGCCTTGCAAGGCAGATTCATCAACTCAGGTATAGCTCGTGAAAGGGCAGATCGTAAAAGCCTTCGCCTTCCTTTCGAGCCGATACGGGCAACTTATCATCCGATATCGGATGACGCTGATCGTAGGAACTCAGCTTATCCTCATCACGGCGGCCAACCTTCTGGCCTTCGTCTTCCGCTTCGAGGGTGAGATCCCTGCCATCTATTGGGATTTGGCGTTTCAGACTCTGCCGCTTGTACTGGCAATCTACACAGTCAGCCTCTGCCTGTTTGGGCTCTTTCGAGGGCTGTGGCGGTATGTTGGCCTTCACGATCTTGGGAGGATTTTGTGGGGCTCAATGCTGAGTACGGTCGTTCTATACGGTTTGATTCGCGGAGGATTGGGCTGGGTCGAATATCCCCGGTCGGTCATTATCCTGACCGGGATTCTGGTTGCTGGGTTTCTAGCAGGCATCCGCCTGATGGTGCGCTGGTGCCGTGAGTGGCTGCAGATTGTTGGTCCTACGGCACGGCGTGTTCTGATTGTGGGGGCGGGATACGCAGGGGAGTTTCTTGTCCGCGACATGCAGGCAAACCCTGCCTACAATTGCCGGCCTGTTGCGTTCGTGGACGATGATCCTGCCAAGCAGAAGGCCAAGATACACGGAATTCCAGTTGTGAGCAAGATCGCCGACATCAAGAAGACGGTGGATCGCTTCGAAGCACAGGAGATCATCATCGCCATTCCATCGGCTATTCCGAAGGTCAAGCAGAGGATCCTAGTGGCATCTGAGGGCTGCCAGGTGCCTATCAAGACATTACCGAACATGAGACAGTTGCTGGCGGATCCGATTTCAATGCGACGGGTTCGTCCCATGAGCCTTGAAGATCTCCTCCAGCGAGAGCCGATCCAGACGGACCTCGAGGAATTGCATCCGCTTCTCGAAGGCAAACATGTCCTCGTCACCGGCGCGGGGGGATCCATCGGTTCAGAGCTCTGCCGACAGATTGCACGATATCGACCGGCTCTGCTCGTCCTGTTTGAGCGGCATGAGAACAGCCTCTACGCACTCGACCTTGAGCTACGCGAGGTGTTTCCCCTGATCAAGACCGTCGCAGTCATCGGGGATACTACCAATTTCGAACGCGTGACGGAGGTGTTCCGTGCATGTGCTCCAGACCTGATTTTCCACGCCGCTGCCCATAAGCACGTCCCGTTAATGGAACAGAATGCGGGAGAGGCTGTTCGGAATAACGTGTTCGGAACTCGCATTGTCGGGGATGCGTCCCTTGCGGCCGGGGTTGAGCGCTTCGTGTTGATCTCGACCGATAAGGCCATCAATCCGAGCAATGTCATGGGAGCAACGAAGCGAATCGCTGAGTGTCTTGTGCAGGAGATGAACCGGCGAGGGCCGACCCTCTTCACCGTCGTCCGGTTCGGCAATGTCCTTGGAAGCAACGGGAGCGTGGTGCCCCTCTTTACGGAACAGATTCGGAAGGGAGGGCCGGTCACGGTGACCCATCCAGAAATCAAGCGCTATTTCATGACCATCCCTGAATCCGTCCAGTTGATCCTCCAAGCGACGGTGAGAGGTCAGGGCGGCGACGTGTTCGTGCTCGACATGGGCGAACAGCTTCGGGTCGCTGACCTGGCTAGGAACATGATCGTTCTGTCCGGCATGGTGCCCGACAAGGATATCAAGATTACGTTTACCGGGCTCCGGCCCGGCGAGAAACTGTATGAAGAACTCTTCGAGCATGGAGAACGAGTTGAGCCAACCTCGCATGACAAGATCAAGCGAGCAGTGAGTCAGGTGCCCTTCGGCCCTGGAGAACTAGACCGCCACCTCAAGGAGCTTGAAACGTTCCTTCATCATCAAGACCCGGAGAAGACGATCCAGAAACTCCGAGAGATGGTCACCACCTATACATCGACTGTCAGCGACAGCCTTCGATGAGGAGACCATCCGGGATAGGGCGAAACAGGCCACTATGCGCATCCTGATCACAGGCGGGGCAGGCTTTTTGGGAAGCCATCTCTGCGACCTTTTGGTCGGCCAAGGGCACCAGGTGGTCTGCATGGACAATTTCATCACCGGTCGTCCGGAGAATCTTGCTCACCTGATGGGACACGATCATTTCAGCTTCGTCAAATATAACGTCTGCGACTACCTGCATGTGGAAGGGCGACTTGACGCCGTCATGCACTTCGCGTCCCCTGCCAGTCCCCAGGACTATCTGGAACTGCCCATCGCGACGCTCAAGGTCGGTGCGCTGGGCACGCACAAAGCGTTGGGGCTCGCTAAAGCGAAGAGTGCGCGATTTCTCCTGGCCAGCACCTCGGAGGTGTACGGCGACCCGCTCGTCAACCCGCAGCCTGAATCCTATTGGGGCAACGTGAATCCGATTAGTCCGCGCGGGGTCTATGACGAGGCGAAGCGTTTCGCCGAAGCCATCACGATGGCGTACCATCGCTACCATGGGCTGGATACGCGGATCGCGCGTATCTTCAACACTTACGGTCCTCGGATGAGACGGAACGACGGGCGAGTAGTGTCGAATTTTATCGTCCAAGCCCTCCAGGGCAAACCGCTTACGCTCTTTGGTGATGGGGCACAGACCCGGAGCTTTTGTTACGTGGACGATTTGGTGCGAGGGATCATCGCGCTACTCCTGGCTGAATCGGACAAGAGCGTGCCGGAGCGGACCGATCGGGCACGCTTCCTTTCACAGCGTACCGAACCGTCGGCTGAGAGTGTGCATGACCCGGTGAACATCGGCAATCCCCGCGAACTGACCGTCATGGAGATCGCCCGGTTTGTGTTGAAACTGACCGGGTCTGCCAGCTCTATTCAGCGACAGCCGCTTCCGGTCGATGACCCGAAAGTGCGGCGCCCAGATATTCGAAAGGCCGAGGCCTTACTGGGCTGGACGCCCAAGGTCGGGCTGGAGGAAGGTCTGCGGAGAACCATCGAATATTTTCAGTCGGTTTTAGGGATAAAGGGATAACGGGGTAGTAGGGGGACGAAAGATGAAAGGCGTCGTGCTGGCAGGAGGGCTAGGCACCAGGCTGCTCCCCCTGACCAAGGTCACGAATAAGCACCTGCTGCCGGTGTACGATCGGCCGATGATCTATTATCCGATTCAGACTTTGGTGAACGCCGGGATCAATGAGATCATGTTGGTGACTGGTGGGAACAACGCAGGCGACTTTCTCAAACTGCTCGGTAATGGAAAGGAGTTCGGGCTCAGGCATTTGGATTATACTTACCAGGAAGGAGAGGGTGGAATCGCGGATGCTCTTAGGCTTGCAGAATATTTCTCCGAGGGCGAGCTGATCTGCGTCGTGCTGGGGGATAACATCATCGAACGAAATATTCTGCGTGCTGCACGGGCGTTCCGAGAACAGAAGGTTGGCGCCAAGATTCTGCTGAAGGACGTAAAGGACCCCCAACGGTTCGGAGTGCCTGTGCTGGAGGGAGATCGAGTGGTCAAGATCGAGGAAAAGCCGACGCAGCCCCGCTCGCCCTATGCCGTGACCGGGATCTATTTTTACGACGCCCGTGTGTTCAGCATCATCAAGACCCTGAAGCCGTCAGGCCGGGGAGAGCTGGAGATCACGGACGTGAACAACGCGTACATCGAAGCGGGGCAGCTCACATGGGACCTTTTGGACGGATGGTGGACGGACGCGGGAACCGTAGAGTCGCTGCATCTAGCGAATCGGCTCGTTGCCCAAACAGGCGCTAACAAGATGGAGCCCTGATTATGCGCATCTTAGTGACAGGAGGAGCCGGATTCATCGGATCGCACCTTGTGCGTCGACTACTCGCAAGCGGAGGCAACGTTGTGGTGAATCTGGACGCGCTCCGCTATTC
>Ga0187892_10010660_pt1 | contig 11556 bp, 9 predicted proteins | sample MA1701073metaG_FD_139345 | JGI IMG/M metagenome (GOLD analysis project Ga0187892, IMG submission 139345) | Bio-ooze microbial communities from a basaltic lava cave in the Kipuka Kanohina Cave System on the Island of Hawaii, USA - MA170107-3 metaG ... | reverse complement strand
CCGTGCGTACCAGCAGGAACGGCGAACCGATGGTCGATTGCGTCGTCACGCCGTAGAACATGGGCGGCGTGGTTTCCGACAGGCTGTTCACCGGCGCATCACTCACCACCCCGATCACAATGCGATAGAAGTCGGGTGCGCCCTGCGCCGAGAGCCGCCGGCCCAATCCGCTTCCGTTGGGCCAGAACATGCGGGCCGCCGTTTCATTGATGACGACGGCGCGTTCGCCGCCGCGGACTTCGCTGGCATTGAACAGTCGTCCTTCGCGCAGTGTCAGTCCCATCGTCTCGAAGTAGTCGGGCGACACGACAGCGAACGACAGCTCCGTGGCGCCGGTGCCATTCGGCGGCGTGTATCCCTCGACAACCGTGGTCGTGGTGCCGGCAGGCTGCGCGGGCAGCCGCGACGCTACCGCGGCATGCGACACGCCGGGAATCGCCTGAATGCGGAGCCGCAGCTCCTCGACGGCCGTGGCCAGGGCTGCGCCGGCGAGACCGGTCTGGTCAAAGCTGGTGCGGACCCACGCGACGCGCTGCGGATCGACGCCCGTGTCCACGTTCTGCAGTGCGGCGAGGCTGCGGCCGAGCAGACCCGCGCCCAGAATCAGCACGAGCGACGCGCCCACCTGCACGGCCACGAGCATGCTGCGCAGCCGCACGGTGCCGCGGCCTGCCGGCGAGGTCCGGCGATCGTCACGGATCACGCTCGCCACGTTCTGCCGCGCCGACCGCAGCGCCGGCGCCAGCCCGGAGATCAGGCCGGTGGCCGTCACCAGCAGAACCGCGAACACCGCAACGCGTGCATCGATCGACAGGTCCATGTTCGATGACAGCGGAGCGGGCAGCGGTACCGCGTCGACGAGTGTCAGCCCCCAACCGGCGAGCAGCACGCCAAGAACGCCACCGGTGACGGAGAGCAGGAGCGCTTCGATCAGGAAGAGACGGGCCACACTTCCCCGCCCCGCGCCCATTGCGCGGCGCAGCGCCATCTCGCCCGTGCGGCCAATGCCGCGGGCCAGCAGCAGATTCGCAAGATTGGCACACGCGAGAAGCAGCAGCGTGACCACGATCGCAATCAACAGCCCGGCCGACGAGAACAGCGCACCGTCCTGCTGCGGGTGCAGCCGAATGTCCGCGGCCCGAAACACCGTGATGCCACGGCCACGGTCCAGCTCCGGATTCGCTTCGCCCATCGCATGGGCCAGTGCGTTCATCGCCGCCTGCGCGCGCTCCACGGTTACGCCCGGCGCCAGTCGCGCGCGCACATCGTACCAGTGATCCTCACGCCGATCGAGGTTGGTCACTCGATATGCGCCGCCCACCGGCGTCGACGAGATGGACAGCCAGAAGTCCGTCACGATGGGGGTGTACGTCCCGCTCCATTTCTCCGGACCCACACCCACGATCGTCACCGGCTGCCCGTTCAGCCGCACGGTGCTGCCAATCACCGATGGATCCGAACCCAGGCGAGAACGCCACGTCGCTGCGCTCACCACGGCAACCATCGCGTTGCCCACCACGTCTTCATCCGCCGTGAACCAGCGACCGCGGCTCGCACGCAGACCCAGCGCGTTCAGGTAGCTGGCCGTCGTGAACTCGATCGCCGCTTCGACCGGACCTTCGGCGCGTTCCCACGGGACCGTCTCGATCGATGTGGCCGCCACCGCCGCAAACGCGTCCGACTCCGCCATGTCACGGTACGCGGGGAACGCGCTCGTGCTCGGCTCGCCATCGTCCGAGTCCTGGTACACATACACGACTTCCTCCGGCCGATCGAACGGCGCCGGCCGGAACAACAATGCGTCCGCAAGCGTGAATACCAGCGTGTTCGCACCCAGCCCCACCGCCAGCAGCAGGACCGCGCCCACCGTGAACACCGGCGCACGCATCAGATGCCGTGCCGCATGCCGCAGATCCTTCGCCCACGCGCTCACACGCCACCTCCGTCCTGCGGGTTCCGTCCCTGACCTGCGCAACGCTACCGCCGTCGCAACCGCATCGCCCAACACCCGCCACCACAACCGCGCGATTCCGCGAAACCCACGCGCCCGAGCCAGTCGCGAGCGGAACAGCTCGCGCATCTCTTCGCCATGCGCTTCGCGGAACCACCGCGGATACAGTCGCAGCAACCCGTCGAACGCCCGCTCCTGAACGCCACGACGCGGACCCTTCATGCCGGCAGCACTTTTCGGCTGCGGGCAGCGCTCACCAGCCGCTGCAGACGCTCCGCCTCCGCCGTGACCACGGCCTGGCCCGCTTTCGTGATCCGGTAGTACTTCCGCCGCGGATCCGCATCACGACCCGGCGAACCCACACTCTTCACCAGACCCGCGTCCACCAGCTCCGACAGCGTTCGGTACAGCGTGCCCGGTCCCAGCTCGATGTAGCCGTCCGACGCTCGCTCCACTTCCTCCGCGATCCCCAGCCCGTGCAGATCCCCCGCCGTCAGCGCCATCAGGATGTGAAACACGGCGGGCCGCAGCGGCAGCCGGGCCGGATCCTGTCGTTCGGTCATGGCTCCTCCGTCATTTATCCATTGAGGATATATCCGCGCCGGATAAATAGCAAGCCGCGCGATACCTGGCCGTCAGCGTCCTCCGCGCCCTTCGCGGTGAGGCTCCCTCAGTCCGTGTCGCACTCTCGTGCCTCGCGCCGCTTCTGGACCCACGAGATGATGACGGCAATGGCGAGGACACCGATGGCGACGTAGACGAGCCACGAGATTTCGAAGGCCATGCCGGCGAGGCCGATGGCGCCGCCGATCATGAGGATGAACATCTTGTGGGGGAGCAGCGGATCGTGGCCGCGGCGATCGCGGCTGGTGCGGAGCATCATGGGTTAGCGGTGTCTGTCGAGGAACCGGCGCACACCCTCCCGGCAGTCGGGCGTGGCGCGGGCAATGACATTGATTTCGGCGCCGCGTGCGATGGCGTCTTCGAAGCCGATGTTATCGATGCCGTAGAGGAGCCGTTTGCAGAGGCGGAGCGCGGAAGCGGACATCACGGCGATTTCCCGAGGCGCGTATTGCCGCGCCTGCTCGAATTCCTGTGCGGTGAGCACGCTGGCGACGAGGCCGAGCGCCCGGGCTTCTGCGGCACTGAAGCGGGCGCCGGTCATGATCAGCTCGAAGGCTTTCTTTTCACCGACGGAGCGGCGCAGCAGCGCCGTGACGATGGCGGGCACGAAACCGATGTGAATTTCGGGGAATCCGAACACGGCGTTTTCGTGAGCGAGGATGAGGTCGCAGGCGAGAGCGAGGCCGGCGCCGCCGGCCAGGGCCTTGCCGTGCACGATAGCGACAATGGGCTTCTCGGTGCGGCGCATGAGGACGAACAGCTCGCCGAGCGCTGAAGCATCGTCCAGGTTTTCGAGCGGGTCCGTGCCAGCGGCCATGCGGGCGAGCTGATCGAGATCTGCGCCGGCGCAGAAATCGGGTCCCTCGGCGCGCAGGACGATGAGTCGGACGGCATCGTTTGCGCCGCAGTCGCGCACGGCCTGCGTCAGCTCGGCGACGGTCTGCGCGTCGAGGGCGTTCCGCTTTTCGGGCCGGTTGAGCGAGATCGTAGCGATACCATCTGCGATGTCGAGGCGGGTGCGCGCGTCAGGCATGATCAGCCTCTTCGTCGAGGGTAGCGGCAATGTCATCGGGCACGCGCAGCTTCATGCGCAGCATGGCCGTCGAAAAGGTCTTTCCCTGCGCGTCGGTCATGAGCGAGACGGGGCCGCCGCCGCCGAGCGCGCCGTGCAGCAGGAAGTTGAGCGCGTGCAGGTTGGGCAGCTCGAAGCGTTCGACCTTGCCTTTGACCAGGTCACCGAAGTGCTCGCGGACGCGGCGCGTCGTGAGGCGCTCGCGCAGAAACGGGTAGTATTCGGGCCGTCGGGCAATGACACCGACGTTGACGGTGTCGCCCTTGTCGCCGGAGCGAGCGTGCGCGAGCGCGAGCAGCCGCACGGTCTTCATGCCGGCACCACGTCGACCTGGAGCTGCGGTTCGACCTCGCGGCGGTCGATAAGCGCCGGCCAATACGCGACGATCTCCTGCACGCGGGGGCGGCCGCCTGCGAATCCGGTGACGGACGGTGGCCCGGTGAGCACGAGCGGCGCGATCTCGCGCGTGAAGGCTTCCACGGCTTTCTCGGCCGGTCCGCGTACCGCGAAACGGAACTCGACCTCAGCGAGATCCGCGGGTGGCGGGCCGGCGAGGTGACCGTGGGCGGCGTTCCAGCCGACGAACTCGGTTCGAATCTCATCGAAACGGAGTCCCATGCGGTCGAGGCGGGCACGCAGCACGCGATCCGCTTCCTGCGCCTTGGCGACGGCGTCCGGCCAGGCGTAGACCAGTGTACCCACAGCCTTGTAACCGGCGTGATAGGAGATCGAAACCTTGAGCTTTTCGGTGTTCGGGCGGCCGCGCACGCCGTGCACGCGCACGCGGTCGGGGCCGGCATCGTCCATGCGGATCGTCGTGAAGTCGGCAATCACGTCGGGCGTAATGTATTCGGTGGGATTACCAAGCTCATAGAGCACCTGCTCGGTGACGATGGGTCGCGTGACGCGGCCGCCCGTGCCCTGATGCTTGGTCACGATGAAGCTGCCATCCTCGCCGGCTTCGATGATGGGGAACCCGACGGTTTCGAGGGAGGGGACATCGGGCCAGCCGATGAGCGAGTTGCCGCCCGTGCACTGGGCGCCGCACTCGTTGATGTGGCCGGCGACGACGCCGGCGGCGAGACGATCCCAGTCATCGGGTTTCCAGCCGAAGGCCCAGATCATGGGCGCGTAGGTGAGCGCGGTGTCCGTGGAGCGGCCGGTGATGACGACGGTCGCGTTGCGCTCGAGCGCCGTGACGATGGGTCTTGCGCCGATATACGCGTTCGCGCTCTGGACTGCGGGCAGCACATCGGTGAGCGGGCGGCCATCATCCATGTTGCGGAGCGCATGGCCACGCTCGATCAGGTCGGGCAGCCGGTCGAGCAGGTCATCGCCCGTGACGACGCCGACGCGCACGCGACCGGCAAGTCCCTTGCGCCGTGCTTCCTCGAGCACGCGCTCGGCGCAAGCGCGCGGGTTCACGCCGCCGGCGTTGGCCACGACGCGGATATTCCTTTGCGCGCAGTCGGGCAGGATCTCGGCCATGAGCGGCAGGAAATCGCGGGCGTAGCCCTGCGCGGCGTCGCGCGCGCGCTGCTTCTGCATGATCGACATCGTGACTTCGGCCAGGTAGTCGAGCATGAGGAAGTCGATGGGGCCACGCCGGACCTGATCGACGGGCGCGCTGAGCAGGTCACCCCAGAACCCCTGCCCTGCCGCGACGCGGATCGTCTTCATTCTCAGATCTCAGGCGGCAGCGCACCGAACGGGCCCAGGTGCGGACCCGGGTTGCTGAGCGCCGTGCGTAACGCCAGGGATAGCGCCGCGCGCGTGTCTTCGGGTGCGAGCACGGCGTCGACAAAGCCGCGGGCGGCGGCAAAACGCGCATCGAGCTGGTGCTCGTAGTCGGCACGCACGGCGTCGATCTTCTCCTGCAGCTCGGGATCCGGCCGGGCCTTCCGCTGCTTCAGCTCATCGAGCTGGGGCCCGAAGAGTGCCTGGACAGCGCTTTCCCCTTCCATCACACCCATCCGGCCGGTGGGCCAGGTGAAGATGAAATCAGGATCGAAGCCCTGGCCGGCCATCGCGTAGTAGCCGGCGCCGGAGGCGTGATTCAGCGTGAGCACGATCTTGGGCACGGTCGCGCCCGCCATGGCTTCGACGAATCGCGCACCCGCGCGGATGATGCCGGATTGTTCCGCCTCGGTGCCGACCATGAAGCCACTGACATCCTGAATGAACAGGAGCGGCGTTCGGTGACGGTTGACGGTGTCGATGAAGAAAGCCGTCTTCTCCGCGCTGTCCGTGTAGATGATGCCGCCGAACTTGGGCGGCCCGCCGTGCGGGTCCTTGAGCAGGCCGCGTGCATTGGCAATGACGCCGACGGCGCAGCCATCGAGGCGGCCGGTCCCGCACAGGATCTCGGGCGCGAAATCCGCCTGGAACTCGTCGAAATGACCTGCATCGAGCAGAGCCGCGAGCACGGCGCGGATATCGTAGGGCTGGCGATGGTCCTCGGGCAGGATCGCGTACAGCTCCATTCCGTCCTTTTCGGGCGGCGCGGGCTCGGCACGTACGTCGGCATTCGCGGGCCGCGGCAGCTCGCCGACCAGCTCGCGGATACGGGCAATGCAGGCTTCATCGCTCGGCGCGCGATAGTGGGCGACGCCGCTGATGGCGGTGTGTGTCCATGCGCCACCCAGCTCTTCCGCCTCGACCGACTGGCCGATCGCGCCCTTCACGAGGTTGGGGCCACCCAACCCCATGAAGCTGGTGCCTTCGACCATCAGGATGACGTCAGACAGCGCGGGCAGGTAGGCACCGCCGGCAATGCACGGGCCCATCACGGCAGCGATCTGCGGGACGCGCAGGTACCGTCGCATGATGGAGTTGTAGTAGAAAATGCGCGCGGCCCCGTACTGCCCGGGGAACACGCCGCCCTGGTAGGGCAGATTCACGCCCGCGGAGTCCACGAGGTAGACGATGGGTACGCGGCAGCGCATCGCGATTTCCTGCGCGCGCAGCATCTTCGCGATGGTTTCCGGCCACCACGATCCGGCCTTGACCGTGGCATCGTTCGCCACAATCACAACAGGCCGTTGCTGCACGACACCGACGCCGGTAACCACGCCGGCAGCCGGCGCCTGGCCATCGTAGCCGTCGTGCGCGACGAGCAGGCCGATCTCGAGCAGCGTCTCACGCGGATCGAGCAGCAGCGCGATGCGTTCGCGCGCCGTGAGCTTGCCCTGCCTGTGCTGGCGCTCGACCTTCTCCGGGCCGCCCCCCTCGCGAAGCCGGGCCTCGAGTTCGCGCAGCTCGGCCGTCAGCGTCTGGAGACGCATCCGGTCTCCGGCCCGGCTACGGCTGCGGACCGGCTGCGACACCACGGCCGTGGCGCGCGAAGTGGTCGCGAACGAACTCGATCGGCGCCTGTGTCGGCGTTCCCGGACCGAACAATCTGGCGACGCCCGCCGCTTCGAGCGCGGCGATGTCCTCCTCTGGCATGATGCCGCCGCCGATCACGAGCACGTGGCCCATGCCTTCCTCACGCAGCAGCTCGAGCACGCGAGGAAACAGCGTCATGTGTGCGCCCGACAGGATCGACAGCGCCACCACATCGACGTCTTCCTGCGTGGCCGCATTCGCGATCATTTCCGGCGTCTGGTGCAGGCCGGTGTAGATGACCTCGAATCCGGCATCGCGGAATGCGCTGGCGATGACCTTTGCGCCCCGGTCATGACCGTCGAGCCCCGGCTTGGCCACGAGAACGCGAATCTTTCGGTCGCTCACGCTTCTTCCGGCTCCAGTTCCTTGGGTTCCTTCTTCAGTGTGAGCGCCAGCCGATCCACGCGGCGCCCCTTCATGGACAGCACCTTCAGGATGCCGCCCGGCATGGTCACTTCATCGCCCACCTTCGCCACACGGCCCAGCCGCCCCAGCACGAAACCGGCGACCGTTGTGAAATCCTCGTCGGGCAGCGTCAGCCCATACCGATCGTTGACTTCGGTAATCGTCGACCGGCCGCGCAGCTCGATCCAGCCGTCCGACTCGATGAACTCGGGTGACGTTTCGTCCAGCTCGTCCTGAATCTCACCCACGATCTCTTCGACCAGGTCCTCGATCGTGACAATGCCGGCCGTGCCGCCAAATTCGTCAATGACGATGGCCATGTGCGCCTTGTCCGCCTGCATGTCGCGCAGCACCTGCTCGACCGGCTTCGTGTCCGGCACGAACGCCACTTCCCGCACGATCTCCCGGAGCGAGCGGTCCCCGGCGCGCTGCGCCAGCCACACATCGCGGGCCAGGATCACACCCAGGATATGATCGATGGTGCCCTCGTAGACCGGGTAGCGCGAGTGCCCCTCGCTCAGGATGAAGTCCGCCGCCCGGTCCAGCGGCGTGTTCACCTCGATCGCGATGACCTCGGTCCGCGGTGTCATGACCTCGGCCGCCGCCGTCTCCGACAGGTGGAACACACCGCGGATCATCTCGACCGGCTCCTCGCGCAGCAGCCCGTGCTCGTAGCTCTGCGTCAGCAGCATCTCGATCTCTTCCGGCCGGTGCACGCGTTCCCACTCCGTCGGTGAGCGCAGCCCGATCGAGCGCAACAGCAGATTCGCCGTGCCGTTCAGCACCGCAATGAAGGGCGTGAACACCTTCGAGAAGACGATCAGCGGGCCGGCCGTCCAGATGCTGACGGTTTCCGGGAACAGCAGAGCCACGGACTTCGGCGCCAGCTCGCCCAGCACGATGTGCAGGAACGTGATCAGCGCAAAGGCCATGGTGCCGGCCACGGCGTGCCGCGCCACGAAATCCCAGGGTTCCGGCAGCCCCGCAAAGAGCGAGGCGATCAGGCTGGCGATGGTGGATTCGCCCACCCAGCCGAGGCCGAGCGAGGCGAGCGTGATGCCGAGCTGTGTGCCGGAGATGTAGTGATCGAGATGGCGGATCGCGAAGGCCGCCATCCGTGCGCCGCGGTGACCGCTGGCGGACAGCGCGTCAATGCGAGTTCGACGCGCGCCGACCAGTGCGAACTCCGCAGCCACGAAAAAGCCGTTGGCGAGCACCAGCAGAACCGCAACACTCAGCCGCCAGAACAGGCTGGCCAGACTGATGGCGCTCTCCGCTGCCGCAGGTTCCTGGATCATTCAGATCGTGTCATCGGCCCGGCGGGCCGGAAACGCTCATCGTCTAGAAGAAGATGGGTTCCCGGTACGATCCATGCACCTGCTCGAGTGCGTGCCGGATCTCGAACAGCGTCGCATACGCGCGCACCGCTTCCAGCATCGGCTCGACAACGTTGCGGCCCTGTTCGGCTGACCGCCGCAGCTCCGCCAACGCCGTCTCCACGCGCCCCGCGTCCCGTGTCGCCCGCAGCCGGGCCAGCCGTTCCCGCTGCCGCTGCTCCGGCTCCTCGCCGATCTTCAGAATCTCGATCGCCGCGTCCTCATTGCCTTCGGTGAACGCGTTCACGCCCACAACCACCTGCTGCCCCGACTCGATCGCCTGCTGCTGCCGCTGCGCACTGAACGCGATCTCCCGCTGGAAATAGCCGGACTCGAGACCGCGAACGACGCCGCCCTCCCGCTCGATCTCGTCGAAGATCTCCTCCGCTTCCCGCTCCAGCCGGTCCGTCTCCGATTCCACGTACCACGAGCCCGCCAGCGGATCGATCGTGTTCGCAACCCCCGTCTCGTACGCCAGCAGCTGCTGCGTCCGCAGCGCGATCCGAACCGCCTTCTCCGTCGGCAGCGCCAGCGTCTCATCCATCGAGTTCGTGTGCAGCGACTGCGTGCCGCCCAGCACCGCCGCCAGCGCCTGACAGGCTACGCGTACAATGTTGTTCTCCGGCTGCTGCGCCACCAGCGTGACCCCGGCCGTCTGCGCGTGCGTGCGCAGCCGCCACGATTCCTCGCGCTTCGCACCGTACACATCACGCAGCCGCTTCGCCCAGATGCGCCGCGCCGCACGGAACTTCGCTACCTCCTCGAACAGATCATTGTGAACGTCGAAGAAGAACGAGAGCCGCGGCGCAAACCGGTCCAAATCCATGCCCCGCGCCATGCCCCGCTCCACGTACTCGAAACCGTTCCGCAGCGTGTACGCCAGCTCCTGCGCCGCCGTCGCGCCCGCCTCCCGGATGTGGTAGCCACTGATCGAGATCGGGTTGTACTTCGGCGCGTTCCGCGACGTCCACTCGAACATGTCCACTATCAGGCTCAGCGCCGGCTCCACCGGATAGATCCACGCGTGCTGCGCCATGTACTCCTTCAGGATGTCGTTCTGCACCGTGCCGCGCAGAACCGCCGGCGATACGCCCTGCTTCTCCGCCGCTACCACGTAGAAGCAGAACAGCATGATCGCCGGCCCATTGATCGTCATGGAAACCGACACCTGATCCAGCGGGATGCCGTCGAACAATGTCTCCATGTCCGCCAGACTCGAGATCGCCACACCGCATTTTCCCACCTCGCCCAGCGACCGCGGATGGTCCGAGTCATAGCCCATCAACGTCGGGAAATCGAACGCCACGCTCAGGCCCGTCTGACCGTGATCGAGCAGATACTTGTACCGCTCGTTCGTTTCTTCCGCGGTCCCGAATCCCGCAAACTGCCGCATCGTCCACAGCCGCGTCCGGTACATCGATGTGTACGGCCCGCGCGTGAACGGGAACTCGCCCGGAAATCCCAGCCGCTCCGCGTAATCACCCGACGGATCCGCGTCGAGCGGCGTATACAGCGGCGCAATGGGCACACCGGACACGTTCCGCACCTCGGCCAGCCTGGCCTGCCGTTTGGCGAATACGGCTTCCCAATCGGCGAGGCGTGAGCGGAGTTCAGCTATCTCCTTGTTTTTTCGGGAGATAACCTCACTCAGCTCAGCCGTTTTCTGACCCGTGGCGTCGGATTCGAGAACGCCCATTGCTACCGTCCAGTCAAGGTACGCGGGGCCGCGCCCCGAGTCGTGTTTAGCTACCCCTTTGGGGGTGAAGCGGAGCCATTGAGCGTGGCGTTGACGATGGTCCGCGCGGCGTCATACGGAGTAGTTTCGCCACGTTCGACCGAGTCGGCCACTGTGTCGAGGAGCGCGTTGCCGCCGCGCTCGGTCCAGACGATAAACCGGAGTGATCGTTCGACCTCTTCGCGGATGCGAGCGGCGAGGCGGATGCGTCGTCTGCGTTTGCGTTCACCGCTGTGGGTCAGCCAGTCGAAGTGGCTGGCGATGGCGTCCGTGAGCTGGGTTATGCCCTGCCCGGTGTTGGCGACGGTCTGGAGCACGGGGATGTCCCAGGCATCGGATCTGACGGTGGTTTCCGGGGCCGTCTGCGCAGCGGCGCGTCGCAGATCGACGCCGTGATGAGCGGGCACATTGCGGAGCGCGCGTCCGGCGCGGAGGTGCAAGGTCATGGAGACTTCGCGGGCAATGCGATCGGCCCCCGGCCGGTCGGCCTTGTTGATGACAAATACGTCAGAGACCTCCATGAGACCGGCTTTCATGGCCTGGATGCCGTCGCCGGATTCAGGGACGAGGACGACGATGGTGGTGTCAGCGGCGGCGGCGATGTCGAGCTCGGTCTGGCCGACGCCGACGGTTTCAATGAGGATGCGCTGGAATCCGGCGGCATCGAGGACATCGGCGACTTCCTCAGTGGTGAGCGCGAGACCGCCGACGGAGCCGCGCGTGGCCATGGATCGGATGAAGACGCCGCGATCGAGTGCGATTTCGTTCATGCGGATCCGGTCCCCGAGCAGGGCGCCGCCGGTGAAGGGCGAAGTGGGATCGACGGCGATGACGGCGACGGTCAGCTGCTGCGCGCGGAACGCGGCGACGAGAGCGGCGACGAGCGTGGACTTTCCGGCGCCGGGCGGCCCGGTGATGCCGATGCGGTGGGCCCGTCCGGTGCGCGGGTGAATGGCATGAAGCAGGTCGCGGAACGCGGGCCCCTGGTTTTCGACGAGCGAAATGG
>Ga0187892_10010659_pt1 | contig 11556 bp, 10 predicted proteins | sample MA1701073metaG_FD_139345 | JGI IMG/M metagenome (GOLD analysis project Ga0187892, IMG submission 139345) | Bio-ooze microbial communities from a basaltic lava cave in the Kipuka Kanohina Cave System on the Island of Hawaii, USA - MA170107-3 metaG ... | reverse complement strand
CTGCCACCCTTACCCGAGCCAGCGTCTGATCGTCACGACCCGAGGCAAGAGCCGTATGCGGTAGCTCCGCACGTACGGATCTGTAGAGGGGGTGTTGGGTGACTGACATTCCTACTCTGACTCAGGAAATCCAGTCGATGTCGTTGAAGCCCCGGTTCAGGTAGCCGCCCTTTTCCCAGGACGATCCCTCGTAGCCGAGCTGCGGCCAGACTTCCTTGTTGTCGTAGAGCCCGGTCACGAGGTCGCCCTTGATCTTCTGGAAGAAGGGGGTGGGCTCGATCTCCTTGAGCAGCACGACGCGCTCGGGCTCGCTCGGCACCTCGGTGTAGGTCTTGCCGTAGCGCTTGTGCGCCTGGGCGTTCAGCGTCGCCACGCCGTCACTGATCAGCTGCTTCAGTGCCGGGTCCTTGGCGGCCGCCGCGTCGTGCGGCGCCACCGCCTGCACATAGAACTTCTCGGCCAGCTTGTCGTGCGGGAAGATGTCGCGCGCCATGCGGACCAGCGTTGTCCCGACATGGCTGCCCAGCGTGGGAAAGCTTTGGGCGTAGGCATTCTTCATGCCCAGCACCAGGCTTGAAGCCGGAATCACCGTGACGCCGACAGCGGTGATGCCGCTGCCTTGCAGGAAGCCGCGGCGGCTAACGCGCGGTCGCTTCTCGACGAGGCGCATCCCGGTAGGGGGCGTGGTCTTGTTTCTCATACAGTCTCCTTCGTGGGTGGAAAAAAGAGGGCTTGACGCTCGTGCCGCAGAGCGGGCTGCGCCGGGCCACGGATTGCGGCATCGAGTGCCCAGGCCAGCGGATGCGCAATTTCGAGGATCGATGGCGCGACACCGATCTCATCGGCGCACGAGGTCGTGCGCTGGGCCAGGTGGTAGACATGGGTGGCGGGGCGGTTCATGGCCTGGCACAGCGCCGGCCATTCGGGCCGCTCCAGCAGCAGCCCGGCCACCAGCAGAATGCCGGTGCGCCGCCGGATCTGCGCCAGACCGACGATCTTGCGTTGACCGACCACGACCTCCCAGGGCGAAATGCCGCCATAGCAGGCCCAGTCCAGGCTTTTGCCGAGATCGTGCGCATGGTGGAAGTCGCGCGCCTCGTCGGGCGTGACGGCATGGGCCGCCAGTCCGACATTGCGCAGAACGCCGGCGTAGAGCTCGCCCAGCCAGCGGTAGCTCGACACCGGGCTCGCTGTGACCAGCGGATGCCCATGGGGCAGCGCGATGGAAGCGCTCAACATCCAGGGCCCGACCAATACCGCGCCGCCGCCGGCTTGCCGCACGATGGTCTCCATCCCGCTGGCGGCCCCACCCGGCAAGCCGTCGAGCGCCTGGCGCTGCGCGCAGCCCAGCACCACCGCCGCTTGTCGATAGCTCCACAGGCGCACCTGGGGCTCCATGACCGGGGTGGCGAGCTGCTGCTCGTTCCAGGCCTGCTCTTCGTGCGCTGGCACGCACTGCGGCACATGGGGCAGGTCGAGCTTCATAGGCCCTCGCAGGACTCCAGCCGCTCGCGGATCTCGGCCAGGAACAGGGCGGCCGGGTAGCCATCGACCGCGCGGTGGTCGAACACCAGGGTCAGCGTGCTCATGGGGGCGGGCACGATCCGGCCATCGCGCACCACGGCTTGCTCGGCGATGCGGCTCAGGCCCAGGATGCCGACCTGCGGCGGGTTCAGGATCGGGGTGAACCAGTCGATGCCCGTCATGCCCAGGTTGGTCACCGTGAACGTGCCGCCCTGATACGCCTTGGGCGAGAGCGTGCCCGCGCGCGTGCCGCTGGCGAGCTCACGCGATGCGTCGGCGAGCTGCGCGATCGACATCGCGTCGGCATCGCGGATCACCGGCACGGCCAGCCCATCGGGCAGCGAGACCGCCAGGCCGAGGTTGACGTTCGGCAGGCGCTCGATACCGCCTTCGCGCAGGCAGGCGTTCAGCGCTGGATGCGCGCGCAGGGCCAGCGCCACGGCACGCAACACGATGGGCGTGATGGTGATGCGGCCAGCGCTGGTCGAGCTGGCCTGCAGGCTGGCTTGCAGGGCCAGGCAGCGCGTCATGTCGACCTCAACGGCCTGCGCCACGCGCGGCGCCTGCCAGCCCGCCGTCATGTTGCGCGCGATGCTGCCGCGCAGACCCTTGAGCGGGATCAGCGCAGGCGTGGCCGGCGCCGGAGCAAGCAGTGCCTGGTCCATCACGCCGCTCCCTGCAGGATGGCCAGCGCCCCGCCGCGCGCAAACGTGTCTTCGGCAGCGACCAGGATTTTCTCGACCACGCCGTCGGCCGGGGCCGTGACCTCGTGGTTGGTCTTGACCACTACCACGCTGGCAATGGCCTGGCCGGCCTTGACCGTGGCCCCCTCGGCCACCAGCCAGTCTTCGACCAGGGCCTCGGTGCCAGGCTCCACGTCCTGCCAGACTTCGTCGGGAAGAATGATGTCCATGCGACTCATGCGAGCACTCCCGCAATTTCCTTGGCCTGGACCAGTTGACGGGCGGCTTCGGCAATCGACGAGGCCTGGGGAATGACGAATTGCTCCAGCGGGCGGCTGTAGGGAATCGGCACATCGGGCACCGCGAGGCGTTTGACGGGCGCCCTGAGCCGCACAGTGTCGAGGTTCTCGGCGACCAGGGCCGAGATTTCGCCGGACAGTCCGAAGCTCAGGTAGTCCTCGTCGGCAATCAGCAGCCGGCCGGTCTTGCGCACCGAGGCGAGCACCGCGGCGCGGTCCAGCGGCACGATGGTGCGCAGGTCGATGATCTCGGCGCTGATGCCCTGGCCCGCCAGATCTTCGGCGGCGATCACGGCCTTTTGCACCATCTGGCTGAGCGTCACGATGGTCAGGTCCGAGCCTTCACGCACGACCCGGGCCTGCCCGAAGGGAATGGCATAGGGTGCTTCGGGAACTTCGTTGGAGCTGCCTTCGAAGTACGACATCCAGGGCAGGCCCATGATGCCCTTGTGGAACAGGAAGACCACCGGGTTGTTGTCGCGGATGGCCTGCGTCATCAGGCCCTTGGCGTCGTAGGCATTCGAGGGCACGACCACTTTCATGCCCGGCATGTGGGCGAAGGTCGCGTACAGGCATTGCGAGTGCTGGGCGGCATCGTTGTAGCCGCCGCCGATGGCGCTCATCAACACCATGGGCAGCGAGATGTTGCCGCCGGCCATGTAGGTGTTCTTGGCCATGTGGTTGTAGATCATGTCCATGCAGACGCCGAAGAAATCGACGAACATCAGCTCGGCAATCGGGCGCATGCCTTCGGCGGCGGCGCCGATCGCGGTGCCGATGAAGCCGGTCTCCGAAATCGGCGTGTCCATGATCCGCTCCTTGCCGAATTTGGCGAGCAGGCCGCCGGTGGCACTGAAGATGCCGCCGTACTTGCCTACGTCTTCGCCGAGCACGAAGACCTCGGGGTCGCGTTCCATTTCCTGCGCAATGGCTTCCGAGATGGCCTGGGCCATGGTCAGCTTGCGGGGGGTGGGTGTATTCATGAGAGCTGTCTCCTTGTCAGTACGGGTTCGCGTTCAGGCGAAGACATGTTTGAGGGCGTCTTCGGGCTTCGGATAGGGGCTGTTGCGGCCGTAGTCGTAGGCCGCGGTGATGCGGCGCGTGACTTCGGCGCGCAGGCTCTGGTCCAGCGCGTCGTCGAGCACGCCGAGTTTGCGCAGATGGTCGCCGAGCTTGGGGATGGGGTCGTTCTTGCGCAGCGCTTCGACCTCGCCCTTGGGACGGTAGGTTTCGGGGTCGCCCTGGAAATGGCCGAGGTAGCGGTCGGTCTTGACTTCGATCAGCGTGGGACCTTCGCCGCGGCGTGCGCGGGCTACCGCGGCACCGGCGGCCTCGAACACTTCGAGCGCGTCGTTGTGCTCGACCAGCACGCCGGGGATGCCGTAGGCCGAGGCGCGGTCCGAGTTCCAGGCAACGGAGGTCGATTCGGACTTTTCGACCGAAATCGCGTACTTGTTGTCTTCGCAGACAAAGATCACCGGCAGGCGCCACAGCGCTGCCAGATTCAGCGATTCATGGAAGGCGCCCTGGTTGGTCGCGCCTTCACCAAAGAAGGCCACGGCCACGGCATCCGTGCCGCGTTTTTTGGCCGCGAGGGCTGCGCCGCAGGCCGGCGGCATGCTCGCGCCGATGATGCCGCTGCAGCTGAATTTGTGCTCGGGGTCGAACAGGTGCATGTGGCCGCCTTTGCCGCGGCCCAGCCCCGTGTCCTTGCCGAACATCTCGGCCGTCATCGGGTTCAATGGCACGCCTTTGGCGATCGCGAAATGGTGGGGCCGGTGCGCGCCGACCACCGTGTCGTCCTTGCGCAGATGGGCGCAGACGCCCACGGCCACCGGTTCCTGCCCGGCCGCCAGGTGCATTTCACCGGGCACCGGTCCGGCGCCGATGTCGAAAGCCAGGCCTTTCTGGATGTGAGGTGGCAGCTTGCCCTCCAGATAGACCTTGGCCATGGTCTCTTCGTACTCGCGGATTTCGACCATCGTCTCGTACATCCAGAGCAATTGCTTTGATGTGGGTTCCATTGCTGATATCTCCTTTGTCGTGGTTGACCTGTTGCAGCGGCCGCTGTGGGCTTCACAGGCAGGCCAGCTCTGTGGGCAACATTGATGCCAGGCACGGGCTCAGGGGAAACCCTGAAAAAAAGGCAATGGGTCGGCGGTCAAGAGGACTACCGTGCGACATGTGTCGCAGAAGAGGCTCGATCACGGCGACACTGCCTGCGACAGGTGTCGCAACGCAGGCATCGCCTGCGACACTTTCAATGCAGCAAGAGGCCCCGCTGCGCCGCATGGTTGAGCACGGCTTCGATCGCGATGGTGCGCGGCCCCTCGAGGTCGAGCTCGACCTGCACCGGGCACTGCTCGTCGAACTCGATGAGGCGTTCGCCGTCGATCGCGATGGTGCCGTGACTGGCCTGAACCGGCAGCACGCGGCCGGCTTGCAGCGGATGAACCGCCGCAATGGATACCGGCACCAGCGCGCCGGGCAGGATGGGCGCCAGCAGGGTCCGGCCCGGCCCCATGCGCACGTGAACGCCCGTGGGCTTATCGCGCGCAGTGGGCAGGGTGAGCCCGGCAATCGACGACAGCCCGATGCTATGGGGCTCGGCGAAGGTGGTGAAGATTTCAATCAGGTCGTCACCATGGCTCACGGCCCGTCCGCCCAGGGCCCGCTGGCGCGAGACACAGACGTCGATCAGTGCCGGCTCGGTCCTGTCGCCGCAGCGCACCTGCAGCCATTTGTTGGCCTGCACGGCCATCTCGGTGGACACGCGCCCCGTGGCCACCAGCGCGCTGGCCATGCCGACCAGCGTGGCGTCGCGCCGCTGTGGAAAGGCATTGTTGGTGCCGGTGGACAGGGTGGCCAGGGGTACTTTGCCGCAGCCCTGCGCCACGGCGCGATGCGTGCCATCCCCGCCGAGGACGGCAATCAGGGCGACGCCTCGCGCTGCCATCAGCCGAGCCGCTGCGGTGCTGTCCGCAGCGCTGTCATGCACAGCCATGTCGAGCAGCCGGACTTCAGGCATCGCCTGGGCGCGGCCTGCGCGCGCCATCCGGGCCGCGTCAAGGATGCGCGTGGCCATGCCGGTGGCATCGGGCATGACCCAGGCCTCGTCCACGCCCAGGGCGCCCAGGCCCGCGAGCAGGCGCAGCACGAGGTTGATTTTGTCCGAGGTGGTCGAGACCGAGGCCCAGCCCAGCAGGCGGCGCATGTCTCGTCCGGAAGAAGGGTTGGCGATGACGCCAACCGACCGGGGTGGGGTGGGAGTGGAATGCATGCCCCTTGTTCTGCAAGCTTGGTGCCAGGGTGTAAGTCCGGTGGCATGCTTTGTGCAGCCGCTGTAGCATCGAACACTGCTTGCACATTCAGGGCCCAGGGTAAACCCGGGTGCGGCAAGCGACAGACCAGAGCAGGCAAGCCGCAGGAGACAGGATCATGAATCAGGCACAGACGGCCGCGCGCGTGGACAGGATGGTCGCGCTGGCGTATGCGCATGAGGGCGATTCCGGCATTGCCCAGTCCTGGCGGCGATCGATCGAGGTCCATCGTCTCGATCCGGGGCGCGCCACGCCGCCGCGCGTGCTGCCGGCCCACCATCTGCGCGACTACCAGGCGCCGCTGGAGTCCCTGCTGCATATCGCGCGCAGCGGCATGGAGCAGCTTTTCACCCAGATCCGCGATGCGGGTTATGTGGTGCTACTGACCGATGCGCGCGGCGTGACCGTCGATTTCATGAACAACCCGCAGCTCGATCGCGAGCTGCGCCAGGCCGGGCTCTACCTCGGCTCCTGCTGGTCCGAAGACCAGGAAGGCACTTGCGCCGTGGGCCTGTGCAGCATCGACCGCCAGCCGCTGACCGTGCATCACGAGGAGCACTTCCGCGCGCCCAACACCTCGCTGACCTGCAGTGCCGCGCCGATTTTTGCGCCCAACGGCGAACTGATCGCGGTGCTTGATGCCTCGGCCCTGTATTCACCCGACGACAAACGCAGCCAGCACCTCGTGCTGCAGATGGTCGCCAGCACCGCGCGCATGATCGAGAACGCGCATTTCCTGCGGCAGTTCGACCATTGCTGCGTGCTGCGCCTGAGCGCACGCCGGGAGTTCCTCGATGTGGATGTCGATGGTCTGATGGCCCTCGATGAAGAAGGGGTGATCGTGGCCGCCAATGCCCGCGCGCACCTCGAACTGGGCGGCGCCCGTCTGGAGCTCACCGGACAGCGGCTGGATGATGTGTTTGGCGTTCGCATGGAGGATCTGCAAGCGATGATGGCGTCCTCGGACGGCGCGCCCCTGGCCTTGCGCACCCTGCGTTCGGCCAGGCGCTACTTTGTGCAGCCGAGCAAGCCACGCCGCGTGGCGCGCGTCGTGCCGGCCCCGCTGCCGCCGGCGCGTGGTCCGCAGGACCCGCTGACAGCCCTCGCGGGAGCGGACCCGCAAATGCTCGTCAATGCGCAGCAGGCCTTGCGCGTGCTGGGCAAGGGCATTGCCGTGATGCTGCATGGCGAAACCGGCACCGGAAAAGAGGCTTTTGCCCGCGCCATGCATGAGGCCAGCGCGCGCTCGGCAGCGCCCTTCGTCGCGCTCAATTGCGCGGCCATCCCCGAATCGCTGATCGAGAGCGAGCTGTTTGGTTATCGCGATGGCGCCTTCACCGGCGCCCGTGCCAAGGGCGTGCGCGGCAAGATTGCGCAGGCCGACGGCGGCACCCTGTTTCTCGACGAAATCGGCGACATGCCGCTGAGCTTGCAGACTCGCCTGCTGCGTGTGCTGGCCGAGCGTGAGGTGCTGCCCCTGGGGGCCGAAAAGCCTGTGCCGGTCGATCTGCAGGTGATCTGCGCCACCCACCGTGACCTGGGCGAACTGGTCAGCGCAGGGCAGTTTCGCCAGGACCTGTACTACCGCCTCAACGGCATAGTGCTGCATCTGCCGGCCTTGCGCGAACGCAGCGACAAGGTGGCGCTGATTCACCAGCTGCTGCGCGAAGAAGCCCGCGAGCAGCAGCGAGCCAGCCACGGCATGGCCGAGAACGCCTTGTCCGTGCTGCTGCACTACGACTGGCCGGGCAACATCCGCCAGCTGAAGAACGTCTTGCGTTCGGCGCTGGCGCTCAGTGACGACGGCTGGATCGAACTCGAACACCTGAGCGCCGATGTGCGGGGCGCGGTCTGTACCGTCATGCCGCCGCCACGGCTGGCGACGCTGGGTTTCAACGAGGAGGTCGTGCCTGCGGCACCCGTCATGACCGGCGCGGCCGCAGCGCCGGCCAGCGTGGAGGCCCAAGCCCTGCTCGAGGCGCTCAGGCAACACCAGTGGAACATCGCGCAGACGGCGCGTCATCTGGGCCTGTGCCGGGCCACGGTGTACCGCAGGATGGAGCGGCACGGCATCGTGCCGCCCCACCTTCAGGGCTGAAGGTCGACAGGGCCGGCCGCTCCAAGCTTGGCCCGTGCCTGCATTGCTATCAAAAACGTAGCTAGAAACAACCACTGCATGTGGGGCGGTTGACTATTTGGCTTCTGCGCTGCCGGCATTGGCCAGGTGGTCCACCAGCAGACGGGCCGCCGGCGACAGCGACTGCGCGTCGCGATAGCAGATCGCAAAGCGGCGCCGGGCCCAGGGGTCGGTCAGCGGGATCACGCGCAGCCCGAAGGTCTCGGCATGGGGCTGGGCCACTTCGACCGGCACGACGCTGATCGCGAGGTTGGCACGCACCACGCGCAGCGCGGCGTCGAAGTTGGATACCAGGACCCGGTACACCAGGGCTCGGCCCAGGATCGCGGCCTCGCGCCGCAGCATGACCTGCACAGCACTCAAGGCGGGCAGGCCCACATGCTCGTAGCCGAGCGCCTGCTCAAAGCGAAGGCTCTTGTGCGAGGCGATCGGGTGCGAGGGGTGGGCCACGATGGCCAGGTGATCGCTGCGGTAGCCGCGCGATGACAGGCCCTGGAAATCAGCCGCGTCCCAGCAGATGCCCACGGAGGCACTGCCTTCCTTGATGCCGCGCACCACCTCCGGGCTGATGCGCTCTTCCATGTCCACCTGGATGTCGCTGTGCGCAGTGTTTTGCAGGAAAGCTGCCACGTCGTCGGCCAGCGATTCCGCCATGACCGATGCGGAGGCGAGCATCCTCACATGGCCCTTGATCCCGGTGGCATAGGCCGACATGTCGCGTTCGATCCGGTCCACGCTGGCCAGCATGGCACGCGCATGCTCGAGCAAGGTTTCGCCGGCGGGCGTGGGGGTGACGCCGCGGCGCCGACGCACCAGCAAAGGGGTGCCGACAGTGTCTTCGAGTTGCGCCAGGCGTTTGCTGATGGCCGAGCCGACGATGCTTTGCTGCTCGCCGGCGCGGGCGATGTTGCGGGTTTCGCAGACCGCGACAAACAGGCGCAGGGTGGTCAGGTCAAGGTCTCTCATGCTGGATGTCCCGATCAGGCCGGTTGAACTGTGAAATTCCGAATGGGAATCTTAAAGCTTCCAAAATTGATTTTGTGAATCGATTGGGAATTTCTAAACTACAACTCCAAGGACAGGCAACTCATACGGAGACAGTGGTGACAGTTCCCCCCGACACGAGCGTTTCAACCTCACCCCGGCAAGCCGTCATTCGCGAAGTCGGCTTGCGCGACGGGCTGCAGAGCATCGCCCGCATACTGCCGACGGCGCAGAAGCTGCAGTGGATACGCGAGGCCCACGCCGCCGGCCAGCGCGAGATCGAGGTCGGCTCGTTCGTGCCGGCGCGGCTGCTGCCGCAGCTGGCCGACACCGGCGAACTTGTGACGTTCGCCAAGACCCTGCCTGGCCTGTTTGTCTCGGTGCTGGTGCCCAACCTCAAGGGCGCGGAGCGCGCGCTGGACAGCGGGGCCGACCTGATGATCGTGCCGCTCTCGGCCAGCCACGCGCACAGCCTGGCCAACCTGCGCAAAACGCCCGACGAGGTGGTGGCCGAAGTCGCCCGCATACGCGCCGCGCGCGATGCTGCGGGTTCGAAGATGCTGATCGAGGGCGGGGTGGGCACGGCGTTCGGCTGCACGCTGCAAGGCCAGGTCCAACCCTCCGAAGTGCTGCGCCTGATGCAGGCCCTGCTGGACGCCGGGGCGGACCGCGTGAGCCTGGCCGACACCGTGGGCTATGCCGACCCCGCCACGGTGAGCCGCCTGTTCGAGAAGGCGAGGGCGATCGCCGGCGAGCAGCTTTGGTGCGGCCATTTCCACGACACGCGCGGCCTGGGCCTGGCCAATGTCTATGCCGCGCTGCAAACCGGCGTGGCGCGGTTTGATGCATGCCTGGCCGGCATCGGCGGCTGCCCGCACGCGCCGGGCGCCAGTGGCAACGTGGCCACCGAAGACCTGGCCTTCATGCTGCAGAGCATGGGGCTGCAGACCGGCGTGGACCTGCAGGCCCTGCTTGCGCTGCGCAAGGACGTGGCGCGCTGGCTCGACGGCGCGACCCTGCACGGCACGCTGTGGCGAGCCGGGCTGCCCAAGACGTTCGCCGAAGGCCGCCCCCATCCCAGCCTTCCCCCAGCGGGGGAAGGGGCCGATAGCGCGCATTCCCAGGGCCTGTCGGTCATGCCCCCGCCCCCCTTGGGGGAGGGCTGGAGTTGCAGCGATCAGCGATCGGTGTTTGCCCCGTCCATGCTCCCTCCCCCGCTGGGGGAGGGCCGGGGTGGGGGCATGGGCTCCACCCGCTCGCTGCCGCTGCAGGGCCTGCGCGTCGTCGAATTCACCCACATGGTCATGGGCCCGACCTGCGGCATGGTGCTGGCCGACCTGGGCGCCGAGGTCATCAAGGTCGAACCGATCGATGGCGACCGCACGCGCCACCTGCTGGGCGCCGGCGCGGGCTTCTTCCCGATGTTCAACCGCAACAAGAAGAGCATCGCGCTCGACCTGCGCAGCCCCGAGGGCGCCGAGGCGGCTCGCAGGCTCGCGGCCAGCGCCGACATCGTGGCCGAGAACTTCAAGCCCGGCACCATGGGCAAGTACGGGCTCGACTATGCCTCGCTGAGCAAAGCCAACCCCCGCCTGATCTATGTCAGCCACAAGGGCTTTCTGCCCGGCCCCTACGAGCATCGCACGGCGCTCGACGAGGTGGTGCAGATGATGGGCGGCCTGGCCTACATGACCGGCCGGCCCGGCGACCCGCTGCGCGCGGGCACCAGCGTCAACGACATCATGGGCGGCATGTTCGGCGCCATTGGCGCGATGGCCGCGCTGATGCAGCGCGCCGTGACGGGCAAGGGCCAGGAGGTGCAGAGCGCACTGTTCGAGAACAATGTGTTCCTGGTCGGCCAGCACATGCTGCAGTATGCGATCACGGGCCAGCCCGCCGCTCCGATGCCCGAGCGCATCTCGGCCTGGGCGGTCTACGACGTGTTCACGGTGAAGGATGGCGAGCAGATCTTCCTGGCCGCTGTCAGCGATGCACAGTGGCAGACCTTCTGCGATGCGCTGGGTTTTGCCGACCTGAAGGCGGACTCGGCGCTGGCCACCAACAACGACCGTGTGCGGCTGCGCCCGAGCTTGCTGGCCACGCTGCGCGAGCGGCTGGCCACGCGCAGCGCGGCCGAGCTGTCGGCCCTCTTCGAGCAGCACGGCCTGCCGTTCGCGCCCATCGTCAAACCCGAGCAATTGTTCGATGACCCACATCTGCAGGCCACCGGCGGCCTGGCCGAGATCCGCCTGCCGGACGGCGAGCGTGCGGGCCAGACCGCGAGGACCACCCTGTTCCCGCTGACGATGGACGGCCAGCGCCTGGGCGTGCGCCTGCAGCCGCCGACGATGGGCGAGCACACTGCCGAACTGCTGTCCGGCCTCGGTTACGACGCGGCGGACATTGCGTCGCTGCGGGCCAGCGGGGCGGCCGCCTTCGCCCACAACCCCACAGCCTTCTACCACCACGTTTAACAACCTTCCCGAAAGATAAAAGTCAGAGTAGGAATGTCAGTCACCCAACACCCCCTCTACAGATCCGTACGTGCGGAGCTACCGCATACGGCTCTTGCCTCGGGTCGTGACGATCAGACGCTGGCTCGGGTAAGG
>Ga0187892_10010656_pt1 | contig 11557 bp, 13 predicted proteins | sample MA1701073metaG_FD_139345 | JGI IMG/M metagenome (GOLD analysis project Ga0187892, IMG submission 139345) | Bio-ooze microbial communities from a basaltic lava cave in the Kipuka Kanohina Cave System on the Island of Hawaii, USA - MA170107-3 metaG ... | reverse complement strand
AGTATGCCGTGGCGCAGGTGATCGGCTATATCAAGGGGAAGAGCGCGATCCACCTGGCCCGGGTGTATGGCGAGCGGAAGCAGAACTTCGTTGGTCAGCATTTCTGGGCGCGGGGTTACTTCGTCTCGACGGTCGGGCGCGACGAAGCCGTGGTTCGCGACTACATCCGGCGCCAGGACGAGGAGGATCATCGCCTCGATCAGATGAACTTCTGGCGGAGCTGATCAGCCACCTATTGGTGGCTCACACCCGTGGGGGCGCGTCAGCGCCCCCCACCAGCCGCTTTGAGCGGCTCACAACCTAATGCCCCCGGCTTTGCCGGGGGATATTTACCCATCGGCCGGAAGGGAATGCCACATGAAGCCTGACGCCACCGGCCGAGTCCGGGTTGCTTCCGTGTTGCTGACCGCGGCGCTCGCTTCCCCGACGATCGTAATGGGGCAGCAGCCGGTGCCACCCATCTTCGATGCATATGTGGCCAAGGCCGTCAAAGACTGGCAGGTTCCCGGGCTTGCCGTCGCTGTGGTTCGCAACGACTCCGTCCTGTTCGCCAAAGGTTACGGTGTTCGGGAGCTGGGCCGGCCGGAGCCGTTTGATACAGGAACCGTCTTTGCGATCGCCTCGGCGACCAAGTCATTCACGACGGCAGCTCTGGCCATGCTCGTCGATGAAAAGAAGCTTAGCTGGGACGACCCCGTCACCAAGCACCTCCCGGAGTTCCAGCTGAGCGACCCGGTTCGGACGCGTGAACTCACCGTGCGGGACCTCGTAACTCACCGGGCCGGTATGTTGCGCGCCGACCCCCTCAATCAGGAGACGGGGTACAGTCGGGATGAGCTCGTTCGACGGATGCGTTTTGCGCCCGTCGCCTCAGGGTTCCGCGCCCGGTATCTGTACAGCAACAACATGTATGCCGTGGCTGGGCAGGTGATTGCAGCAGTCGCAGGAATGAGTTGGGACGAGTTCCTGAAGCGGAGAATCTTCGAGCCTTTAGGGATGCGCTCGACGGTCACCAACATTCGGGATCTCGGCAGTTTGCCCAACGTCGCCACACCGCACGGGCTCGTTCACGGACGGATAGAGCCGCTGGCATGGTCGGACCTGGATCCGTCGGCGCCCTCCGGCGCCATCAATTCCACCGTCATGGACCTGGTACAGTGGATTCGGATGCAGCTAGCGGGAGGGGTCTACCGGAGCGTACGGCTGTTGAGTGATAGTTCGATTCGAGAAATGCGCACCCCCGTCGTGGCGATTTCCTCTCCGTTGTTCGGAGATCTGTTTCGAGGGGAATCGCACCTCTACGCTTACGGGTTAGGATGGTTCATCCAGGATTACCGGGGACATGCGCTGATCGAGCACGGCGGGCGGTTGAGGGGCGCGCGCTCTCAGGTGACGCTGTTTCCCGAGGATCAAATCGGCATTGTCGTAATCGGTAACTACGGCGCGGAATTCCCCGATTACGTCCAGGCGATCACATATCGGATCTTCGACGGGTTGATCGGCGCGCCCGATCGGGATTGGAGTGCTGATCTCCTGGTGTTGCAGGCCCAGAAGCTCCGCGAAATGCAGGCCCGGCACGAACCGCTCGATGCCGCCCGGCTAACCGGCACACACCCCTCCCGACCACTCGACGCCTATGCAGGTGTCTATGAGGACAGCCTGTACGGCGCGGTCGAGATCGAACGCCACGGCGACGAGCTCGTCGCCGATTGGTTCGGTCCGTCAGTGCTGCGGGGTCGATTGCGCCATTGGCATCTCGATACGTTCTACGTCGATGAATGGAGCAACCCGGCGTTCCGACCGGGAGAAGCAACATTGTTTTCGTTCTTGCTCGGACCCGATGGGAAGGCGTCGGAACTCAGAATCAGGGACGCCGCACTCTCGCCTACTGTCGGCCTCGACAGCCGCTTCCGGCACGTAGCCGGCCCGCCGCCTGGTTCGAGAAAAAATGCCCGATGACGCTGGCGCTCGGTCGGGCGATTCGATGTGTGCGAGGGCCACAGCACGGGAGTAGACCATGACGCGAACAACCCGATCAAAGCTCTGCATCGGTGTCCTTGCGGTGGTGGCGGAATTCCTGCGCTTCGACGGACACCTTGAGGCGCAACCGGCGGCAAGCGGGGTCAAGGTATCGGCTTTCTTGCGCTACTCCGGGCATAGCGCGCCCCGCTTCGAGCGCGCGCGCCGCGCTTCGGTGTACGTGCCAGTGCGAGACGGAGTTCGCCGTGCCGTCGACATCTACCTTCCGGTAGTCGAAGAGCGCGTGGCCTCCGGGAGGCTTCCAGTCATCTATCAGAGTCAGCGTTATGTGCGGGCGTGGAAGAATGCCGATGGGTCCTACGACTCGCCGGTCGCTCATATCAACCCCGACGGCACCTTTCGAATCGGCGATGGAGGAAGCGACGGTGGTGTGCTGAGCTGGTTCCTTCGTCATGGCTACGCCGTGGTCGTCGCAGACATGAGAGGTGCAGGCGCATCCAACGGCGCCGAGATCGAGGCGAATAGTCTCCAAGCCGGCGAGGACGAATACGACATCATCGAATGGATCGCGAGACAGCCATGGTCCGACGGCAACATCGGCATGATCGGCATTTCCTATGGCGCCGAGTCGCAGCTGATGGCGGCGGGAACCCGGCCGCCTCACTTGAAGGCGCTCTTTCCAGCCGCCCCCGAGTTCGACCGCTTTCGGGGTGAAGCCTTCGTGATGGGCGGCATCGCCCGGACCGGTTGGCTTGCCTCTTGGCTACAATCGACGCAGGCCGCGAACGCGGTGACATCGCCGAGCGTCGCGCCAGCCGCTGCCGCGATGCCGCCCCCGCCAACGCGGGCGATCGCGCCGGTCGATGCGGACCGTAAGGGACGTCTTCGGGATCAGGCGATCGAGGAGCGCCGCCGCGCCTCATCCGAAGGGAAAGGCATTACCCGCGAGTTCCAGGTGATTGCTGACGTGGCCGCCGGCAAGTTGTTTTGGGACGACGTGCCCTACGGCGTGTCGTTTCAGCGCCGGGGTCCGAATCACCTAGCCAACCAGCTCGCTCGCATCGACTCCGCGCAGGTTCCATCCTACTTCCTCACTGGTTGGTTCGATCTTTATACTGCCGGGGGAACTCGGTACTACAACAACCTGACGATGGCCCGTAGGCTGGTCATTGGACCGTGGACTCATTCGCCCGGCAACCTGGAGGACGCGCCGGACGGCGCCCGCACCCAGTCATACCGCGAGACGATGCGGGTCGAAGGGCTGCGTTGGTTCGATCATTGGCTCCGCGGCATCGACAATGGCGTCACTCAGGAGCCCCCGATCACTTACGCGATCATGGACTCGCCGGAGCGATGGTTCTGGCGCGCGACCGATCGTTGGCCGCCAGCGGATGCAGCACCCGTCGTCTATTTCTTGGCTGAAGGCCCCTCCGGCACGGCGCGGTCCATCAACAACGGCCTCCTCACCACCGGTCGAACGGCGTTGGAGCGGGGCGACGGGCGGGACGAGTGGAGGGTAGACTACACCACGACCACAGGAACAAGTAACCGTTGGATCCGGCAGAATCCGAGAACCAGAAGCGGCCTGGGCGGGACCAACTATGGCGACCTCACGCCTAACGACGTCAAGGGGCTGACCTACACGACCGAACCTCTCACGCGCGACGTCGTGGTCGCCGGTCACCCGATCGTGACGCTGTACGCGACCTCAACGGCGGCGGACGGTGACTCCATCGTCTATCTGGAGGAGATCGACGCCAAGGGTGTTTCCCACTATCGGACCGAAGGAATGCTTCGGGCCTCCCATCGCGTCCTTGGAGATCCACCCTACCGGTACGGCGGCCTTCCGCTGCCCGATTCACGCCGAAAGATCGTCGAGCAGACGCCACCTTTGTCAGCCGGGGTCGCCGAGCTGACGTTCGAACTCTACCCGACAGCAAACCTATTCGAGAAGGGTCACCGCATTCGGGTAAGCGTGGTCGGCAACGACCGCGGCAACACGACGACCCCAATCCTCGATCCACCCCCGACAGTAACTCTCTTCCACACGTCGAAACATCCGTCACGGATCGAGCTGCCAGTGTTGCTGGACGATTCCTGGCGGAACACTGGGATTGTCGGCGGGCGGCCACCCGCGCAATGACGGCGAAGTTGAGGTTGGGGCTGCAACCTAGCTAACGGCCAACAACACTCGCCGCGTTTAGGCGGTGGTCCACAACCTCAGACATCGCCGTTCGCTGTCCGGTGCTACAACGAGGCAACGATGGGACCAAGGAAGGACAGGTAGTGTCCCTAAATTTGTGTAGTTGCTGATTCCTCTGGACAAGAGGAGAAGAAAAAAGGAAGCTCCTTGGGTGTGTAGTCCAACCCTAACGAGTCGATCGCGGTTGGCGCCGTGATCGGCCAAGGAGCTCCCATGGAAGACGTTGGTCAGGGAGGGCGCGTTCCGCAAGAGGTGATGGCCCACGATCTCCAGGCGATGCTGCGGGGAGCAGTTCGAGCGGGGCTGGAGGTCTGTCTGGAGGCGGAGCTCGAGGCGTTGATCGGGGCGGAATGGTATGAGCGCATCGGCGGGCGTCGGGACTATCGCAATGGGCACTACCGCCGGGAGCTGCTGACCAGCTTGGGGCGGATTGAGCTGACGATGCCGCGGGCGCGGCGGTGGGGACGGCCGAGTCAAGTGGTGGGTCGATATCAGCGGCGGGTGGCGGAGATCGATGGGCTGTTGACGAGTGGGTACGTGCACGGCGTGTCGACCCGGAAGGCCGCGGTCCTCACGACGGCGTTGTTGGGGGAGCGGGTGAGTCGGTCGACGGTCAGTCGGATCACCAAGCGGCTGGAACAGACGGTGGACGGCCTCCGACGGTCGCCGATCGTGGGGCCCCACCCGTACCTCTACCTCGACGCCACCTTCGTGGATGCGCGATGGGCGCGGACGGTCGAGAACGTCTCCGCGCTGGTGGCGTACGCGGTCGGAGCGGATGGCTACCGGCATCTGTTAGGCGTGAGTCTCGGAGCCGAGGAGTCGGAGGCGAGTTGGAGTGAGCTGCTCCGGCAGCTCACCGAACGCGGCCTCAGCGGCGTCGCACTGGTGATCGCCGACGAGCATGCCGGCTTGGCCGCGGCCGTCCGCCGTTGGCTGCCCGAGGCGCGCCGACAACGGTGCCTCGTGCATCTGGACCGGAACGTGCTGTCCAAGGTGCCGCATCGCTTGCGGGCCCGGGTAGCTCGAGAGGTGGCCGAGGTGTTCCAGGCGGGGAGTCTGGCCGGAGCCAAGCAGCGCCTGGCCCGGTTCACCCGTCGCTGGGCGCGGCACTTGCCCGAGGCGGTCGCCTGTTTGCGGGACGGCTTTGCCGCGGCGACGAGCTACTTCGCGTTCCCCCGAGCGCATTGGCGGCGGCTCCGCACCACGAACAGCCTTGAGCGCCTCCATGCGGAGATCAAACGGCGCACCCGAAGCGTAGGGGCGTTTCCCGATCGGGCCAGCGCGCTGCGCCTGATCACCGCGGTGGTGATTGAGGCGACCGCGATCTGGGGTGACCGCCAGTATCTCGACGTCGGGACGGTTCGTCGGATGGACAGGGCAGCCTAACGGTGGAACCGAGGAGCTTCCTCAGCATTTACACAAAACTCGGGACTTGACCGAAGGACAGGATGAACTTCCGGCCCTGGTGCGCAGGATTGCTGACCGGCTGACGCTTTGGGACGTCACGGACTAAACTCGGCACCACGTTGCGAGATGAGGAAGTCCTCGAGCCGTGCGCGGGTGTTCTCAGCAACGGCTAACATGTCAAGGTACGCCAACACGAACTGATCTCGCTCGGCGGCCGACCAAGACCGGCTAACCAGCCCATCGGTGACCCGACCAAGTAGTCGATCGAGCTCCTCTTCAGTGATCGTTCGCGCGAATGCGATTCGCTTCTGGAACGAGCGCATAGCGATTCCCGCAAGCACCCCTTGATCGAGGGCCGCTGTTATCGCGTCGTCGAGCTGACGGTTGTTATTCTCCTGACCCTCGTTAGCGAGCGCGCGAAGTCGAGATCGCTGCCGCTCAAGCGCTCGAGGCGTTGGCGGATCCAACCCCTCTGGGCGGTGGCTGAAGGCGATCGGATCTCGAAGGGCCGCTTCCTGCTGAGCGAGCTCGGCACCCCGGCTGGTGGGGGCGTACCGCGGCTCCTCCGGCCAAATCTCGTCGAGGCAGTGACCTAGCCACTCTTGGAAAGTCGGCTTCCACGGCTGGCTTTCGTCGTCTTTTGTCTCGCCGGTCCGCAGCCTCCCCATCCAGGCTAGTTCGGAGGCCTTCGCCATTGCAGCCAGCTGCGAGGCAGACAGGCCGACGCGCTCGGCAACATCCGGGTGGGCGATGGTCCATTCCAACAATGTCTGATCGCGGCAAACGACGTTCACCAACGCTCGCAGTCGGCGGACCTGCTCGGGGGTAAGTTCCATCGCGGTCCGGAGCCGCTCCAGACTCTTCAGGATGCGATCGCTCGCCTTCCTGGGATCGCCAACTTCCTTGAGTGCCTTGGCCAGCCTCATCCCAATCTGCGCCCGAGCTAGCCCGGCTTCAGAGAGGACTCCCATGGCCAGTTCGTAGACTAGAACGCACGTGCGCCTGAGCAATGGCGAGAGCTCCAACGTGGAGAGGCGTGGCGACGGCGTGCCCCGGCCTTTTCCGAGCTCGGGCATCCGGTTGAGGAGTTCCCTAAGTCCTGCTCGACCGGTCAACTCGAGCGACCGGCTGAGCATCCGGGCGATATAGGTCGGTGCTTGTCCGATCGTGCAGTCGCCGGGTAAGAAGCCGAGTAGGTCGACTGCTTCGGTAGCCGTCATCTCCTTGCGCTCGACCATCGCGCGTCTCGGATCCTCCGGCGGCCATGCGAGGTACAGTCCCCACTGTCCTAGCCGTTCATCCCCATGCCAGCGGGCCGTGAGCTCAGGGTGAAGCGCCGCGAGCCAACGTTGCAACCAGCTCTCGACCACGGGCATGTGACCAGCGTAGAGCGCCATGGACATAACCCTCCCCGTTTAGGTCCTCGTGTTGTCCACTGGTGTGGTCCCATGTTGAGCGGCGGTTCAGGGAACCTCGGGGAGGAAAATATGGGCAGGACGTGGGTACGGGAACGGGAGGCGGCAGAGTATCTCGGCGTGTCGGCGTCGATCCTTGCTAAGTGGAGATGCACTGGGGCCGGCCCGACGTTCAGCCGTCGACAGCGCGTCATCCTCTATGCCGTCGAGGATTTGGACGCCTGGGCTCGCGATGGGCGGGTCCGGTCAACCACCGAGGCCGATCAACGAGATGGCCGGCTGAAACGACCGACGCGTCGGAAGAAGGCCGCCGGAGCAGGACAGGTCTTGGCTGCCGCCCCATAGGCGTCACGCAGCTGGGTTTCTGCCCTCTTCGCTCGCGCACATCGGCACCATAGACTCGGTGCTGGAAGACGAGAGGGTGTCCTGAAAAAAACACGAGCGGCCGGCGGGGGCCGGCCGTCTCGAGAACTCGAACACGCAGAAGAGGTGCGTGCCGATGTCCAATCTAGTGAACAACCAGCTCGTCCACTCAATCCCGATCCGGGAAACGACCGAGATGCGCCTCGAGCTGGCGCCGGGCGGCTTCGACTGGGAACTCTGGCGCCGGTCGACGGCGGCCCAGTGCAGTGACTTTGTGGTGGCCACCGGCTTCGCACTCAGCCTCGACCAGGCCCGTGAGCTCCGGGACGCACTGCGCCTGGCGATCGGTCAGGTCGAGGAATCAGCCTCATGAAACCTCGCCGATCGATACGCCGACCGTGGTGGCGAAACCGAGGCTCGAATGCGGGCGAGATCCTCAGCTGGGATGGCCCGGCGCTTCACCAGCTCGAGAATCGCACGCAGGAGTTGATGGCGAGTGGCCTAACCAGGGCTGTGGCATCCGAACGTGCGTTTCGCGAGGTTCGTGCTCTCCGGCAATCGATCGGGGCGCCAGTCAGTGGACCCGCGGCCGGGCGCGGGGGGCACCGCGGGAACCGCAGTCGGTGAAGCGACCGCCGCGCAACTCGAGACCACCGTCACCGCTGCCACCGACACGGCCCTGTCGAGGGTATGACCGGCGTGGCTGGGTTTGGGCAATCTTCCGGGCGAGCCGGGAGCTCTCCGAAGAGGCGAAACTCGTGCTCAGTGTGATCCTCGAGCTCGATCGGTGTGGATTCAAGAAGGTCGGCGGATGTTATCTCGCCGCTCCGAAGCTTGCGGCCCAATGCGGCCTGCATGAAAAGGTTGTCGCTCTACTTCGTCAGGAGCTCGAGGCGATCGGTCTTCTCGTTCGACGCGGAGGTCACCCTCACGGCGGCACGCTCTCGTACTGGTTCGTGGCGCTGCCCGACGAGGTCGAGGATCAGCCGCCAGCGAACGCGAAGCCTCCTGAGTGCGAGAGCTGGCGGATCACGCAGGTTGCCCGTTTCGATGAGGTCATCCGGCAGCGGCGTGCCGATATCGCACCGTCAAGGATTTCCGGAGGGTCGGCCGCTGTTTCCTGCGACGAACCCTCAAGGAATTCTGGTGCCGACCCTCAAGAATCCCCGAGGGGTCAGAGCGCCAACCCTCAAGAAGGTCTTCCAAGACCGTCAAGGAATTCCGGTGGGTTAGCGCCGCTAAGTGATAGTCTTCCCAATGTGTTAGGCCCACCTAACGATCCTTCGCCTTCCGCTAGTGTCACACTTAACAGCAGTATCACAAAGGAGTGTGACACTGGAAAGTACGACAGCCCGGTTTTCAACCAGGTGCAACCACATGTCACAAAATCACGCCAGACGGAGGAGGAGAAGCGAAGGCAGTTCCTCGATGGGGTCTGGGGGCCCAACCGCCACCGAAGGGATGGCCGCGTGTCCCCGCGGACCGACCGGAGCGAGGACCGGTGAAAAGTCCTCACTTCTCGGTGCCTCCCAAACTCGCCGACGTGGCTGGCGCAACAGTACGCGCGAGGAAGATCAGGGGCTCAAATTCACCGCGGACCGCGACCGCGGGACCTTGAGGGCGATCCGATGACCCTCGATCCCGCCCGGGTCCTCAGGGCCCTCAGCTTGACTGTGGTGCCGATCGGCTCAGGCCGTTTTCGCGCGCAACAGTACGCGCGCGCGCGTGTAGTCGGTGACGATGTGCTGTTCGACGGGATCAGGATAGCCAATTGAGTTCGGGGCTCAGCCGGCAGGGAAGTCCCAAGCAATGATGTCCGGAACACGTGCACGGCCCCGCTAAGCTGCGATCTGAGGAAGACCATGTCTGAACCCTCGAGCCGACACGATCGCCCCTCTCGACAGCGTGCACGGCCGAAGGTGCTGATGCCTGGGACGCGTCTGGAAGAACAGGAGGCGATTGTGGTCAGGGCGGCGGCTGAGCGACTGAAGCTTCCAATCACTCACTACTTCCGGCGCGCCGTCGTCGAGCAAGCCTATCGCGATCTCCCAGACCCGGACGACAGTTCCCACCGTGCATGAAGCCGAGTCAGAACGGTTTCATTATCGTTGGCCGGCCGCTCCTCGAGCCCGACCACCAGCTCGCCGAGCATCCGGAATACTTCGTGTGGTTGCTCCGGATGGAGGCGGCGAAGGCGTTTAGGCCAAGGCAGACGGCGACCAAGCGGGGCGCCATCATCGAGGAACAACCGGGTGAATTGGTGGCCGCCTACAGTTACTGGAACGGAACGCATCCCTACCCTCGCGCAACAGTACGCGCGCGCGCGTGTAGTCGGTGACGATCGCCGACGACGCGTGACGACGACCGGCCCGATCGTCCGCCAAACCCGTCGTCCGCTGTCGATCATCCGCGAGTCTCTCGAGCCATTCCTCCAATTCGGTGGCGTCGAATCGGAGCACCCGATGGCTCAGCTTCCGCGTGAACGGCAGGGTCTTGGCCTTCCGATAGAGCGTTCCGGGGTTGATGCCGAGTCGGGCGGCTGCCTGCTCGACGGTCAGCAGGCCAGTCGGGCCGGTCGGCACCGAACGTGGTACGTCATTGGCTTCGAATAGCTCACGAATCCATCGTATCGGAACCTCACCATACCTTCCGCTGGGACTGCGTCGACGAGCGCCCGAAGGTGGTCGAGAGTTCGGCTCATGGGTGATCCGGCTTGGTCCTCGCCCCCCGACATCAGTGCCCGGGAATCCAAGGGTGGATGTCGTCAATCGGTGTAGCCATCCCTCATCGCACGCTCGGTCTCTGGGTCCGGGACGAGGACTTCCTCGTACATCAGTTCCCTCGCGATCGCCGCCCGGCTCTCCATCCGGCCGAGTCGCTCCTCGTACGTCAGTCCCTTTGGGAGCGGGTACTCCTGGTTCACCTGGGACTGCACCTGGATCCACATCTGCGCGAACTCCTGGTCGCGTTCCCCCAGGTAGTCGTCGAGCTCCCCGCTCGCCTGGAGCCGGCGATACGTCTCGGGCTGGTTCTCCCGGAGACTCTCCTCGTGGAGTCTCCCCCACCGTCCAAGCGTCATCGCGAACCTCCAAAGAGGGCGTTCACCTGCCTGCCGAGTCTGATGCCGGCTTCATGCCATGCCGTTGCCAGAGGGCATCGAACTCGTCCTCTACCGGCCCAACGGAATCGACCCAAGTCGAATCGAGCCAACTGGGCCGCGAGGGTCGGGCACGAGCGCCACGCGGGGCTGCCGTGCTGAGACGGGAACATCCCCGATTCGAGCACAGTCGACCCGTCGTGTCAACCAGGAAGACGGCTCCCCACGGCTTAAAGCGCAGGTTCAACGCTGTTGCGGCCGAGATAACCACCGCGCATAGGGCTAGAACGACGAGGAACCAGGTCGACGACAGATCGGGCTTCCGCAAGGAAACTCTCCGTGGCTCCGCATGCGACCGGCCACCCGGCGTGAGCCCGGGCGGCACCGCGAGATTTTTACCATGACAGTTGTCTGTGGCCAAGGGATGGCTTGCCACGGCAGACTCGGGCGCTCCCATGCCGCGCCCGACTATCTCGCGTGCTTTCGGAACCGTCCTTCGGGAATATCGTCTCAAGGCCGGGCTATCACAGGAGGCCCTGGCGTACCGAGCCGGCGTGCATCCGACCTACGTGGGCCTAGTCGAGCGAGGCAAACGGCGGCCCTCGCTCGATTCGGCCCAGCGTCTCTCACGCGGTCTGGGAATCCGGCTCTCGAGCCTGGTGAGCGAGGCTGAGCGCCGAATCTAGCCCGACGAGGTTCTGTCCTCGGCGGTCGAGCACGCGGCCCGCCGCTGGGTTCCTATTGGGTTCCTACCAACGTCGACGACCGACCATCGAGCGGTCGCGTCATCGCGCTAACCCGTGGCGCGCCAACAGTCTGGCCGCCTCCTGAGGTACCACGGTGAGGGGCTCACACCCACTGATGAACGGTCATAGGACTTAGCCGAGGACCACCCTTCGGACAACCGGGCACCTTGGCGGTGCCGAAGTCGACCTGGGCTAACTCGTTATGGGAAGCTTCCCATAATGAGTTTTATGGTGAGCGTCGCGTTATGGTGAGTCAGAGATAGATCCAGTCGCCCTTCCCTCAGTTTCCTCGCTGTTCGTCCCACCTCGCTTTCCATAATTCCCCCTCGTTGTCCGGCAGGTT
>Ga0187892_10010655_pt1 | contig 11557 bp, 9 predicted proteins | sample MA1701073metaG_FD_139345 | JGI IMG/M metagenome (GOLD analysis project Ga0187892, IMG submission 139345) | Bio-ooze microbial communities from a basaltic lava cave in the Kipuka Kanohina Cave System on the Island of Hawaii, USA - MA170107-3 metaG ... | reverse complement strand
CTGAGCCCGGGTCGACCCCCAAGGTGCAGCAGAGTCAGCCGGTCACCGTGGGTGTGGTGGAAGCCCGTCGGTCCGACATGGCCGTGGAGGTCACAGCGACAGGGACCGTCACGGCTCTCCGCGAGGCGAAGATCGCGACCAAAGCTCCCGGCCGCGTTGCCATGGTGCTGGTGAAGGAAGGTCAACGGGTAGGGGCGGGGGCACCGCTTATGCGCCTCGACGCGGCCGAACTGGCCGCGCAGGAGGCCCAGGCACGCGCCGATCTTCAGGCGGCTCGGGCCCGACTGACGCAGATGCAGGCCGGCGCTCGTCCCGAGGAGCGCCGCCAGGCGGCTGCGGCCCTTGTCCAGGCGCAGGCACGCCTGCAGGCACTCGAGCGCGGCGCGCGGCCGCAGGAGCGCCAGCAGGCGGCCGACGCGGTCGCGCGGGCGAAGGCTGCGCTCGAGCTCGCGCAGGCGGACGCGCAGCGGATGCGCTCGCTTCACGAGATGGGCGCAATCTCACGGCAGGCGTTTGATGCCGCGGAGATGCAGCTCCGGCAGGCGCAGATAACATACAACTCCGCGTTACAGCAACAAAGCCTGGTGCACGAGGGGCCGCGGAGTGAAGATGTGCAGGCGGCGCGCGCGGCGGCCGATGCTGCGCAGCAGGCCGCCCGGCTGGTCGAGCAGGGCCCGCGGAGTGAGGAAATCGACTTTGCGGCAGCGCAGGTCGCGCGGGCGGAAGGGTTTCTGGCCGCGGCGCGTATCCGGCTTGCCGACGCTACTATCAGGGCGCCGTTTGCAGGCACGATTGTGCAGCGCGCGGTCGAGCCGGGCGAGTCGGTGTCTCCCGGCGCTCCATCGTTCGCTCTCGCGCAACTCGACGAAGTGTTCATCGAGCTTGCGGTGCCCGAGCGATCGCGGCCAGCGCTGACGCCAGGTCAGGCTGCGACTATAGGGATCGACGCGCTGCCAGGCCGTGTGTTCACCGGCCGGGTCGATGAGATCCGCCCGGCGGCGGCCCTGGCCAGCCGCACGTTTGTCGTCAAGGTACGTGTGTCCAACCCGGACGGTGTGCTCCGCCCCGGCATGTTCGCGCGCGGCGCGATCGTCACCGAGACGCGGGCCGCGGTGCTGCGAATCCCCCAGGCCGCCGTGCTGCTTACATCCGGCAGGCCGATCATCTTCGTGGTGAAGGACGGCCGTGCGATCCGCCGCGAGGTGTCGCTGGGCGATCAGCAGGGCGGAATCGTCGAGATCTCGGCCGGTGTTGCCGACGGTGAGCAGGTCGTCGTGGACGGCCATGAAGCGTTGACCGATAGCCAGCCCGTCACGCCGCGGGCTTCGGCGCGGTAGGGAGACCCGACCATGCAGCGTCTTGCTGAGCTCTCCGTTCGGCGACCGATTCTGGCCGCTGTGATGATCCTGGCCCTGGTGTTCCTGGGGACCGCGTCCTACTTCCGCCTCAACGTCGAGCGTTGGCCGAACGTCGATATCCCGTTCGTCATGATCTCGATCCGGTTCCCGGGCGCGTCTCCCGAGGAGATCGAGACGGACGTGACCGACAAGATTGAGGCGGCTGTGAACACCGTCAGCGGCATTGACCGGCTGTCGTCGACGTCCGCCGAGGGGTTCTCGATCGTCACCATCCAGTTCTTGCTGGAGAAGAACATCGACGTCGCGACACAGGAGGTTCGGGACAAGGTCAGCACGATTCAACGCGACCTGCCGCAGGGGATCGATCCGCCGGTCATCTCGAAACTAGATATCGGCGCCGCGCCGGTGGCCATGCTGGCGCTGTCGGCCGACCGTCCGATCCGCGACATCACCGAGTACGCGGACAAAGGCGTCCGTCCCAAGCTCGAGGGGACGCAGGGCGTCGGGCAGGTCGATATCATCGGCGGGCGCGCCCGGCAGATCAATGTGTTCCTCGACGCCGAACGCCTAAACGCGTACGCGCTCAGCCCGGCCGAAGTCGTGCGCGCGCTGCGGACGCAAAACGTCCAGATCCCCGCAGGCAACGTCGACCAGGGCTCGCAGCGGCTGACTCTCCGCACGCTCGGACGGGTTGGTTCGCTTCCGGAGCTCGAGGTTGTCGTGGTGACGACGCGCGGTGGCCAGCCGGTCACGGTCGCCGATGTGGCGCGGGTTGAGGATGGCGAGGCCGACGCCGAGACGACGGCCGCCGTCGATGGTCGCTCGGCCGTGCTCCTTCTGATCCGCAAGCAGTCCGGCGCCAACACCCTCAACGTGGTCACAGAGATCCGGGCCCGGCTCCAGACCGTTCTGCCTACGCTGGTCCCCGGGTACCGCCTGGAGCTGGTCCGCGATCAGGCCGTGTTCGTTGAGGCATCGACCCACGCGGTTCAGGAGCACCTGATCGTGGGCTCGATCCTCGCGGCGCTCGTGGTGCTCTTGTTCCTTTGGGACGGGCGGTCGATGATCATCTCGGCAATGGCCATACCCACATCGTTGATCGCCACATTCGCCCTGATGAGCGCGATGGGCTTGACGCTCAACATCGTGACGTTGCTTGCCCTGGCGTTGGTCGTGGGGATCGTCATCGACGACGCGATCGTGGTCCGCGAGAACATCCACAAGTTCATGCACGAGAAAGGCCTCTCGCCTATCCAGGCCGCGATTGAAGGGACACGCGAGGTCGGCACCGCCGTGACCGCGACGACGTTCAGCCTGATCGCCGTGTTCCTGCCCCTCGCCTTCATGGGTGGGATCGTCGGGCAGTTCATGCGGAGCTTTGGCTGGACCATGGCATTCGCGATCGGGGTCTCGCTTCTGGTCAGCTACACACTGGACCCGGCGATGTCCGCGCACTGGCTGGCGCCGAAGCGGAGGGAGGGGAATTCTGTCGGGCCGGCGACGCAGGGGGCGACAATCCCACAGCATCGCCGCGGCCGACTCACGACCGCCCTGGACGCGGGGTACCACCGGTTGCTGTCCGCGTCGCTGCGGCGGCGGTGGGTGGTCGCCGTGTTGAGCCTCGTCACGCTGCTGAGCATCGGGCCGTTGGGCTCCGCGGTTAACCAGAACTTCCTCCCCGAGGATGACGAGTCGCAGTTCGACATCGTCGTACGCGCACCCGAAGGCTGGACGCTCGAGGCGGCCGCACGGCTCGCCGACGGCATGGCCGTCCAGATCCGTGGCATGGAGGGCGTTCGCACGACCGTCGTCACCGTGGGCGATGATCCCCAGCGCAGCGCCAACCGCTTCACGATCTTCGTGAGGATGACCGATGTGCATGCGCGGTCGATCAGCCAGCAGGAGGCCATGGCCAGCGTGCGCAACGACGTGCTGCCGCGATACGCGCATCTCGGCCTGCAGACGAAAGTGACCCCAGCTTCGGACTTCGGCGGCAGCGGTGGGTTTCAGCCGATCGAGTACGTCATCAGCGGCCCCGATCTCGCCGTGCTCACCCGCGCGGCCAAAGAAGGGGAGCGCATCCTCAAGGCGATCCCCGGCGTGGTGGACGTGAACTCGTCCATCGTAGGCGGCAAGCCCCAGTTGGGTATTACCGTGGATCGCGCGCGCGCGGCGGACCTCGGCGTCAGCGTCGAGGACGCGGCGACCGCTTTGCGCGTCTCCATCGCCGGCGTCGAAACCTCGCAGTACGCCGAGGCCGGCCAGCAGTATGACATCTACGTGCGCGCGGATGCCCTTTACCGTCACGACGCGGCTGCGCTCGACCGACTGACGGTCGGATCCACGAAGTTGGGCAGTGTTCCCCTCAGTCAGGTCGTCCGCACCCAGCCCGGGACCGGTCCGTCCTCGATCGAGCGGTATGGCCGGCGCCGTCAAGTCACGCTCACCGCCAACCTGCTCCCAGGGACCTCGCAAGCGGGCGCGCTCCAGGAGCTCGACCGTCAGGTGAAGGCGCTGGGGCTTGGACCGGACTATGTGACGGCCCTGGCCGGACAGGCCGCCGAGCAGGGCCGCCAGGCGCAGGCGTTCATGCTGGCCTTTCTGCTGTCGTTTGTGTTCATGTACCTTATTCTGGCGGCTCAATTCGAGTCGTGGCTGCACCCCATTACGATCCTGCTGTCGCTCCCGCTCACGGTACCGTTTGCGCTATTGTCAATCATCGCGATGCGCGGATCACTCAACATCATCACCCAGCTCGGCATCCTGGTGCTCTTTGGGGTGGTGAAGAAGAACGCCATTCTGCAGATCGATCGGGCGAATCAACTGCGAGCGCACGGTATGGCTCGCGACGAAGCGATCCTGACGGCCAGCCGTGACCGACTGCGGCCCATTCTGATGACCACGATCGCGTTCGTGGCCGGCATGATTCCGCTGGCGATCTCCAGCGGTGTCGGTGCCGAGACCAACCGTGCAATCGGCTCAGTGATCATCGGCGGCCAGATGTTGTCGCTCGTGCTCACGCTGGTAGCGATTCCGGTGTTCTACTCGCTGTTCGACGATCTGGCCCGGCTGCCGCTGTGGACGCGGTTGGGGGTTGCGGTCGGTACCGCCTGGACGTACGCCCGGCGCCTCCCCGAGATCCTCCGACCGCGACCGGCGCGGGTCCCGTCCGAAGTCGCGGGCCAGGAGGCGGGATGGAGCGGCGAGTCATCGAAGTGACGAAGGAACTTGAGAGCGCTGCGGTGATCCGATTCCAGGATTGCGATCCCTTCGGACACCTCAACAACGCGCGGTACATCGACTACTTCCTGAACGCAAGGCAAGATCAGGTTGCCGAGCACTATGGCCTTCAGTTCTTCGAGCGCGGAAAGCAGGAGAGCTGGGTGGCAACCAAAATGCAGCTGGCCTTCCTCTCGCCGGCTGTACTCATGGAGAGGGTGTTGATTCGGACGCAGCTCATTGAGGCGACTGACAGCACGCTGGTCGTGGAAAGCGTGATGCTCGATCAGGAGGCCCAGCGACTAAAGGCGATCGCCTGGGCGGAGTTCAGTTACATCAGCTTGTTGACCGGCAAGAGAGCCACCCACACGGTCGAACTGATGCAGCTGTTTCGCTCCGTCCTGGTCGACGAGGCATTCGACAAAGACGGGTTCAATCGACGTGTTGAGGCACTCAAAGTCCGCTTTCGCAAACCGCCTGGTCAGTAGCGAAGCGGTCGCGAAAACCATATCATTGGGTCATAGCCTCAGAAACGCGAGAGGGAGATGGCTGTGACCACTGACACGCAGACTCAAGACAGCAGCCCGCGGCGGTCGGCCTCCGGGCATGATCTTGGCCCACTCAGCGACGCGGAACGAGAGCGCCTCGCCAGAAACCTGAGCGCGGACGAGCGCCGCATTCTGCTGGAGGGTGCCACCGAACGGGCGTTCTGCGGGACACTCCTGCACAACAAGGCAGAAGGCGTCTACGCGTGCCGGCTATGCGGGCTGCCCCTGTTTCGCTCGACGACCAAGTTTGAGTCCGGGACCGGCTGGCCGAGCTTCTTCGAACCGTACGACGCAGACCACATCCGGCAGCTGCACGATGACAGCCACGGGATGGTACGAACCGAGATCCGCTGCCGCCGGTGTGACGGGCATTTGGGCCACGTGTTTCCTGACGGGCCGCCGCCCAGCCATCTGCGGTACTGCTTGAACTCGGGCGCACTCCAGTTCCTCCCGCCTAGCAAACATCCAATGTGAGGCGTGTCCCAGGACCACCCATGAGTGGCGATCGAGTGCGGAAGGTTGGAAAGCTCATGGGCAATGCCGCGTGGAGGGTCGCTGATGCGGCTTTCGACGCTTCTGCTCCTCTTGTCGGTCTCGGTGCGGCGGCCGGGATTGACGAAGGATATGTCAACGCCATGGACGAGGCAGTTGTGGCTGTCGCGACAGTCGGCTCGCAGATCGCGGAAATCCCTTATGAGATCTTTACAAAGGGCGGGATATTCCTGGACAATCAGTTCTTGAGGTATGGACTGGCAACATTTGGCGACGTTGCTTCCAACATGGCACGAGAGCCCGGAAAGACTCTAGGCGCGCTCGCTGCCGGATACCTGATGGCCAAAGGCTTAGCCAAGGCCTCTTCGTATTTCAGGATGCGATGGACAGGCCGATCCGTGGCAACCTCACGCGCGTTGCCGCATTGAACACCCACAGACGCACGCTCGCATGTACCTCGACAACCACCACGGCGACGGTCGGCTCGCGATTTGGTGCGCCGCGCCTCCAGAGATGACGGTCCTGTTACCCGAGCGAGCACCTGAGCCCGACGCCCTGGTCGATGGCGCGCTCGTAGACGGCGACCGCGCTGGCGACGTCCTGAATCGCCGTCCCCGTAGCGTCGAACACCACGATCTCGTCGGCTGACCGGCGGCCCGGTTTGATCCCCGCGAGAATCTCTCCAAGTTCTGCGTGCACGCTGGCACGAGAGACAACACCTGCCTCGAGCGCGTGGTGTAGCTCGCCCATTGCGGCGCATTGCTCGAGGATGTCAACCACGATAGTGCTCGAACCCAGTAACCGCGGGTCCAGCTCTTGCTTCTCCGGGCTGTCTGCGCCGACCGCCGCGACGAAGGCGCCGGGCGAGACATCGGCCCTGGAGAGGATCGGCTGCTCTGATGGTGTACACGTGGCGATCACGTCGCTGGCCGCCGTCCCGTCTCTGAGCGTGGCGGGGACGGTCACGTCGATACCGAGCTCTTCTGTCATTCGTGCTGCGAACGCGTACGCGATCTCCTGGCGTGAATCGAATGCAAAGGCTCGCTGTAGTGGCAACACATGCTTGAGCGCCATCAGTTGAATCCGTCCCTGACTCCCGCACCCGCAAATGGTCGCGACGACCGAGTCTGGCCGTGCGAGGTGCCTGGCCGCCAGGGCTGTCGCGGCTCCGGTCCGGCTGATCGTGATCTCAATGGAATCCATGACCGCGAGCAGGGTTCCGGTCCGTGCATCGCACAGCAGGATGGCGCCTTGTATCGTGGGAAGCCCAAAACGCTCGGTGTTGTGGACAAAGTTGGCGTTAAGCTTCAGGGCGACGTGAGTTTTGGGAATGTGCAGGCCGGCCGCCTTGATATGGAAACCGCCGTCCTGCCCCTGCAGGTGAACCACCTCTGGGACCTGGGTTTGACCCGCGGCGTGTAACCGGAAGGCTTCCTCGACAGCCGTGACATAGTCGTCAAAGGTCATGAGCCTTGCGATGTCGCGGCGGGTCAGCACCAACGTGGAAGGCGAGCCCAAGGGCGCATCTCGCTACGGCGTCTGCGTGGTTTGTTGCCGGCACCAGGCGTACAGCGCATCATAGAGCGGCGTCTCGAGCCGGATCTTCGCGTGATCATCTTCGCCATGCAGAAGGGCAAAGCCGTGGGCAATCGCCTTGAGTCCGGCGGCCTCGGGGACAAGGTTGACATCGGCCGGCACGTCCGCCCCATGCACGATCTGCGCGAGCCGCGCGAGCCCAGGATCGGTCAGGTGGTACTTCAACACGATGGACTCGAAGCTACAGCGGCCATCGACGTGCCCCAACTCAACGCCCTGCACGTCAAATGGAATCGCACCCTCACGCTTGGCGACCGCTGCCACGTCCTCGGCGGACACGAAGACGAACTCGGCTTCCTTGTCGACGAAACGTCGGATCAGCCACGGGCAGGCAATCCGATCCACGTTGGCGTTCTTCCGCGTGACCCACTTCATCGTGCCACCTCCAGGAGTCTGGAGCCGGCGGCTGTCGCCGTCGACGGTGGTGAAACACCTGTTGCATATTTTAGAAACGTTTGATACTCTCTGTCAAGGACCGCGATGCCGTTAACAGACTGGCCATGATGGGTCAGTGACTGAGGGCCGCTGATGGGCTGGGTCGTCTTCTCCTATTCAATGCCGTCTGCGCTGCCATCGGGTCGCCGGGTCGCCGTCTGGCGTCGACTGCACGCGCTCGGGGCCGTCGCTCCCAAGAAGGGGGGCGTCTACGTGCTTCCTGCTCGCGAGGAGTGCATCGAGGCCTTTCAATGGCTCTCACAGGAGGTGGAGCAGGCGAGGGGAGAGGCCCTACTGATGCGGGTCGAGCACTTTGAAGGGCTGCCCGACGCGCAGTTGATTGCGCTGTTCCAGCACGCGCGGAATCGGGAGTACCAAGAGGTCCACGAGCAGGCGGAAAAGCTTCGACGCGCGATTGGTCCAGGCAGAAGGCGCCGGTCTCTCAAAGTCACCGCCGCCCGCGACACGCTTGCGAAGCTGCGCCGTTCGCACGCGGACATTGCCCGGATCGACTTCTTCGATTCTCCCGAGCGAGCGCGTGTGGCCCTGACACTGGCTCGAATCACACAGGCGCTTTCTTCCGATGCCCCCGCGGATGCAGACATTGCTCCGGCGGCGGTTGCGGCCTACCGTGACAGACGCTGGGTGACGCGCCCCCATCCCCATGTCGATCGTTTGGCCTGCGCCTGGCTGATTCGCCGTTTCATCAATCCGCATGCCGAGATTCGGTACTCACACACCCCTGAGCCAGAGGAAGTCGCGTTTGACATGCCCGAAGCGGAGTTTCAACACCGGGGGAACCTGTGCACGTTCGAGAGCATGGTAAGTGCGTTCCGGTTCGACGATCCGGCGCTACGAGCCATCGCAGAGGTTGTCCACGAGATCGATCTACGGGATGGCCGGTATGCACGCCCAGAGATCGCAGGCGTCGATGCCGTGCTCACTGGCTGGCTGGTTCTTGCGGATGCTGAGCGAGAAGCGCACGGCGTCGCGCTCTTTGAGGCTCTCTATGTCGCATTGTCGCAGGCTACGCGTCAAGCGGCCGGAGAGAAGCCACGATCCGTGGCCCGGAAAGCCGCACGGCGGCGGCAGTTCTGAAGCCGACTACTCAGCTTTGACGGACGATCAATCCGTTACTTCGTCGACCGTGTACACGATCGTGCCGTTGTATCTTGATGTGAGCTCTCTGCCTTCGCCCCGCATGGCAACGGCCACGGCTTCGCTGGGGTTATTCACGCCCGTGACCTCGATTTGCCTGGCGAGCACGGGCAGCTTCACCGTGACGATAAACTTCTTCGGCGGGGGTCCGGGGTTGGGAAACGGGGTGATTTTCGGGTCTGGCTGGCCCATCTGAGGCCTCCTCCTGTCGATCGGCGCGTCCATGCGCATCGTGACACAGGGGCTCCGCAGCGGTACCTTCTGCGACTCGGAGCCCCTGTCGGAATACTACCCCGTCGCCCTCGATCTAAGACAGCCTCAAGCAGACGTCTTGGACATGTTCCGGCCACACGGGGTCGCCTGTGCTAGCACCCAGGTCCTCCACATGCCGGCTCTTTGTTCGAAGGCCACAAGCTGAGAGCGGACTGTTCGTGCGCGGCGGCAAATCCGGAAGGATCGTGTGGTGTTCATAGGACCCACCACAACGCGAGCTCTGGAGACATGGCTTGCCCGGTACCCTATCTCGAGGAGGGGCAGGGCTGGACGAGGTACGGCGCCTACTGGGCATGAAAGCCTGAACACGACGCTCCGATACGGCAGCCTCGTGGGGGCCGATCTCCAACGGGCGCACCGGAAGGCCAGCCTGACCATTGTGAGTCAGGCTGGCCCCGATTACCTATGGTGGCATGCTCGCTTTATGGGAACATGTCGTGAGACAAAAACGGCTTGGTCGCGTCGAGCACAAACATCACGAGCAACAGCAAATCTGTCGACCCGCTGCTGGAAACCTGCATCACCGTGCCGGGACTAGGTCCCGCGTCTCCAGCACCGGGACTCAGACGGATGACCCTCGCCATGGTACGGACGGTCTGCTCTCCGCTGAGTACATGGAAGGCCATCGAACCCGGATGCGTGTGGACGACCGTAGTGCTGCCGGGCGGTCCGCTGGCTACGGCAAACCGAAGGAGATACTCTGGTGCAACCACCGCCGGGAGTGGTCCGATTTCGCCGACTTTGGTGCCACCCGCCGAAGACCCACCCGCGGGACCCAACGTCGTGAGCCAGGCCCTGCCGCCGGACTCAGCAGCTAGTCCCCAAGGGCCGGCGGCGGCCTGCGCTTGAGCAAGACTGGGAAACGTCTCTAGCCGCCAGTACAGGCCGGGCCTCCCCACAGGCAACTTCGCGACCTTCTTGTCCGTTAGTACCTTGATCACAATAGATCCAGCCGGCAGGGCCTGCTGCGCAACCGCCGCCTGGAATGAGATGAACGTCCCCAGGACCAAGACCGCCAAGCCCACAACAAAACGCCTGCTCATATGCTTACTCCTCCTTTGCGTCCACCGTTCGGACAGGACCTCTTTCACGTTCCAGCGGCTTCGCAGCACGCTGCACCCGCTATTCTGCGCGGCTGGCGGCCTGCTGCCATCGGGCAATCTACGTAAGTATCTGGGAACGGCGGCTGGAGATGCTAGGCGGTCAGACGGGTGTGCCCTGCGGAAGGTGAACTGCGGCCCAGGCGGCGATCTGCGTGCGTCTCTCCATGGCGAGCTTGTTCAGGATGTTCTGGACATGAGCCTCCACGGTGCGTTGGCGGATCCCCAGCCGCTCTGCGATCAGACGGTTCGTCAGGCCACGAGCGATGTCCAGGGCCACTTGGATTTCGCGGCCGGTCAGTCCGCCGGGACGTTGGGGCCGTTCCTTTGGAGCGGGAGCACTCCGCCCAAGAACGAGCGCCACCGCCTCATCGGCCGTCATCGCCCTCCCCTTCTCATACGCCGCGTCGAATGCATCCGCTCCGAGACGCTCACGCGCCTCCCCAGCGGCATCATCCACTTCTGCCTGCACCCAACCGGGACGTGCGTGCCCGAACGCGTCTCGCAACGCCCCGGATGCGCCCAGCAATCCTGCCGAGACTTCCGCGCGATCTGAGGACGCCAGGACGGCTGCCAGATCCTCCAGGCGGCGGATGGTATGCCAGGGGTGCCGGATCTCGTGGGCGAGCGCGAGACTCTCCTCGAGGAGGATCACGGCATGGACAGGGTCATCTGGCGCAAGCACAAAGCCGAGGTTACCGGTTGCCAGGCTCGTCAGCCACCTCTCATTGCGCGGACGAGCCATCGAAAGCACTTCCTCGAAGATCGTCCGCGCGCGCGCGTGGTCGCCCTGATGCCGCAGAGCGGTCCCAAAGTTGAGAAGTCCCAGAATTGCCATCCGCTCGTTTCCTGCCTGGCGCGCAAAGTTGAGCATCTCTCCGTAAATGCGCTCTGAGCGCGCAAAATCCCCTACCCCATCAGTTACCAGTCCTAACTGCAGCAGGCTCCATGCCATCAGCCACGGTTCGGCCACCGATCGGGCCAATGCCTCGCCCTGCTCCGCCAGCCTGACGGCATGGTCGCGCTCGCCGTAGTGCATCAAAAAGAACCCCAGGTTACTAAGTGCCAAGGCGCGCGCGGTGGGCGAAACCTGCTGCTTCGATGCCGCGATCTGGCCCCATCTCCGTGCCTCACGAACGTGGCCGCGCGCGAACCAAAAGCGTGTCATGGACGCCGCCAGCAGCACACCGGTTTCCTCATCTCGACCGCCGAGGCACCAGGCCAACGCGACGCGGACGTTGTCGTGGGCGCGTTCGAGGCGCCCAAACCACTCCATCTGGTGCTCGCTCCAGATGTACCGTTCCGCACGCTGGGCAAGGCCGAGGAACCAGGCGGCATGGCGCCTGCGGACGGCATCCGCCTCGCCGGTGAGCTCTAG
>Ga0187892_10010654_pt1 | contig 11557 bp, 9 predicted proteins | sample MA1701073metaG_FD_139345 | JGI IMG/M metagenome (GOLD analysis project Ga0187892, IMG submission 139345) | Bio-ooze microbial communities from a basaltic lava cave in the Kipuka Kanohina Cave System on the Island of Hawaii, USA - MA170107-3 metaG ... | reverse complement strand
TGCTGACTACCCTCAACGTAGAGCAGGCGTTCATATGCCAGAACATGAACCTAGCGCTCCAGGGATTAGGATTAGGCGGATGGGCGTTCACAGGGCTGCTGCCGCATTACGCCCTCGGCGTTCACCCGGATCACAAGGGGCTCGGGTTCAGGTTCACGAGGCCCGAGAAGACCGTGCGTACCGCAAAGCCGCCCGTACCCGTGGGGAGGGACGGCGTGTTCGAGGCGCTCTGCCCGCCATACGTCGCGGACATGGGGGAAGCGGTCGATAAATTCCTCCGCATGAGGGGGAGGTTCTGGGAGGAGGACAACCCCTACCCTTACAAAAACCCCGAAGGAGTGCTCGCGGACGAATACCACCCGAGCGAGGTCAGAATAGAGATAGTCAAGGACTTCTGCACGTACGTCTGCGAGAATTACGGGAGGTTCCCCGCGTTCTTAGACCCGATGTTCACGAGGCTCGTCTTCCAGGCGCACCATCTGGATCTGGAATTCTACGACAAGTACTACACCGAAGGGGCGTATACGGACCTCCACAAGGACCACTTCAAACTCTGGCACCCGGATATGAAGGACCCGTTCGGCGGGGGGTGAAGGTTCGTCAGAATAAATTCACGCATCCTTCGACCAGGCTCAGGACGAACGGTTTTTAATGATTTGTCATTTCGAGCAACGGTTCTGAACTGGTGTAAGAACCGGTCGCCCCTGCCAATGAAGCACAATCTCAATTGACTCCGCTATATGCTTTATCAGATTCCAATTGCGAGAAATCTATCTTTGCAGTTATTTCCCTCCTTAGAAAAAGGAGGGGAAGGGAGGATTTTGCTTTTTCCGACATTGAATAAAATTCCGCCATTTGTTACTCCTCCGGCCTCCCGTGAACGGCAAGGCTTCTGTTGCTATACCTTACATCGCCCGTAACCTCGCTCCCGAACCAATCCGGGGGGTCGAACCGGGCGCTCTCTTCCTCCGATCCGAACTCGACCTCCACGACGACTAGCCCTTCGAGCGCGCCGGAATAAACGTCAAGCTCGATCAGGTGAGCGCCGTAGGGAATCTCGTACCGGGTCTTCTCCACTCTCTTCCCCTCCGTAAGCGGCCAGAGGGCGTTAAACTCTTTTTCCCCGAGCTCGATCTCTACTTCCTTTCTCTTGAGCCCCTCCCCCGACTTCACTGTCTCGTAATATTTATTCCCCTTCCAGCGTATCCTGATCTCTGTCTCGTCGCCGGTGACTGCCAGATAGCCCTGGGATATTTCGTACGCGGGATAGCTCCCGAGCCCCGCCGGCATCTCCTTTACGAGGAACTTCCTCTCTATTTCGTTCGTCATAGGGACAATCTCATGTATTTTATTTTTGTTATTCCCGAGTAACGATTGTAAGCGTGCGCACAATCGGTCGCACTCCACCGATTGCAAATATGCCTGTTGATCTTGGGACTTCATCAGCACAAATCAAACAGAATCGGGAATCCAGTCATTTAATTTACATAGATCGCGGCTGGAAGCCGCTCCTACAATTATTTGTCATTGCGAGCGGAGCTAACGAACTTAGCGGAGCGCGGCAATCTCAAGAACAAAGACAGATCGCCACGGCCATACAACAGCCTCGCGAAGACAGAAAAAATAAGCATAGTCACCCCTCCGTCCCGCCCTTCCCCGCTATCCCTCTTATCTCCTCCCAGAGCCCGGCGTAGAACCTCGCCGACTCCGACTGTGGGAGATAAGCGGTCACGGGCTCCCTGTAAACTCCCATCCTCTCTATGTCCGAGCGGTACGGTATGTGCGTCCTGAGAACTCTCCCTCCGTCGGACTCCATCTTCTCCATAATCTCTCTATGCAGGCTCTTTTTCGACTCCACCATTGAAAAGAAGGCGTAGAGCCTTCCCGCGTCATATTCCTTCTTCGTAAAAAATTCCAGCAGCTTTTCGTAGGTCATGACGGAGAGTGTGGTCGGTATGAGCGGGACCAATATATAATCGGCCGCGTTGAAAACGTTCTCCGAGACGAGCGATATTCCGGGCGGGCAGTCGAGGAAAAGATAATCGTACTCGTGCTCGATCTCCCAGAAAATCGTCCGGAGCCGGAACTTGGAATTCTTCATCTCGTCGAGAGCCAGGTCGAGGTTCCGGTACGAGAGCTTTGAAGGCAGGAGGTCGAGGTTCGGGTAGTCGGTGCCCTTTATGTTCTCGTCGATGAATCTGCCGCCCTTGATAAACTTGCTCGAATTGAAGTTCCGGGCAGCCTTGATCCTGAAATAATACGACGACGCGCCCTGAGGGTCGAGGTCGCATATGAGCGTGCGGTAGGTCTCAGCCGACGCCAGGTGAGCGAGGTTCACCGCGGCTGCAGTCTTTCCGACGCCGCCCTTCATACTGTAGAGGGCCAACGTTATCATTGGGTGAATACTCTAATTGCCGGAGAATAAATTATCAAACAGCCCCTTCATCTCATCGCTTGAAAACTCTTCGAACCTGTCGTGGAATTCCGACCTGATCTCCTTTTGCTTCATGTAGAGCTCCGATATGAGCCCGCCCGCGGCGGCGATGCTGTCTCTGCCTTCGTTTTCGGAGGCGTTCATTTTTGAAATGTAACCCTTTAGCCTCTCCTGCTGCATGTGCATGTCGTTGTAGTCTCCGAGGTTGTCCTGGAGCTGTTTCAGGTGCCTTATGACCTCTCTGATTTCCCCGGCCGGGAAGAGAGACTCGAAGAACTCGAGATAGTACCTGAGCTTCTTGCACTCGATCCTGAGCGTGTGGAGGTCCCTGTCGGAGGAGCTCCCGTCAATAGACTTTCCGAGCTTGAGCGCCTTCTTGTACCTTTTACGTATGCGTAATTTCGCGAGTCCTATAACGGGCGCGTCCGCACCCGGCAATGCGCCCCCGGGCGCATCAGGTTCGTTCAGGAATTTTTCCCAGGTGTCGATGCTCCGCCTGTACGAGTCTGAGGCGAGCTCCAGGGCGAATTCCCTATGAGCCTCTTCCCTCTCCCGGGCGATAATCCCGAACAGCGGGTCGAGTCCCGCCCTTAGCGCCGGAGGCAGCATCTCGGTGTACTCCTCCCTTCTCAGGATATAGATATCGAGGTCACGGAGCTCGTTCGACTTCCTGCCTATACCCGCGAACTCCGCCTTGAACTTCTCCTTCACGCTCTCGGGGAATATCCCCTTGATGAGAGTAAGGGCCGAGCGCGTCCTCCTCACGGCTACGCGGAAATCGTGCAGGAACTCCGTGTCTATGTCCTTCATAATCCCGTCTTCGTTCTTCCTCATCGTCTCGAGAAGGCTCCCGAGAATTATCTTGAGCGCTTCACCCGAAGGCATACCGGTATCGAGAACTACGCTCACCTTGGATGTATAGTCCCCCGCCTTCTTTCCTGCCGCTCCGAGCGCGATCGAAAATATGTTCCCCTCGGCGGGCGCGAGCCCGAGGTCGGAGATATATCGGGTCAATTTTTCGAACTCTTCCACGTAACCCCTCACGGGGACCGCTTCGAGCAGGTGGATGACCTTCTTGTCCGCTCCGTCGTCGCCTACCTCTACGTCCTCGAAATTAATATGGGCGACCGTCTTCCCGTCTTCGTTTTCCAGGTTCAGGTGAGTTACGCGGCTCTCGACGCCGACTACGGGCAAAAGCGCCCTGACGTCTATCAGGGAGCGGAGGTTGTCCCTGAAGGGGCACTCGGGCAAGTCCCGACAGAATCTCGGCATGCCGCCCTCTGCATGGAGATCTAAAGACAGGCTCGTACCGTCGCCCGTATCCCGGAGGATAAGGCGGCTGTCTTCATTCGTAAGGAGAAAACCTTTCTTATATAGCCTATGGTCGTAGGTATCGAGGAAGAGCTGTTTCTTCGCCGCCTTTCTTTCCCCGGTCAGGGGCAGCACCTTTTTCAGCCGTCCGAGAACATCGTCCCGGGCACCCTCGCCTTCGAGAACAAAATATTGAGAATTATCCAATCGAGCTCCATCTCCGCACAGTATCGTATTTGCCCGTGCCGAAGGGCGTATAACCAGCCTTAAATAATTTAACCGCAATTCCGCGCGATGCCATTTAAATACACGCGCACGTCCTTCATGAATGCTATACCCGGCTACGGTCCGTATTTTTTTCGGTCCGATAAACCCGTATTCCGACGCGCACGGACAGCCGTATACACTAATTTACAAGTCTATTGTTTAAACCGTATGAATAGTTTATCCTTAGAATACATAAATCTTATAACTGAAAAGGGCGGATCCGATAAAAATAAGCCCGCGGAATTCGAGACATTTGAATTTCCCTCCGGACAATTCTTCAGTTCACCCCTTTTTTTTAAATCCCTTTTATTTAATCCACATGAGGCCATAAGGGGTCCAGTTTAACGTTTATGTGATTTCGAATGGCCTGATTATCTTTATTTATTTTACTCTTCTGCGGATTTGTTTACAGAGAGGATTTATCAGGCGGAGTCTCTTTCGACCCTGCTGGCCGTATCGACTGTTCTTTATATATCGAGGATTACCAAGAGGTGTAATTTGCGGAAGCTCAGGATCGGAATTGTAGACTTTATTACGAAATCGCCCAACAGCTCGTTATGGGCGCGCTTCATGCACGCAAACCTTGCCGGCATCATGCCGCAGGTTATCGCGTGCTGGTGCGAGGAGCTCGGTCACGAGGTGACCCTGTTTTTATTCACCGGCATCGAGAACCTGGAAAGAGACGTCCCGAAAGACGTCGATCTCGTTTTCATCAGCGCGTTCACGCAATCAGCAATTCAGGCTTACGCCCTCAGCAATAAGTACAGGTCGGAAGGCGTCGTAACGGTCCTCGGAGGCCCCCACGCGCGCTGTTATCCGGAAGACGCGCGCAAGTACTTTGACTACGTGCTCGGGCTCACGGACAGGGATGTCTGCAGGGACGTGCTCGAGGACATCGCTCATCACAAGGAAGAGGGCGTATATATGTCCGCCCTGAAGCAGCCCTCGACCCTGCCCGGCGTGAGGGAGAGGTGGAAATTCATATCCCAGGCGCTCGACAAGGCCCCGTGGATCAAGGTGGTCCCGATGATCGGGAGCGTGGGCTGCCCTTATACGTGCAGCTTCTGTATCGACGCCGAGCAGCCTTACCAGACCCTCGGGTTCGACATAATCAGGGACGACCTCAGGTTCCTCCTGACCAAGTACAAACGCCCCCTCGTAAGCTGGCACGACCCGAACTTCGGGGTAAGGTTCGACGATTATATGAATACGCTCGAAGGGGCGGTCGAGCCGAACAGCATCGATTTTATCGCGGAGAGCAGCCTGTCGCTCCTGTCGGAGCCCCACTTGAAGAGGCTCAGGCATAACGGCTTCAAAGCGGTGCTCCCGGGTATAGAGTCCTGGAACGGGATGGGCAACAAATCAAAGACGGGAAGCAAACAGGGACAGGACAAGCTCGAGGCCGTATCCGAGCACGTCAACCTGATCCTCCGCTACGTGCCTTACATACAGACCAACTTCGTCCTCGGCCTCGACTGCGACGAGGGGCCCGAGTCTTTCGAGCTGACGAAGAAATTCGTGGACATGTCGCCCGCAGCTTTCCCGGCTTTCCCGCTCCTCACGTCTTTCGGGAAGGCGGCCCCCGTAAACCTCGAATACCAGGGACAGGGGCGCGTACTGCCGTTCCCGTTCCATTTCCTGAACAATAATCACGCCATGAACGTAAGGCCTAAAACAAGCACCTGGCCCGAATTCTACGACAGGCTGATCGACCTCGTCGAGCATTCGTTCTCCTGGCCCTCGATCGTCAACCGTTTCCGCAATACGAATTCGAGGATACCGGCATGGATGAACCTCATGCGCGCCGTATCGACGGAGGGTTTCGGGAGGATGAGGTTCTACAGAAAGATAAGGCGGCTCCTGGACGAAGACAGGGCGTTCAGGGACTTCTTTGAAGGTGAGTCGAGCGTCATGCCCGAGTTTTATCTGAACATGGCAAAAAAGGACCTCGGCAAGCTCTGGGAATGGCTCCCGGAGGGGGCTTTGTATCACGACCAGAACGCATACTACAAGCAGGAGCAGGAAAAGAAAACAAACAAGCCGGCTCCGAAACAACAGGCGGGGTTGAATGACGGACTTGCGGACGTGAAGATAATGGCCGGGTGATATAGCACGGCCTCGGGAAATATAAATTAGATACATAGCGGATAGAGGGGTTGGTTAATGTACGAGAAAGCGATAGCAAAAATTTCCAGGTCTATATTTCCGGTTTTTTATAAACTGAGCGTGGACGGTCTTACGACGGTAGGCATCTCCGGCACCGCATTCTTTATAAACGACGAGGGACATTTTTTGACTGCGACGCACGTAACCACCGATATACCTTCGGGAGCGAAGCTTTTATATGCGGGCAACCTGCCCAACACCGCGCTTGACCACCCCGTAGAAATTGAAGAGGTCTACAGGAACGATTTAAAATATATCTACATCGGCAAGGTGGCTAAATCCCCCCTGCCCGGGCTGAGATTCACCCGGGAAAGTTCAAGTCCCGGCAAAGGGGTGTGTCTCAGCGGTTATCCGCTCGCCGAGCTGATTATAAACCCGGACGAGTCGGTGAATTTAAGCAACGTCAGACAATACTGGAAGCCGACTATGATCATCGACAGCGTCGAAGCCGCCATCAATCACGGCACGCAGACCGGATTCATCACGGAGCATTCATCCCTCAGGGGCATGAGCGGGGGACCGGTCTTCGATGAAGACGGGTCCGTATGCGGAATAGATATCACCACCTATTTACGCGAGATTCCGGAGCAAAACGGCGGAAAGACGTTCGTGAGGAACGGCGTCGTCATAGGCACGTTGAATATGAGAGACCTGATCCCGGACACCATTCCTTTTGCTTGATAAGACCCCCGCGGTCAGAGCGGGGTCCGCGCTATATCCTCAGCACCTTCGCCCCTTTTATTTTCCCGGCTTTGAGTTCGAGAAGCGCACGGTTAGCGTCTTCGAGCAGGTACTCCTCTACTTCGGGCCTGATTCCGGCGCTTGCAGCGAGTAAAAGGAATTCGCTCACGTCCCTACTGCTCACGTTCGCGACCGATTTAATCTCCTTCTCCATCCAGAGGTGAGAGGGATAATCGAGGTTAAGGAGATAGTCCTTGTCGCGGTCCTCTTTCCTGATTGCGTTCACGACGAGCCTCCCTCCGGGGTTGAGGTTCTTAAGAGCCCAGAGGACGGGCTTCCATGCGGGCGTCGTATCTATTACTGCGTCGAGCATAGCTGGAGGGCGGTCTTCGGTGTCTCCCGTCCATTTTGCGCCCAGTCCCTTGGCGAATTCCCTTTCGGAGGCGCTCCTGGCGAATACGTATATTCCGGAATTCGGGTATAAATAGCGGGCAGTTTTCAGCACCAGATGCCCCGAGGCTCCGAACCCCGTGAGTCCCAGGCTTTGGCCGTCCCTGATACCCGCGAGCCTCAGCGATCTGTACCCTATGGCTCCCGCGCAGAGGAGGGGCGCCGCTTCCGAATCCGTAAATATACCGGGGATCGGGAACGCGTAGTCCTCCTTCGCAACCATGTATTCGGCGTACCCGCCGTCCGAGTCTCTGCCTGTGGCCCTGAAATCGGGGCAGAGGTTGTCGTTATCTCCGAGACAGTACGGGCATTTCCCGCAGGCGGAGAATATCCACGCGACCCCCACCCTGTCCCCTTCCGCGTGACGGGTCACGCCCCGGCCCGTTTTCACCACGACGCCCACCGCCTGGTGCCCCGGTATTACGGGGAGCCTGGGAGGAGGGGTCCTCCCCTCTATCTCGTCAAGCTCCGTGTGGCAGACCCCGCAGGCGGAGACCCTTATCAGCACTTCCCCCGGTCCGGGCGAAGGCGGACTTACGTCCGCAAGACGGAGAGGCTCGCCGTTGTCATGAAGTGTCCCCGTTTTTTCGAGAAGCATTGCTTTCAGCGGAATTCCCTCCTCCGGCCCGCGCGTCAGCTCACCATGAGGCCGTCTTTTATCTCGAGGACTTTTTTTGTTTCCTTCGCGAGATACATCTCGTGGGTTATCATCAGTATGGACCTGCCCTTTTGGTTCAACTCGAGGAATACGTCCATCACCATGGCCGAGTTCTTCGAGTCGAGGTTCCCGGTGGGCTCGTCCGCCATTACTATCTCCGGGTCGTTCGCGAGCGCACGCGCTATGGCCACCCTCTGCTGCTCTCCCCCCGAAAGCTGATAGGGCTTTCTCTTTTCCTTTCCCTTGAGCCCGAGGCTTTCTATCAGGTCATAGCACCTCTGCTTCAGACGCTCCCTGTCGTTTACCCCGTTCTTCAGCATGGGTATCAGTATATTCTCGTAGGCGGTGAGCTCGGTGATAAGGTAGTGGAACTGGAATACGAACCCGATCTTTTTGTTCCGTATTTTCGAAAGCAGCTTCGCGTCTCCGAAATCGACCTTTTTATCGTCGATTATAACGTCCCCCGAAGTGGGCGGGTCGAGGAGGCCGAGTATGTACATGAGGGAGCTTTTGCCCGAGCCCGAGGCGCCTACGATGCTGATGAAATCCCCCGTCGATATCTGAATGGATATCCCGTTCAGTATATCGTTCTCGCCTATGGACTTCTTTATGTCCCTGCCTTCGAGGATTACGCTCATACGCTAGACCGGAAGATGTCGACCGGGAAGAGGCGGGACGCCCTCCAGGACGGATAGAACGAGGCGAAGAACGCGAACACCATGGCGAATACGAAGCCGAGGACGAAATACCTTGGCCTCCTGTCGAGCACGAACCCGCTCGACCTGATTATGCCCACGATATCGAACTCGAGAGACGCGAGCCAAACCTGGATGAGGTAGCCGAGGAGGCACCCGAGGAGCGCCCCAATGAGGCCGACGAGGAGCCCCTGGAACACGAATATCCTCGTTATCTCCCCGTCCTCGTACCCTATCGCCTTGAGTATCGCTATGTCCCTCTTCTTTTCGAGCACGGTCATCATCATTATGTTGAAAATACCGAACGCGGAGACGATCAGAATCGCGAACACCATCATGTACGTTATCCAGTTCTGCATTTTAAATATCTGGAGGAAGTTGCTGAAAGCCCTCTGCCAGCTCTCGGCGTAGTACCCGGTATCTTCCGATATCACTGCGGCCAGGCTCTCCGCCTGATCTACGTCCTTAACCCTGATTATGAGCTCGTTCACCTGGTTGGGCTTGTCGAGTATCGCCTGGAGCGTGCGTAGGTTCATATAGACCCTCGACTGGTCGAGGCTCGTTATTCCCGAATTGAAGAAATCCACCACCTTGAGCGTGTATATGCCACCGCTCGGCGATACGAGAGTGACCTTCTTCCCGGCCTCTTTTATTCCGAGGTCCCTCGCGAGGAGCTTTCCCATTATAATGCTGTTCCTGTCGGTGACTATCTTGTCGAGGTTCCCGAGCTCGATGTAATCGTCGACCACCGACGCCCTCCTCTCGAGAGCGGGCTCGATGCCTATGAGCGTCGCGCTCTTTTCCTTCGTGCCGTAATTCACGATGGCCTGCCCCGTCAGGTGCGGGGCTATGCCGATGAACCTGTCGTCGTTTTCGTATTTATCCAGGTAATGCTTGTAGCCGGTTATCTTGTCCTTCAAGTCCTTCGGTTTCGAGCCCAGGACGTCGGCGACTATATTTTCTCCGTAGACCGCTTTCAGTATCCTGTCGGGGTCGTCCGTTTCCTCTATCTTGAGGGTTATATGGGCGTTTATATCCACCGCCTGCTTTATGAAATAGATCTGGAACCCGTTCATAACGGAGCTCATGGCAATGAACGCAGCGACGCCTATCGCAACGCCCATTGTCGAGACGAGCGCCTGCCTCTTTCTTTCGGTCAGCAGCTTGAACGCTATGAACAGAATGGATCTCAACGGGTCGGGGTCTCCTCGCTCCCGGGGGCCGCGTCCTTGATCTCGATAAAGCTGTCTTCCTCTACTCCCGCCTCGACGGGCACCCTGACCTTCTTGCCGTCTTTTACGACCTCGATGAAGCCGTCTTTATAGGCGTCCTTCGATATGAAGAGCCCTTCCCGGTCCGTAACGACGATATTCGCCTCGACGGTGATCCCGACCGGTATGTCCGGGGGATAATCGGTGTCGGCCTTAACCTTCACGGTCCGGGATACCCTGTCGGATTCCCTCTCTATGACCCTGATCCTGCCCTCGAATACCTTGCCGGGATAGGCGTCTGTAGTAATGAGCACCTTCTCGCCGGGCTTGATGAGCGGGATGTATTCCTCGTCGACCGACAGCACGGTCTCGAGCGCTCCCGGGTTGCCTATGGAAAAGAGTATGTCGTCCTTGAGCACGGAGTTTACGTAATCCCCTTCTTCCGCGAACTTCCTCAGCACCTCGCCGTCCACGGGGGACTTTATCTCGTGCTTCTCCATCTCGCGCACGACCGCCTGCTCGGACGCGGTCAGGGAGTCTAACTCAGACTTCAGCGAGGCGAGCTGGTCGTTGAGTGTTTCGAGAGACTTCGCATAGGTCTTCTCCGTCACCTCGAGGCCCTGCTTCGATTTATCGAAGTCCTCCTTCGAAATAATCCCTTTCGCGTAGAGCGACTCCCTCCTCTCGAAGTTCCTCCTCTCTATCTCGGTGTTCATCTTCCATATCGCTATCTCGTCCTTAAGCGCCTTGAGGAACGGGGAGTCTTCTTTCATTCTGTTTTCTATGAGCTCCCGTTTGGCGGATATCTCCCGGAGCTGCTCCTGCAATTTATCGTTCTTTATCGTAGCGATAACCTCGCCCTTTTTGACCCTGTCCCCTTCTTTTACGTTAATGGTCTCGATGTATCCGGATACCTCGGGCTTGATCTGGACCTTGTTTACGCTGTCCACGTAGCCTGAGGCGTACACGGACTTGATGTACCTCTTTTTCTCGACCTTTGCGGTCTCGTTCGTTTCTTCGCCTTTCGGAAAGAAGTAGATGTATGCGAGAACGGCTGCGGCCGCGATTAAAATAATGATAAAAATGTACCTTTTGTTCATTTAGTCACCCGGGTATCTGGTATTCGTCCGATCGTCGAAATATCCGCATCTATGGAATAAAATCGCGGTTCCCCGGCTGACCGTCCGCCTGGTTCCCGTTCGCCTCGAAATTTACGATTAAAGATCGATTCCGACATTAGTGTCAAAAAATCTTACAGCGGACATTGATAATTATAGCCGTAATTTTAGATATATTCGCTATTGTACTCAAAACATTCAAAAGTTCTTAAACGGCACAATTTTTGCAGAACAAAATGATATCAAATAAGCTTCAGGAGGGCAGGCATTATGGCTATAAAAAGATGGGAACCGACGAAGAGTATGGAGAAGTTCTTCGAGGATATGTTCGAGGAAAATTTACCGTCGAGGTTTTTAAGGAGATTCCCCAGGTTTAAGTGGATGACGGAATTCCAGGCCGCATGGCCGGCGGTCGATATGTTCGACAAGACGGACGAAGTGGTCGTCAAGGCGGAGGTGCCGGGAATAGACAAGAAGAACATAAAGATCTCGGTATCCGACAACGTGCTGACGATCAAGGGGGAAATGAAGAAGGAAGAAGAGGTCAGGGAAGAGGACTATTACTA
>Ga0187892_10010653_pt1 | contig 11558 bp, 12 predicted proteins | sample MA1701073metaG_FD_139345 | JGI IMG/M metagenome (GOLD analysis project Ga0187892, IMG submission 139345) | Bio-ooze microbial communities from a basaltic lava cave in the Kipuka Kanohina Cave System on the Island of Hawaii, USA - MA170107-3 metaG ... | reverse complement strand
GGAACGGCTGATAGAGGAAGCGTACAAGCGGATCGAGGTGGCAGAGCGCAATCTCCAATCCATCGACGCGAGAAAGCTGGCGGCCGATCAGGAAGAGACCTACCAGACAATCCACAGCTTCGTTAACCAAGCCAGAGCGGCTCTGACCCTCAAGGACCTCCCACGGGCCCTCAATCTCGCCCAGAAGGCGCACATCCTTTCCGACGAACTCTCCAAAGCCGTGCGATAGAGTCTGTTTTCGGGCTTGGTCGTCGGCAGCAACTACACCGCTCACCTGCGCCATTTCACGAGCCGCAACCACAATAGTCTCGCCTCATATCCGAACCCCTCCGCAATTTCTCGTCCTCGACTAGGAAAAAAGTACACGCCAAGACTCTAGGTTTTGGGATTTTTCGAGAGCAACGATCGCAAGCCAATCGAAGACATAGAGTACGGAAAACCACTTATTTTTAACTGGTTACGCGTGCATTCGGGTGTGTTCCGAGCCAGGTGGCATGCCCGTTGCGTAGGATCCCCGTGTAGTCACGACCGTGCAAGCAAGGTTCAGGTTGCCGCCTTGCAGGAAAGGAGGAAAGCGAGATGAAGAAAACTCTGATCAAGACAATCGCAGGGGCGTTGCTTCTGATCGTCCTGCTGACCACGGGTTGTGCGGGAATGTCCACGAGACAACAACAGGCCCTGAGCGGCGGCGCCATCGGCGCGGGTGCAGGTGTAGTCTTAGGCGCGATTGCGGGCGCTCCGCTCACCGGTGCCCTCATCGGCGCCGGTGCGGGAGGCATCACTGGGGCCTTGTGGGAAGACCTCAAGAAATCGACGCGGTAACGCCGACGAGTCACGTGAAATGAGGGGGAGGAGGGATGTCATGTCAACCGTGTCAACTGAGAGACTGGCGCTCGTTGTAGTCGCGGCGATAATCTTTATGTTGACGCTGGCGACTACGTGACAAGGGGGAGAGGAGGGATGTCATGTCAACTGAAAAACTGGCGCTTGTCGTCGCCTGTGCCCTGATCGTCGTGAGCGCCGTCGGGATCGCCTACCTGACGGCCGAACAGGCAGGGGCAGCCAAGCGGACCGACATTCCGGTCGATGAGGCGCTCACATCGGAGACCCGTCCCCACGCCACCCAGTACCGGTCGCAGGCCCAAGTAAGCCCGCTGCGCCGGCCACTCGACGTTGCGGCACTCGAGCCGTCCGCTCGGGGCGGGCTGGGGGGAGTCAGCAAGGCGACAGCACACGCCCTGGTCGGCGGTGCCTTTGGTGCTGGCTCCTTGGCGCTGGCCAGAAACGGGATTGAGAAGGCGGTCCTGACACAACGCAGCCAATGAGACACAGTCTCCAGACTCCGAAGAGGGAGCGGCAGCGGGAGGAAAAGATAACCGCTGCCGCTTCCATTTCTCCCCAATCCCTTTCTGCTCCACATATCATCGCCTTCCCAACAGCTTCTTGCTCGACCGGAACCACGACTGGAATGCCCGCAGTCGTCCCCCCTGCGTATCAATCAAGAGGAATTTGACGTAGCGCTCCAGCATCTGCGGGGCCAGGGTGTCGCGAAAAAGCAGGTGACCGGCGGGCATAAGGGCCCGTATCGAGGCGGGAGGCCGTAACCGTTCGAGGACTTCCGGCGGCACCTTCGCGGCCATCAGCACGCGCACGAAGAAGAGGGAGTAGTACGCGGCGTGCCGGCACTGACATCGGTTGGCCATGGCGATCAGATGATCCCAGTCGATCCGATCGGCGTCGCGCCTGAGAAGCAGCAAGAGATCGCATAGCCAGAGCAATCCGTCAAAGACATGGTGAAACGCAAAATGGACACACAGGTAGAGGAGCAGAAGCTCTCCCCGGAGGACCGGCAATGCGCGAGTTCCAAGGGAAATCCGATCGAGGGAGTTCCATACCTCATCTCCGCTGAAGAGGGACTGTGGCTCCCAGGAGGCCATGAGAGTGTCCCAGTGGAGGTCCACCGTGACGGCGATGGGCCCCCCCTTGTCGAACTCGATCTCTCCGAAGAGCTGGCGCTTCTCTCCCTCCTTGGTCGGGAGGCGGAGGCGAAAGCCAAGTTCCAGGAGGATCTCCTTTGCCGCTTCGTAGGTCTTAGGCCGGATGAGGAGGTCGATATCACCGTAGGGGCGCAGGCCGTCACTCGGGTACAGGCCCTTCGACAGCGCTTCGCCTTTTAAAAGGACAAACGGGACCCCGCGGTCACCAAAGGCATCAACGATTTCTCCCAGAACGTACTGATGATACATGCTGGCGATGGCCACGCTCCGGCGCCGCGCGTCCCACTCCGCGCGCAGGCTTGACGGGATGCCGTCAACGTGGCAGCGGCGCAGACCGTACGAGAGGAGCGGTTCGAGCCGGTGGTGGCGAGCCATCCGTATGAGGAGATTCCAATTGAGCGAGGACGGGAGGCTCTCCAGGGCAGGCGGAGTTGCTGAAAGAGCGGCTCGTGTCAGTCCCAGAAGCGTGGCGCCCTCGGGCGGGATCTTCATCCTCGACAGCATGGATCACTGACCCCCGGGATGTCGTGAAGAGGTGTGTTCCGTAGAGGACTGAACCTACTCCCGCATTCCGATCACAGTCAACAACAATCCATACGAGCACCGCCGGAGTCCCGCGGGGTCTCCGAGACCGACGTGGCTTGCGGCTCCCCGGAGTCTGTGGTAATCTCCTCGGGGCGTGAGCACGACCGAGCACACACAGCGAAGTTTCTGGGATTCGGGCATGAACCCACCCCTGATTAGTTGCATTGTCCCCGTGTTCAACGGGGAGCGCTACCTCGGGGAGACGCTCGACAGCATCCTCGCGCAGACCTACCGGCCTCTGGAGATCATCGTCGCCGATGACGGCTCCACCGATGGCACAGCCGCCGTGGTCGCGGCCTATGGCGATCAGGTACGCTATCTGCGGCAGGAGAACGCGGGACCGGCCGCGGCCCGAAACCTCGGCCTGAGCGGTGCCCGAGGCGAGTTCGTGGCCTTCCTCGATGCGGACGATCTCTGGCACCCGGAGAAGCTGAGTCGCCAATTGGCACGTTTCGACGCCAGGTTTGAGCTCGACCTCTGCGTCACCCATGTCCGTAACTTCTGCAGCCCGGAACTGAATGACATCGCGGCCGCTCATCAGGATCACCCCCGCCTCAATAAGGCGGTGCCGGGATACGTGACGCAGACCCTACTGGCCCCGGGGACCCTGTTTCACATTATAGGGAAATTCGACTCTGCCCTGAGACACAGCAGCGAGACGGACTGGTTCTTGCGCGCGGCCGAGCGCGGGGCGGTCATGGAGCTGCTGCCCGACACCCTCGTCTATCGCCGCTTACACCGCGAGAACTTGAGCCACCTCGAGGCCATTGCCAGTCGTGAGGAATATCTGCGGCTCGCGAAGGCGTCGCTCGATCGCCGGCGGCATCTGGATGCCGCAGGCATCCCTGAGGCGCCTCGGAACACAGCGCTGCGTCATGACGGGTAACGACGGCAGAGTGCGAGTCCTGTTCTGGTCGGAGCAGTTCTGGCCGAATATCGGTGGGGTCGAGGTCTGGGCTTCGAGGTTACTTCCAGCCCTCTCGGAGCGCGGCTATGAGTTTATCGTCCTGACAGCTCACGGCGGCCTCGAACTTCCGGATACCGGGACCTACAGAGGGATTCCAATCTATCGATTCCCCTTTTGGACCGCGTTTGCGAACCGAGATATCCATCTGGTGATGGAACTCAAGCAACGGGTCAGCCAGCTCAAACGTTCCTTCGCGCCACACCTCGTCCATTTCAGTTTCACTGGTCCGAGCGCCTATTTTCAACTTCTTACGGCGCATGCGCACCCTGCACCGTTGCTCATCTCCATACATGATTTCTCAGAGACTCAAACCGGAGGGCCTGATACGGTTGTCGGACGTACCCTGCTCTCAGGAAATTGCGTGCACACGTTCTCGACGGCCATGCTTGCTGAGGCGCGCCGACTCGCGCCTGGCATCACTCCGCGCTCCTTTGTTATATACCATGGGCACGATGCGCCAGCCTTGTTGCCAGCGCCGCTGCCGTTCGATCCGCCCCGGTTGCTGTGCCTGGGACGGCTTGTCCACGGGAAGGGGTTCGATCTGGCTGTCACGGCGTTTTGTGACATTCTTCATCGGTTTCCAGAAGCGCGGCTGGCGATTGCCGGCATCGGACCTGCTCGGCCAGTCCTCGAACGACAGGTCGCTGGGCTGGGCCTCACCGACCGTGTTGATTTTCTCGGCTGGATCGAATTTGAGAAGATGCCGGATCTTTTCAATTCTGCGACGATCGTCCTGATGCCATCTCGAATGGTCGAGGGGTTCGGCTTGGTGGCCTTGGAAGCCGCCCTCATGGCCCGCCCGGTCGTGGCAACTCGGGTCGGAGGCCTGCCGGAAGTGGTCGCCGACGGTCAAACGGGGGTCCTTGTCGAGAGAGACGACAGCCACGCACTTGCCGAGGCGATCACCTGCTTGCTCGATCACGCCGAGCAGGCAACCAGGATGGGCGAGGCGGCGCGAAGGCGCGCGCAAGAGCTGTTCAGTTGGAACCGCCACGTCGATGACTTCGACGCGCTCTACCAACGCCTCGCGAATGTGGCCACTCATCAAGATGGCGAACTGTCGCGCGTGTGAACGTGGTCGTCCCCTCATCGGCTGCACCGAGGGCAACATTCATCCATCGGCTCACCTGAGGCCCTCGGCGACCGCCTGAAACTGTGGGACTGGGGTTCGCGATGCGGATTCTCTTCTGGTCGGAAGGGTTTTGGCCGAATCTCGGAGGCGTAGAGGTTCTCTGCACAGGGTTACTGACAGCCCTGCGAGCACGGGGGTACGAGTTCATCGTGGTGACGATGCACCGTAACTTCGATCTCCCCGATGCCGACCAGTACAAGGGGATTCCTGTCTATCGCTTTCCATTCATGACGGCCTTCGACGCGAAAGTTCACCAGCTAGCGGAGATCCGGCAGCAGGTCAGCAGGCTTAAGCAGAGCTTCGCGCCGAACCTGGTCCACCTTCAAATGCTCCCGTATAGCCTCAGCGGTGTCTTTCACCTTCTGACGGCGAAGATCAATCCCTCACCTCTCCTGCTCACGCTCCATGGGGCACTGAAAAACCTTGACGCCGGGCCCGAGACACTGCTGGGGCAGATGTTGCGCAGCGCCGCCTGGGTCACCGCAAACTCGGAAGCGACCCTTGCCCAAGCACGCCAGCTCGTGCCGGAGATCACCCACTACTCCCGCGTGATTTACAACGCCTTGCCGGTGCCCACTCTCGCCCCCGAGCCCCTGCCAAATGACCGTCCCAGGCTACTCTGTCTGGGGCGACTGTATTACGAGAAAGGCTTCGACCTGGCCCTCAGCGCTCTCGCCACGCTCGTCGCCCGCCACCCCAGAGTCGAGATGGTCATAGCCGGAGACGGCCCGGCCCGGCCCGAGCTAGAGCGGCAGGCGGCCGTCCTTGGGCTCGCCGAACGGGTCACCTTCGTCGGCTGGGTCAACCCGGAGCAGGTCCCGGCGCTCATGAACACCGTGACGGTCGTCGTCATGCCGTCGCGGCAGGAGGGCTTCGGCCTCGTCGCGCTCGAGGCGGCCCTCATGGCCCGCCCGGTCGTCGCAACCCGTGTCGGCGGATTGCCGGAGGTCGTGATTCACGAGCAGACGGGTCTCCTCGTCGCGCCGGACGACAGCCGCGGCATCACTGAGGCGCTCATGTCCCTCCTCGGCCACCCCGAGTGGGCCACGCAGATGGGCCAGGCGGCCCGGCAGCGGGCGCAGGAGGTCTTCAGTTGGGATCGGTGCGTCGCCGCTTACGACGCACTCTATCATACACTCATCGCGGAGGGTGCGCATGCTCACGCCGCTGGAACGCCTGCGCCCGAATGAGGCGGAGGTGGCCGCCAAGGTTCTCGACGGAGAGGCGATCATAATCAACCTCTCTAACGGGACGTACTACAGCATGGACAAGGTGGGCGGACTGATCTGGGAAATGATAGAGCTGAGGCAGAGTCTGGACGAGACCATCGCGGCGATCACCGCGCGCTATGAGGTCTCTCCAGAACGGGCGCAGGCCGACGTCCGGCGCCTGGCGGGTGAACTGATTCAGGAAAACCTCGTGATCGTCTCAGACGAAACAACCTCGCCCGCGGAGCGCCAGGACGAGGTTATGGGGCAAAGGCTGCCGTACGAACCGCCCATGCTCAACATCTATCGCGATATGGGCGATCTCCTCGCGCTCGACCCTCCCATGCCCTCCCTGGAAGACATCCCCTGGAAGGAGTCGAGCGAGGGGCCATCGAAATGATCCGACGCCGGGGGGAACCTGCCATGACGCACCCGTCAGGCGCGACGCACCCGATGAGAGGCGAAGGGGGGTCTGGGCCGACGTGACTGTCGGAGACGGTGGGAGCAGATTTGCAATCATGCAGGCCGCGTTTCAGCGGGTCGCGACGTCCCGCCCGAACATTCTTCGGGAATCTTACCACGCGTTTGCCGGCCATCCGGTAAGGGTTCGCATAGTCGGCCGGAGGTTGGCCGATGAGTTCTGTCGGCCGTTTGCCCACCTGGACAGGAACGAGGCGCGTTCGGCCGTCCCATCCCTCACCATTGACCTGTGCGATGAGGAGGAAGCCGGCATTGCGCGTCCGAAGGAATCAACCAGCGATGATCTCGAAACCACCTGGAGCATTGCAGATGGGCTCCTCGCCATTCCGCCTGATGGTCGGCTTGTCTATTACCGGTTCCGAGGGTCGGAAACCTGGCTCGATCGAGCGGCCCAGCAGATGATCGGCTGGACGGCATCGAGTCAGCAACTTACTCTGTACGAGCGCGGCAAACCAATGCTCCCCCTCCTGGCTGTGTGGTACCACGACCGGGGTGTGCAACTCATTCACGCCGGCCTGGTGTCCAAAAATGGCCACGGCGTGCTCTTTCCTGGCATGGGTGGGGCGGGCAAGTCCACCTCGGCGCTGGCATGCGTGGATGCCGGCTTTGACTACCTCGGCGACGACTACATCGGCTTGCAGGCTTGCGAAGATGGCTCCTTCGTGGGCCACAGTCTCTACGACTCAATCTGGCTAGAGCCGGGCCATATGGCGCGATTCCCGTTGCTACCTCCCAATGCCATCCACGGAACCAACGCCTCGGAAGACAAGTCCCTCGTGCTGCTCTCGCAGCTCTTTCCGAAGCAACTCGCACGCTCAGCGCGCATCCGCGTCCTGGCCTGGCCCCGCGTTGTAAATGCCAGCGCGACACGGTTCCGACCCGCCTCCAAGGATGAGGTCCTGCCCGCGCTCATTCGTAACTCACTCCACACGCCGATCCCCCGACTTGGATCGCGCGGATTGCAACGATTAGCCAGGCTCGTCGAGCAGGTGCCAATCTATTGGCTCGAGCTGGGCCAAGACCTGACGCAGATTCCACGTCGGGTGGACGAGCTCCTGGCCGTGGTCACCCGGTCGTGAGCAAGCCGCTGATCAGTTGCATCGTCCCCGCCTTCAACGGGGAGCGCTATCTCGGCGAGGCGCTTGACAGCATCTTCGCGCAGACCTACGGGCCGCTGGAGGTCCTCGTCGTGGACGACGGCTCGACCGACGGGACGGCGGACCTGGTGACCGGTTACGGGGATCGGGTGCGCTCCCTGTTCCAGCCGAACGCCGGGCAGGCAGCGGCGCGGAACCGAGGGCTCCAGGCCGCCCACGGGGAGTTCGTCGCCTTCCTGGATCACGATGATCTCTGGCACCCGGAGAAGCTCGCCCGCCAGATGGCCCGCTTTGAGGTCCGGCCCGAACTCGACTTATGCGTCGCGCACGCTCGCAACTTCTGGAGCCCAGAACTCCCGGAGGTGCCGCCGTGGCTTCGGGGTCACTCGCGCTTCACGCAGCCTGTGGCAGCGTACACACTCGGCGCGCTGCTCGCCCGGCGTAGCATCTTTGACGCTGTGGGGACGTTTGACCCGGCTCTACCCGTAGGGGAGGATACCGACTGGTTCCTGCGTGCGGTGGAGCATGGGCCAACGATCGAGCTGCTGCCCGATGTCCTCTTGCATCGCCGACTGCACGAGACCAACCGCTCCTGGCGGTCCGCCGCGCCTACCTCGACCGATCGGGCGATCTTCGCACAGATCGTGAAGGCCTCGCTCGATCGCCGACGCCGCCTGCATCCGGGCGCGCCGCCGCCGCTCGAATACCCCCGCCCGGACCGGGCGCAGACGTAGCAAGGCGTTGAGGTGGGTACGTCGGCACCTCATCGGCTCGCGACGGAACTCGAGAGACCGCTGATCAGTTGCATCGTCCCCGTCTTCAACGGCGAGCGCTATCTCGCGGAGGCTCTCGAGAGCGTCCTGGCGCAGACCTACCGGCCCCTGGAGATCATCGTCGCCGACGATGGCTCGACCGACGGGACAAGGGGCGTGGCAGCAAGCTACAGCGATAGTGTCACCTATCAGTGCCAGCCGACGGCTGGGCCGCCGGCAACCAGAAACCTGGGACTGAGGACTGCCCGCGGGGAGTTTGTGGCCTTCCTCGATGCGGACGACCTGTGGCACCCGGAGAAGCTCGCGCGCCAGATGGCCCGCTTCGAGGCGCGGCCGGAGATCGGTGCGTGCGTCACGCACGTGCGACACTTCTGGATTCCGGATCTAACCGAGGAGGAGAGGCGGTTTCGGGGTCACCGCCGGGCAGAGGCGCTGCCCGGCTATTACACCAGCACGCTTCTGGCGCGGCGAAGCGTGTTCGATACGGTAGGCGAGTTCAACCCTGCGCTATGGCATAGCGATGCCACCGAGTGGTTCTTGAGGGCGGCCGAACTTGGCGCGGTCGTTGAGTTGCTGCCTGAGGTTCTCACGTATCATCGTCTCCACCACACCAACCTAAGCCGGCGCGAGGGCGAGGCCTGCCGACAGGAGTTTATCCGGCTCGTGAAGGCGTCGCTCGAGCGACGGCGCCGTCAGGGTGCCCCCATCGCTCCGCCACACCGGTCCTCGAGATCGGACTGGCGTCAAAGTGGGTAGGTTGCGTCCACGCGGACACCAGGTGATTCGGATCGCGTAGGAGCTGTTGATATGCGCCCTGGCCGATTCGCTGCGACAGACATCGCTGTCTCCGATGCCCTCTCAGCCATCCTGCCAACGTCCGAGCAGACTTGGCTCCTCCAGGCCTGCCTGCACACCGGAGAGGCCGCCCGCCAGGCCTGGCGAGCCTACAGGGCGAAAGTTGACGATGTCACCGGGTGGCTGAGAAATGACAGGTCCAATGTGAAGAGTCTGATGCCGCTGTTGTTCCTCGCGCTCCAGCGCAATGAGATCGTCGTCGAGAAAGAGCTTTTCCGATTCCTGCGGATCGCCTATCTGCGAGAAACGCTGCGTGCCAGGACGTACAGGGGGATCCTGCGGGACGTCCTCCAAGTCCTCTCACGCAACGATGTCCCACATATCGTGCTCAAGAGCCCCGCGCTGGCCGAGACGGTGTATGAAGATCCGGCGCTCCGACACTGCGACGACATCAATCTCCTCCTCGCCGAGCGTGACCGGGCTTCCGCCGCTTCCCTCCTCTCCCGCGGTGGATTTGCGCGCGGGAGCCAGGGTCTCCCCTCGGGCATTGGGCCGCTCACCCTCATTCACGAGTCAGGCCTCCCGCTTCACCTGCACACCCACCTGTTGTGTGCGCCTCCGTTCAGCCTGCCGGTCGCAGACCTGTGGGGGCGGAGCCAGCATCGTCTCATCCTGGGGGTTCCGACGCGCCTCCTCGCCCCCAGCGACAATCTGCTGCATGTGTGCGTCCACGCCGCCTTCTACAGCGGGCGCGAATCGCCTCGTTGGGCGTCCGATGCCTGGTATACTCTGACGCAGGACCCGGATCTTAATTGGGATGCCCTGTGCAAGTGTGCCATCGCGCAGTCCCTGGCGCTGCCCCTCTACGTGACCCTTCGCTATCTGGCCGTAGACCTTCAGGCCGCGGTCCCCGGTCCGGTGCTGGATCGGCTGCTAGTCGGGGTGTCCGAGACCGACGCGATTCGAAGCCAGGCAACCCTGGTGTTAGCCCTGGGCGGCACGGGGGGAATCGTAAACCTGCTCACACGAGTCGGGAGCGGATGGCGCTCGCGGGCGCTTGTCGTCAGGTGGATGCTTTTCCCCTCGCCGAGCTACATGCGCTCAACCTTCCAGGCGGGCCACTCCTGGCTGCTGCCCATCTACTACATCTACCGACCGCTGAGGTACATCGCGCGGCGCATGCTCTGGCGATTCGCGGATCACGTCAAACGTCGGGCGGCGCCGTCAACCATCACCGCGCAGGTCAGGCCAGGAGAGTGACCTCATATTGACCTGCATTTTCGCCCTCTGATATCCTGAGGCACCGCGCGCCCTCGGCATGAACACGATGAGGATCGGATGGGGGACTACCCGGGGAGCTGTCGGACACGGGGCGCTGCGGACGACTCGTTGCGCGTTCTTCGGGCCGACGAGAGAGAGATGAGGCGATGGCGACCGAGCTGACAAGGTTGCATGACCTGAAGTCGGAGGATGGTCACCCGGTTCCGGCCTATCTCTTGACGCCCCCGCGCGCGACCGCCGGCGCGGTCCTGATCCATGGATACGGCGGCTGCAAGGAGCAGATGCTGGGATTGGCTGCCAGAGTCGCCGACTCCGGAATCACGGCGCTCTGCATCGATCTTCGAGGGCATGGCGAGCATCCGGCCTCTCTGGATGCCGGAATGCTCCTTGACGTCGAGACCGCCCTTTCCCGACTCCGCCCCGCCGGACGCACGATCGCCATCGGCCACAGTCTCGGCGGACGGTTGGCCCTCATGAGCTCGGCGGACGCGGTGGTCGCAGTCTCTCCCGCCCTGCCATCTCGACCGTCCGAAGAGGGACGCCAGATGCTCCTTCACTTCGGGAGCACGGCGGTGCGAGCGGCATCCAGAGACCAGGTCCTCCAGTTGCTGCGGGAGATGGCGCCCATCCCCCCTGTCAGCAGGCCGACGCTCCTGATCCAGGCAAAGGGCGATATCCCGTCGATCCTCCAGGGGATCTCGGTGCTCGCCGGCTCCCACCCGTCCGCGACGCTCTGGGAGGTCGAGACCGACCAGCACCAGGAGGCGACGTTGATCCCCGGACTCCTCGAGTACCTCCCGCGGTGGTTCAACCACCTTGACCTGAAATTCAATCGTGAACTGCTGCGGGAGCTTCCATCCCGAGCGCTGAACGCCTTGGACCGGGTCGCCGCCCCCTCCTTACCGCGGCCTCGCTGAGCGCGCGAGCGATGAAGCAGGAGACCCGGGATAGCGCCCTTCAGTGGATCGGCGAGGCGGAGAAGGATATCGTGGATGCGGAGTTGCTGCTCCGGCATGAGGGCTACTATCCCCTCTGCCGGCTGGCCTACCTGGCCGCGGAGAAGGCGATGCGGGCCTGGTTGGTTGGAACGGGTCGGGAGCCTTCCGAACAGGGGGGCCTGGCCGCTTTGAGCCGGCAGGTCTCGTCGGCGGAGCCGGCGCTGGGATCGCTGATCGGGTCGCTCCAGCCGCTGGAGCAATTCGCTCCGCCCCAGGCGACGTCGCCCCCTCCTCCACTCTACAGT
>Ga0187892_10010652_pt1 | contig 11560 bp, 11 predicted proteins | sample MA1701073metaG_FD_139345 | JGI IMG/M metagenome (GOLD analysis project Ga0187892, IMG submission 139345) | Bio-ooze microbial communities from a basaltic lava cave in the Kipuka Kanohina Cave System on the Island of Hawaii, USA - MA170107-3 metaG ... | reverse complement strand
TCGTAACCTTCTTACCTAGTCCAAACAGCGCCATATTCGGCTCCCGGCCTTCTCCTGACTCTGACCCCACTTCACTAGGAAGCGAATCAGCTGTCAGCCCGGTGCGTTGTGGAAGGAAACGCTATCGTGGGGACAGTTTATAACGGTCGCTTATTTAAACTGTCAACACTTCTTGCCCTACGGCATGCGTTTCCGCGTTTCCCCGACCCCGACCGGTGGGGCTTCCCAGCGCACTCGCGTCCCGGCCCGCGCTCCGTCGGCGAGCCGCGCCCTACCCGGCGGATTCCCGGTAGCTGCCCGGCTTCACCATCCATCGCTGAGGGACCCGTCCTCCGCCGGTCCGGCCCACATCACAGCTCCAGACCAGCGCCGCACCGCCCGGAGGGCGAGCATCGACCAGACTGGGTGCCGTCGTCCGGATGTGGCCGGCCATCGCGGCACCCAGCAGGCGGGCCTCGCCGGTCTGGCTGAGCCGATCCGCCACGTAGGTCAGGCCCTGGAGCGTGACGTCGCCCGCGACCGAGAGGCTTCCGTTCACGATGACCCAGCCTCGAAACGATCCGCCGGGCCCGGCGGCGCCGTCGCCGATCCTGACGGCCGCGAGGTCGGCGTCGGGCGTCTCGCCGGTGATGGGTCGACCGCTGGTCGTATCCACGAAGATCACCCCATCGGGGATCCGTCGGGAGGCGTCGAAGGTCACGGCGCCCTGGTAGTAGGTGCCGCGGACTCGCGCGACGGCCTTCAGAGCCTGCAGCTCCGCCGCGCTGAAGGCGAGGTCGTCGAAGGTTGCGGCCGGCTGCTGCTGGCGGACGTCGGTCGGTTCGTTCGGGATCGTCGTATCGCCGGTCCGTCCCTGGACCTGCGCTCCGGCTCCCAGGGTCGTCACTCCGGCCGACCAGGTTCCCGCGCGATCGCCACAGCTCCCATCCGCTCGAGCGTCGACGGTGACGCCGTCGCCGATCGCGAGGTCCCCTCGCACTGCGAGTCCAGCGGGTATGGAGGGGAACCGAAGGCGGATGAGGGTGGCGCTGATGTCCTGCCGGGCCCGACCCAGGGGGCCGAGATCGCCGGGGACCAGGCCGACCGCGATCACCTCTCGCTGGCGATCACCCTCGCCGCTGACCGTGAGCCGGAAGCCGCCGAGCATCACGCCCGCCTCTGTCGTCACGCCGATGAATCGGCTTCCGTCATAGGGCGCCGAGGCCTTCGCGGGCCCGGGGATCCCGTCGGGGGACTCCGGAGTGCTCAGCGCCCACAGCGCTCGTTCGACGCCGGCTTCAGCCAGCGCCTGCGCCTGGGCGATCATGACGTGGTTGCGCGCGACGAGCGGTTCCTGCCCGGTGAGCAGCGAGAGGCCGAGGAGCACGGCCGAAAGCACCACCAGGATCATCATCGCCAGGGGGAGGACGGCACCGCGCTGGTCCCTGATCGGGACCGGGATCGGAAAGGAGGCCTTCACCGCGGCCCGACGTAGGTGCTCAGGGTGACCGCGCCTCGATGGGCGGATGCCGCGCCCTGCCCGGCCGGGGCCGGGTAGGTTACCGTGACCGTGACCTGCCGGACACCCGCCGCCTCGACGCCCGAGCACCCGGGGGCGAGCGCGCAATCCCGGACCCGGACCGCTCGGCCGAAGGCGGCGTGGGGCGGAGCGAGCGAGGCTTCGTCGGCGAACGAGATGTGGCTCGCCCCGGAGCCCACCGCCAGGCGGATCTGCTCGAGCCGCTGGGTGGCGAGAAAGGCTGCCCCAGACCGGTGCGCGCCTTCGTGTACGCCGAAGCCGGCGAGCGGAAGGACCGAGATCAACGCGACGAGGCCGATGGAGAGCACACCGAGCGCGGCGAGCGCCTCCACGAGCGTCAATCCTTGCTCCTCCGCGAGGAGCGACCGCACGCGCCCTGACCTAAGGGATGGTGACGCGGCCGGAGGCCGCGACGCTGACGGTCAAGGTCCGTCCGCTCGGCACGTCGGTCACGGTGTACGTCGCGGCCGTGGTGGCATTCCCGAGACTCCCGAAGATCGCGCTCGCGGTGGACGACATGGTGATGTTGTCCGGGAGCCGGACGTTGCCCGAGGCGCCCACGAGCCCGGCGACGTTGATCACGGCTCCGCCGCAGTTGGTCGTCCTGAACTGCACCGTGCTCGAGGTGTAGGCGACGCACACCGACCCGTTCGTCTTGATCGCCAGCTGGCGCCCTTCGTTGAGGTACGCGCTCACCGTCTGCGCCCCGGCACGCACACGGGCACTCCGGAGGTAGTTCAAGAAGGAGGGCAGGGCGAACGTGGTGATGACCAGGATCATGCCGACCGTGATGACGAGCTCGACGAACGAGTAGCCGGCCTGAGAGGATCGCCGGCCTGACATCCGAGAGATCAGGTATCGAAGCATGGCACCCTCCTGGGTAGCAAGAAGGGGACCAAGGTGAGCCGGGGCCTCCGGCGGCTCGGGCCCTGGCTGGGGACCCAATATCGCCCGGAGCCACACGGAGCCATGTCAAAAATATCAATTTAATCCATATCTTGATGATATATTGCTCGGCTCCGAGGGACTCCACCCCGCCAGGCCCGCGAGACTCCTTCAAAGGGGTGCCATTGAGCGTCACCACAACCGACCAACTTCGACGATTCCGAGGGGATTACCCTCTGACTGGTGGGACGGCCGACAGGGCTGACGTCCACCTGGCAACGCCTTTGCCCGGCGTATCAGCTCAGGAACTGGGAGAAGTACCAGGCCAGGACCGCCTCACCCCAGAACAGGCTAATGAGCCCGCCCAGGGCGAGAAACGGACCGAACGGTATAGGGTCCCTCCGGCCTTTCCGGCCGGTGGCCAGGAGGGTTGCCGCCAAGGGGCCGCCCAGGAGGACCGAGAGCAGGATGCTCAGGAGGGCGAGCTTCCAGCCGAGGAAGGCCCCGAGCATCGCCCCGAGCTTGACGTCTCCAACGCCCATGCCCGCTTGCCCGATCACGAGCGTACTCGTCACGATGATGACCAGGAACACCCCGCCGCCGAGAAGCACCCCGAGGAGCGAGGGTGCCCAGCCGATCCCCCCCGGCGTAACGCTGAAGAGGATGCCCAGGGCGATTCCCGGCAGGCTAAGGACATCCGGGATGATCTGGTGATCCAGATCGATGGCGGTGATCGCCACGAGGCCGGAAAGGAGGATCAACGCTGAGGCGAGTGCCGTGCCCGTGTCGAAGCGACGATAAGCCAGGGCGAACAGGATGCCGCAGCCGATCTCCACCGCCGGATAGCGCCACGAGATCGATTTCCGGCAGTTCCGACAACGTCCCCGGAGGAGCGCGTAGGAGAGTACCGGCAGGTTGTCATACCAGCCGATCGACTTCCCACACCGCGGGCAAGCAGAGCCAGGGTAGATGATGCTCCGTCCTTCGGGTATCCGCGCGATGATCACGTTGAGGAAGCTGCCAACGCAGAGTCCGAGAATCACGGCGAAGATCAGGGTGATCGTATGGGGCGTCATCACTGCCCAGCCCGCCGCCCATCATGACCGCCGAGGTTGCCCAGTTGGGTGTGCACGTGTCTCGACTATAACGGCCGCGGCTGCTCCGTTCCCTCCGAGAAATTAGGCGGGGGAGGGAGCATTGAGCTCCCTCCCCCGCAAGGCCACAGTCCTCGATCCGCTACGGCACCGAAACAGACGTGGCGTCACCGGAGTTGGTGATGGTGAAGGTACCCGTGGTGCTCGAGGCGTAGCCGTACGCGCCCCAGCCAGACGGGCCCGAGGGGACGGAGGCCATGAAGGGGCCGCCCGGCTGCCCCAGGCTGTTGGTGACCACCGAGGTGAGGTTGGTCAGCGCGCCCGGGAGCGTGCCCATGTGGGCGGAGTAGATGCTGACCGCGGAGGCGAGGGCCCGGGCGTCAGCCTGGGCCTTGGCCAGCCGCGCGCGCGCCTGGACGTTGGCGTACAGCGGGATGGCGATGGCCGCGAGAATACCGATGATGGCGACGACGATCATCAACTCGATGAGCGTGAAGCCGCGCTGGTTGCCCAGTAGCTTGTGCCGGCGGTGCAAAAACTTCGTCATGGACTCTGCCTCCGTTTTTCCAAGTGAGATGTTGGTCCTGCGCTCGAGCTGACCTCGGGCCGACCAGCCCTGGCGCACTGCCATTGATCTGCACATCATGTGCCACGCGCGCGCCGTCCGAAGATGGCGTCCGAGCGGCTCATAGACCGGAATTGCGGCTCCGCTCCATGACCGCGCGGCCGGACAGCGTTGGTTCGCCGACGCGAAACAGCCTCGAAATGTAAGATCACGCGGGGAGGGTTCGCCTCGCCCGCGTGATCGGTCAGCTATTGCTGCGTTGGTTCCAGACCCTACGGCACCGAAACAGACGTGGCGTCACCGGAGTTGGTGATGGTGAAGGTACCCGTGGTGCTGGAGGCGTAGCCGTACGCGCCCCAGCCAGACGGGCCCGAGGGGACGGAGGCCATGAAGGGGCCGCCCGCCTGACCCAGGCTGTTGGTGACCACCGAGGTGAGGTTGGCGAGGGCGCCCGGGAGCGTGCCCATGTGGGCGGAGTAGATGCTGACGGCGGAGGCGAGGGCCCGGGCGTCAGCCTGGGCCTTGGCCAGCCGCGCGCGCGCCTGGACGTTGGCGTACAGCGGGATGGCGATGGCCGCGAGGATACCGATGATGGCGACGACGATCATCAACTCGATGAGCGTGAAGCCGCGCTGGTTGCCCAGCATCTTCCGCTTCCGATTCCAGAACCTATTCATTCCCAATTCCTCCCTGAAGCTGTTGGCCTTGCGGCCGAGTATAGAAAGTTGAATTGCACCTGAAAGGGAGGAATTGCATCTTCGGTGCCACGAGTCCCGAAAAGAAGACCGTCAGGTGGCTGACGGTGGGCGGAAGGACCCGGAGGTCGATGAAGATCCTAAGTGCCTGATAACAAGATCTAAAAGTGGTCAGGCCCGCCAGCGTGGATCGCCGTCACCGTACCTGTCAGTCGATCGAGGGTTTGACGACTGACGTAATCGCAGCGACGAGGAATGTCATTCGTCACCGGGCGCGCCACGCTTTGCGAGGCTATGCTTCTGCAACTTGTAGCGGAACTGGCGGAAGGTCATGCGCAGGAGCTCGGCGGCCTTGGTCTGCACCCCGCCGGTGCGGTCGAGGGCGCGCTGCAGGTAGCGGCGCTCCAGGTCGTCGAGGGTCGTCTCGAGGTCCAGACCCTCGTCGGGGATGTCCACCAGCTCGGGCCCGCGGCTCGGACGCTCGCGGCGCACGGATTCGGGCAGGGATTCCGCGCTCAGCATGTCGCCGGCTCCGAGCACGACGGCGCGCTCGAGCACGTTCTCCAGCTCGCGGATATTGCCGGGCCAGTGATACCGCTCCAGGACCGACAGCGCGTCCGGAGCGACGCCGCGCACATCCTTGCCCAGGTCCTTGCTGAACTTCTGGAGGAAGTGGGCGATCAGTAGCGGAATGTCCTCGCGCCGCTCGCGCAGCGGCGGCAGATGGATCGGGAGGACGTTCAGGCGGTAGAACAGGTCCTCCCGCATCACCCCGTCCCGGACCGCGGTCTCGAGATCGCGATTGGACGCGGCGATGAGCCGCACGTCGGTCTTCACGTCGCGCGTGTCCCCGACGCGCCGGATCTCGCGCACCTGGATGGCGCGCAGCAGCTTCACCTGGAGCAGGGCCGGGATCTCGGTGATCTCGTCGAGGAAGAGGGTGCCCCCCTCCGCGGCGGTGAACAGACCGATCTTGTTCGCGACCGCCCCGGTGAACGCTCCCTTCACGTGCCCGAAGAGCTCGGACTCCATCAGGCCCTCCGGGATCGCTCCGCAGTTGACCGAGACGAACGGCTTGTCACGACGATGGCTGTTGAAATGAATCGCGCGGGCGACGAGCTCCTTGCCGGTGCCGCTTTCGCCCGTGATCATGACGGTGGAAGGACTGTCCGCGATCTTGCGGATCGTGTCGAACACCTCGACCATCCGGCCGCTCTTCCCGATGATGTTCTCGAAGCGGTGCTGGGTCTCCAGCTGCTTCCGGAGATACTGGTTCTCGGCGCGTAGCTGCTTTCGCTCGAGCGCGTTCTTGATGATGAGGTTGACTTCGTCGAGCTTGAACGGCTTGGTGATGTAGTCGTAGGCGCCGAGCTTCATCGCCTCCACCGCGGTCTCGGTCGAGGCCATCGCGGTGACCATGATCACCGCGGTGTCGGGCGAAAGATCCTTCGCGCACCGCAGCACCTGGAGCCCGTCCACCTTCGGCATGCGCAGATCGGTGATGACCGCGTCGAACGGATCCCGGCGGATCGCTTCCATCGCGGCGGCCCCGCCTTCGGCCAGCGTCACCTCATAGCCCGCCTTCTGCAGCGTGATGGCCAGCAGGTCGCGCATGCTCTTCTCGTCGTCCACCACCAGAACCCGTGGGTCACTCATATCCGCCTCGTCTCGCGGCGCCGGCTCCCGGCCCACCGCGTCAGGATGCCCTTCGGCTTGGATGTCTGGACCGCCCGGGTCATCGGTGGGCGGTCCCTTCCGGAGCGGGAAGCGTGAGGGCGAAGGTCGTGCCCTCGCCCACCCGGCTCCGCACCTCGATCGAGCCGCCGTGCTCCTCGACGACCCGGTAGACGAGAGCCAGGCCGATCCCGCTGCCCTCCGGCTTCGTCGAGAAGAACGGCTCGAAGATGTGCGGCAGGTCGGTCTCCGCGATGCCCTGGCCGGTATCGGTGACCGCGATCTGGAGGCGACCCCCCCGCTCGCGGAGCGACTGGGCTCCGACGCGGAGCTCGCCCCCGTCGGGCATCGCCTGGACCGCGTTGAGACAGAGGTTCCACACCGCCTGCCGCAGCCGCTGCGGATCGGCCCGGGTCGGCAGCGTCTCTCCGTACTCCCGGGACACCTTCAGGTTGGCGGGCAGGGTGCGATGCTCGATCAGGAGCAGCACCTCGTCGAAGATCTCCGCCATGTTGATCTCAATCGTTGCCATCGGGGCCGGGCGCGCGTACTCGAGGAAGTCCCCGACGATCTGGTTGAGCCGCGCGGACTCCCGCAGGACGATCTCGACGAGCTGGCTCCGGGTATGATCGGGCGGCAGATCGCGGGCGAGCGCCTCGACCGCGCCCGAGATCGAGGCGAGCGGGTTCCGGATCTCGTGCGCCATGTTGGCCGAGAGGCGCCCCACCGCGGCCAGCCGGTCCGCCTGCCGCATCCGCTGCTCCATCTGCTTGATGCTGGAGAGATCCTGGCAGACGCCGATGAGCCCGGCCACGTCTCCGGTGCCGGAGCGGAGCGACCAGAACGAGATACCGACCGGCACCTCCTGGCCGTCGTGCCGGCGGAGGCGGAACTCGTGGCGGGGGGCCGGCTCGCTCCCCTCGGACACGGCTCGCCGAACCTCGGCCAAATCGACCCCGTCTCCGAAGATCGCTTCCCACGGCTGGTCGATCGCGTCGTCCGCGCGCACCCCGGTGATGGACACCGCGGCTCGGTTGAAGGCGGTGACCCGGCCGCTCGGATCCACCCCGACCAGCCCCGAGCCCACCGACTCGAAGATCAGGTCCCGGAAGGCCTGCAGGTCGGAGAGGTGCTTGCGCTGGTCCTCCATGTGCTCCTGCAGCTCGTGATAGCGCTCCGCGAGGGCTCCGGTGACCACCGCGACCGCGAGCAGGACCCCCGCATTCATGAAGACGGTCAGGATCTCGAGCGCGGTGTTCTCGGAGGGGGCGCCCACCTTCAACATCGGCACGATCGTCCGGCCCAGGACCGGTAGCACGTAGAGCAGGCTGCAGATCCCCGCGACGACGAGGCCGCCGCGCCCGGACAGCACGAAGCAGGAGGCCACCACGAGGAGGACGTAGAGCGGGATGAAGACCGATCGGGGGCCCCCGGTCGCGGTGACGATCGCGGTGATGAGGATCGCATCGAGGCCGAACTGGAACCACGCGATCCGCTCCAGCGGTACGCCCCGCCGCTCTCCCACCGGGAGCACCAGGCAGGCGGCGGCGCCCCCGAGAACGGTCAGCGCAAAGGTGCCGAAGGCGTAGGGGAACGCCTCCGTGAATCGGAGCAGCGCGCCGACCGCCAGCACGATGGCGGCCGTGAGTAGTCGCGCCCGGTTCAGCCCCCACAGGGACGAACGGAGCGCCGGCGACTTGGGCAACCAGCAGCTCTCGGGCTACTTGACCAGCGTGACCAGTTTGAAGATCGGCAGATACATGGCCACGACGAGGCCGCCGACCACGACGCCGAGGAACACGATCATGATCGGCTCCAGCAGCGAGGTGAGCGTGCTGACCGCGGTGTCCACTTCGTCGTCGTAGAAGTCGGCGATCTTGCTCAACATGGCATCGAGGGCGCCGGTCTGCTCGCCGACCGAGATCATCTGGGTCACCATCGGCGGGAACACGCCGGAGGTGCGGAGCGGATCGGCGAGGGTCTTACCTTCGGTGACCGCGGCCCGGCACTGCAGCACCGCCTTCTCCACCACCTTGTTCCCGGCGGTCCGGGCCGTGATCCGCAGCCCGTCCAGGATCGGCACTCCGGACTGGACGAGCGTGCCGAGCGTCCGGGTGAAGCGGGCCACCGCGACCTTGCGGACCAGGGTGCCGAAGACGGGCAGCTTGAGCATGAGGGCGTCGATGGTGGCCCGCCCGCCCTCGGTTCGGTAGTAGGAACGCAGGGCCATGACCGCGCCGATCAACCCCGCGATGATCAGGAGGATGTAGCCGCGCACGAAGTCCGATAGCAACATGACGACCTTGGTGGGCAGCGGCAGGTCGGCGCCCAGGTCCTTGAACATCTGGGCGAAGGTCGGGATGACGAATGTCAGCATGAAGATGACGACGAGGAGGGCGACGCCGATGATGGCGCACGGGTAGACCATCGCGGCCTTGACCTTGCGCTTGAGGGCGGCCGCCTTCTCGATGTAGGCGGCGAGACGCTGGAGGACGACGTCGAGGATACCGCCGGCCTCTCCCACCTCGACCAGGTTGGTGAAGAGGTCATCGAAGGTCCGCGGATGGCGCCTCAGCGCGTCGGCGAGAGTGGAGCCCGCTTCCACGTGGCGGGCGACCTGTCCGGTGACGTTCCGGAGCGTCTTGGACTCGCTCTGCTCGGCGAGGATGTTCAGGCACTGCACCAGCGGAAGGCCGGCGTCGATCATGGTGGAGAACTGGCGGGTGAAGATCGCCATCTCCTTGTCCTTGACCTTGCCGCCGAACTTGAAGGACACCTTGGGCGCGGTCTTTTCCGCGATCTTGGTGACGAGAATCGCGCGGCGCCGCAGCTCTCCCACCGCGGAAGAGCGGTCGGCAGCTTCGATCTCGCCGTTCTGCATTCCACTGGCGGTGCGACCCTGATAGACGAAGACAGCCATCGCGTGAGCCTCCTCGGTGATCTACCGCCGGCCGAAGGGAGAACTGCCCGCGCCCGCGACCGCGGCGGACGCCCCCGCCGCGGGGGCCGGGGCGGTACCGAGCAGTCCGGCCAGCTCTTCGGGCAGCGTGCTGCGGTTCAGGGCTTCTTCCCGGCTGATGCGGCGCTTCTGCACCAGCTCGGCGAGCGACTGGTTCATGGTCTGCATGCCGAACTTCTGGCCCGCCTGCATGGCGGAGTAGATCTGGTGAATCTTCTCCTCGCGGATGAGGTTCCGGATCGCGGGGGTCGCCACCATGATCTCCAGCGACATGGCCCGACCCCGGCCGTCCGCGGTCGGGATCAGCTGCTGCGACAGGACGCCCTCGAGGACCAGCGAGAGCTGGGCGCGCACCTGCGCCTGCTGGCTGGTGGGGAACACGTCGATGATCCGGTTGATGGTCTGGGCGCAGGAGTTCGTGTGCAGCGTACCGAGCGTCAGGTGACCGGTCTCGGCGATGGTCAGGGCCGCCGAGACGGTCTCGAGGTCACGCATCTCACCGACGAGCACGACGTCCGGGTCCTGGCGCAGGATCGACTTCAGCGCGTTCTTGAACGAGTGCGTGTCCGAGAAGACCTCGCGCTGGTTCACCATGCACTTCTTGTGCTGGTGCACGAACTCTATCGGGTCCTCGATGGTGACGATGTGCTCCGAGCGCTCGGAGTTGACCTTGTCCACCATGGCCGCCAGGGTCGTGGACTTGCCGGAGCCGGTGGGTCCGGTGACCAGGATCAGGCCCTTGGGCCGATCGGCCATCTGCTCGACGATCGCGGGGAGCCCCAGCTCGTCGAAGGACCGGATCTTCACCGGAATGACGCGGATGGCGCAGGCCACCGCGCCGCGCTGGCGGTAGACATTGCACCGGAAGCGGGCGAGCCCGTGGATGCCGAACGACAGGTCGAGCTCGTTCTCCTCCTCGAACTTCTGCTTCTGGCCTTCGTTGAGGACGCTATAGGCCAGGCGCTGCGTATCGGTCGGGCTCAGCGCCTCGACCTGGGAGATCGGGATGAGCTTGCCGTTCAGGCGGAGCTGGGGGGGCGTGCCGGTGGTGATATGGAGGTCGGAGGCCCCACGCTCGATCATCAAGGTGAGCAGGTCGTGCATCGTTGCCGCCATTGGTTTCCCTTGAACCTCCCTATAGACCTGAGTGTATGCCCCAGGGCCCCTCAAGGCGCATGCAACCCGCATTCCAGAATTGCCCGGGTATCCCACTGCGGACGCTACCGGATGCCCGGGCCGTGCCGGGAAGGCAAAGGTCACCAGTAGCGACAAGTCATTCTAGCCCAGGGTGGTTTTAGCAACCCCCTATTGGCTGAGACCCCGGGGAAGGGGGGCCGGGGCCGATTCCAGGCGGGATCCGACACCGCGCGTAGCTCCCGCGCGGGAAATGGAGGCTAGCGGACGCCCCCCAGGCGCTTCAATGCCTCGCTGAAGGCCTTCTGGGCCTGGTCCTCGTAGAGCACGAAGAGAACCTTCTCCAGGCTAGAGGTCCCGCCCTTGACGTGGTCCACCACGGTGGTCAGCATGGCGTCGGCGGACTGCGCCGGCGGGATCCCGCCGACCCCGCTCCCCAGGGCCGGGAAGGCGAGGGAAGAGAGCTTGTGCTTCTCGGCGATGGCCAGGGTGGCCCGGGTCGCCGCGGTGATATTGCCGGGGTCCGCCTTGAGGTCCTTCCCCATCATGACCGCGTGGATGATGTGGGTCGCAGCCAGGTTCCCGGCCACCGTCAACACCGCCTCCCCGACCTCCACGGGTCCCTGCCGGATGGCGTCCTCCTCGATGACCACCCCGCCCTTGCGCTTCAGCGCCCCGGCGACGCCGGCGCCCATCCACAGCTCGGCGTTGGCGGCGTTCACCACCGCGTCGACCTCGGCTTCCGTGATATCCCCGCGCTCGACGATGACGGTGGTCTTGCCGATCTTGCACTTCATGACCGCATCCCCGATTCGGGCCGCTGGTGCTCTTGCGCCTTGGCCGCTTCCCAGGCCCGATCCAGGTCTTCCGCGGATGCCTCAGTGACCGTCCGGCCGCCCGCCTTCATCTCCGTCTCCACCTTCCCGAAGCGTCGGGTGAACTTCTCGGAGGCGCGGCGCAGGCAGTCCTCGGCATCCATGCCCCGTAGCCGTGCCACATTCACGATCGAAAACAGCAGGTCGCCGAGCTCGTCCG
>Ga0187892_10010651_pt1 | contig 11564 bp, 13 predicted proteins | sample MA1701073metaG_FD_139345 | JGI IMG/M metagenome (GOLD analysis project Ga0187892, IMG submission 139345) | Bio-ooze microbial communities from a basaltic lava cave in the Kipuka Kanohina Cave System on the Island of Hawaii, USA - MA170107-3 metaG ... | reverse complement strand
GCTAAAGAAGCTGAACGGCCTGAGCGGGGCGGAGTTCGACAAGGCCTTTCTCGAGTACGAGGTGGCGTATCACAAGGCCGTGATCAATGCCGTGACGAACACGTTCTTACCGGCGATTCAAAACGCCGAGCTGAAGGCCTTCGTGGTGAAGGTCGCGCCGGCGTTCCAGGCGCATATGATCGCCGCGCAACAGCTACTAACGAGCGCTTAGGCCTTAGTCCTTAGTCCATAGCGGTCGAGTAGACGCCTTAAGGACTAAGGACTATGGCCTAAGGACTATCTAGTCAGGCCCTTGTTTGCATCCTTCGGTCCGTCGTGTATCCGCGATCGCGATGATCTTCCAGCCGTCCGCCAGCTTTGCGAGCTGAAACGCATCAACACCGCAGTGGCTGAAGCGCGGTCCAATGAAAAGCGCATAGTCCATCCATACAGACGCGAGCGGGCCGTCGATCAGCACCTTCTCGTTCCAGACACGCTCGTCCAGCATCTCGGGCCGCGGTGTTCCGACCACTTTCAGGAAATTGTCGAGCGATTCTTTGCGCACGACTGTCTGGCCATCTCGCACGCCGGTAGACATGAAGGACACGTCGGGGTGAAAGGCCGATCGAGCCATCGCGCTGTCTGCCTTGCGCATTCCGTCGAACAGACGGCGGATCGGCTTCAGGACTTCTTGGTCTTCGGCGGACTGTGCATCCGCGAATGAAGCCAGTCCACATGACAGCGTTGTGATCGTGACTAGCAGTGCGAAACGTCTCATTGCAACCTCGAGGTTACCGTTGTGCGAGCGCCGCTTCCAGCCGGCCGAGTGCATCCTTCCAGAACTTCTTGTATTGCGCGACAGCCTTCACGTTAGGCAACCGCTCGTGGCCCAGCGTTACTTGCGACTTCCCTTGCCCCTTGTCGTAAAAGCCGACGGTGACCCACGAGCCGTCAGGCCATGTGAGGCGCAGCGACCGTTGCGGATTCGCCTTGCGGACTTCGGGCGACGGCACGCCTAACCAGACTCGCTGCTTATCCGGATCCACCCAGGCGTCGTACAGGGCGGCAAGCGGTGCCTGCAGCGTTTTAGAGGCGTTCGCCGTGAAGCCGCTGGTTGTTTCATAGCGTCGCCTGAGTCCGCGAGCCCGTTCGTAAGCCACTGTGATCATCTGCTGCCACCAGCCAGGCAGTCCGCGCACCTTGCTCAATACAGCCACGATCGCACGATGCTCCATCGCCTTCGCGCCGGCACGGTCGAGCTGCTCGAACCATTCGTGCCACCCTTTGCCAGTCGCTTTGCGAACTGCCGCCTCTCCGACATCAGCGGCTTTCCTACCAGCGGCACGTAAGCGTTTGGTTGCTTTGGCCACGGTGCGTTGCGCCGTCCGCGCGGTTTTACCCACGCGCTTCCTCACGCTTTCGCGCACCGACTTCTTCACGCGTTTGCGCGCAGATTTCTTCACGGATTTACGCGCCGATTTTTGCGCCGTCATGTCCTGTTTCTCACCTCGGTAACGAACGGAGTACTTGTTAGGCTTGCTGTGCGCGCTGCGCAGCTCAATCACTCGTCACGTCACAGCACTCGGGGGCGGCAAGTTTTGCCCCTCGCGAAATAGGCACTGGAACGGCCTTAACGGGGAAGGGCAGCCAGCGTCAGACCCTCATGAACGCGCCAGTACTGGCGCCCTACACAGCGAAAGCGAAGAACGGAGTGAACCATGTCAACCAAACTGTTCCTTTCCATTGGCGCAGCGCTACTCGTAGTTGCAGTCGCTTCTGCCGCCAGTGGTCAGCCAGCCAAGCGTCGCGTACGCGATCGCATCGAAGATGTGCGCGATCGGCGCGAAGACGTGCGTGATCGGCGCGAGAATCGCCGTGACCGACGAGAAGATGTCTTCGATCGCAGAGAAGATCGTCGCGATCGGCGCGAGGATATCCGCGATGCAAGGCACGACGGCGGACTGCGCGATCGGCTCGAAGATGTGCGTGATCGGCGCGAGGACGTCCGTGATCGCCGTGAAGACGCCCGCGATAGGCGTGAGGATCGTCGCGACCGGCTAGAAAACATCCGCGATCGGCGTGAAGATCGTCGCGATCGGCGCCATCCCCCGCGGCCGCGTCCAATCATCTAACGGGCCGCACGAGCAGGCTCATCGCGCAACGGTCCAAAGCGGGGAGCGCGGATAAACACAGATTACAGAAACGATGAAGCTGCTTCGGCCGCTTGTGGTAACTACCTCGTTAGGCTAGCGCCTGTCAGGTCGTGGCTCAGCGTCACTATCTTGAGCCGGCGTCGTCAGTGTGCGCGACGCCGAGAACGCGTCCACAGTGACGACGACTGTCGAGGGCCAGACGGAAAGTGCTGCCGCCCAACCTCCGGTCAGCGTCTCGCAGCCTTCAATCGCTTCTTCGCCTCTCGATCCGTCTCCCCGACGTAGCGCACCTTCACCTCGATGGAACTCATGATCACGCTCCCTCGCACGAAGACGGAGGGTGCGTCGTGAGGGAGGTTCTGGCCGTCGGTCGACTCCCAGTTGACCTCGCCCATGAGGGCGCTGTCGTGTACATCGACGCGGATACCTGGCGGCACGATGATTTCGATCGAGGCCCAGAACGCAAAAACCTCGATCTCGCTGTGACTCGCAAGGCGTGCCTCGCGCAGGTCGATCTTTGCTTCGGCCATGACGGCCGCGATGCGAAATCGCTTTGCCAACGTCCAGACGCCACGTCGCTTGACGATGGCCATGAAAGCCAGTGCGCCACGGTGCGGCTCCACCTGGTCGTCGGCGACGACGATGAACGACGGCCGCGCGGCGACGGGGTAGTACTCGTTAGGGCTCCTGTCCAAATAGTCAGGCACGTGCGAAAGCTAGCGCCGTTCCAACCTTTTGCGGCAAGCCATCACCTTGATTAGGGCTGTTGGAACGGTGCCTAGCTGGAGAGGGCCCGTAGAGCAGCAGCTAATGCCTCGCTATTGGGCACGGTTCCCTGCGCGAGGCGCGCTGAGCCGCCACCGCGTCCACTGAGTGGGATGATCGCCGCCCGAAGAAGCTCGCCTGCATTCACGCCGGAATCGTCTGACGCGGCGATGAGAAGTGCAGGCGGAGTTTCGGTTGCTGCTACGTACACGGCGCGCGGGAGCGTCGCGAACGCCAGGGCGAGGCCACGCACATCCTCGAGCGATGTGTCGCGAGTGCAGCGCTGTACTGCTCGGCGCACACCTAACGCGTCGGCGGGCGTCGCGTCGTGCAATTCACGCGCGCGGTACTGGTCCAGCGTCTCGGCAAGACGTCGCCGCGCCGATTCCGCGTCGCGCAGAGCAGCGACTTGGGAATCGAATACGGCCGCCAGCTCCTCGATCGACGTCGACGCGCTCTGCGCCATGCGCGTCAACTGCGCGAAATCCGCGCGCGCCCGCGCGAGCGCTCGAGCTCCGCAGAGGAACTCGACGCGCAGCGCCTTCTTCATGCGGTCTGTTCGGCGCAGCAGCGCCAGGCCGATTTCGCTCGTGCCGCGCAGGTGTGTACCGCCGCATGCACTGCGGTCGAGACCTTCGATTGTGACCACTCTCAGCTCGCCGGCGCGATCCGACGCTTTGCGCAGTCCAGCGGCGCTCGCGGCATCCTCGAAGCTGACGCGCACCGGACGATTCTCCCATACAATCTCGTTGGCTCGGCGCTCGACAATCTTGAGCTCATCGCCCGTGAGCCGTTGCACGCTCAAATCAAGGGTGGAGCTCTGCGCGCCGAAATGCACGCTGAGCGTCTCTGCACCTAACGACTCGGCGAAGAGCGCCGACAGGACATGCTGTCCTGTGTGCTGCTGCATGTTGTCGTAGCGGCGTACCCAGTCGATCTCGCCGCTGACGTGGTCGCCCGTTAGGTAACCATCGACGACGTGCGCGATGCGTTCGCCTTCATCGATGACGTCGATTACACTCGTGCTATCAAGCGTTCCAACATCGTGCTGCTGGCCGCCCGACGTCGGGTAGAAGGCCGTGCGGTCGAGGTACACTCGACGCCGGTCGCCCTCAACTACATCCACCACGCGAGCGTCGAATCGAGCACAATACGCGTCGGTGTAGTAGAGCCGCTCCGTCATTTCTTGGGCGGAATCGGCTGACCCGTGCGGCAGCGCACGCAAAGCATCTGCGCGCCGAATGCGATCGCCACGCGGCGCGCGACGCTGCCATGCAAGTGTGTGGTGCACAGGATGTGCCGGCAGTTCTCGCAGACGCCGCCTGACGAGATCGCGAACTGCCGGCCGCACTCGTCACACTCCGTGCTGATGATCGACTTGCGAAAGATCGGCATGCGTGCTGCTCGTTAAGCGTCGGCGGCGGCCGGATTGTCTTCCCACGCGACCTCGTCGCCGATCGCAATTACACCTCCCTCGATCACCTCGCCAAAGGCCCCACCGCCCCAATTGTCGTACATCGTGCGGCGGAGTCCAGGAAGGGCTTCTTCCATCTGTTCACACGGCTTCGTTTCGCCAAATATGCGGATGCGCGAGCGGCCAATGCGCAGCGTGCGACCGCGCGAATTCTCGAGCGCGAGGCCGCTCACCATCAAGTTCGCGCGCCGTGTCGAGGGATCGAGCGTGGCGCCGAGTGCTGCCATGTGCGAAGCCCAGCGCTCGCGCTCGATGATCGTCACTTGTCTCCGTCCACCTGAATTCGCGTCTCCCGTTATACCGCGGCCGGCTTCGAGTGTCGCCTCGTTCAGCGGATCCATGGGTCCACGATGCGCGCGCTTACGCCAGATGGCTTCGAGACGGCCGTGCGTGAGAGGCACCATAACGAGAGTTTGTAGCCCTTAGTCCTTAGCTGTGGGTTTGGATTATGGCCTAAGGCTTTTGAGGACTAGCGTTCTACATCTCGCGGATGAACCACGCCCGCGGGCCCGCGAAGTTCAGAATGAGTACGTCGCCGGCGCCGAACTCGTATTGCGTGGCCGTCGCGTGTGGCGCGAGCGGGTTGTCGGTCCGCAGGGTGCTTCCCTCGACCCGGTAGATAAGCTCGACGACCATCTCGTCGCCTTCGACCGGGATCGTATACAGCAGCTGCCCGTTGGGAAGAAACTCCATGCGCACGCCAGCCGCAAACTCGAGCGCGGCATCTGCGCGGAGTAATCGCCAGCGGCCGAGGAGGGTTCCGCCAGGCGGGGGCGGGAGCGAGGGCATATGTGCGGCTACTTTGGCGGCATGTGCGCGCCAAAGCGCGCCGCGCTCAGTTCAGCGTGTTGCGGACGAGCGCCCTCTGACAATCGCCCGCGTTATGCGCGAACGACGATGGGGCCGGCGCACCTTGCGTGCACCGGCCCCACTACGAGGACACGCTACTTAGAAACCTTCTTGAGCCAGGACTGTGCGGCTTTCAGCGCCTTGGACTTGCCGCCGTACGAAGCGTCGCCAAAGAAGGCGCGATGCTTCGGCCGCCACGACCCGTCACGCGTCCGATGATACCCGACGCGCACGAAGAAGCCGTGCGTCCGCGTCGACGACTGATCGATGCGGCTAATGCCAGGTGTGCCGGTCGCGTTCTTGGAGCGGCGCTTTGCCTTCCCGCGCTTGGCGCCTCCTCTCTTTGCCTTCTTCCGCATTGCCATAGGTGTGGTTCCTGTTAGGGTCTCCGTCCTCGTCGTGGAGACGGTCGTGAGGGAGGGATGTGGGGGTGCTTGCGCTGACCGTTAGGGTGAAACGCCTTTTGGCCGGCACGAGCTCTCGACGAATACGGCTCGCAGACAATTTCGCCGTCCTGCGGGATTTGTCCAGAGTCCGCCTCCGGTTTCCCCGTTAGGGTGAACCTGCCCTCCCGAGTCTACTGCCTAACCTCGCGTCAGGCAATCGTCAGGCCACTGATCGCTCCTACCTAACCAGGGACCGTCCGTGAGCGCTACGGAGACGACGCGGCCGTCGGCATCGTCACGGCGTCTAAAGCAGCCGCGTCAGGCACCTCGTGCAGCGGATAGCCTAACTGGCGTCCCAAGCGCACGTAGTCGAATCCCGCCGACACGTCGTAGGCTGCGTGCAGCACGATGCCAAAAAGCAGTGTTCCGCTGAGATACACGAGGGCGTGCGCCACCAGCGCAAAGAGCGCGATTACGCCCAAAGATTTGAATCCCTGGTTTGCATGCGCGATCGTGAAGGCGAGCACGGCGAGCGTCCAGGCCGCCGTCATGCTCCCCGTTAGGCGAGTGGCCAGGTCGCTGAAGACGCCGCGATAGACAGTCTCCTCGGCGATACCCGCCATGACCGCCACCGCGATCCAGAGGCCCATTTCCACCGCGTCCACCGGCATGGCGAAGTACACTCGGGGCTCTCGGCGCCGGACAGCATCGCGCTTGATCGAGCGCGTAGCTGCGACCATGAGCGCCAGGAGACCCATCGTCACGAGACTGGGTAGCAGAATCCGCTGGGGCCCGTGCACCACGTCGACCCCTTCCTGCCAGGCGGCGATCAGCGCCAGCCCGAGAAAGAGGGAGAGCTGGACGACGATCGATGCATAGAGGCGCCGGCGGGTCGGCCACGGCCGCATTCTCGTCAGGCGGTCACGCGCCCTGAAGGCAACGACTGGGAGCACGAAGCCGAAGAAGACCAGAAAGAACAACCCCACAGCCCCCACCGCTGACAGGTTCATGACGCCTCGCGCAGCTCGAAGAATGAGGTTGGAAGTCCCTTCGCAATCCGCTGCTCTGTCAGCACGAAACCGAGGTTCTTGAGCAGGCCGATCGACGCGACGTTCGGTGTGTCGGTGCTCGCGAGGATCGTTCGCATTCCCAGCTGTTCGCGTCCGTAAACGATCATACGCTGCGCGGCCTCACGTGCATAACCGAGCCGCCAGACACGCTCGCTCATCGCGAACAATAGCTCCAGTCGCGGCGGTTCTTGGAAGTACCAGAAGCCAACGCAGCCTAACAGTTCAGGCTCGGATTCCTTTCGCACTCCGCAAAGTCCCGCGCCCTCGTCTGCCAGCAGCTCCCGGCTGCGAGCGATGAATTCGCTGGTCTGTGATTCCGGGATGATCACGTTGTCACAGAGGTAGCGTCGGACGCCCGGCTCGGTGAGGATCGCATGGAGCTCGGTGAAGTCAACGTCGCCGATAGGCTGCATAACGAGGCGATCGGTCTGTAGCTGCATCTTAAATCAAAACAGGGAACTTCGAGCAGGCTGTTTCGAGTGCAGAGTCCTCAGAATGAAAGCGCCGGACGATCGTAAACCGCAAAAATACTGGTGACTCCGCACTGGAAACTCCACGCTCGAAGCTCCCTGTTTTTCTTGAACTGACTAACCCCTGAGCTCCACGATACGCTGCTCAACCAGATTAACCAGATCCCGCATTCCCTCTGCGTCGAACACCAGTCTCGCTCCCGCCGCCCGATAAATCTCCGGTAGCGGCCGAGTTCCACCTAACGCGAGTGCCTGGCGATAGCGACGTAACGTTTCCGCCGGCTCGCGCAGGCTGTCACGCCAGAGTTGCAGTGCGCCGATCTGCGCGATGCCGTACTCGATGTAGTAGAGCGGGTACTCGAAGATGTGCAGCTGACGGTACCAGCGACTGACGCGCTCACGTTCGAGATCGCTCCAATCGATGCCGCGCTCGAAACGGGTGCGGATCGCAACCCACTCGCGGTCGCGCGCCTCTGCATCGCTTCCTTTCCCGCTCGTGTACAGCCAGAGCTGAAACGCATCAACGCTCGCGATGTGCGCGAGACTCTGGAGTATGTCCTCGAATTGCTCGATCTCGGCGGCGTTGCGCTCTGACGGGGTGTAGTAGCCGGTTGGCTGCCCGAGATGCTTGAGCCCGAACAGCTCCATCGACATGGACGCCAGCTCGGCCGCTTCGTGTCCAGACGTACGCTGCCAGATGAAAGGCTGCGGGTGGGCAGCGAAGTCATGGAAGCAGTGCCCAGCTTCGTGCAGCAGGGTGTTCACATCTTCGGGAACGCCGACGGCATTCATGAAGATGAACGGCACTCCGCGATGACTGAATTTGACGCAGTAGCCACCGGGTGCCTTGCCAGGTCTGCTCTCGAGATCGAGCAGTTTTTCACGTGCCATCAATTCGAATTGCGCACCGAGTTGCGGATCTAACGCGTTAAAGATCTGGTTCGCCGGTTCGACTAATCCCTCCGTGTCCTGGAAGGGAACGGGTGCGGTCTCGGTCTCGAGCACGACAGCAGTGTCCCACGGCCGCAGCGTAGGCACGCCTAACCGTTTGCGACGATACTCCATCAAACGCGCGACAGCCGGAGCGACTGTCTCTTCCACGGCACGATGGAACTGGCGGCACTCGTCAGGCGTGTAGTCGAAGCGATGCTTCGCCGCGAAGCAGTAGTCCACGAAGTTGTTGAATGCCGAGTTGCGCGCGATCTGATCACGCAGGCCATACATGCGATCGAACATCGCGCTCAACGCGTCGCGCTGCTCCACGTACGCCGCGCACTGCGCGCGAAAGGCTCGCTCGCGCACGGCACGGTCGCGCGACTTCATGAACGGCGCCAGCTGCGGAATTGTTTTTCGCTCGCCGTCCCAGTCGACCTCGAGGCCACCCGTGATCTTTTGATACTCGGAGACAAGCTCCTCGAGTTGCGTGAAGAGTGGGACGTTCTCTTCTCGGAAGATCTCGATGTCGGTGCGCATGCCGCGCAGCACGGTTTCGAGATCGGAGCGCGTGAGCCCAAGCGAGAGCAGTCGCTTCGCGAGAAGGACCTGCAACTCCGCGGCGCGCGGAAATATTTCGGCGGACCAGCGAAGGTTCTCTTGTTCTTTCGCAGGGTCCGTCGTATCGCACGTGTAGGCGACCATGGCGCGCGTCCCTGCTTCCTCGACTATTTCCTCGAGACGCGACCAGGTGCTCAGCCAGCGTTCGGCGTCATTGTTCTTAACGGGCGCATCGAGGACAGCACGATAGAGCGCCTCGATCTCTGGCCACGTTGCGGACTTGAGATCTTCTGGAGACGGTGGGAGGGCGACCAATTGCAGAGGGATAGGAGTAGGGGTAGGGGTAGGATGACAGGACGGGCCAATCTAACCGTACGTCCTATCCCTATCCCTATTCCTAGCCCTCGTGTTACTCGTATCGCAGCGCCGTAATCGGATCCAGCTTGGCCGCACGCGACGCGGGGAGCATGCCGAACATGATCCCCGTGATGGTGCTGGCGACGAGTGCGACGAGCGCCGCGGTGGGGGGCACGCTCGCGGGAATCGGCGATGCGGAGCGCACGATGAGCGCGACGAGCCACCCGATCGTGAAGCCGATCGCTGCGCCGATCGCCGTCAGTGTGGCGGCCTCAATCAGGAATTGCCAGAGGATCACGGCACGGGTCGCGCCTAACGCTTTGCGAACACCGATCTCGCGCGTGCGCTCGGTGACGGAAATCATCATGATCGCGACGACGCCGACGCCACCGACCATCAGTCCAACACCGGACAAAACGATCATAACGAGGAAGAACACACCGGTCATGGTGTTCCACACTTCGAAGATCTTGTCCTGTGTGATGATGGCGAAGTCGTTCGGCTGACTCGGCCGCAAGCCACGCTCGCCGCGCATGACGGCGACGACTTCGTCGATCGCGTCGTCGCGAGCAACGCCGGTCTTGGGACGGATCGCCGCCTCGATCCAGTCGATCCACACTCGCAAGTAGCGCAGTCCGGTGCCCATCGGCACATAGCCGCGCGGCCGATCGCCCTCGCCGAGGAATTGCGCGGCTTCCTTGTACAGGCCGATCACGGTGAACGGCGTACCATTCACACTGACTTCCTTGCCTAACGGATCGCTGTCGACGAAGAGGCGCTCCACCATCTTCTCATTCAGGACGACAACGGCTTGGCCGTTGGCGTCCTCGGCTGGCGTCCAGTTGCGGCCCGCGATGATGTCGCCACCGCCGATTGCGAGCCAATTCGGGCTGTACACCTGGATCTCGACATTCGACAGCTCGCGATTGAAGTATTTCACGCGAGTGCTCGTGCCCGTGCGGTGTACAACTTGATCCAGGTTGGTCAGCCGGCCAAGGGCGGCCAGCTCGTTAGGCCGTATCGGCGGATTGTTGCGCCAGGGGCACGTGTCGTCCGAGTCGTCGCAAGCTTCCAGCGAGATAGGGAAGCGGTTGAGAAAGAACGTCGTGGGTCCCAGCGACTCGAAGGTCGCAGCCAGGCTTGTATTGATGCCGTGAATCGCCGCCGACATCACGACGACAACGAAAACACCGATCGCGATACCGAGGATCGTGAGCGCGGCGCGCACGCGGTTCTGGCGGATGGAATCGACAGCGATGACAACACCCTCGAATAGCGATGCGATCCGCGCGAGTAGCCGCTGCATGCAGCTACTCCTGCCGCAGGGCGACGACGGGGTCGAGCCGCGCCGCGCGTGATGCCGGATAAACGCCGGAGATGATCCCCACGCCCGCGCCGACCGTTACGGCGACAAAGACCGACCAGAGTGCAACCGTCGCCGGCAGCGGCGAGGCTGCCTTCACCGCGGCGGCAACACCGACGCCGGCCAGGATTCCCGCAATCGCACCCACGACACTGAGCGTTGTCGATTCGACAAGGAACTGACTCAGAATATCGCGACGTCGTGCGCCTAGCGCCTTGCGCACGCCGATCTCGCGCGTGCGTTCGGCGACCGCCACGAGCATGATGTTCATGATGACGATCGCGCCGACGAGGAGACCGATGGCCGGGAGCGCGATGCCCGCGACAACCATGATGCCTTCGATCTTCTTCCAGAACTCGAGGGCGGCGTCGGGCGTTTGCATGGCGAAGTCGTCGGGCTGGGCTGGACGCAGCTTGTGCCGCGATCGCATGACTGCGCGCGTCGCCTCCTGGTTCGCCTGCATCACTTGCTCGTTAGGCGAATGAATGATGAGCGCGTCGATGACCTTGAAGCGATTCGTATAACGATGCGCGGGCGACTTGTAGGGGACGATCGCAAAGCGGTCCAGCGAGATTCCCATGAAGCTCCCCTGCGATTCCGCCACGCCAACCACTTGGTACGGGAGGCTCGCGATACGAATCTCGCGGCCAAGCGGATTGATGCCCGGGAAGAAGCGCTTTTTCACGTCCTCGCCGATTACGATGACCGGCGTCCCAGCCTGAAACTCTTGCGGCGCTATCACGCGACCTTCACTCACGCCCATGTTCTTGATTTCGAACCAGTCCTCGCTGACTGCGGTGACCTCGACGGCTCTCGGACGTGAGTAGCGAGACTCGATCGTAATGTTGGAACCGCTCGTAATCGCCGCGCGGCTCCCAGGCTCCAGCGCCGCGGTAACGGGTTCGACGTCGTCTTCCTTGATGTACGGGCGCCTTTGCCAAGACCGCCACGTCGCTTCGTCGATGTCGCCAAGATTGATGTTCGGGCGACGTCGCAGCTCGTAGCTCCCTTTCGCGATGATCTTGCCGATCAGGTCCTCTTCCATCGCGCGTCCCATCCCGTTCACAACCGAGACGACGGCGATGAGAAACATGACGCCGATCGTCACACCGAGGAGCGTGAAGAAGCTCTTGAGCTTCTGCACGCGTAACTGACTCAGGGCGAGGCGGACGGCTTCAAGTATCGACATGCAGAGAGCGCCTAG
>Ga0187892_10010650_pt1 | contig 11565 bp, 8 predicted proteins | sample MA1701073metaG_FD_139345 | JGI IMG/M metagenome (GOLD analysis project Ga0187892, IMG submission 139345) | Bio-ooze microbial communities from a basaltic lava cave in the Kipuka Kanohina Cave System on the Island of Hawaii, USA - MA170107-3 metaG ... | reverse complement strand
GCGCGCCGATCCACCACGTGACCGCGAGCCCGCTCAGCAGCGTGGCCAGCGCCACCCAGTCATCGAGCGAACCGGTCCGCGGCACGGCCGCCACGCGCGGCCAGCCCCAGAGCGCCGCTGCCACGAAGAACAGCCAGCTCGCCGCCAGGACCAGCGCGGTGCCATGCCGGCCCGCGGCGTAGTGCCGCGCACCCGGCAGTACCCACGCCAGGGCTCCGGCCGCAGGGCGCCGCGCCGCGCCGTCACTCATAGCGGATCCGCGGATCGGCCCACGCGTACAGCACGTCGGCGACCAGGTTGCCGATCACCGTGAGCGAGGCAAAGATGAAACCCGTCGCCAGAATCACCGGGTAGTCCCGCGCCAGAATCGCGTCCACGATGACGCGACCCATGCCCGGCCACGCAAAGATCGACTCGACAAAGACCGCGCCGCTGAAGAGGAACGGCAGATACAGCCCGAGCAGCGTGATGACGGGCAGCAGCGAGTTGCGCAGCGCATGCCGCAGGATCACGCGCCCTTCCGGCAGCCCCTTCGCACGGGCCGTCCGGATGTAGTCCTGGCGGACAACCTCGAGCATCTGGCCGCGCGTGTAGCGTCCGATCCCGGCCGCTAACGCAAGAGTCAGCGTCGCCACGGGGAGCACGAGATGCGCCAGCCGGTCGCCCATCTTGCCCAGCGGACTCAGGAACTCGTAGTCCGCAGCGCTCACCATGCCCGTGGCCGGCAGCGCCACCGGCCAGCCCCACTGATGCGCCTTGAGCGAAAAGATCAGCATCATCATGAGCGCCAGCCAGAACGACGGCATCGAGTAGAAGAACAGCGAGACCACGCTGAGCGTGCCGTCCAGAGCCGAGTGCTGCCGAATGGCCTGCAGCACGCCCAGCACCACGCCGATCACGAATGTCAGCACCAGCGTCGTCACGGTGAGCAGCAGCGTGGCCGGCAGCGCCTCGCGCAGGATGCCGGCGACGGGCCGCCCTTGCGCGATCGAATAGCCGAAGTTGCCGGTCAGGAATCCGCTCACCCAGCGCAGATACTGGATGTGCAGTGGCTGGTCGAGGCCCAGATTGCGGCGCTGCTGCTCGATGATCTCGGGCGGCACGTTCGGACCGAAGTAGAGCGCGGTGGGATCGCCCGGCGCCAGGTTGAGAATGAAGAAGATGAGTGTGGCAATGCCCAGCACGAGGGGTACCGCGCCGAGCAGACGCCGCAGGATGAAGCGGATCATTGCCGCGGTCGGCGGCGGTGCCGGGACCGGCCGGGTCCTGGCGGATCGTTCAGCGGTCGAGCATCCACTGGCGTAGCGTGCGCAGTTCGCCGCGCGCGTCCATGCCGACGCCGGACAGGTCGCCGCGGGCTGCGGCCAGCTCGTTGAGCCAGAACATGAAAGTTACGGGCTGCTGCTGCTGCAGCCGCAGCGTGAAGTCGCGCCAGATGCGGCGCTGTTCGGCGAGGTCTGTGGCTGCGCCGCCCTGCTCGATCAGGGTGTCGAGTACGGGATCCCGCACGGAGCTGCGATTCGCGGACCGCGCGCGATCCGCTTCAGTCGAGTGGAACAGCGCGAACGGGGCGGCGGACACGCGGAAGTTGTCGAGGATCCAGTTGGTGAAGACAGCGTCGAACTCGCGGTTGCGGTGTTCTGCGAGCATGGTCTGGAACTCGACGACGCGGATCTGCACGTCGGCGCCGGCGCGGCGCAGCTGACTCTGCAGCACTTCGACGACGGCGCGGCGCAGCGCATCATCGCTCGACAGCAGCGAGAAGCGGAGCGGCTGGCCGGCCGCGTTTTCCCGCAGTCCATCGCCGTTCCGGTCCCGCCAGCCGGCCTGCTCGAGGAGCGCGGCGGTGGAATCGGGCGCAAAGGCGTGGGGCGCGATATCGGCGGGACGTGCGGGCGACCAGGGTGGCACGGGGCCTTCGGCGGGCACGCCCTGGCCGTGCAGCAGGGCTTCGATGATCTCCTGGCGATTCACGGCGAACGCGAGCGCGCGGCGCACGCGCGCATCGTCGAACGGCGCGCGCGCATGGTTCCAGCCGAGGTAGTAGACCGTGCGGCCCGGGTACGCAAACAGCTGCATGCCGGGCTGCGCGCGGATCTGCTCGACCTGCGCCGGCAATACGGGGATGTCCGCGTGAACGCCGCCCGTCAACAGCTCGGTCAGCAGGGTCGAGGCTTCCGGCACAATGCGGAACAGGATGCGCTCGAGCGGCGGCGGCCCGCCAAGGTCCGCCGGATAATCCGGATTGCGCGCCAGCACGAGCCGGTCGTTGGCGCGCCACTCGACAAAGCGGAACGGCCCGCTGCCCACCGGCTGGCGATTGAAGGCGGCATTGCGCAGCGCATCGGGCGCAATCGAGTCGAGCAGATGTCTGGGTGCGGGCGCCCACCAGAAATCCTCGAGCGCCTGCGCGTGCGGCCGCATGTAGCGAAAGCGCACGGTCAGACTGTCGATGCGCTCGGCGCTCGCGACGTCCGCGAGAAACGCGGACTGCAGCAGGGACGCGGTCTCGGGCAGCTTGGCCCGCTCGAACGTGAACACCACGTCATCCGCAGTGACCGGCCGGCCATCGTGCCAGCGCACATCGGGGCGCAGATGGAACACGATCGCCGTGTCCCCCTGCTCTTCCCAGGACCGGGCGAGATTCGGCACGATGTTGAGCGCCGAATCGTACTGGACGAGCGGCGTGAACAGCGCGTAGTTGATGATCTCGCCCGTGTAGAGATCCGAGTTCGTGATCGGATTGAACCCGCCGAAATCCGAGCGCATGCCGATGACGGCCGTGCGGCCCGTGCCGCCCGTGTCGCCGCCGCAAGCGAGTACGGCGAGCAGCGCCGCGCAGAGGCCGGTCCGCACCGATCGAACGGGTCTGTTCAGTGTCGCCATGTCCACTCGCCGCTGCGGTAGCGTTCCGCGAGGACGCGGGCTCGCGCGGTTTCCGCGCAGGTCAGTGTGCCGGCATCGAACGCGATCTGCAGCTCGTCCTCGAAGCCGGACCGGATCGCAAGCTCCAGCTCGTGCTCGGCGGGGGCCCGGCCCAGCAGAGCCTCCAGGCTCGTGCACGAAGTATCGACCGGATCGCGCTGCTCGAGCTGCAGCACCTCGGACTGGTCGCCCCCGATGAGAATCGAACCGTGTTGCAGCACCGTGTGCGCCACGCAGCGCTGCGCGCTGCCCACCAGCTTGCGGCCACCCACGCCAATCTCGCCGTGAGCCGCTTTCTCGAAGCAGGGGTGCGTCCCGGCCCGCGTGGCTCCGTTCACCGGGGCCGCCACCGGCTGCGGCGGGTCGGACCGGCTCACGCGATCCGCGTCGATGCGCAACCTGCGCAGCCCGCGAGCCAGTGCGTCATTCAGCGCGATGTACGTTGCGCGCGGCCCGCCCAGCAGCCGGGCCGGCAGCGCCGCCGCGTATGTGAGCTCGCGGTCATGATACACGGCAAGTCCGCCCGTGGGTCGGCGCACAATGTCGATGCCGCGCGCCGCCGCAATGCGTGGATCGAATCCGGCTGCCGCCTGGTTCCTGCCGAGCGAAAGACAGCCCGGCTGCCAACGGTACAGGCGGAGGACCGGCTGGCCCCCCGCCTGTACGCTCTCGAAGAGCGCCTCATCCACTGCCATGTTCGACGCGCCCGTCGCAGGCCCGTCGATGATCAGTCTCCAGTGCGCACGCATGCGATGAAGCACGAATGACGCATCACGTGCCTACGTGCTTGCCGTACTCCTGCGCGCCCAGCAGCTGCTCCAGCTGCGATGCATCGCTCACCCGCAGCTTGATCATCCAGCCTTCACCGTACGGATCCGAGTTGACGACGGCCGGATTGTCCGCAAGGCCGGAGTTCACTTCGACGATCTCGCCCGCCACCGGCAGGTACAGATCGCTCACCGCTTTCACGGCTTCCACTGTACCGAACGTGTCCATGCGACCGAACTTCTCGCCCACTTTCGGCAACTCGACAAACACGATGTCACCAAGCTCACCCTGCGCGTAATCCGTGATGCCGACGAAGTACACGCCTTCCTCGCCGGCGGCGCGCAGATACTCGTGTTCTTCCGTGTACAGGAGATCAGCGGGGATCTCGGACATTCGGCCTCCCTGGGCACTCGCGCAACTCGTTGACGCGGGGGAGAATACGCGCCGCAGTCGCAGCGTCAAGCCTTGGCGCCGGCGCGCGGCGCGCCGCGCGCAGCCGCCCGCGCCGCACGTCGCGGGGCTGCGTGCGAAACCGTGTGTCAGCGCAGGCCGTCCAGCCTGCGCAGGATGGAGATCAGGCGGCGCAGCTCCGATTCCACGATGCCCAGTGTCTCGGCGACATCGGGACGCAGCCTCGCCGGCTCCTCGAGCAGCAGCTGCACGTGTCCGAGCGCAACCGTCAACGGTCCATTCGCATCGTGACGCACTCGCCGAACCTCGTCGATGATGGACCTTGTGGACTCGTTTTCCATCCGTTGCTTTCGGAAAAAGCGGGTCCTTCCGCCGGCCCCGCCCGGCGAGCGCGCGGCAACATGGCCCCGGCGGCGCGACAAGGGCAAGTGCGCGCGGCTTGCCTTGCGTTCGCTTCCCGTTTAGTGTTGTGGCGTCTGCCCGCGGATGCGGGCATGGGCCGCCGGGGTTTTCGCACAGGCGAAATCCGCGGTGGACCGCGGGACGGCAACGGGCCCGCTGGTGTTCAGCCCTGACATTCACTCAACGAAGGAGGTGATCCCTTGGCCAGTTCGAGTACTTCGCGTAACCCGACACGGGCAAGCGATCGCCGGATCGGTAGCTAGTCGAGCCAGTTTCAGATCGTAAGCTCGTCCGCACGCGCCGCGCGTTCGCGTCGGGTTGCGGAAGATGGGAGCGTCGCCGGTTCGCCCGGCGGCGCTCCTCTTTTTCCGGGCAGCCCGCGCAGTGGCGGCTGCCGGCACGTTTCGGGTGCGCCGCACTGGCCTCCTATGAGCCCCGGAAGTACAATTCCATTGCAGAGATGAAAGCCGAAGTATGCTGCCCCAAGGAGCCTTCCGATGCCCGTGATTCTGGCGGAAACCGCGCGGCCGCCGCTGACCTTGCTCACGGAAGAAGAACAGATGTTCCGCGACACGGTACGGCAGTTCGCGGAGGACACGATCGCGCCACGCGTGGCGGACATGGACAGGGATGGCGCGATCGATGGCGATCTGATCCCGCGCTTCTTCGAGCTGGGACTGATGGGCGTCGAGATACCTGACACGATGGGCGGCGCAGGCGCGTCGTTCTTCACGGCTGTGCTGATCGTCGAGGAACTTTCCCGCGTGGATCCGAGCATTGGCGTGTTCGTCGATGTGCAGAACACGCTGGTCAACAACTGCATCCTGCGGTTCGGCACGGAATCCCAGAAGGCCGCGTTCCTGCCGCGCATGGCGACGGATACGGTGGGCGCGTACGCGCTGTCGGAGGCCGGTTCGGGCTCGGACGCGTTTGCGCTGCAGACGCGAGCCACGGCGGAAGGCGAGTTCTGGCGGCTCGATGGCCGCAAGTTGTGGATCACGAACGGCGCGGAAGCCGGCGTCTTCATCATCTTCGCGACTGTCGACCCGTCCGCCGGCTACCGCGGCATCACGGCGTTCCTGGTCGAGCGCGAGTTCCCGGGCTTTGCCGTGGGCAAGAAGGAGGACAAGCTCGGGATCCGCGCCTCCTCCACGTGCGAGCTGATTCTCGATGACTGTCTCGTGCCGGCGGACAATGTGCTGGGCGAAGTGGGCCGCGGCTACAAGATCGCGATCGAAACGCTGAATGAGGGCCGCATCGGCATCGGCGCGCAGATGATCGGGCTGGCGCAGGGTTCGCTCGATCACACGCTGCGGTACGTCAAGGAACGCTCGCAGTTCGGCCGCCCCGTCGCCGACTTCCAGGGCGTTCAGTTCCAGCTGGCGGGAATGCGGACCCGGCTGGAGGCGGCCCGCCTCATGGTATACAATGCGGCCCGCCTGAAGGACGCCGGGCATCCCTTCATTGTCGAAGCGGCCATGGCGAAACTCCATGCATCGGAGACCGCACAGCATATCGCGTCCGAGTGCATTGACCTGTTCGGCGGCTACGGCTTCACTCGCGAGTATCCCGTCGAGAAGCTGTATCGCGATGCGAAGATCGGCACGATCTACGAAGGCACCAGCAACATGCAGCGGCAGACGATCGCGAAATACATTCTCGATTAGGGAACCACGCCGGTGCCGCGCGGTCTAATGAAGTGTCGAAACCTGCTGCGGGCAGCGAGCCACACGGGGTGATGTGATGAGCACAACGATTACAGCCAGGGAAGTGCGGAATCCGGCCAGCGGCGTGACCGAGCAGGAAGCGCGGCAGGTAGCGGAGTCCGCACGGGAAACGGAGTGGAGCCGGCCGAGCTTCGTGCGCGAGCTGTTTCTGGGCCGGCTTCGTCTGGATCTGATCGATCCCATGCCGCGGCCGGATGCGGAGGAGCAGGCGCGCGCCGCGGAGTTCCACGCAAAACTGACGGCGTTCGCCGCCACCGTGGATGGCGACGCGATCGAACGGACGGGCCGCGTCCCGCAGGAAGTGATCGACGGACTGCGCCGCATCGGCGCGTTCGGCATCAAGATTCCGCGCGAGTACGGCGGGCTCGGCCTCTCGCAGACCAGCTACAATCGCGCGATCGCGCTGATCGGCAAGCCGTGCGGCGCACTGGGCGTACTGCTCTCCGCGCATCAGTCCATCGGCGTGCCCCAGCCGCTCAAGATGTTCGGGTCTGCCGAGCAGAAGAAGAAGTACCTGCCGCGGCTGGCGCAGGGCGATATCTCCGCGTTCGCGCTGACGGAGCCCGACGTCGGCTCCGATCCGGCACGCATGGCGGCGACGGCGCAGCTGACGGACGATGGAACGGCCTGGGTGCTGAATGGTGAGAAACTGTGGTGCACGAACGGGCCGATTGCCGAGGTGATGGTGGTGATGGCCAGGACGCCGGCGCAGGGAGGCGGCCGGCCCGGCATCACGGCGTTCATCGTCGAGAGCAGTTGGCCGGGCGTCGAGATGGTGCATCGTCTCGAGTTCATGGGACTGCGCGGCATCGAGAACGGTGTGATCCGGTTCCGCAACGTACGCGTTCCGCGCGAGAACGTGATCTGGGGTGAAGGCAAGGGCCTGAAGCTGGCCCTGATCACGCTGAACACGGGGCGGCTCACGATTCCGTCCACGTCGGCGGCCGCGGCGAAGTGGTGTCTGCAGGTCGTACGCGAGTGGAGCAACGAGCGCGTGCAGTGGGGCCAGCCGGTAGGCCGGCATGATGCCATTGCGCAGAAGATCGGCGTCATTGCCGCCACCACGTTTGCCATGGATGCGATCAACGAGCTGGCGGCGGGTTTGGCGGATGCGGGTAAGTCCGACATTCGGCTGGAAGCCGCGATTGCGAAGATGTTCAACTCGGAGGCTGCCTGGCGCATTGTCGACGAGACCATGCAGATCCGTGGCGGCCGTGGCTACGAAACGTCGGAGTCGCTCGCGTCACGCGGCGAAGAGCCTGTGCCGGTCGAGCGGCTGATGCGGGACCTGCGCATCAATCTCATCTTCGAGGGTTCGAGCGAGATCATGCGGCTGTTCATCGCGCGCGAGGCGGTGGACCCGCACCTGCAGAAGGCGGGCGGCCTGATCGATCCGAAGGCAGGCAGTCCGGTGAGCGGCGCGATCCGTCTGGGCACGCACCTGGCCGCTTGGTACCCGGGCCTGGCCCTGGGCTGGGGCCGCTGGCCGCAGTTCTCCGAGTTCGGCCCGCTGGCCGGTCACATGCGCTTTGTCGAGCGTGCCAGCCGCAAGCTCGGGCGGAAGCTGTTCTACGCGATGGCACGGTTCGGTCCCAGGCTCGAGAAGCGGCAGTCCGTGCTCTTCAGGCTGGTCGATGTCGGGGCCGAGCTCTTCGCGATGTGCGCGGCCTGTGTCAAGGCGAAATCGATGGTCCGGCAGAATCCCGCGGACCGTTCGCCGCTCGAGCTGGCGGATGTCTTCTGCCGTCACGCGCGCGCGCGCATCAGGCGTTCCTTCCATGACGTGTTCCGGAACGCCGACGCTCCCACTTACCGGTTGGCAATGGAAACGCTGAAGGGCAGGTACGGCTGGCTGGAACAGGTTTGAGCGCGGAGCCGGACCCGGCCGCAGTCCTCCACCCGGGCCGGCCCTCACCGGCCAGGCGCGTCTGCACCGGCTTCCTGCTGGCGGTGGCGATCAGTGTTTTCCCCGCAATGCTGGACGCACAGGTCGTTCGCAAACTCGAGCCCATCCTGACCGAACTGCTGCGGCCGGGCACACTCGAACCGGTGCTGCGGACCGGTCGCATCGATCCATTGTCGCGGGCCGAGACGCAGCCGCTGGGCGGTGAGCTCGCGCTCCGGCGTGGCAGCGCGCTCGAACAGACGCGCGTCGGCGTTTTCCTGCGACTGCGAAGCACGGCGGCGCTGTCCGAGATCCGCGAGCTGGGCGGCACTGTCGGCTCGGTCATTGACGAGTTCGCGACGGCGTGGGTTCCCGTGGAGTCGCTTGCGGCGCTCGGCCGGTCACCGAACATCGAGAACGTCGAAGCGGCGAGAGCGCTTCGGCTGGACAACGACTCGAGCACGCGCTCCATCCGCATCGACCCGCTGCGCACGCGCGTGGGCGACCGCTGGACGGGCGCGACCGGCGAAGGCGCGATCGTTGGCGTGTACGATACCGGACTCGACGTGACCCACGAGGATTTCATCGACGAGCGCGGCCGCACGCGAGTCCTGGCGCTCTGGGATCAGACGACGCCGGGCCGGCCGCCCGCCGGATTCACGTTCGGCTACTTCTGCTCCGCCGATGACGTGCAGGCGACCATCACGACGAACGGCAGCGGCGGCTGCCCTCAGCGCGACTCGAATGGCCATGGTACGCACGTCGCCGGCACGGCCGCAGGCGATGGCTCGGCGAGCACGTCACCGCAGTACCAGTATCAGTACGCAGGCGTTGCGCCGAATGCCGGACTGCTGATCGTGAATGGCGGTCCCGGCGTGTTCTTCGAGAATCAGATCATCGACGGGTTGACGTGGATGCGACAGGAAGGGTTGCGGCTGGGCCGGCCGGTCGTGGCCAACCTGTCGCTCGGCGGCCAGTTCGGCCCGCACGATGGGACGCGGCTCTACGAACGCATCATCGATGCACTCTCCGGGCCCGGATTCATCGTCGTCATCTCCTCGGGCAACAGCGGCATCAACATGAACACGACGCCGCCGCTGGGTGGCCGGCTGCTGCATGCGCGCGGCGTGGCGACGGGCACGGCAACGGCCGAGTTCGAGATCGAGGTAGCGCCTTATACGCCAGCCGCCGATCGCTGCAATGGCAACTTCATCAATATCTCGCTCTGGTATGAAGGTCAGGATCAGCTTTCCGTGACCGTGCTTCGTCCGAGTGGCGGCACGGCGGCGGCTGCGCAGGGCGCGGTGATGACGGATGAGAGCACTTCTGGCCGAATTCGGATCGACAATGGATCGACGGGCGCGAATCCGGAGAACGGTGATTACGAAGCGCTGATTCAGATCAACGGCTGCGGCACGAGCGGTGTTCCGGAGCCGGGCGTGTGGCGCATCCGCGTGACGCCGTTGCGAACGGGATCCGGTCAGCCGTACGACCTGTGGATCTACTCGAACTCAGGGCCGCCGGCGGCCGGGCGCGCGGGCTTCGACAACCACTTCGTCGTGGGATCGCCGGGCAACGCGCGGCGGGCCGTCACGGTCGGCGCGTTCGTGACGCGCCTCTGCTGGCCGACATTGAGCGGCAACTTCTGCTACACGCAGCGGGAGCCGCTGGGGGACATTGCGCGGTTTTCGAGCGCCGGGCCCACGCGGGACGGCCGGCTCAAGCCGGAGATCACGGCGCCGGGCCTCGGCGTGTTGTCGGCGCATTCGAGGTCGGCCACCGTTCCGACCAGCCGCCTGGGACTCACGGAGCGGCACGCCGTACGCGAAGGCACGAGCATGGCCGCGCCGCACGTGACCGGCGCCATTGCCGTACTGCTCGCGGCCAATCCGCAGCTGACGCCGGAAGAGATCAAGGGCGCGCTGGCCGCAGCCTCGGAAACAGACGGGTTCACCGGGCTGACATACAACTCGACGCCACTCGCGCGCCCCGAGTACTGGTGGGGCTACGGCAAGCTGAACGTGCAGCGGACGCTGCTCGCGCTGGCCGATGGCGCGCCGGCGGTCCTGGGCGTGGCGGGCGATCCGGCCGCGCCGGCGGCGCCGGTGCGGGGCGCGCGCGGCACGCGGCTGCCGCTGCTCGAGCTGAACCTGGACGCGCGCGGCGGTGAGTCCATCGATGTCACGGCGATCGGCTTCGACGTGCGCGGCCAGGACGCGGGCGCGCGTCTGGTGCTGGTCCGCGATGCGAATGGGAACGGCCAGCTCGACGCTTCGGAGCCGGCCGTCGGTTCCGCGGCGGCCCCGCTCTCCGGCACGGTCCGCCGGGTCGTAGTCCAGCCGGACTCGCTGCGCGTGCCCGCGTTCGCGCTAACACGCGTGTTCGTCACGGTCGAGCTGTCCGGCACTGCGCCGAACGGCGCCGTCTTCGAAGCCTCGCTCGTGCCGCAGGAGCTGCACTCGCGGGGCACGCGGACCGGCGCCATCGATCAGCTCGCGGCCGGCATTGTCGCCGTCGCCAGCGGACCCGCGACCACGACGGTGCTGGGCATAGCGCAGCCGCTCTCCTTCAGCGCGAATCCCGTGCGTACGGGGGAAGTGGTGTTCAACTTCGCGGAAGCGCCGAGCACGGCGGCCGTGTACACGCTGACGGGTCGCCGCGTGCTCGACCTGTGCGCGGCGGGCGGCCTGGCCTGCGGCCCGGGCGGGACCCTGAGCGCCACGCGCTGGGACCTGCGCAATCAGGACGGGGAACGCGTTGCGCCCGGCGTCTATCTCGTCATCTTTCAGGTTCAGGGCCGCGCGTTCCGCGAAAAGCTGATGGTCCTGTCGCCCGGCGGAACCACGCCCGATTCACTGGAGCCGCACCCATGAGTCGAAAGCGCTCGTCGTTCGTCGCGGTTCTCGCGGGAGCCGCCATCCTTGCCGGCGCCACGGGCGCGACGGCGCAGGGCGCCGGCTCGACCGGCGCGACCGTGCTGCAGCTGCTGGCGGGCGGCCGCGCGGCCGCGCTGTCCGGCGCCTATGTCGGCGCGACGAACGATGCAGATGTGCTCTTCTACAACCCTGCGGGTATCGGCGGGCTCGCCGGCGCAGCCTCGTTCTCCTACCAGCGGCACGTCGAAGACATTGGCGTGGCCACGGGCTCGGCCGCGTTTCGCGCCGGCCAGCTCGTGCTCGGCGCTTCCGCGATATTCCTCGATTACGGCGACATTGCCGAGTATGTGCCGGATCCGGATTTCGGCGGACAGACCGGCATGGCCACGGGCAATACCGTCGGTGCGTCCGAAGTCGCGGCCCGGTTCGCAGGCGCGCTGCCGCTGATGGATGGCCGGCTCAACGTCGGTGCCAGCCTGGGCTACGTCTCGATCGACATGGCCGGCACCGGATTCGGTGCGCCCCTGCTCGACGTCGGCGCGCAGTACACCGTCTCGTCGATTACGCTGGG
>Ga0187892_10010649_pt1 | contig 11566 bp, 10 predicted proteins | sample MA1701073metaG_FD_139345 | JGI IMG/M metagenome (GOLD analysis project Ga0187892, IMG submission 139345) | Bio-ooze microbial communities from a basaltic lava cave in the Kipuka Kanohina Cave System on the Island of Hawaii, USA - MA170107-3 metaG ... | reverse complement strand
TGATATTTATCTGCTATCCAAGTCCGGAGGCAAGTCGGGAACGTACACGCGAACCGAACGCTGAACGATGATTACCATCAAACTCTTCGGCCTGCTGAAAACGCTGGCCAATAATCAGACCGATCTCTCCTTCGCTCTCAACGGAGGCCGGCTGGTCAAGGACCTTGTGGCTATCCTGGAGGCAAAACATCCCCAGATTGGCGAGTTAATCCACAAGAAAAAGGTCCTGGTGTCGGTCAACCAGGAGATCGCACACGAAGACACCGAGATCAAGGATGGCGATGAAGTTGCGCTCCTGCCGCCGTTTGCCGGCGGTACGGATGACGCGATGCTGGTCCGGGTCCAGCGGGGAAATTTTTCCGTGGATGCCGAGATTGATCGGGTCCGCAAGCGGTCGACCCGCATCGGCGGCATTGCGATCTTCCTCGGCACGGCGCGCGATCATTCCAGGGGGCACGACGTCAGCGCCATCACGTTCGAATATTACGAGGGTATGGCGCAGAAGAAGCTGCGGGAGATCCGCGAGCGCGCGTTGAAGGATTTTGACGTCCTCGAAGTCCTGATCCTCCATCGGTATGGCGAGATCCAGATCGGCGAGAACATCGTCCTGATCGTGGTCGGTGCCGAGCACCGGGCGGATGCGTTCCGGGCCTGCAAGTGGTGCATTGATGAGCTGAAGCAGATTACTCCGATCTGGAAGTTGGAACAGACGCCCGAAGGGGAAGTCTGGGTTGAGGAACATCCATGAGTCCGATGTCGCTCGAGAGCGCGACCCCTCTGGTCGCTGACATGTTCGGTCGGCCTCTCAGGAGCCTGCGCCTCTCCATCACAGACCGGTGCAACTTGCGCTGCAAGTACTGTATGCCGGAGGAGGAGTATGCCTGGCTGCCCCGCGAGACCCTGCTCACGTTCGAGGAAATGAGTACCCTGACCGGCTTTTTCACGGAACTCGGGGTGGACAAGGTCCGCCTGACTGGCGGCGAGCCGCTGCTGCGCCGGGATCTACCTACGTTGATCAGGATGCTGCGGCAGAATCTTCGGATCAAGGACCTCGCGCTCACAACCAACGGCATCCTGCTGGCCGAGCATGCTCAATCGTTCTACGATGCCGGACTGCACCGCCTCACCGTGAGTCTGGATACGCTGCGGCCTGATCGGTTCAAGGCCTTGACGAAACGGGACGGACACGAGCATGTGCTCGAAGGGATCAACGCGGCGGTGCAGGTCGGATTCAAAGGCTTGAAACTGGATACGGTGGCCATGCGCGGGTTCAACGATGATGAACTCGTGGATCTGATCGAGTACGGCAAGCGCGTTGGCGCCGAGGTGCGGTTTATCGAATACATGGATGTGGGAGGGGCGACGGACTGGTCCATGGACAAAGTGCTCTCGCGCGCGGCGATGCTTGAGGCACTGGGCCGGCACTACGGACGCATTGAGCCGATTCGTGAAGAAAGCTCCGCGCCAGCGCAGCGGTTCGCCCTGCCGGATGGAACGACGTTCGGCATCATTCCCTCGACCACCACCCCGTTCTGTTCCACCTGCGACCGGAGCCGGCTGACCGCCGATGGCATGTGGTATCTGTGCCTCTACGCCAAGGATGGGATTGATTTGCGACAACCGCTCCGCGCCGGGGCCTCTCGGGACGAGATCAAGTCCCGTATCCGCTCCGTGTGGCAGGCTCGCCGGGATCGTGGGGCCGAGGAGCGAAAAGAGCTTGAGCAGTTCGGTGTCAGAGAGGAACAGTTGATTGGTATCGAACGACTCCGTGAGGACCCCCGTCTTGAAATGCACACCAGAGGGGGATGAGGTGTCTCCCTCATGCATCGTACTGATGCCTGATCGCAGAGTCATCAGCCGGCTCTCCGCTGCACTCCATGCCTGATGCTCAGTTCATCACAGTCTTAAGCCTCGGATTCGTGTTGGGCGCCCGGCATGCCCTGGACGCCGATCACGTCGTGGCCATCTCCACGATCCTGTCCCGCCGCCCCAATCTTCGCGCCTCCGGGTTCATCGGGTTCTGTTGGGGGTTCGGTCACACGGCTGTCCTGCTGCTCGTGGGGCTTGCGGTGATCGCCCTCAAAATTACCATTCCGGAGGCGCTGGCGCAGGTCTTCGAGTTCGGCGTGGGGTTGATGCTAGTCGTGCTGGGCTCGTCGTTGGCGCTGGCGATCGTCCGCGAAGGCTGGCATCTCCACGCGCATGAACACGACGGAGAGCGGCATCTCCACCTCCATAGCCATCAGCTCGGCTCGGACCATGCGCATGGGCACTGGCTGCGCAGTTCCCTGCAGCCTCTGTTTGTCGGAATGGTTCACGGGCTGGCCGGTTCCGCCGCCTTGATGCTCATGGTGCTCTCCACGGTCCGGACCCTCTGGGAAGGCGTGGCGTACATCCTGGTCTTTGGCATCGGCTCGATTCTGGGCATGATGCTGCTGGGCCTGGTAATCAGTCTTCCTTTGGTGCTCTCAGCCTCCTTCGGGCGCCGTGCCCGCATGAGCGTGCAGGGATTCGCGAGTCTGGGCAGTATCGGACTCGGGCTGGCCATGATGTTTCGCATCGGCTTGGGAGAAAGCCTTTTCTAATACACTCCCTATAGCAGCGGGATTCCTCTTCACCGTCTTCTTCACACAGGAATAATCCGGTCTTTTCGGCGTGGCTCGCTGTTTGCGCGAAAGCGTGATTCTTAGAGCAAGCTGTGGTATTCTGCGCCCTCAATCATGGCTCGCCAGAGTCGGCGCACGAATTCCACCCCTAGCCGAGAGGCATACCAGTGAAGATCCGCGTGCTGGGGTGTCATGGGTCCGACCAACTCGTTGATGGTGGCCTTGGCCCGCACCAGTGCCGGACGTGCGGGTTCTTAATCAACGAGACCGTGCTGGTGGACGCGGGGACCGTCGGGCCCACGCTCCGACTGGCTGAGCAGAAGCGGATTCGACATGTCCTGCTCTCCCATCTCCATTTCGATCACATTCAGGGTCTTCCCACTCTTGCGGACAACCTGGTGGACGAAGTTGTCGAGCCTGTGGTGCTGACCAGCATCCCGGAAGTGCTGAAAGGGCTTCAGGGCTATGTCTTTAATGGGGAGGTCTATCCGGACTTTTTTCAGCTGCCTGACCCGAAACACCCCACCTTTGTCTGCCGACAACTGGAGGTCGGGAAGGAGCAGGACGTGTCCGGGTTGAGTGTGACCGCCATTCCAGTGAACCACCAGGTTCCGACGGTCGGCTTTTTTATTCGGGAGGGTCATGCGACACTTCTGTACAGTGGGGATACCTATGAGACGGAAGAGATTTGGAAGATAGCGGCGCACACGCCGACGCTCAAGGCGGCGATGATTGAAACCTCGTTCCCAGATGCCATGGCTGAGCTGGCGCGGGTCAGCAAGCACCTGACGCCTTCCTTATTCGCTCGCGAGTTTCGGAAAATCGGACGCCCGGATCTGCCGGTCTATGTGTACCATCTGAAGCCGCGGTTCCGCGAGCAGATCCGGCGAGAACTGGCCAAACTCAAGATCCCGAACCTCACGGTGTTGGAGGAAGGGCAGGAAATTCAGATCTAGGAAATAGCCAATAGGGAGCAGCGAATGGCTTGGAGCCCTCAGCTGCTAGCTGCCGGCTATTAGCTTCATTGCTGAGGTTGCAATGGCTTGGTTCAAAAAAGACAAAGCGCCCGCGGCTGAAGGTCTCAAGCGGTCCAAGGTCGTGGAGGGCATGTGGCTGAAGTGCAACCACTGCCGCGAGATTGTGTACCGCAAGGAAGTGGACCGCAATAATAAAGTATGTCCCAAATGCGACTACCATTTCCCCATTTCGGTATCGGAACGCATCTCCATGCTCGTGGATTTGGGCACGTTCAAAGAGTGGGACGCTGAGGTCGAGCCTCAGGACCCGCTGCAGTTCAACGATACCCGCTCCTACCGTGACAAGCTGAAGTCCCAGCAAGAGAAGACTGGGCGGAAGGACGCAATCGTCATCGGAGAGGGAGTCATTAATGGCCGCAAGGTCGTGCTTGGCGTCTTCGATTTCAGCTTCATGGGTGGAAGCATGGGGTCGGTGGTGGGAGAAAAAATCTGCCGAGCGGTGGAGCGCGCGTTGGCTGCCCGGACTCCGTTGGTGCTGGTTACGACCTCGGGCGGGGCGCGGATGCAGGAAGGGATTCTCTCGCTGATGCAGATGGCCAAGACCTCAGCGGCAGTGGCGAGGCTGGGCGAGGCGCGACTCCCGCTCATTTCCATTTTAGCCGATCCGACATTCGGCGGAGTGACGGCCAGCGTCGCCATGCTGGGGGATGTCATTATTGCGGAGCCGAAGGCCCTGATCGGCTTCGCCGGTCCTCGCGTCATCGAGCAGACAATCAAACAGCAACTGCCCGATGAATTCCAGCGAGCCGAGTTCCTGCTGGAACATGGCATGATTGATATGATCGTGGAACGAAAACGTCTGAAGGAGACGTTGAGCACGCTCCTGAGCCATTTTTAGCACCGCTTCTCTTCACGCCGGTTCTATGGCCATCTCATACTCCTCGTCGCTCGAGTTCCTGTACGGTCTCCAGAAACACGGGATCAAGCTGGGCCTTGAGACGATCAATGAGATGCTGGCGAGACTGGGCAGGCCGCAGGGCCGGTATCACACGCTCCATATCGGCGGGACGAACGGGAAGGGGTCCACTGCGGCAATGACGGCGGCCATCCTTCGGGCTGCCGGGTACCGGGTGGGGCTCTACACGTCTCCCCATCTTGTGGATTTCCGTGAACGCATCCGTGTGAATGATGATCCGATCCCGGAGGACTGCGTCGCTGAGCTGACGGAACGGTTGCAAGACGCGGCAGGGTTATCGCTGAGCCCGACCTTTTTCGAGTTCACCACTGCCCTCGCGTTGCAGTTCTTTGCAGGCTCGCAGGTCGAGATTGCGGTGCTGGAGGTAGGCATGGGGGGACGCTTTGATGCCACAAATGTCGTGGTTCCTTTGGCGTCGGCGATTACGAACGTGGCGTTGGACCACGAAGAATACCTCGGGCACACGGTTGGCGCGATTGCGTTCGAGAAGGCCGGGATCATCAAGCGAGACGTACCGGTGGTGGCGGGGCGATTGAGTCCTGAGGCCGTTGAGGTGATTAAACGGATCGCTTCAGAACAGGCCGCTCCACTCGTTCGGTTACATGTGGATTTTCGGACCCACGGAGATCGGGAGTGTTTTCGGTACGATGGACTCAACTGGTTTTACGCAGATCTGTTCTGTCCCCTGGACGGCACCCATCAGCTCGACAACGCCGCCTGCTCGCTGGCTCTGTTGGAATTGGCAGCAGCAAAGGGCATTCGGGTTTCTGAAGAGTCGGTCCGCGCGGGACTTCGGTCGGTCTGCTGGGAGGGACGGCTCGAGGTTGTGGAGCACCACCCAACGCTCCTACTGGATGGAGCGCACAATCCAGCAGCAGCGGAGGCGGTGGCCGCGCACCTGGCAGCTTATCGCGGGGATCATCCCGGCTCGCGCATTCTGTTGGTCATTGGGATGATGCGCGATAAGGACCTGGAGGGATTTTTCCGGGCCATCCTACCGACCGTTGACGAAGCGATTGTGACGCAGGCCAATATGGCCCGCGCGGCGACGGTCGAGGAACTGTGTTCCTTCCTTGGGGAACGCTCCGATTCCGTGCATGTGGCTCCGCATACAGCCGATGCGCTTGCGCTTGCCAGGCGGTTGGCTTCTCCCGAGGATCTGATCTGCGTCACCGGGTCTTTGATGCTGGTGGGTGAAGTCAAAGCCCTCCTGCGCGGGTGTGGGCTGTCTCCCATCAGGGGTTGACATGGGTCATCGCCCCTGGTCGGTGCTTGGCTCCTCCTGCCTTGTGAGTCTCTCCGTTCTGGCCGCCGTCACTCCATCGGCCTTCTCGGCTCAAAGCAGCTCCCAAACGGTCGTGACGGCCACGCCGCCTTCCGCCCAACCGCTTGAGATTACCGGTGATCGCATCGAGTACCACAAGGAATCCGAGGTCTACGAGGCTGATGGATCGGTGGTGATCGTCCAGGGTCCGATGAAGCTCACCGCGGACCACGTCACGCTTCAGATACTCCCCGGAACCCTGATCGCAACCGGCCGGGTGCACCTGTTGGATGGGACGTCGGAGCTCTGGTCGGAACAGCTGGAGCTGGATGTCAATACAGAGGCGGGGGTAATCACTGACGGCAGGCTGTACAACAAGCTCTCCAACACCCTGGTGACTGGTCGCCTCCTGCAACGGTTTTCCGAGGACCACTATCGGATCAAGGATGGCACGTTCACCAACTGCGACGCGAGGGAAGGCCAGATCCCAGCCTGGCGGTTCCGGTTTCAGGATATGGATCTCAATGTGGGCGAAAGCGTATACCTCAAGGACGCTTGGTTCTGCGTGAACGATATTCCGCTCATTCCGATCCCAACCTTCGCCTATCCGATCCAGACCACCCGGAAAAGTGGCTTTCTGATTCCGAACGCGGGCTATGACAACCGCTTTGGGATGCTGTACCGGCAGAGCTATTTTTGGGCCTTCAGTCCAAGCCAGGATCTGACCATCACGCCGGATTATAAGAGCGATCTCGGCTATGGCGGCGATTTGGAGTATCGGTATGTTCTGGACCGAAAGTCCAAGGGACAATGGCTGCTCAGCTTTCTCCTACAAAAGGAGTTGCCGAACGTGTCGGGGGTGCAGCCAACCGGCAATGAGGCCAACCGCACTCGTGGCATGTTTAGCGGTTCACATACGCAGCAAGTGAATCCGGATCTGCTGATCAGGGCGCAAGCGTTTCTTGTCTCGGACCCGGACTATCTGCAGCAACTCAGTAATTCCGGAGTTGCGCGTGCTCTTCCCAGCGGCGAGTCAAACCTGGATATTCGACAGCGATTCACTCACGGAAATCTCTATCTTTTGGGACAGTACCTCCAGCCCTTGGGAGTGGGCGGCGAAGATACGTTCCAGCGACTTCCAGAAATCGGGCATAACTTGGTGAATGTCGCTCCGCTCGGCGGCCCTGTCTTGCTGGGTATGGAGAACGCCATTGCCAACTTCTACCGGGACGAGGGATTCAGGCATAGCCGTGCCGACGTGATGCCCACGTTCTCGACGGATGCGCTGAACATCGGGCATGTCATCGCTGTGACTCCACAAGTGCGACCGCGCGGAGTCTTTTACACAAGGGGAGTCACAACCCAGGATGTGGTGCACCGTGAGACCTTCTGGGCCAGTCTGGACGCCACCTCGAGACTGACGCGACGATTTAGCCTCGGGGAAGGCGCAAGCCTGCTCCATACCATCGAGCCGGACGTGATCTATGAATACGTCCCTCCGACCGATCAGTCGAAGATCGTGCAGGTTGATGATCGGGATGATCTGCCCAAGAAAAACCTGGTGACTTACTCCATCCGAAGCCGGCTGTTGGAGATGGGGTCCCGAGGGACTCGTAACTGGCTGGATCTCACCTTGGCTCAGAGCTATCACCCCGGGAGCGTTCAAACTCAGGCTCGGGATTTCTTTGCCACAACGCCTTTTGTCGGCACGGCGACCCAGCCACTCCAGCCTGCCACGATTCCTGTCCAAGGCCGGAAGTTTTCCGACATCTGGACTCGCGCGGTGATTGGGAATCCGAGCGTCTCGCTTCCAACTGGCACGAGTCAGGTGGATGTGGCAGGAGCGAAACGCAGCGGCCAGCTCATCCCGGTTAGGTCCTTCCTCACCATTGACACATTTTTTGATCCTTACCGTGGAACGTTCAGCCAGTTTAATACGGACCTTCGATTCCAGGAACAAAATCGGTGGTATGTGGAAGTGGGGCAGCGGTACACGCGGGATGGAAACCGGGTTCGGCGTGGCGATATCTGGAACCCGATTTCCTTCGGCGACGTGTTTGCCCCGACTCAGGAAATCCAGTACGTCACGGCCTCGGCGGCAGTGAGGACCCCTTTGGGCTGGACAGTGGGTGCCAAGACCTATTATGACGTCAAAGACGGAAAGAGCCCGGAGTGGGATCTAGTCGGCCTCTATCAAAACCCTTGCAAATGCTGGTCGCTGGGGCTCTATTATCTCCAGTTCCCGGACCGAGCGCAGTATAACTTCATGGTCAGCTTGACCGGCGTCGGCTGGACCGAGAACTTTGGCACAGCGGTGATGAGGTCTATCCTCGAACCCTTGTTGATCGGAGAGCGTGGATTGCCGTGGGCCGCTCCCGGTGGCCCTTATGGAAGGCGCCCGCCAGTGCCTGAGACACCGCCCGGTCCGGTCAAACCGTGACAGGCCGAGGGTGCATCCATGACTTACCTTTGGAGGTGACCGATGAACAGTTTCATCCCGCTCCAGCGCCTCGCGCACAGGGTTGCGGCCGCTGTCCTCGCCGCACTCTTCCTGGCTCTGCCGATGGTGCTGACGACGAATCCCGTGCAGGCTTCCTCCGCACAATCGCGCGATCACCTCAAGCGAGCCAAGATTTTTCTCGCGGCCGGGGATTACCGGAGAGCCCTGGAGGCCTGCCAGCGCGAGGTGGACGAAGCCCCGTCCGCCGAAAGCTATGTTTACCTCACATACCTCTATCAAACCATCGATGGCTATGTAGAACACCTTTCGAAAACTGATCGGTGGGTGGCGGTGGAGCATCTGTATCTGAACTTAGCTGCGAGGGGAGTCGAAGATCTGGTGGATCCACCGGATGTCCTCGCTCGGATCGCGAAGGAGATTATTCAGGGCGCGGTCCAGAAACAGTCGGATGTCAGCGCGGCCATGGCGGCCAAGCTGGATGACAAGACCGTGGCAAAGCTGTGGCAGCAGCAGACCGCGTGGCGCAAGGCTCGGCCTGATAGTTGGTGGGCTGGTGTTCCGGACGGCTGGAGCTGGTAAGACCTGAGGGAAGGACCAGCTGGTTCGTATCAGAGGGAGGTGTACCATGGAACTGCGGCGCCGGTTGCTCGCGAGCGCTGGCCTCCTTGTTCTTCTGTCGGTAGCGTCAAGAGGGACTTCACAGGAATTTGGCTCATGGCTGATGTCTCATTTGGAGAACGGGCAGCGTATTTACATGTCTGGTATCACGGCGCAAGGCCGAGTGGTCCAGAACAGCCATGGGATGGAAGGGGTCGGTTGCGCGCTGTGTCACGGTCCTGATGGACGTGGCGGCACGATGCACGGAATTCCGGTCCCGAACATTACTTTTCCGTTTTTGACTGACCCTCGCGGGAATGAACACAATGGTCGAAAGCGTCCGGCCTATAACGAGGAGACCATCAAGGCAGCGATTGTGGCCGGCGTCGACTCCGGCGGGAACAACCTCCATCCTGAGATGCCCCGTTGGACTGGACTGACCGCTCGCGATCTGGATGATCTGATCGGGTTCCTCAAAACACTCGGCGCGGCCCGTCGAGGTTCGTCTGACACCTCCCACGGACTCTGAGTGAGACATCGTGGTGATTCTTGGCGGCACGCGTCAGGTTGACACTCTCACGCTGGGTAAGATAGGATGACGCCGCTTTGACGAGACTGAGCTGTTGGCTTACAGGTAAGGAGGAGATCCAGTGGCAGCACAGGCGGTGAAGGTGGACGAAGGGAGTTGGGAGGTCGAAGTCATCAAGGCGCCGGGGTTGGTCATGGTGGATTTCTGGGCTGTCTGGTGCGGCCCCTGCCAAATGGTCGCCCCGATCGTCGAGGAATTGGCGAATGAATATGCGGGTAAACTCCGTGTCATGAAGCTCAACACGGACGAAAGCCCTGAAATTGCAGGGCGCTATCAGGTGATGAGCATTCCCACGATCCTGTTTTTCAAGGACGGCCGACCGGTTGAAAAGCTGGTTGGCGCAAGACCCAAGCGACAGTTCAAGGAAGTCATTGATTCCCTGCTTGCGCAATCTTCTGCAACAGCGTGAACATCCCCACGTCATAACCGGCGCGTATGCTCACCGAGCTGCGCATCTCCAACTTTACGGTCGTCGACGGTCTCAGTCTTGAGTTTTCGCGCGGTTTCCATGTCCTGACCGGTGAGACGGGGGCCGGCAAATCCATCCTTGTTGATGCCATCGCGCTACTGGTTGGAGGGCGGGCATCTGCAGAGCAGATCCGTTCGGATGAGGACGAGGCGGTGCTCGAGGCGGCTTTCTCCCTTCCTCCGGCCGGTTCCATGACCGATCGCCTTCGCAACGAGGGAGTGATAGGGGCCCACGAGACGGAGCTGATCGTTCGTCGTGTTCTTTCACGCACCGGCCGGAACCGTCTGTACCTGAACGGGAATCTCACTCCTCTCCATGTGATCCAGAGCCTAGCTGGGACGCTGATCGACATCCACGGCCAGCATGAGCAGCAATCGTTGCTCTCCACGCAAGCCCAGCTTGATGCGCTGGATGCGTTCGGGCATCTCAGAGCGTTACGCGACGAGTATGCGCGGGAGTATGCACAGTGGCAAGCAAGCAAACGAGAACTGGACGAGGTTGTGCGGACAGTGGCGGAGCAGAACCAGCGTGAGGAGTTCCTCAGGTTTCAGTATCGCGAGCTCGAGGATGCGAACGTGCAGCCCGGAGAAGAGGATTCGCTGATTCTCGAGCGCCACCGGCTTGCTCATGCGCATCGGCTCAGCGAGCTGGCCCAGGGTGCCTATGAGCTGCTGTATGGCGGCGATGCGTCAGTGCTGGGAGGCTTAGGTGTGATCCGTGACCGACTGAAAGAAATAGGAGCCATCGACGCTGGCACAGAGGACTGGGTGTCGCTCGGTGACGGTGCGACCGTGCCGTTGCGCGAATTGTCGCAGCGGCTCCGTGATTACCGGGAGAGTCTTGACCAAGACCCTGCCAGGCTGGCCCAGGTTGAAGAGCGGCTGGATCGGATCCAGCGGCTCAAGAAGAAGTATGGAGGCAGCCTGGACTCGGTGCACTCCCGGCTTTGTGAGTTGAAAAGGCAACTCGAGGAGATCGCTTCAAGCGAAACCAGGCTGGTCGAGCTGCGGAAGTCTGTTGCCGAGCATTCGACCGAGGTGAAAGCCTTGGCGGAACAGCTTTCCGAGAGTCGTGCCAGAGTTGCACAACAAATGGAGAGCCGGGTCAAGCAGGAACTAGCTTCGCTCCGAATGGATCAAACCCGATTCCAGATCCAAGTCCATTCGGAACGAAGCGAGTCTGCTCTCGGACCGACAGGTCACGACCACGTTGAATATCTCCTCTCAGCCAACCAGGGCGAGCCACTCTTGCCGCTCGCCCGCGTGGCCTCAGGCGGAGAATTGTCCCGGGTGATGTTGGCAACGAAGACGGTCCTGGCCGAAGCAGATCACGTGCCGGTACTGATTTTTGATGAAGTGGATTCAGGAGTGGGTGGGGCGGTGGCTGCGGTGATGGGACGACGACTCCGGGATTTGGCGGACTATCACCAGGTCTTCTGTATTACGCACCTACCACAGATCGCATCACAGGCTGAGCGCCATTTCGTCGTTGAGAAAGTGGTGAAGCACAAAAGAACCGTGACACGCGTGCGACAGCTCGACCAGGCTGGACGTCAGGAAGAAATTGCCAGGATGCTGGGAGGGCTGACGATTACCAAAGCCGTTCGCCAGACAGCGGCCGAGATGAT
>Ga0187892_10010648_pt1 | contig 11567 bp, 3 predicted proteins | sample MA1701073metaG_FD_139345 | JGI IMG/M metagenome (GOLD analysis project Ga0187892, IMG submission 139345) | Bio-ooze microbial communities from a basaltic lava cave in the Kipuka Kanohina Cave System on the Island of Hawaii, USA - MA170107-3 metaG ... | reverse complement strand
TGGTCCGCCGGATGAACGAGGTCGTGGACGGCCAGTACCAGAAGTACACGGTCGAGTCCGGCGCCTACATCCGCGAGCACTTCTTCGGCGTCTCCCCCACGCTCAAGAAGCTGGTCGAGAACCACACCGACGAGCAGCTCCGCCGTTTCGCGCGCGGCGCGCACGCCACCGAGAAAGTCTTCGCCGCCTACCGGGCCGCGATGGAGCACCGCGGGTCCCCCACCGTGATCCTCGCCAAGACCGTGAAGGGCTATGGCCTGGGCGAGGCGGGCGAGGGACGGAACGTCACCCACCAGCAGAAGAAGCTGAACGAGGGCGAGCTGCGCGAGTTCCGCACGCGCTTCGGCATCCCGATCAACGACCGCGAGATCGCGGACGCGCCCTTTTACGTGCCGCCGCAGAACTCCCCGGAGATGCGCTATCTGACCGACCGGCGGAAGGACCTGGGCGGGTTCGTGCCGCTGCGCGTGGTGCGGGCGCCGGCCCTCAAGACGCCGCCGGCGGAGACCTTCGCCGAGTTCAATGAGGGGAGCGGGGAGCGCGCCGTCTCGACCACGATGGTCTACGTGCGCCTCCTGAGCCGGCTGCTCAAGGACCCGACGGTCGGCAAGCTCGTGGTCCCGATCATCCCGGACGAGGCGCGGACCTTCGGCATGGAGTCGCTCTTCCGCCAGGTGGGCATCTACAGCCACGTGGGCCAGAAGTACGAGCCGGTGGACCGCGACACGCTGCTCTACTACCGCGAGGCCCGCGACGGGCAGATCCTCGAGGAGGGGATCACCGAGGCCGGGTCGCTCGCCTCGTTCACGGCGGCCGGGACCGCGTACGCCACCCACGGCGTGAACACGATCCCGTTCTTCATCTTCTATTCGATGTTCGGGTTCCAGCGGGTGGGCGACCTGATCTGGGCCGCCGCGGACGCGCGCGCGCGCGGGTTCCTGCTCGGCGCCACCGCGGGCCGCACCACGCTGAACGGCGAGGGGCTCCAGCACCAGGACGGCCACAGCCACGTGCTGGCCTCGACGGTGCCGAACGTGGTCTGCTACGACCCGGCCTTCGCCTACGAGCTGGCGCTGATCATCGAGGACGGCATCCGGCGGATGTACGAGAAGCAGGAGCCGGTCTTTTTCTACGTCACGCTCTACAACGAGAACTACCCGCAGCCCCCGATGCCCAAGGGCGCGGCCGACGGCATCCTGCACGGTCTCTACCTCTTCCAGCCCCGCGAGGCGGCGAAGGACGCGCCGCGGGTCCAGCTCCTGGGGAGCGGGCCGATCCTCCGCGAGGTGCTCCGCGCCCAGGGGCTCCTCGCCGATAAGTACGGCGTGTCGAGCGACGTCTGGAGCGCGACGAGCTGGAAGGAGCTCCGGCGCGACGCGCTGGCCTGCGACCGGTGGAACCTGCTCCACCCCGGCGCGAAGGCGCGCGTCCCGTGGGTGCGACAGACCCTGGAGGGGCGGAAGGGCCCGTTCATCGCCGCCAGCGACTACATGAAGCTCGTGCCCGACCAGATCGCGCCGTGGGTCCCCGGGCGGTGGGTGACCCTCGGCACGGACGGCTTCGGGCGGAGCGACGCGCGCGAGGCGCTCCGGCGCCACTTCGAGGTGGACGCCGAGACGGTCACGCTGGCGGCGCTGCGCGCGCTGGCCGAGGAGGGGCGGTTCCCGCGCGAGCGCTTGACGGGGATCGTGGCGGAGCTGGGGCTCGATCCCGAGAAGGTCGATCCGGTGGTCGGGTAGGACTGGAGGGTGGCGATGATCACCGAGTTCAAGGTCCCGGAGCTGGGCGAGAACATCACCGAGGGCCAGGTCGTGAACGTGCTGGTGCGCCCGGGCGACCAGGTGCAGCAGGGGCAGGGCGTGCTCGAGCTCGAGACCGACAAGGCGGTCGTCGAGCTGCCGAGCCCCGCGGCCGGGAAGATCGCCGAGGTGCACGTCAAGCCGGGGGGGCGGGTGAAGGTGGGCGACCCGATCCTCTCGATAGAGAGCGCCGCCGCGTCAGCGGTGGCGCAACCGTCAAGCCGTGCGGCCACAGGCCGCGCGGCCGCAAGTCGCGCGGCCGCGCCAGCGGCCGCGCAACCGCCAACGCCGGCACCATCCGCTCCCACGAGCCGTGCGGCCGCGCCGGCGTCACCCGCCGCACCCTCCGCTCCTCCCTCTGCTCCTCCCTCCGCTCCTCCGCCCGCCGAGCCCAAACCGGCTTTCGCCGCCCCGGCGCCCTCGGGCCCGCCTCCCGCCGCCCCCGAAGCGACTCCGCCGGCCGGCCCGGCCACCCGGCGGCTTGCGCGCGAGCTGGGGGTCCGCCTGGAGGAGGTCACCGGCTCGGCCTCGGGCGGGCGGATCACGCCGGAGGACGTGAAGAACCACGTGAACCGTCGGATGGAGGGGCCGGGCGGAGCCGCCGGCCCGGGCGCGCCCCCGGCGCTCCCCGATTTCCGCCAGTGGGGCGAGATCGAGCGGAAGCCGCTGAGCCAGCTCCGGCGCGCGATCGCGCAGTCGATGGCGGTCTCCTGGTCGCAGGTGCCTCGGGTCACGCACTTCGACGAGGCGGACATCACCGAGCTGGAGGCAGCGCGGCGGCGCTGGGTGGAGCGCCACGCGGAAGCGCCCAAGGTGACGATGACGGTGCTCGCGCTGAAGGCGTCGGTCGCGGCGCTCCGGGCGTTCCCCGAGGTGAACGCGAGCCTGGACCTCGCGGCCGGGGAGCTGGTCGTGAAGAAGTACGTCCACATCGGGGTCGCGGTGGACACCGAGCACGGCCTGATCGTGCCGGTGATCCGGAACGTGGACCTGAAGCCGGTGCCGCAGCTCGCGACCGAGCTCGAGGCGCTGGCGGCGCGGACGCGGCAGCGCAAGATCGAGCTCGCCGAGCTCAAGGGCGGGACGTTCACGATCACGAACCTGGGCGGGATCGGGGGGACGAACTTCACCCCGATCGTGAACTACCCCGAGGTCGCGATCCTGGCGCTCTCGCGGAGCCGCGAGACGCCGGTCTGGCGCGAGGGGCGGGTGGAGCCGCGGCTGATGCTGCCCCTCGGCCTTTCCTACGACCACCGCGCGGTGGACGGCGCGGTCGCGGCGCGGTTCCTCCGGTTCGTCGCGGAGACGCTCTCCGACCCGTTCCGGCTGCTGCTGGGCGCGTAGGCCGTGGCGGACACGCAGCTCGCCGTCATCGGCGCCGGCCCCGGCGGCTACGCCGCGGCCTTCCACGCGGCCGACCTCGGGCTGAAGGTGACGCTGGTCAACGACGAGGAGCGGGGGCTGGGCGGCACCTGCCTGATCCGCGGCTGCATCCCTTCCAAGGCGCTGCTCCACGTGGCCCGCGTGGTGGGCGAGGCGCGCGAGGCGGCGGCCTGGGGGGTGCGCTACGGCGCGCCGAAGATCGAGCTGGAGGCGCTGCGCGCCTGGAAGGAGCGGGTGATCGGCCAGCTCGTCGGGGGCCTCAGCGAGCTGGCGAAGCGGCGCGGGGTCACGGTGGTGCGCGGGCGCGCGTCGTTCGCGGACTCCGGGACGCTGGAGATCGAGGGCGCCGGGCGGCTCCGCTTCGAGCGCGCCATCCTGGCGAGCGGCTCGGTGCCGGCGATGCCGAAGTTGTTCGCGCTGGGCGACCCGCGGGTGCTCGACTCCACGGGCGCGCTCGCGCTTGAGTCGGTGCCGGGGTCGCTGCTCGTGGTCGGCGGCGGCTACATCGGGCTCGAGATGGGCTCGGTCTACGCGGCGCTCGGCTCGCGGGTGACGGTGGTCGAGATGCTGGACGGGCTGCTCCCCGGCGCGGACCGCGACCTCGTGAAGCCGCTCGAGGCGCGGCTCGCGAAGTCCTTCGAGGCGATCCACCTCTCGACGAAGGTCGAGGCGCTGGCTGCGCGGAAGGAAGGGATCGAGGTCGCGCTCTCGACCGGCGCGAAGGACGTCTTCGACCGGGTGCTGGTCTCGATCGGGCGGCGGCCGCGGACCGAGGGGCTCGGGCTCGAGCGCACGAAGGTGAAGCTCGACGCGAAGGGCTTCGTGGAAGTGGACGACCGGATGCGGACGGCGGACCCGCGGATCCTGGCGATCGGCGACGTGGCGGGCGAGCCGATGCTCGCGCACAAGGCGTCGCGCGAGGGGAAGGTGGCGGCCGAGGAGGCGGCGGGGAAGCCGGCGTCGTTCGACAACGTGGCGATTCCGGCCGTGGTGTTCACCGATCCCGAGATCGCGTGGTGCGGGCTGACCGAGACCGAGGCGAAAGCGGCGGGCCGTGAGGTCAAGGTGGGCCGCTTCCCGTGGGCGGCGTCGGGTCGGGCGCTGGCGATCGGACGGACCGAGGGGATGACGAAGCTGATCTTCGACCCGGAGAGCGAGCGCCTTCTCGGGGTCGGGATCGTGGGCGCCGGCGCGGGCGAGCTGATCGCCGAGGCGACGCTGGCGGTGGAGCTGGGAGCGGCGGCGCACGACCTGGCCGACACGATCCACGCGCACCCCACGCTGGCCGAGACCGTCGGCGAGGCGGCCGAGGCGTTCCTGGGCCAGGCGACGCACCTCTACGTGGCGAAGCGCCGCGGCTGAGAGCCCAAAGGGGTCAGGTCCGGCCGCGCTCCCCGTGACGATCACGCCGAGCGCCAGGCTCGACCATCCTCCCGCGTGTCCGTCTCGCGTCGACCGGTTTGCCGCACATCTGCTCCGGGCTCATGTAGCCCAGAGTGCCCACCACGACGCCAGGCTTGGTCACCACCTTCTCGGCAACGAGCGATCGGGCGATCCCGAAGTCCATCACGCAGATATGAGGTTCGCATACGCCGCCTCCGCCCCCCCGTCACCATCAGGTTCGTGGGCTTGGCGTCGCGGTGCACGATCCCCTGCTGGTGGGCGTAGTCCGGCGCCCTCGCGGCGTCTCGGATGAGGCGTGCCAGGGTCTTTGACGATACGGTCTGTCCCGGGAGTCTCCGGGGGAGGCGGGGATGGTTTCCCGTCTCCGGTCTTGGCCTTGAGGAGTTTCAGGGCGACGGTGCGCGGCAACGCACGCGCTCCACGACCGCTCCCGCCCCGCCGAAGGAGACCGGGCCCAGCACGGTCATCTCGGAAGCCCGACATAGATGAAGGGCGCCCAGAAGTAGGGATGGCCGGACTCCAGTCGCGCCCCTTCCGCCTTGCTCCCCGCCACGCCCCCGACCCCGCGCAGCTCCCTCGATCGCCGCAACGCCAGCTTCGCTCCCCGCAGCGCCTCCGCCGGCGACGCCCGCTTCTTGACCCCCTCCCGGTAGAACCCCTCCATGGTCTCCGCCGCCGCCCAGTCCGCCACCTGCCACAGGCTCGCCACCACCGCCCGCGCCCCGGCGTGCAGGAACGCTCGCGCCAGCGACTGCACCCCCTCTCCCAGGACCGCCTCCCCCCGCGCCGTCTCGCACGCCGAGAGCACCACCAGGTCCGCGTCCAGGTCCAGCTCCAAGGCGTCTCCGATCGTGAAGAAGACCTCCTCGGCCTTCCCGCTCAAGACCAGCCCGCTCTGCTGCGGGAACTCGTTGTCCAGGTAGCCATGCGCGGCGAGATGCAGCACCCCGTAGGGCTTCAGGTCCCCGAGCAGGCGGGCCCGGGAGGAGGCCGCCCCGAGGTGCAGGTCGAACGTCGGGGAGGAGAGGCTCCCGCTCCGCTGCTCGGCGAGCTTGGTGAGCGCGGCCCCGGTCCGTTCGTCTTTCGGATCCCAGAGGAGCCGCCCGAGCGCGAGCGCCTCGGGGCGCGTCTTCAGGAGTCGGGGCCACACCCCCGGTTTGGGCCGGCCCCGGTGCCCGTTCCAGCCGAAGGGCGTGGTCGGGGGGCCGCCAGGGCCGGAAGCCGCCGCCTCGACCCGCTCCGCCGGGTAGACCGGGTCCGCGAGGATCAGCACCTTCCCGGCCTCCTTCCGCGGGCCCAGCCCGGCCAGCTCCACCAGCACCGGGGAGGAGGGGGCGTAGAGCACTTCGTAGCGCTCCAGCACGAAGTCCAGATCTTCGAAGCTCCCCTGCTCCGGGCCCCTGGTCCCCAGGACGAGAGCCTCGAAGGGGAGTGCCGCCAGCCCGGTGGTCGGGACCACCACGAGGCGCTCCATCCCCGGGCCGGCCCGGTCCAAGAGCGGGGCCAGGAGCCTCCCATGGAGCGCGCGTCCCAGACGCGCCACCTCCGCCACGGTCCCCAGATCGTTCGGGTCCCCGATGCGTTTCAGGAATCCCTGCACCGCTTTCCCGATCTCCTCCCGGCTTCCCAGCTCCACGAACGCGAGGTCCGTCCCGGTGAGGACATAGGCGTAGAGCTTCGTCTCCCCCTCGACGTACTCGAAGAGCGCCGTCCCCTTCCCCAGGACCCGCCGGACCGCCTCCGGCTCAACCCCCACCGGCGCCTCCAGCGCCGCCTCCCGGGGGGCACTCTCCCGCAGCCTGCGCGACGCATCGTCCGCGCGCTCGGCCAGCGAGCGGGCCTCGGTCCTGAGCCCCTCCACCTCCGCCGATGGCTTCCCGGTCCGGATGCCCTCCGAGACCCGCTCCAGGACCCGGTCCCGGTGCGCCAGCAACTCCCGCCGCTCGCGACGAAGCCACAGGGCGCGGGCGCTGCGGCCTCCGCGCCGGTGCTCCACGATCCCCTCGAGCAGCGCCCGCCCCTTCCACCGCCCTGCCGCCTGGAACCCCTCGGTGACCATCCTCGACCGCGCCGAGCCCTTCGAACCCGCCTCCGAGATCGAGAGCGCGGTGAGCTCCTGGGCGACCTCTCCCCACTCTGAGAACCGGGAGCGCAGCCCGGCCGCCGCCCCGGTCTCCAGACTCCGGACGGAAGGTCGCTCGAGGAGCTTCTCTCCCCTTCGCAAGGCCTCGAGGGCGGCAGGTGAATCGCGTTGCCCCAGCGCCAGTCGCGCCAGGAGGAGAAGCGGATACAACTGCTCTTCCTCCACGCCCATCCCCCTCCACCGGTCGAGCGCCCTCTGCGCGAGCTCCGAGGCCTTGGAGTAGTCCCCAAGGGAGTGGTAGACGAGGCCCAGGCTCCCGAGGGCCCTCGCCTCCCCCGCCCGGTCCTTGAGCTCCCGCGCGAGGGCGAGACTCTTCTCGAAGTGCTCCCGCGCCTGCGCGTAGTCCCCGAGGGAGCCGTAGACATTGCCCAGGTTCCCCAGCGCCGCTGCCTCCCCCGCCCCGTCCCTCAGCTCCCGCGCGAGGGCGAGACACTTCTCGTGGTGCTCCCGCGCCTGCCCGTAGTCCCCGAGGGAACGATAGACGAGGCCCAGGTTCCCCAGCGACTTCGCTTCCCCCGCCCGGTCCCCCAGCTCCCGCGCGAGGGCGAGACACCTCTCGTGGTGCTCCCGCGCCTGCCCGTAGTCCCCGAGGGAACTGTAGACGAGGCCCAAGCCCCCCAGCGCCTTCGCCTCCCCCGCCCGGTCTCCCAACTCGCGCGCGAGGGCGAGACATTTCTCGTGGTGCTCCCGTGCCTGCCTGTAGTCCCCGAGGGAGTTGTAGACGACCCCCAGGTTCCCAAGCGACTTCGCCTCCCCCGCCCGGTCCCCCAGCTTCCGCGCGAGGACGAGACACTCCTCGGAGTGTTCCCGCGCCTGCGCGTAGTCCCCCAGCGACTTGTAGACGACGCCCAGGTTCCCCAGCGCCCTCGCCTCCCCCACCCGATCCCCTAGTTTCCGCAGGAGGGCGAGACATTTCTCGTGGTGCTCCCGCGCCTGCGCGTAGTCCCCGAGGGAACCGTAGACGAGGCCCAGGCCCCCCAGCGCCGTCGCCTCCCGCGCTCGGTCCTGGAGCTCCCGTGCCAGGACCAGCTGCTTCTCGTGGTGTTCCCGCGCCTGCGCGTAGTCCCCGAGGGAGAAGTAGACGTTGCCCAGGTTCCCCAGCGCCGCCGCCTCCCCCGTCCGATCCCCCTGCTCCCGCGCGAGGACGAACTGCTTCTCGTAGTGTTCCCGCGCCTGCGCGTAGTCCCCGACGGAGAAGTGGACGCCGCCCAGGCCCCAGAGGGCTGCCACCTCCCCCGCCCGGTCCCCCAGCTCCCGCGCGAGGGCGAGCCACTTCTCGTAGTGCTCGCGCGCCTGCCCGTAGGCCCCGAGGGAACCGTAGACGTTGCCCAGGTTCCCCAGCGCCTTCGCCTCCCCCGCCCGGTCCTGGAGCTCCCGCGCGAGGGCGAGGCTCTTCTCGTGGTGCTCCCGCGCCTGCGCGCAGTCCCCGAGAGAGTGGTAGACGTTGCCCAGGTTCCCCAGCGCCGCCGCCTCCCCCGCCCGGTCCCCCAGCTCGCGCGCGAGGGCAAGCGAGGATTCGTAGGCGGTCTTCGCGCCAGAGAACTGAGAACGGTCGTAGCGCCGGTGCCCCTCCTGAAGGCGGTGCTGCATCGCGGCCTTCTTGTCGCCCCGGGTGAGCGCCCGCTCGGCTGCGGTGCGCCGATACTCGATCCCCGCGTCCAGGAGCGCCGCGCCCGAGGGCCTCGAGACCGTACCGGCCGCCACCGACAGGGTGAACTCGCCCGCTCCCTCCTTCGCCGCCGCCGCCATGACGATCCGATAGCGGGCGCCTTCCTGCGTCTCGAGCACCACCCGCGCGTTCGTCTCGACCCCTCCGTTGTTGTCCTCCGCGAGCTTCTCACCAGCCTCGGTCTCCACGCGCAGGAAGGCGTCGAAGTCGAACGACTCGAGAGCGATCGTCACCTTGCCATTTGCCCCGGCGACGAACCCATAGCGGTTCGCGGGACCGTGCCCGGTCAGGGGCGGGTCCGTTGCCGCCAGCGTCCCCGTGACCCTCTCCCCGACCTTGATCTCCGCCATCGGCGCGGGCGCCGCGTCCTCCTGCCCGGGCAGGAGCAACACCGACCAGACAAGGGCCACGCTCAACATGACCGCGTCTCCCCATTCATCTCGGAAGCCCGATGTAGATGAAGGGCGCCCAGAAGTAGGGATGGCCGGACTCCAGTCGCGCCCCTTCCGCCTTGCCCCCCGCCACGCCCCCGACCCCGCGCAGCTCCTTAGATCGCCGCAGCGCCAGCTTCGCTCCCCGCAGAGCCTCCGCCGGCGACGCCCGCTTCTTGACCCCCTCCCGGTAGAAGCCCTCCATGGTCTCCGCCGCCGCCCAGTCCGCCACCTGCCACAGGCTCGCCACCACCCCCCGCGCCCCCGCGTGCAGGAACGCCCGCGCGAGCGACTGCACCCCCTCGCCCAAGACCGCCTCCCCCCGCGCCGTCTCGCACGCCGGGAGCACCACCAGGTCCGCGTCCAGGTCCAGCTCCAAGGCGTCTCCGATCGTGAAGAACACCCCCTCGCCCTTCCCGCTCAAGACCAGCCCGCTCTGTTGCGGGAACTCGTTGTCCAGGTAGCCGTGCGCGGCGAGATGCAGCACCCCGTAGGGCTTCAGGTCCCCCAGCAGCCGGGCGCAGGAGGCTTCGGCTCCCAGATGCAGGTCGAACGTCGGGGAGGAGAGGCTCCCGCTCCGCTGCTCGGCGAGCCTGGTGAGCGCGGCCCCGGTCCGTTCGTCTTGGGGATCCCAGAGGAGCCGCCCGAGCGCGAGCGCCTCCGGGCGCGTCTTCAGGAGTCGGGGCCACACCCCCGGTTCGGGCCGGCCCCGGTGCCCGTTCCAGGCGAAGGGCGTCGTCGGGGGGCCGCCGGGGCCGGGAGCCGCCGGCTCGACAGGCTCCGACGGATAGACCGGGTCCGCCAGGATCAGCACCTTCCCGGCCGCCTTCCGCGGCCCCTGCCCGGCCAGTTCCACCAGCACCGGGGAGGAGGGGGCGTAGAGCACCTCGTAGCGCTCCAGCACGAAGTCCAGATCTCCGAAGCTCCCCGGCTCCGGGCCCCGGGTCCCCAGGACGAGAGCCTCGAAGGGGAGCGCCGCCAGCCCTGCGGTCGGGACCACCACGAGGCGCTCCACCCCCGGGCCGGCCCGGTCCAAGAGCGGGGCCAGGAGCATCCCCTGGAGCGCGCGTCCCAGACGCGCCACCTCCGCCACGGTCCCCAGATCGTTCGAGCCCCCGATGCGTTTCAGGAATCCCTGCACCGCTTTCCCGATCTCCTCCCGGCTTCCCAGCTCGACGAACGCGAGGTCCGTCCCGGTGAGGACATAGGCGTAGAGCTTCGTCTCCCCCTCGACGTACTCGAGGAGCGCCGTCCCCTTCCCCAGGACCCGCCGGACCGCCTCAGGCTCGACCCCCACCGGCGCCTCCAGGGCTGCCTCCCGAGGGGCGCTCTCCCGCAGCCTGCGCAACGCATCGTCCGCGCGCTCGGCCAGCGACCGGGCCTCGGTCTGGAGCCCCTCCACCTCCGCCGAGGGCTTCCCGGTCCGGATGGCCTGGGAGACCCGCTCCAGGACCCGGTCCCGATGCGCCAGCAGCTCCCGCCGCTCGCGCCGAAGCTCCAGCGCGCGGGCGCTGCGGCCTCCGCGCCGGTGCTCCACGATCCCCTCGAGCAGCGCCCGCCCCTTCCACCGCCCTGCCGCCTGGAACCCCTCGGCCGCGACCCTTGAGCGCGCCCGGCCGCCCGGACCGGCCTCCGAGATCCGCAGTGCCGTGAGGTCCTGGGCGACGTCTCCCCACTGCGAGAACTGGGAGCGCAGCCCGGCCGCCGCCCCGGTCTCCAGGCTCCGGACGGAAGGTCGCTCGAGGAGCGTCTCTCCCCTTCGCAAGGCCTCGAGGGCGGCAGGCCGATCGCGTCGCCCCAGCGCCAGTCGCGCCAGGAGGTGAAGCGGATACAACTGCCCTTCCTCCACGCCCATCTCCCTCCACCGGTCGAGCGCCATCTGCGCGAGCTCCGAGGCCTTGGGGTTGTCCCCGAGGGAGAAGTAGACGAGGCCCAGGTTCCCCAGCGCCATCGCCTCCCCCGCACGATCCCCCCGCTCCCGCGCGAGGGCGAGACTCTTCTCCTGGTGCTCCCGCGCCTGCGCGTAGTCCCCGAGAGACCGGTAGACGTTGCCCAGGTTCCCCAGGGCATTTGCCTCCCCCATCCGGTCCCCCAGCTCCCGCGCGAGGGCGAGATGCTTCTCGTGGTGCTCCCGTGCCTGCGCGTAGTCCCCGACGGAGAAGTAGACGTTGCCCAGGTTCCCCAGCGCCGCCGCCTCCCCCGCCCGGTCCTTGAGCTCCCGTGCGAGGGCGAGACGCTTCTCGTGGTGCTCCCGCGCCTGCGCGTAGTCTCCGAGAGACCGGTAGACGTTGCCCAGGTTCCCTAGCGCCGTCCCCTCCCCCGCCCGGTCCCCCAGCTCCCGCGCGAGAGCGAGACGCTTCTCGTGATGCTCCCGCGCCTGCGCGTAGTCCCCGAGGGAGCGGTAGACGAGGCCCAGGTTCCCCAGCGCCTTCGCCTCCCCCGCCCGGTCCTTGAGCTCCCGCGCGAGGGCGAGATGCTTCTTGTGGTGCTCCCGCGCCTGCGCGTAGTCCCCGAGGGAACGGTAGACGAGGCCCAGGTTCCCCAGCGTCGCCGCCTCCCCCATCCGGTCCCCCAGCTCCCGCGAGAGGGCGAGGTCCTTATCGTAGTGCTCCCGCGCCTGCGCGTAGTCCCCGAGGGAGAAGTAGACGTTGCCCAGGTTCCCCAGCGCCGCCGCCTCCCCCGCCCGGTCCTTGAGCTCCCGTGCGAGGGCGAGACGCTTCTCGTGGTGCTCCCGCGCC
>Ga0187892_10010647_pt1 | contig 11568 bp, 9 predicted proteins | sample MA1701073metaG_FD_139345 | JGI IMG/M metagenome (GOLD analysis project Ga0187892, IMG submission 139345) | Bio-ooze microbial communities from a basaltic lava cave in the Kipuka Kanohina Cave System on the Island of Hawaii, USA - MA170107-3 metaG ... | reverse complement strand
GTCCCTTCTTCCCCTTGCCGCCCTTCTGCTCGGCCAGCGAGTTGACCTGCAGATTCTTTTTCTTCAGCTCCGCCTGGGCGGAGGCCCGGTCGGGAGCCTTGATGACCCCGTCGACTTTCTTTCCGTCGGCCGCCTTGGCGGTGTAGGTGAAGGTGCCCATGACGATTCCCTCCTGGAGGGGAAGCAGCCCCCTAAGTGTACCCCGCGGAGAGGGGGTTGTAAACGTCCGCCCAGGAAGAAGTCTGGAGTTTGGAGTTAGGAGTCTCCAAACTTCGAACTCCAAACTCCGAACTTCCTAGTCGTCCCCCATCGTCATGCGGAGCACCTCCTCCAGCGAGGTGCGGCCGCGCATGGCGTTGAGGACGCCGCAGCGCCGGAGGGAGAGCATGGCCTTCTTCTGCATGGCGAACTTCTTGATGTCGATCGAGGAGCGTCTCTCGATGACCAGCCGCTTGATGTCGTCGTCCACGCCGAGGGCCTCGAGGATCGCGAAGCGGCCCTTGTACCCGTTGGCGCACTGCGGGCACCCGACGGGCCTCCAGAGCTTGATGTCGTCGTCGGGCCAGAACCCGATCTTCGCCCGGTCCTCCTTTGCCGGAACTTTTTCGACGGGGGCTTTGCACCGGTCGCACAGCTTGCGGCACAGGCGCTGCGCCGCCACCAGGATGCAGGAGGAGGCCACCATGAAGGGGTCGATGCCCATGTCCACGAGGCGGGTGATGGCGCTGGCGGCGTCGTTCGTATGGAGCGTGGAGAAGACGAGGTGGCCCGTGATGGCGGCCTTGACGGCGATGTCGGCGGTCTCGAAGTCGCGGATTTCGCCGATCATGATCGTGTCCGGGTCCTGGCGCAGGAGGCTCCGAAGCGCGCCCGCGAACGTGAGCCCCCGCTTCACGTTGACGGGGACCTGGATGACGCCCTCAAGCTGGTACTCGACCGGGTCCTCGACCGTGCAGACGTTCTCCTCGGGGTTGAGCACCTCGCGCAGGGAGGCGTAGAGCGTCGTCGACTTGCCCGAGCCGGTAGGGCCGGTCACCAGGAGCATGCCGTAGGACGCCGCCAAGGCCTTTCGGAAGAGCCCCTCCGCGTCGGGCTCGAACCCCAGCTTGTCGATGCCGATGTTGAGGGTCGACGAGTCCAGGATGCGGAGCACGGCCTTTTCGCCCCAGATGGTGGGCAGGATCGACACGCGGAAGTCCACCTGCCGGCCTTCGAACTTCACCTGGAACTTGCCGTCCTGCGGCACGCGGCGCTCCGCGATGTCCAGGTTCGACATGATCTTGATGCGCGAGATGATCGAATTGTGCATGGACTTGGGGGGGGCCACCTGAGCGTTGAGGACCCCGTCCTTGCGGTAGCGGACGCTGATCGACTTCTCGTACGGCTCCAGGTGAATGTCGCTGCAGCCGCCCTTGAGCGCCTGGGCCACGAGCATGTTGACCAGCTTGATGACGGGGGACTCGCCGTCGTCGGCCAGGGCCGAAAGGTCGATCTGCTCTTCCTCCTGCTCCTTCTTCAGCTCGACCTGGGAGTCGCCCGTCTTCTCCTCCAGGTCCCCCAGGACCTTTTCCATCTGCTCGGCCGCGCGGTTGTAGGCCTTTTTGATGGCGGCCCGGATGCTCCGCTCGCTCGAGACGACGGGACGGAGGTCGCAGTTGGTCAGCGTCCGCACGTCGTCCAGCTTGAGGATGTCGAACGGGTTGCCCACGGCGAGCGTCAGGACGTTCCCGATCCGGGAAAGGGGAAGCACGCAGTAGTAGTTCGCCAACTCCTCGTTGATGACTTCGAGCGCCTCCTCGTCCCAGGTCATCTTCTCGACGTCGACGGGGGGGATGTTCGTCTCCAGCGAAATCGCCGAGAGGTACCCCATCTCGTCGACCAGGTTGCGCTCGAGAAGCGTGTCCGCGTAGGACTTGTTCTCCTTGTCGGCGAGGGCGGCGGCCTCGTCCGCCTTGGCCTCGTCGATGACCCCCTGCTTGACGAGGACCCGGCGGATGCGCTGGTAAAACTTGTCGCGGATGGCCACGGGTTATTTCTTCACCGGTTCGGGGTGCGGGGCAGCCTTGCCGTTCTGGGGCACGACGTTCTTGAGCGCCGCCTGGACCTGGGTGGACGTGGACACGTAGACGAAAATCTGGGAGCCCGTGAGCTTTTCCACCTTCTCGATCACCTCGCCGCTCAACACCCCGGACACGGCCAGAAGCAGCGTCTTGCCGATCCTGTCCAGGACGACGAAATGGTTCTGGAGCATGAGCTCGGCCGGGACGGCCTGCAGGGCGTCCTTGGGGATACGGTACTTCGACGCGTCGATGAAGGGCAGCCCGAACTGCTTGACGATCGTCCGCGCGATGTCCAGTTCGCTCAGGTAGCCGAGCTGGACCAGCGATTCGCCGAACAGCTCGCCCGTGGCGCGCTGCCGCTTGAGGGCTTCCTGGACCTGCTCTTCCTTGAGGATCCCCTCGCCGACGAGGATCTCGCCCAGCTTCTTCCGGACCAGTTTCGCGATCTGCGCCATCTTACAGCCTTATCGGCCTTCCAGGCCTTAGGCCCTAGGCCTTAGCAGAATGATTCCCCGCCCCCCTGCGGCCCATCTGCTATGGCCTAGGGCCTAAGGCCTCCTATCCCCGCTGGAACGTCTTCTTCATGTCTTCCACGTCGCCGGAGTATTGTAGCGCGTCCTCGAACGTCAAGTGTCCGCCTTTGTAAAGCTCGTAGAGCGACTGGTTCATCGTCTTCATGCCGTACTTGGCGGAGACCTGGATAATCGAGTAGACCTGGTGCGCTTTGTTTTCCCGGATCAGGGACCGCACGGCCGGGTTCGCCAGGAGGATCTCCGAGCACAACGTCCGCCCCTTCCCGTTGGACTTGGGAATGAGCTGCTGGCAAAAGATCGCGTTCAGGACGAACGAGAGCTGCGTCCGGACCTGCTGCTGCTGGTGCGCCGGGAAGACGTCGATCACACGGTTGATCGTCTGGACGGCGTCCGACGTATGCAGCGTCGCGAACGTGAGGTGCCCCGTCTCGCTGATCGTGAGCGCCGCCTCGATCGTCTCCATGTCCCGCATCTCGCCGATCAGCACCACGTCCGGGTCCTGCCGGAGGACGTGCCGCAGGGACTCCTTGAACCCGCGGGTGTCGGTGCCGACCTCCCGCTGGTTGATGAGGCAGTTCTTGTTCTTGTGGACGAACTCGATCGGGTCCTCGACCGTCATGATGTGGTAGTTGCCCGTCGAGTTGATGTAGTCGACCATGGCGGCGAGCGTCGTCGACTTGCCGCTGCCGGTGGCGCCGGTCACCAGCACAAGACCCCGCGGCTGATCGCACAGGTCGGTGCAGGTCTTGCGCGGCAAGCCCAGGTCGTCGAACCCCCGGACCGCGTGGGGCACCAGCCGGAAGACGGCCCCGACCGAGCCGCGCTGGAAGAAAAGGTTCGTCCGGAACCGTCCCAGGTTGTCCACGCCGAAGGAGAAGTCCAGCTCCTGGTCCCTCTCGAACCGGGCGATCTGGTCTTCCGAGAGCACGCCATACGTGAGCTTCTGCGACTCCTCCTTGGTCAGCGTGTCGAACTCCGTAGGGATGAGCTTGCCGTCCACCCGGATCCGGGGCGGCGAGCCGGCCGCGATGTGAAGGTCCGAACCGCCGCGCTGCACGAGGAGCTGCAACAGCTCTTCCAGGCTGACCATGTTACTCTTCTTCCTCCTCGACCTTCTGGGCTTTGGCGATGATCGACTCGGCGATCTTGTGAGGGAGCACGTCGTAGTGTGAAGGGTCGATGGAGTAGGAGCCCTCGCCGCCCGTGACCGACCTCAACTGAGTTTCGTAGTCCATGATCTCCATCATCGGGATCTGCGCCTGGACGATCTGGAGGTTCCCCTGGGAATCCATCCCCTGGATTCTACCCCGACGCGAGTTCAAATCGCCGGTAATATCGCCCATGAACCGCGACGGCACGGTGATCTCGATGTTGACGATGGGCTCGAGGATGACCGGCTTGGCTTTGGCGAACGCGTCCTTGAAGGCCTTGGAGCCCGCCAGCTCGAAGGAGGCCGGGCCCGAGTCCACCTCGTGGTAGGAGCCGTCCGTGACGTCCACCTCCACGTCGACGACCGGGTAGCCGGCGACCACGCCCTTCTCGCAGGTCTTGCGGATTCCCTTCTCGATCGGCGGGACGAACTGCTGGGGGATCCGGCCCTGCGTGATCGAGTCGGTGAACTTGAAGCCCTCGCCGCGCGTGGTGGGCCGGACTTTGAGGTACACCTCGGCGTACTGGCCGTGGCCGCCCGTCTGCTTCTTGTGCTTGTGGTGCCCCTCGGCCTCCAGCAGGACCGTCTCCTTGAGCGCCAGCTTCGGGGCCTTCGTCACGACCTGCGCCTCGAACTTCCGCTTGAGCCGCGCCAGGATGATCTCGATGTGCAGCTTCGACCGGCCCGTGATGACGAGCTCCGCCGTCGCCATGTCCCGGCTGAACTTGAACGTGAGGTCCGAGTCGGCCATCTTGTGGAGCGAGTCCGACATCCGCGCCAGGTCCTGCTTGGTCTTGGGCTCCACGGCCAGGGAGACCATGGACGCCGGGAACTCGAAGGGCGCGTAGCGGACCGGCTTCTGGGAGTCGCACACGGTGTCGCAGGTGTTGAGCTCGTCGACTTTGGTGACGCAGACGATGTCCCCGGCGATCGCCGACGGACAGGGGCGCTGGTCCTTGCCGAACGGCTTGAACATGCCGCCGATGCGGCTGGCCTTGCCGATCCGTTGGTTGAACAGCGGCTGGTCGCCGGCGAGCGTCCCGCTGTACACCCGGATGTACGAAAGCCGCTGAACGAAGGGGTCGGCGATCGACTTGAAGACCTGGCCCGAGAGGGGGCCGCCCGGCGGACGCTCGACCTCCGCCTTCTTCTCGGGGTCCTCCCCCTTCTTGGGAGCCACGTCCAGGGGCGAGGGGGCGAACCTCGCCACGAACTCGATGAACTCCGTCACGCCGACGTCCTTCTTGGCCGACGTGCACAGGATCGGCACGACCTTCCCCTGGGCGATCGCCTTGGGCAGCGCCTTGGTCAGCTCCTCCGCCGACACCGCCTCGCCGTTCAGGTATTTCTCGAGGAGCGCGTCGTCGCACTCCATGAGCTTCTCGCGCGACTCGTTGGCCAGGTCCTTGTACTCGGCGGGCGCCGCGTCGGCGTTGGTGAGGAGGTTCACCACCCCCTTGAAAGAGTCCCCCGACCCCTGGGGCAGGAAGACGGGAACGCAGTCCTTCCCGAACCCCTCCCGGACCGCCCCGATGAGCTCGCCGAACTTCACGTTCTCCGAATCCATCTTGTTGATGGCGATCATCCGGGCCACGCCCCGCTTCCCCGCGAGTTCCCACATCTTGCGCGTGTTGACGCGGATCCCGTCCACCCCGTTGATGCAGAGGATCGCGGTTTCGGCGGCGTTCAGCCCGCAGATGGCCTCGCCGATGAAGTCCGGATAGCCGGGGGCGTCGAGGAGATTGATTTCGCGCCCCTGCACGCTCGCGGAGGCCACGGCCAGGTCGATCGAATTCTTGCGCTCCCGCTCCTCCGGCTCGAAGTCGAAGACGCTCGTCCCGTCGTCGATCGACCCCAGGCGCGGGCTCGCTTTCGCCTTGAAGACGATCGTGTCGGCCAGCGTGGTCTTCCCGGAGGCGTTGTGCCCCACCAGGACGACGTTGCGGATATCCTTGGTCTCGTATTTGGGCATTCCGGGGTTCTCCTCCGATGCGGATGGCCGGGACCGGGCGGGGGGCCGGTGAGGCCCGGACGAATCCTAACCGCTGCGGATTATAGTCTTACGGCCGGGAGGGTGTCAACGAGACCGGGGGGATGTAACAGAATACTGCGAGCAAACTGTTACTGACTGACGACGATCTCGACCCGCCGGTTCTTGGATTTGTTGCCGGGGTCGACGGGGTGGAATTCCCCGTAGGCTTCGCACACGACCCGGTGGGGGTCAAGCTTGCCCTTCTCGACCAGGTAGTGCATGACCGCGTGCGCCCGCTCGAACGACAGCTCCCAGTTGCAGTGGTACTTGCTCTTCGTGCGGCGGATCGGGTCGTTGTCCGAATGGCCCTCGACCCTCAACAGCCCGCCCGCATGGTTCTTCCGGATGTAGTCCGCGATCTGGCCCATCGCCTTCTCCCCCGCCGCGTTGATCGACGCGGAGCCGCTAGCGAAGAAGACGTCGCTGGGGAGGTTGATGACCGTGTCGGTCCCGCGCTTGCGGATGTCCACCTTGCCCTTCAGGTCCCCGGGGACGTCGAAGGGCGTGTTGGCCGCCCCGGCCGGACGCGGCACCTGGGCGCGCCGCTCGAGGGCTTCGCAGCGGGTCCGGCAGGCGAGGAGATCCGCCTCCACCTCCGCCTTCTGCCGCTGCAGCTCTTCGGCCTCCTGCAGCAGGCCGTCCACGCGACGTTGCAGGTCGCCGGCGGCGCACCCGATTGCAGAAAGGCTCGACGCGGCCAGGACGAACGCGGCCAGGAGCTTCTGCGGCATGGCTTCTACCCTCTCGTTGTAAGGAGGTATCGGCCGCGCCCGCGGCGTCCTGAAGACGATTCGTTCCGTCAGCGGAGTCCGGGGTTGCCGAGCCCCCGGATGAGATCCATGTACGCCTGGATGGCGCGGTCCACGTAGGTGGACCCGAAAAGCATGGCCAGCGCCCCGGCCGACAGAAACGGGCCGAAGGGCGCGTACCCCATGCGCCGGAGCACCGCCAGCTTGAGGATCCCGAAGACGGACCCGAGGAGGCACGCCACGACGAACGTCAGCAGCACTCCCCTCCAGCCCAGAAGCGCCCCGATCATCGCCATGTACTTCACGTCGCCGAACCCCATGGCCTCGCTCTCGCCCAGCTTCGCGATCCGCTTCCGGAAGACGACCTTGCCCAGGACGCCGATGACGTAGAGCGCGCCGCCGCCGACGAACGCGCCCAGCCCCGCCCAGGAGCCCCGCCAGGTGGGGCCGGAGGGCCGCGTCCGGGGCCAGCCCCAGGAGTTCCCACCCGAACGGGAGCGCCCCTCCCGCGTGGACGAACGGGAAGGCCGCCGAAACCGCCAGTCCGATCACGATCCCCGAGAGCGTGACCTCGTCCGGCAGGATGCGGAAATCGAAATCGATGAACGTGCAGACGATCAGGGCGGAAAGGAACCAGGCGTGGACGGCGAACGCCGTCGCCCGCTGCCAGCCCGGCCCGGAGGCGTGGACTTGCTGCCAGGCCGCCACGAAAAAAAGCGCCGCGGTCAGGAGCTCCACCAGGGCGTAACGGGGCGAGATCGGCAGGCCGCAGCCGCGGCACCGCCCCCCGAGGACGATCCAGCTCAGGACCGGCAGGTTGTCGTACCAGGCGATGGGGCGGAGGCACTTGGGGCACCGCGACCGGGGGCGCACGACGGACATGCAGTTCCGCGGCAGCCGGAAGATACAGACGTTGAGGAACGACCCGACGACCGCCCCCGAAAGCGCCGAGAAGACCAGGAGGACGGTACGCTGGCTCTCGGGCATGGCCCTCTTCTAACGACCCGCGATGCCCGCCGTTCGATTACTCGGGCTTCATGGAGACGCCGATCTGGCCGAGCTTCTTGCGGATCTCCTTGATCGAGGTGACCCCGAGGTTCTTGCTCTTGAGCAGGTCCTTCTCGGTTTTCTTGAGGAGGTCGCCGATCGTCACGAGGTTGAGCTTCTCGAAGACCTTGCGGATGCGGCCGGACCACTCGAGGTCGCTCAGGTTCTTCTTCTGGACCTCGTCGCTCGCCGCGCCCGCGACGGGCTCGCCCCCCTCCTCCGCCGGCGCGACGCCGCCGCCTTCGTCCACCGCCATCACGACGCCCGCCGTCCCCGGCGCCGAGGCCAGCGAGAGGCCTTTCGAGCTGAGGAATTCCTTGAGCTCCCGGAGGGAGGTGCGGCCGAAGTTCGGGATCCCCAGCAGTTCCTCTTCCGTCTTGTGGACGATGTCCCCCAGCGAGTTCACGCCCAGCTTCTGGAGGGCGTTCCGGACGCGGGGCGAGAAGGAGATCTCCGCGACCGGCTGAGCCAGGACCTGCGCGACCTTCGCCTCGCGCCGCGCCGCGTCCTCGTCGTAGAACATCGTCAGCGACGCGCGGGCATCCTTGAGGTAGAGCTGGGCCCGGGCGTGATTGGGAAAGTAGTCGAGGACCGCCTGGTAGCACTGCGCCGCCCGGTCGTAGTCGCCCCGGTCCTCGTACAGGACGCCGAGGTTCAGCAGCGTGTTCACGTGCATGGGCCGCATCTTGCGCAGCTGCTCGTAAAGCTCCAGCGCGCGCGCATCCTCTCCCGTCAGGTCCATGATGTACGCTTGGCGGAACAGCGCTTCCGGATAGCCCGGTTCGACTTCCAGGGCCTTCTCGTAGGAGCTCATCGCCTCGGGGTGGACGCCCAGGACGTCCGCCAGGAGGCCCTTCAGGTACCAGGCCCGGGCCGAGCCTTTCTTCAGGAGCTTCTCGACGTGGCTCCCGGCCTCCTCGTGCTTGCCGGCGCGGATCTTCGCCTCGCAGTAGGCGGCCGAGACCAACGGGTCCGACGAGTCCGCGTCGCTGGCCTCCTTCAGCTGATCCACGGCCGCCGCCGCGCGTCCGGCCTCCAGGTACGCGACGCCGAGGACGTAGGACTTCTCCTTGCTCGCCCGGAGGGGCTCGAGAATCTTGACCGCCTCCTCCGACTGGCCGAGCAGCCAGTTGGCCGTCCCGCGGCGCACCTCGGCCTTGTTCTCGCTCGACAGCTTGCGGGCCACCCCGCCGTAGTCTGCCAGGATCTGCTCGGTCTGAGACCGCAGGTCCACATGGCAGTGAACCTCGCGGCGCAGCTCGTGCAGCCTTTCCAGGGGCAAATCTTCCGTGGAGAGAATCTCCTTGATGTCGAGTGCTTCGCTCGTCGCGGCCATGGAGTCTCCTGTCCTGGAAAAGGTCCGATTTTTATAGCGGAACCCCCCGGGCGAGTCAAGGGGCATCCCCCCGTGGAATTTCAAAGAGTTTGAAATTCCACGGCCCCCGTTGAAAATCAAACTCTTTGAAATTCCACGGGGGGTATAGTTGGGATGTCCATGATTCCCTTGCTCCTGGCGTGTCTGGCGGGCGGGGACGTGGTCCATACCCGCGACGGCCGCAAGGTCGAAGGACGCGTCCTCTATTACGACGACTTCGTCGAGGTGGAGTCCGGTGACCCGCAGGCCAAGCCCGCGCGCCTCTTCCGCCGCGACATCCTCAAGATCGACCTCGCGCCCAACTTCATCCGCTGCCCCGAAATCGTGCCTTTTCCCTACGACCAGCTGGAGAAGGGCGAGTACGACTACCTGTCCTTCCGCCACGTCCTGATCGCCGTCCCACGCCCCCCGGCCCGGAAGGTCGTGGCCATCGACATCGCCCGGGGCAGAAAAGTCTGGGAAATGGACTTTCCCAACCGGACCGGCGAGCCGGTCCTGGGCGGGCGGATCCTTTATTTCATTCAGAAGGAACTGGCGGCGGACCCGAACAAGAAGGTCAAAGTCGAAGGCTCCCTCGTCCCCAGGGAAATCCACCGTCTCGTCGTCAAGGCCGTGGACTTCGAGACCGGAGATTCCCGCTGGACGCACACCTTCGACAATACCGACAGCCGGAACCTGCATTGGGAATTCTTCCCGACCCCCGTGCCTTCCGTCCACGTGCTCGCCGATCGGGTCGTCATCCGCGCGATGAAGCAGGGGTACCCGTTCGACGGCGTCACGGTCGACAAGAGTAAGCCCCAGCGGCTGGCCGCCTTCTACTCGTACGATCCTCTCCAGAAAAGGGTCGTGTCCCAGGCCGACAGCCCCGAAGCCGCCGAGGCGGCCGGGAAGCCGTGGTTCACGCAGGACTCGGCGGTCTGCGTGGTCCTGGACCCCCCCGCCCGCCTCAAGCTCACCGCCGTCAACCTCAAGGACGGCAAGATCCGCTGGCAGAGCGACTTCCTTCCCCAGGCCGCCATCACCGACGTTACCGACGAGTACGCCTACGTGACGGACGCCACGCACCTGTACGCGTGGTCCGTCAAGACCGGCAAGAAGCTGGAGAAGTGGGCCGTGGACCACCAGGCGGGCACGATCGCCGCGATCGATGCGAACTACGTCTACGTGTACCGTACCCGCAAGGGAAGCGCGCGCGCCATCGCGGCCTTCGACGTGAAGACGTCGAAGGAGGCGTGGAAAATCGACATGCCGGACGGCGAGGAGTTCATCCACGCGCTCCACACCGGCCACCGGCTGCTCTTCACCGACCGGGCCAACGCGCTGCGCTGCTGGGACACGTTGACGCGAAAGGAAGCCTGGAGGTGGACGAGCGGTCAGCCGGGCCTGTACGTGGGCCTCAAGCTCCAGGGAAGCGCGATCTCGTTCTATAAGGACGGTCGCGTCTATACGCTCGACCTGGCGACCGGCCAGAAGCTCTGGGAGGTGAAGAAGCGCTACCACTCGATCCTCCAGGTGGGCGACGGGGGCGTGGTGGGCCACATGCTGACGGGAGCGGACGTGATCCACGAGCGGGCTCCCCTGAAAGGGTCCGTCTTTTTCACGCCCACGGGAACGCCGCTCCGGTTCGCCGTCGGCGACGACGTCTGGTCGCCGCCGTCGCTCCTGGACGGCCGCGCGTACTGCCTCACGAGCGGCGGGGTACTCGCCGGGGCCGACGTCCAGACGCGCCGCGTCCTCTGGACTCAGAGAGTGTCCTCGACGCCGGTGATGCTCGTGACCCCGCCCGTCGCGTACGGCGGACGGGTCGCGGTGACCTTGAACCCGGACACGCACGTCTACGAGCTCGAAGGCAAGACGCGGCAGTTCATCGTCAAGCACACGCCGCTCCGTCCCGAACGGTCCGTGGACCTCTACGGCGACTCGCTTATCACGATGTCCTCCGCGGGCTTCGCGCTCACGCAGTTCGCCACGGGCGAGAAACGCTGGGACGCCCCCGTGCGCGGCGTCGTGGCGTACGCGGTCGACGGGGACAACCTCTACGCGGCGGCGCAGGGAGGGATGGTGACGGTCGACCTCAAGCTCGGGCGCCCCGGCGCCCCGGCGCCGCTTTCGCGGCAGGTGACCCAGGTGGCGGCCGAGGGCGGGCGGGCCTTCGCGTCCACGGGCCCGTACGGCTTCGGCGAATCGGCCCCCGGCAGCGAGTTCCGGATGGTCTTCCGAAGCGGGCTCCAGAACCCCGGGATCGCCGTCAAGTTCAGGGGCGCCTTGGCGGCGGCCGGCGGCCATGTCTATTACGCCCACTCCGACGGCCTGCTCGGCTGCTTCGAAGGCGGCACGGAGAAGACCGCGTGGACCTTCTCCGCTCAAGGGTTCACCTCGCCCCTTTTCGTCCACGGCGGGCGGGTGTGGTTTGGCGCCGGGGGCCAGGGCCTCTACGGCCTGAACGCCAAGACCGGCGCCGTCGAGTGGACGGTCGAGCCGGTTCCCGACGCGCACCTTTTCACGCCGATCCTCTGGGAAGGCAAGGTGGCGTTCTGGTCGAGCGACGGCTGGCTGGTCACCACCGAGTAAAGGCCCGATCGTTTTCCTGCACTCCAAAGCTCCTTCGGCGGCCACCCCTGG